>LNFM01000806.1_pt1 | contig 180557 bp, 184 predicted proteins | sample 596031 | NCBI WGS metagenome assembly LNFM01 (sample SAMN04254537, study PRJNA301005) | activated carbon metagenome | isolation source: dual media filters at the Ann Arbor, Michigan drinking water treatment plant | place: USA: Ann Arbor | reverse complement strand
GAAGGGCGCCGGCGCGCTCGACTTCGTCCACTCGAAGCAGCGCGTCACCCGGCCCATGCATCGGAAGCCGGGCAGCGACAAGTTCGAGCCGGTCTCCTGGGATTTCGCGATGGAGCGCATCGCGAAGCTCATGAAGGAGGACCGCGACGCGAACATCATCGAGAAGACGCGCGACGGCGTCACGGTTAACCGCTGGCCGACTATGGGTTTCCTCGCCGGCTGTGCCACCTCGAACGAGGCTGGCTGGCTGACCTGGAAGGCCGTTCGCGGTCTCGGCATCGTGGCAGTCGATAATCAGGCGCGTATCTGACACGCCCCGACGGTGGCCAGTTTGGCTCCGACATTTGGGCGTGGTGCGATGACGAATTCCTGGACCGACATCAAGAATGCGGATGTCGTGCTGATTATGGGCGGCAATGCGGCCGAAGCGCATCCGTGTGGCTTCAAGTGGGTCACGGAAGCCAAGCACCATAACAAGGCGCGGCTCATCGTCGTCGATCCGCGATTTACGCGCTCGGCTTCGGTCTCGGACTTCTACTGTCCGATCCGCGCTGGCACAGATACCGCGTATCTGCTCGGCATCATCAACTACCTGCTGACGAACGACAAAATCCATCGCGAGTACGTGGCGAACTACACGGACGTCTCGTTCATCGTGAAGGAGGGCTTCGCGTTCGATGAGCAGGAAGGTGTGTATTCCGGCTTCAACGCCAACAACCGGACGTACAATCGCGACACCTGGGACTACGAGATCGGGCCCGACGGCTTCGTCGTACGCGATACTACTCTCGAAAACCCGCGTACGGTCTACGAGCTTCTGAAGAAGCATGTCGCGCGCTACACGCCGGAGATGGTGGAGCGTATCTGCGGATCGCCGAAGGACAAGTTCCTGAAGGTCTGCGAGATGATCTCATCGACCGCCAATGGCGAGAAGTCGATGACGATCATGTACGCGCTGGGCTGGACGCAGCACAGCCACGGCTCGCAGAACATCCGCACGGCTGCCATGATCCAGCTTCTGCTGGGCAACCAGGGCATCCCGGGCGGCGGCGTCAATGCGCTGCGCGGACATTCCAACGTCCAGGGACTGACGGACATCGGCCTGCTCTCGCAGTCGACGCCCGGCTATCTCGGCCAGCCCCGTGACAGCGAGCCGACACTCGCGGCGCATATGGCGAACCGGAACTTCCGGCCGCTGCAGCAGAACTCGGTGAGCTTCTGGCAGAACTACAAGAAGTTCTACGTCAGCTTGCTGAAGTCGATGTACGGCGCGAATGCGACGGCCGAGAACGACTTCGGCTATGAGTGGCTGCCGAAGCTCGACAAGGTCTACGATACACTGCAGATGTTCGAGCTGGTCTACCAGGGTCAGATCAACGGCTTCGTCTGCCAGGGCTTCAACCCGCTGCTCTCCGTGCCCAACAAGGGTAAGATGATTGCGGGGCTCTCGAAGCTGAAGTTCCTGGTGTCGATCGATCCGCTCGAGACGGACACGGCGAAGTTCTGGGAGAACCACGGCGAGGCCAATCCGGTCGACCCGTCGAAGATCCAGACCGAAGTGTTCATGCTGCCGGCGACGTGCTTCGCCGAGGACGAAGGCTCGTTTACGAACTCCTCACGAACCATCAACTGGCGCTGGAAAGCGGCGGACGGTCCGGGCGAGGCGCGGAACGACATCGCGGTCATGTCGGAGCTCTTCCTGCGCATTCGCGAGCTCTATCAGAAGGAAGGTGGCAAGGTTCCTGATCCGATCATCAAGGTCGACTGGAACTACAAGGATCCCAAGCTACCGACGGCCGATGAACTCATGCGTGAGATCAACGGCAAGGCCGTAACGGACATTCCCGATCCGGCGGATGCGACGAAGACCCTCTACAAGGCGGGTCAGCAGATCGCCTCCTTCGCCCAGCTTCGGGATGACGGCTCGACCTCGTCGGCGTGCTGGATCTACACCGGAGCCTACACCGAGCGCGGCAACATGACGGCGCGACGCGACAATTCCGACCCGTCAGGCAAGAACGTGTTCGGGAACTGGGGCTTCGCGTGGCCGGCCAACCGCCGCATTCTCTACAACCGTGCCTCGGCGGATCCGTCCGGCAAGGCATGGAGTGAGCGCAAGTCCTACATCACCTGGAACGGCAAGACCTGGTCCGGGCCTGATGTTCCCGATTATGGTCCGACGCTCGCGCCGGAGAGGAATGCCGGTCCCTACATCATGAACGCGGAGGGCGTCGCCCGTTTCTTCGCCCGCAAGCTCATGGCAGAGGGGCCATTCCCCGAGCCGAAGATGTCCACGAACCCCGCAGCTCGCGTGTTCAAAGCGGACGGCGCCGCGTTCGGTACATCGAAGGACTTCCCCTATGTGGCGACGACCTATCGACTGACCGAGCATTTCCACTGGTGGACGAAGACCAACAAGCTGAATGCGATCACTCAGCCTGAGTTCTTCGTCGAGATTTCTCCCGAGCTTGCAAAGGAGAAGAATATCTCGAACGGCCAGTGGGTGAAAGTGTCGTCGAACCGTGGCTCGGTCAAAGGCAAGGCGGTGATCTCCAAGCGCATCTCCTCGCTGATGGTCGATGGAAAGAAGATCCATCACGTCGGCATGCCGATCCACTACGGTTTCATCGGCGAGACCAAGAAGGCGATCGGCGTGAACTCGCTGACGCCTTACGTCGGCGACGCCAATACCCAGACGCCGGAATACAAGGCGTTCCTCGTCAACATCGAGCCGCTCAGCGGCCCGGCCATAAGCTGAGGGAGGGCTGACATGTCTCAACTTCAACCGTCATTCGGCCTGACCAAGCGCTCCGCGACCACCGGGGCTCTCGCGCCTGCCAAGGCGGAGACACCGGTCGCCAAGTTGATCGATGTCTCGAAGTGCATCGGCTGCAAGGCGTGCCAGGTCGCGTGCATGGAGTGGAACGATCTGCGCCAGGACATAGAGGAGAACGTGGGTCTGTACGACAATCCCCACGATCTCTCGCCGAACACCTGGACGCTGATGCGCTTTGCCGAGTGGGACAATCCCGAACGCAATCAGTTCGAGTGGCTCATCCGCAAGGATGGCTGCATGCACTGTCAGGATCCGGGTTGTCTCAAGGCCTGCCCGTCGCCCGGCGCGATCGTGCAGTACTCCAACGGTATCGTCGACTTCATCTCGGCGAACTGTATCGGCTGCGGGTATTGCGTGAAGGGCTGTCCCTTCAACATTCCTCGCATCTCAACCGCGGACAACAAGGCCTACAAGTGCACGCTCTGCTCGGACCGCGTTGCTGTCGGTCAGGGCCCGGCCTGCGCCAAGGCTTGTCCAACGAAGGCCATCACCTTCGGCACCAAGGACGAGATGAAGAAGCTCGCCGCCGAGCGCGTCGTGGACCTCAAGGATCGCGGCTACGCGCAGGCTGGCCTCTACGATCCGCCGGGTGTGCAGGGCACGCATGTGATGTACGTCCTGCACCACATCGACAAGCCGCAGCTCTATGCCGGCTTGCCGCTGAACCCCCGGATCAGCCCGCTCGTCGAGCTCTGGAAGGGGGCCGGCAAGTATGCCGGTCTCGCACTTCTCGGCCTGACGGCAGCCTTCGGCGTCGTTCATCATCTGCTTGCGGGCGCCAACCGCGTCACGGAAGAGGATGAAGAGAACGCCGAGAAATTGCGGGGAGGTGGCGCATGACACAACACAGGGATGGCGAGGCGCACCTACAGGTGCCTCGCTACTCCGGCAGCGCACGCATTAACCATTGGGTCGTCGCGATCAGCTTCGTATTGCTGATGATCAGTGGGCTCGCGCTGTTTCACCCGAGCCTCTACTGGCTGACGGGCCTATTCGGCGGCGGGCCGACGGCCCGCTGGATCCATCCTTGGCTCGGCGTGGTGCTCATCATCGGCTTCTTCGGGCTGTTCTTCCGCTTCTTTGCGGCGAACCTGCCGGAGCGGACGGATTGGGTCTGGCTCGCGCGCCTTCGCCATGTCCTCGCGGGGCGCGAGGAGTACCTGCCAGAGATAGGCAAGTACAATGCGGGCCAGAAGTTCGTCTTCTGGGCGCAGGCCATTCTGGTGCTGGTCATGTTCGTGACGGGCATCGGGCTCTGGCCGGCCGGTCTCGCCTACTTCGAGCAGCTCCTGGGCTTCAAGGCGACCATCGACCAGCGGCGCCTTGCGGCGGTTATCCATGCCGGGTCGGCCGTGATGACGATCGCGATCTGGATCATCCACGTCTATGCAGCGATCTGGGTTCGTGGCACGATCAGCGCCATGACGCGCGGCACGGTGACGGGCGGCTGGGCTTGGCGGCACCATCGCAAGTGGCTGCGCAAGGAAATCGGTAAGGAGCCGGGCGGGCCTCAGCCTGCCGAGTAAGGCTTGAGTGTGAGAGTGACAGAAATCCGAGGCTTGGATGCCGCGTGACGGTTCCAGACGCCCGGCCGGCGATGCCGTGCCGTTGGCCCCCATGGATATCGGCGAAGTGGCGAACCCGCCTTTCGCCGTGCTCCCCGATCCTGGCCGAATTTTTCTCGCGCGCAGCGAGCGCTTTGCCGCGCTCGCGCCCGGACACGAGCTTGAGCCTTATCTGCGCCTGCTATCTGAGATCACGCGAGCGCAGAACGACATCCTCGCTGACCTGCCCGACCCTGCTCTGCCGTCGCCTGAGCGCCTTGCGCTTGCGCGCGAAAACACCATGCCGCCCATTTCGACCGGCCAGATCGCGCTCGACGAGACGGCGGACGAGACTTTCGACGCGCTCCTGAAGAAGCTGGCGGACGCCGATCTTGCGGAGACCTCCCGCGCCGCGCTGGAGACCGTCCAGAAGGCCGGCCGCGATGCGCGCCGGCTCATGATGCAGGCTGTCATCCTCGATGAGATCCCCGGCGATGCGATCGCCGAGCACGTGCTCGCTGCCGCCGCAGTGCAGGTGCTCTTCACGCGTCTTGCCGCCCGTCTCGATGTGGAGACGCTCCAGCGGGTGGCCGATGGGGCCTGCCCCTCCTGCGGGGGGGCGCCGGTGGCGAGCGCGGTCGTCGGTTGGGAAGGGGCGCACGGTACGCGCTTCTGCACGTGCTCGATCTGCGCGACACAGTGGAATGTCGTTCGCATCAAGTGTCTCGTGTGCGGTAGCGAGAAAGGCATCGCCTATCACTCGATCGAGGGCGGCAATGAAACCGTCATGGGCGAAACCTGCGAGGCCTGCGACTCCTATGTGAAGATGCTCCATCAACATAAGGATCCGAGCCTCGAGCCGATCGCCGACGATGTGGCATCCTTGGCGCTCGACCTCACCCTCACAAAGGAGGGGTGGACACGCGCCTCGGTGAATCCGTTCCTTATGGGCTACTAGTGTGATGATCGAGAAATTCGCCATGCCCGACGGCGAGGTAGCGAGCGAATTTCTCGATCTGAATCACACTAGAAGGTTCATGATCCTAGTGTCCCTTTTGATTCCGAAGTTCGCTCGACGGGCCGGCACCGAGCTATGGCGAACTTCGGAATCGGGACACTAGAAAGAGAGCCTGGAGCGAGGTGTGAGCAAGGTATCCGGTCCGATACCCTCAGTGGACGAGGTGCTGCGTGGCGAGGCCGGCCGTGTGGTCGTCGCGCGCTTTGGCCACGTCGCAACGCTCGCCGCCGTACGCGGCGCGCTAGATGAACTGCGCGCGGCAAGGGGGCGGAACAGCGCGAATCATTCGGTGAACCGTGTGGATGCGGTCGCCGCGATTGCAGCCCGTGCTGCCGAGGTGCTGGAGGCGGAAGATGCTCCGCGCCTGCGCCGCGTGCTCAACCTCACAGGCACAGTGCTCCATACGAATCTCGGACGCGCTATCCTGGCCGAGGAAGCCGTCGCGGCCGCTGCTGCCGCGATGCGCGCACCCGCTGCTCTAGAGTTCGATCTCGAAAGCGGCAGCCGTGGCGAGCGCGATGACATCGTGCGCGGGCTCATCTGCGAGCTGACCGGGGCCGAGGATGCGATCCTCGTCAACAACAATGCCGCTGCCATCCTGCTCGTGCTCAACACGCTCGCGCTCGGTCGTGAGAGCATTGTCTCGCGTGGTGAGCTGATCGAGATCGGCGGCAGCTTCCGCATGCCGGACATCATGGCGCGCGCCGGCACGCGGCTCCGCGAGATCGGCACCACGAACCGCACGCACTTGCGCGATTACGTCGATGCGATCGGCGACGAGTCGGCCCTGCTGCTTAAGATCCACACATCCAACTATCTCGTGCAGGGTTTCACCAAGGACGTCGGCACGGACGAGCTTGCCGTGCTCGCGCGCGAGAAGAAGCTGCCGCTCGTCGATGATCTCGGTTCGGGCACGCTCATCGATCTCGGCAAGTACGGCCTGCGCCGAGAGCGCACCGTGCAAGACGCGCTCAAGGACGGCGCCGATCTCGTGACCTTCTCTGGCGACAAGCTGCTCGGTGGTCCGCAGGCCGGCTTCATCGTCGGGCGCCGTGATCTCGTCAGGGCCTGCGCGAAGAACCCGATCAAGCGCGCCGTCCGGCTCGACAAGATCCGTCTCGCGGCCCTGGAGGCCACGCTCAAGATCTATCGCGATCCTGACCGCTTGCCGGAACGCCTGCCGACCCTCGGTTTCCTCACGCGTCCTCTCGACGACATCCGCGCCCAGGCGGAGCGGGTTGCGGGGCCGATGTCGCGCGCGCTTGGCGTTGCTGTCGAGGTCGCGTGCTGCGCTTGCACTAGCCAGATCGGCTCGGGCGCTCTGCCGCTCGAAACCATTCCAAGCGCCGGCCTTGCTTTGACACCGCGCGCGAAAAAGCAATCCGGCCGCCAACTCGAGGCGCTGGCCGCAGCCTTCCGGCGATTGCCCATCCCCGTCATCGGCCACATAGAGAAAGGGGCTCTTGTCTTCGATTGTCGATGTCTCGACGACGAGACAGCTTTCGTCGGGCAACTCGGGAAGCTGGCTATCATGCCCGTCGAGGCTGGGCCATGAAACTGCTCGGTCTCACATTCGGCCGCGACAAGCCTGCTTCGACCCCGCCACTCGCCGATCAACTTCGCGAGGCTGCCGCCTTCTTTGCCGCCGAGGAATACGAGGGGGCAATCGCGGTTTGGCTGCCGCTCGCGCAGGCTGGTCATGCCGAAGCCCAGCACGGCGTTGAGGTCGGAGCCAAGTGGCTTCTCGCCGCCGCTGTGCAAGGTCACGTCGAAGCGCAGCGCGATATTGCCAATGCCTATCTCAAGGGCGAGGGCGTTCCGCAGAGCGATGTCGATGCCGAGCTCTGGTATCGCCGTGCCGCCGACCAGGGTGATGCGGCGGCTCAGGACATGCTCTCGTGGCTGCTCGCGAATGAGGATGGCCGCACGCCTGACTATGGTGAGTCTCTCAAGTGGGCGCGTGCTGCCGCCGATCAGGGTATTGCGGCTTCGATGACGCGCATCGGTCTGTTCCATCACAATGCGCTCGGCGTTGCGCGTGATCCGGATGCGGCAATCGCGTGGTGGCGAAAGTCTGCCGCGCTCGGCGATGCCGATGGACAAGCCATGCTCGGCGCAGCCCATCACATCGGCCAGGGCGTGCCGCAGGATCGCGTCAGGGCCTATGCTTGGCTCATGCGCGCGCGATGGGGCGGCAGCAAGCTGGCCGAGCGTTTCCTCAATCCGGTCTTTGCCTCGCTCACGCCCGATGAAGTCGAGGCCGGCAAGGATCTCGCACGGCGCCTCCCGGCAGCGGAGGCGGGCTCATGATCGTTGGTACCGCTGGCCATATCGACCACGGTAAGACGTCACTCGTGCGCGCGCTGACCGGTGTCGATACCGATCGATTGAAGGAGGAACAGCGTCGCGGCATCACCATAGAACTCGGCTTCGCCTATCTGCCGCGCCCTTCCGGCGACATCATCGGGTTCGTCGACGTGCCTGGTCATGAGCGCCTCGTGCACACCATGCTCGCCGGCGCGACGGGCATCGACTTTGCGCTTCTCGTCGTTGCGGCTGACGATGGCGTCATGCCGCAGACGCGCGAGCATCTCGCGATCATCGATCTGCTCGGCATTCGGCGCGGTGCCGTCGCGCTGAGCAAATGCGATCTCGCCTCGCCCGAGCGTCTTGCAGAAGTCAGCAACGAAATCCATGCCGCGCTCGCCGGTACTGGCCTTGCCGATGCCGAGGTCGTTCCCATCTCGACAGTGACGAATGAAGGCGTCGCGGATCTGCTGGCGCTGCTCGATCGCGAGGCGGTGGCGACACGTCTGAGACCAGCGGACGGCCGCTTTCGCCTCGCCATTGACCGCAGCTTCTCGCTGCGCGGTGCCGGAACGGTTGTGACGGGGACGGTCCTCTCCGGCCGCGTCGCGGTCGGCGACCATGTGATGACCTCACCTGCCGGGCTCGAGGCGCGTGTGCGCTCGGTGCACGCTCAGAATACGGCCGCAACGCTCGGGCTTGCCGGGCAGCGTTGTGCGATTGCTCTCGTGGGGCCGAAGATCGATCTAGAAAGCGTCGTGCGTGGCGATGTGCTGCTCGATCCGACGCTGCATAGCCCGACGAACCGCATCGACGTTACGCTCAAGCTCCTGCCAAGCGAGCGCAAGGCCATCTCGCAGTGGCTGCCCGTAAAATTCCATCATGGCTCGGCGGAGCGCAATGCCCGCGTGCTTGCGCTCAAGTCAGGCGGCATTGTGCCGGGCGATGGTGACTACGCGCAGATCATGCTCGACCGTCCGGCCGCCATGGCAGCCGGCGATCGCTTCGTGCTCCGCGATTCCGCCGCTTCGCGAACGATCGGCGGCGGGACGATCCTCGACCTGCGTCCGCCCGAGCGCCATCGCGCGACGCCGGCACGCCGCGCGGAGCTCGAAATACTGAGCGATCACGATCCGATGGTCGTCCTGCGCAGACTGCTCGAAGGTGGCCGCAGCTTCATCGATCTCGCCGCCTTCTTCCGCGACCGCGCCGCGGCCGGCGCTCTTGTCGACGAGGCCGTGAAGGCATTCGGTCTCGTGACATTCGTCGATGGCGATCGCGTCGTCGCCCTCACTGCCGAGGCGTGGCAGGCTTATGCAACTGAAGTGGCTGCCACACTCGATCGCTTTCATGTAGAGAAGCCTGATCTTCCGGGCCTCGGCCAGGAGCGCCTGCGGCTGGCGCTCAGTCCGCGTCTGCCGGCGCCAGCCTTCGCTCGCGCGCTGCAACGGCTTGTCGCGGAGGGGCAGGTCATTCTCGACCGCTCCTGGGTGCGCCGGCCAGGCCACGAGGTCCGCCTCTCGCCGGAGGAGGAGAAAATCTGGTCGCGGATCGCGCCGATGCTCGGTGGGGAGGCGCGTTTCCGTCCACCGCGGGTGCGTGACATCGCCAAGTCCTTGCAGATCGATGAAGGTTTCATCCGGCGTCTCTTCAAGCTCGCCGCGCGCCGCGGCGATGTGGACGAGATCGCACAGGACCACTATTTTCTCGGGCCCACGGTGGTCGAGATGGCGGACGCGGCGCGCGCGCTCGCGGCGGCGGATGCGGGTGGGGAATTCACCGTCATTGCGTTTCGCGATCGCCTGGACAACGGCCGCAAGGTCGCCATACATATCTTGGAGTTCTTCGATCGCCAGGGACTAACCATGCGGCGCGGCGACATTCGCCGCATCAACCCGCACAAGCGAGACCTGTTTTCGCGCGCGCAGGCCGAGGTGGCCGCGTAGTGCGACGGAAGAGAAACGCTCCCGGTGGGGCGGCCGGACTTCAAATCCGGAGAGGGTCGCGAGACGGCTCTCGGTGGGTTCGACTCCTGCCTCTTCCGCCAATCTTTGGGCTTCGTTTTTGGCGATCCCACCACTCATCATCAACCTGGTGAGCTGCGTTCGACATCTCTATCGCATCGCCCTCGATGCCGAGAGATCCGACATCCCCAGCGGGCTGAGCCCGGCGATGTAGACCTATCTAGATCGCCGACCTACTGTGCTAGCGGACGTGGCCTCCCACTCCACGCCATCTTCATCCACGGCGCCGTAGAGCAGCGCTCGCACACTGAAGTTTGTCAATGCCAAGCGCGCCGCCGACTATCCGCATTCTCGTCGATGCCGACGCCTGTCCGGTCAAGGATGAGATCGTGCGGGTGGCCGAGCGACATGGACTCACCACTATCTTCGTTTCGAACGCCTGGATGCGGCTGCCGGAAAGTCACCTGGTCGAGCGTCGCATCGTTACTGAGGGCCCGGACGCGGCCGACGATTGGATTGCCGACGAAATCGTGGCCGCCGATATTTGCGTGACCCAGGATATCCCACTCGCCGACCGGTGTCTGAAGAAGGGGGCCCGGGCGCTGTCACCCACTGGGCGGCCGTTCACTCCTGACAATATTGGCATGTCCAGGGCGATGCGCGACTTGAAGGCTCACCTCCGTGAAACCGGCGACATGCGAGGCGGCCCACCGGCTTTCGCCAAGGGTGATCGCTCGCGCTTCCTGCAGGCGCTCGAGCAGACCGTGCAGGACATCCTCCGCGGTCGGTGAGGCTGGCGTCAGCTGTCGAAAATGTATCGGATGACTTGCGCGGGCGGCACTCCCGAGAGCTTCGAGGTTTTGATAGCGTTCCACCCCCATCGAAGTCCCATCGGGCTTCCGGGGAGGCATACGTGCATAGCAGCGACATTCAAGTCTACGACTTCATCGTGGTAGGTGCCGGTTCTGCTGGCGCAGCCGTGGCACATCGGTTGTCGGAAAACCCGCGCAATCGCGTTTTGCTGCTGGAGGCCGGCCGGGCCAGCCATCCTTGGTCGCGCATTCCGGCTGGCGCTGCCAAGCTCATTAGCAACCCCGCCGCCAACTGGCTTTACACCTCGGAGCCCGACGCCAATACAAACGGCCGGCGCATTCCAGTACCGCGCGGACGCTTGCTCGGCGGCTCGAGCGCCATCAACGGCAATGCGTTCGTGCGCGGGCAGAGACAAGATTTCGACACCTGGGCGCAGCTCGGCAACCGCGGCTGGAGCTACCAGGACGTACTGCCGTTCTTCAAGCGCATGGAAAGCTACGAGGGCGGCGACGAGACACATAGGGGACGCAGCGGCCCGCTACGCGTCACCAATCCACCGCCGACGGACCCGCTCTTCAAAGCGCTGATCAAGGCAGCCGCGGAAGTCGGCATCCCCTACAATTCCGACTACAACGGCGAGCACCAAGAGGGCATCGCCATGAGCCAAGCGACCATCGCCAACGGGCGACGCATGAGCACGGCCCATTGCTACATCGATCCCATCCGCAAACGCCGCAATCTGCGCATCGAGACCAATGCCAGTACCGATGCGCTGTTGCTCGAAGGCAAGCGCTGCATGGGCGTGAGGTACCGCGTCGGCGACAGCGCGCGTGAGGCGCGTGCAACGCGCGAGGTCGTCGTCAGTGCCGGAGCCGTCAACTCTCCCCAACTCCTCGAACTCTCCGGTATCGGCCAAGCAGACCGGCTGCGGGGGCTTGGCATCGAGGTCCGCCACGCTTTGCCCGGTGTCGGCGAAAATCTGCGCGATCACTATGCGCCGCGGACCCGCTGGGCTATCGATGCCAAAGGAGTGACCTACAATGATCGCGGGCGGGGGCTGGGCCTCGTTCGCCAGGCCATTCAGTGGGCTCTGCGCGGAGATGGTATGCTGGGCATGGTGTCTGCCCCGGTGCGTGCGTTCGTGCGCTCCCGCGAGGGCCTGGAAGCCCCGGACCTGCTGCTCGGCTGGGTGCCAATGCTGACTGAGATGCGCCCTAAGGGGCCGGTGATCTCCGTCGAATCAGGCCTGACCTGCTACGCGCATCCCATGCGGCCGGAAAGCACCGGCACCATCCACATCACCTCGGCCGATCCTCGTCGTGCGCCTGAGATCCGCTTCAACTTCCTCTCCGCGGCCATCGACGCCGAGCTGACCGTGCGTGCGATCCGCATCGCGCGCGAGATCATGTATGCGCCAGCCCTGGCATCGATGCAGGTGCGTGAACTCGGCCCTGGCCCCGAGCGCACCACGGACGAAGAGATCCTGGACTGGGTGCGCCAAGTCGGTGAAACCACCTATCACCCCGTCGGGACGTGCAAAATGGGGTCCGACGCGATGGCAGTGGTCGACGAGCGCCTGCGCGTGCGATGCATTCAAGGACTGCGTGTGGCCGATGCCTCGATCATGCCGACACTCACCTCGGGCAACACCAACGCGCCAGCCATCATGATCGGTGAGAAGGCCGCCGCCATGGTGCTCGAGGACGCGGCAGCGGCATGAGGGCGAGAGCGGCTCTCCGCACATCTGCTGCATCGAGCTCAGGGGCAGGCCAACGCCATGCCAAGATGGCCGAGGCCTAAAGCCGAGGGATCCAACCTGGACGGCTCAACAGGTACTCGACCATTCGTGGCGGAATACTCAATGCTTTAGCGATCTCGTTCTCATCGTTCGGTAGTCCCGGAAGGATTGAGGCTTCTCTATTGCTTCGTATTTTGGATAGCCACTCCGGATCAACCACCACAGCGCGTCCCACGGCAATCAGATCAGCGCCCAATTCGATCGCACCCTCAGCATCAGCGCACGTTCTAATCCCACCACTGGCCATGACTGCACAGCGACCTGCTATGACGCGGGAAATTTCTGTAATGGGACTCACTGTGGGAGCATGTCTTTGCGCGATTGGAGTTTTGTAGTCGCGCGTCTCGCTCGTCGGTCGGCTCATCCGATAATCGTCGAGAGAAATGGAGATGTAGTCGAGCTTCAGCTTGGCAAGTTCATTGCAAAGCAACTTGGAGTCCTCGAGCGCATATCCATCTGATTCGGCTTCAAACGGTGTAACGCGAAATCCCGCGATCATCTTCGGACCGACGGCGTCGCGAACTGCTTGTGCAACCGCGAGAGCAAAATTCATACGCTTTGCAAGCGTGCCCCCCCAATGATCATCGCGGTGGTTCGCTCGTGGTGAGAAGAATTGATGAACCGCGTAGTGATTAGCTCCATGGATTTCGACGCCGTCGAAGCCAGCCTTTCGAGCGAGAGACGCAGCCTTTCCAAAGCTCGCAATCAGGGCTTCAATTTCAGCCGCCGTCATCGCCCTCGGCGTTTTTGCTCCCGGGCGCAGTGACGCAACTGCAGACGGCGCACGCAGGCAGTGCTCGCCTATCAACTCGGGCTTTGCGATGCGGCCACCGTCATATATTTGGAGGATCGCAAGCCCCTGTGAAGCACGCAATGCCTCAGCGAGTTGGCCGAGACTGGACACGTGTCCATCGTGTGCCGCGCCTATGCCGAGCCAAGATCGCCCGTTCTCGTCGACGTAAGCGGCAGAAGAAATACTTGCTCCGAATCCATTGGCAGAACGTCGCCGGACAAATTCGAGTTCGCCTTCGGTCGCGGTCCCATCGTCATTGGATGCATTTGTTGTCAGGGGAGCAATCGCAAGACGATTTGCCATCTCTCGCCCGCAGTTGAACCTGAAAGGAGACCAAACAACCATCGATCAAACCTCCGATATTCTTGGGCTGGGCGACTGCGACCCGCGAATGCAGCCCTCTTCTGCGAGCAGGGCATCTGTCGCGCGCGAGGCGAGCGCATCAGCCCCGCCGTGGCCGTGGTCTAGATATCCACGCCAGCGGGCGGGATTGACGGACTGCCTGTGCCCACGGGAAGCGGTTGCATCGAGGATCTTCTCGATCCGCCCGCGCACTCGAGATTCCGTTTCGGGTTCAGCCAACCAGATAGGCTTCAATACCGTTCGATCTGCCGAGCGCTCCGGCGATTGGTCACTCGCGCCACCGCAGCCTCCCAGCCAGTCTCTATCCCATCATTGATGCGCAGAATTCAAGAAAGAAGCGCTGCACCGCGGAGATAAATGACGGCTTGAATTCTCCTGATAGATCGTGAAGCCTCGGGCTGGCGGATGCCTTCTCGGCAAATTCATCAAAATGGCAGCGGGTGAGTGTAGTCTGGGCGTCCGATTTCAGATCAGCCTAGACATCGTGGTGATTGCAGCATGGTTGTCACAGGTGAGCGGCACGGCTTGACGCCCGAGGAGGCCATCGATCGGCTGGAGCGGGATCATGCTGCGGCCTGCAGTGCGTTGCGCGATGCCCTGGCGCGCTACGCGACGGCCGGCGTCGTTCCGACTGCCGATGAGCGCGTTCGCTTTCGCTATCCGGAGCTGCGCGTGAACTGGCAAGCTGGCGAGCCCGTTCCCTTCACGCGCCGGGCCTGGGCGAAGTTCCAGACGCCAGGCCTCTACACCACCAGCGTGACGCAGCCCGCTTTCTTCCGCAGCTATCTGCTCGAGCAACTGCGGCCGCTCGTCGACGAGTTCCGCGCGGAGATCGACGTGGGTGTGAGCGATCAGGAGATCCCCTATCCCTTCGTGACCGAAGCTGGCGATGAGTTCGTCCACGGCAGCCTTTCGGTCGCCGAGCTCGCACGGTATTTCCCGACGCCGCTGCTCTCGAACGTCGGCGACGAGATTGCCGATGGGCTGTGGCGGTTCGAGCCGGGGCGTCCGCGCCCGCTCGCGCTCTTCGACGCCGTGCGCGTCGATTTCTCCTTGCGCCGCCTCGCGCACTATACCGGCGTCGATTGGCGCACGATCCAGCCTTGGATCCTCTTCACCAACTACCAGCGCTACGTCGACCAGTTCGTGGATTGGAGCCTTGGGGAGCTGCGCCGGCCGGACAGCCCCTACGCGGAACTTGCCTTGCCGGGCGGAAGCATCGTTCGACGCGGCGTCGACAGAGACGCAGCCATCGCACTCGCCGCGGCTGCGCCCTGGCACCGCTACCAGATGCCCGCCTACAATCTCGCGCGCGCCGACGGTCAAGGCGGCATCACGCTGATCAACATCGGCGTAGGCCCGTCGAATGCCAAGACAGCCACGGATCATCTCGCGGTGCTGCGGCCACACTGCTGGCTGATGATCGGCCACTGTGGCGGCCTGCGGCAGTCTCAGACGATCGGTGACTACGTGCTCGCGCACGGTTATCTGCGGCGCGACCGCATTCTCGATGATCTGGTGCCGCCCGAGATCCCGGTGCCGGCGCTTGCCGAGGTTCAGGTGGCCTTGCAGGAGGCCGCGGAGCAGGTCACAGGCGAGCACGGCGAGGCATTGAAGCGGCGACTGCGAACGGGCACCGTCGTGAGCTACGATGACCGCAATTGGGAGCTACGCTGGTCGCAGGAGCGGCGTCGCATCAATCTCGGCCGGGCCATCGCTGTCGACATGGAGAGCGCAGCGCTCGCAACCCAGGGCTATCGCCTGCGCGTTCCTTATGGAACGCTGCTCTGCGTCTCGGACAAGCCGCTGCATGGCGAGATCAAGCTGCCCGGCGCGGCTACGAGCTTCTATCAGCGCGCAGTCGGCGAGCATCTGAAGATCGGGCTTGCCGCAATTGATCTCCTGCGTGGACAGCTCAGCTCACTTCACTCGCGCAAGCTGCGCAGTTTCGACGAGCCGCCGTTCCGGTAGTTCCGAAGATCGGCCGCGCGTTCGCTACGCCGTGGTGAGCGGGGCGCCGTCGCCGCCGACCGGGCGGCGCAGGCACGCGACGTGATGACCGGGCGCGACCTCGAGAAGTGGCGGATCGGTCTGCTTGCATTCCGGCAGCGCGAAGGGGCAGCGCGTGTGGAAGCGGCAACCCGACGGCGGGTTCATCGGGCTCGGCACGTCGCCCTGCAGGATGATGCGCTCGCGTCGCGCGCCGGTTTCCAGCGAAGGCGCGGCCGCGAGCAGTGCTTCGGTATAAGGGTGCAGCGGCGCGCCGAAGAGATCGGCATTGTCGGCAAGCTCGACAATGCGGCCGAGGTACATGACCGCAACGCGATGCCCGATGTGCTCGACAACGGCGAGATCGTGCGACACGAAGAGGTACGCAAGCTCGAACTGCTCCTGCAAGTCGATCAGCAGGTTGAGAACCTGCGCCTGCACCGAGACATCCAGCGCCGAGACCGGCTCATCGGCAATGATCAGGCTCGGGTTCACGGCGAGTGCACGTGCAATGCCAAGACGCTGGCGCTGTCCGCCGGAAAACTCGTGCGGATACTTGTGCACGGCTTCGGGGCGCAGGCCGACGTGCTCGAAGAGCGCCGCGATGCGCCGCTCCAGCTCGGCGCCCTGTGCGAGGGCGAAGTTTGTCAGCGGCTCGCCGACGATGTCGCCTGCTGACAGGCGCGGATTGAGCGAGGAATAGGGGTCCTGGAAGACCATCTGCATTTCGCGGCGCTGGGCACGGAGCGCTTCGCTGCCGAGAGCCGTGATGTCGACGCCATTGAGTTCTATCGAGCCGGCTGTCGGCTCCTCGAGACGGGTGATGCTCCGCGCGACCGTGGACTTGCCACAGCCCGATTCACCCACAAGGCAGAGCGTCTCGCCGCGGCGGATCTCGAAGGACACACCATCGACGGCCTGCACATGGGCAACGACGCGCGAAAGCACGCCGCGATGGACCGGGAAGTGCTTCTTGAGATCCCTCACTCTCAGAACGACTTCTGCGGAACTCATGCTTCGCTACCAACCGGCTCGCTAAGGGATTTGGCTTCGACCCGCGCGACCTCCCAGCAGGCGGCGTAGTGGCGTGGGCCGTGCGCTTCGAACGGCGGCTGCTCGGTCGTGCAGCGCGCGGTCGCAAAGCCGCATCGGGGCGCGAAGGCACAGCCGGGAATGGCTTCGCGCAGTGAGGGTACTAGCCCGCTGATCTCCTGCAGCCGGCCGCGCGTGCGTCCGCGCGGCGCCCCCGGTTTCCGACGCGGAATGGAACCGATCAGGCCGCGCGTATAGGGATGCTTCGGATGGCTGAGCAGTTCCGCGACGGGTGCCTCCTCAACCATGCGGCCAGCGTACATGACGATGACGCGCTGGGCGGTCTCCGCGACGACGCCAAGGTCGTGCGTGATGAGGATGATGGCCGTGCCGAGACGATCTTTCAGCTCGAGCATGAGGTTCAAGATCTGGGCCTGGATGGTGACGTCGAGCGCGGTGGTCGGCTCGTCCGCAACCAGGACCTGCGGATTGCAAGCGAGCGCCATGGCGATCATCACGCGCTGGCGCATGCCGCCCGAGAGCTGATGCGGATACTCGCCGGCCCGGCGCTTGGGATCGGCAATGCGGACGAGCGCCAGCATCTCGATCGCGCGATCCCACGCAGCGCGGCGGTCGAGCCTTTGGTGGATCCGAAGTGACTCGGAGATTTGCTCGCCCACGGTCAGCACCGGATTGAGCGAGGTCATGGGCTCCTGGAAGATCATCGAGATGCGATTTCCACGAATGCGGCGCATCGTGCTCTCACTCTCGGTCGTCAGCTCCGTCCCGTCGAAGCGGATCGAGCCGCCGACGATCTTGCCAGCCTTCGGGGGAATGAGCCCGAGAATTGAAAGGGCGGTCACGCTCTTGCCGCAGCCCGATTCCCCGACGATGCAGAGCGTCTCGCCGCGCGCGAGGTCAAATGTCACGCCATCGACCGCGCGGACCACGCCATCGCGCGTGTAGAAATGCGTGCGAAGGTCTCGGACCGAGAGAATGGTCTCGTCGTTGAGTGCGGCGGGTGCCGCGGCCGCTTTGGAAGTGGTAGACGTCATCTAGCGGACCTCACATGCGGCGCGAGATGCGTGGGTCGAGCGTATCGCGCAATCCATCGCCGACGAGGTTGATCGCCAGCACGGTGATGGCGAGGCAGAGTCCCGGAAAGAATATGATCCACGGCGCGATCTGGAAGAACGTGCGGCCGAGCGAGATAACATTTCCCCAGCTCGGAATCTCGGGCGGCGTGCCGGCGCCGAGAAAGGAAAGGCCGGCCTCAGTGAGGATCGCCGAGGCGCACACGTACGTCGCCTGCACGATGAGCGGCGCAACAGTGTTGGGCAGAATATGGCGCACCATGATCCGCCAGTTGCGCGTGCCGCTCGATATGGCCGCCTCGATGTAGGGTCGCCCGCGTACCGAGAGCACGACGCTGCGCACGAGGCGTGCGACGCGCGGTATCTCGGGGATCGAGATGGCGATGATGACGATGAAGAGGCTCGCCTTCATCAGCGTGATGAGAGCGATCGCGAGCAGGATCGCAGGAATGGCCATCATGCCGTCCATGAGGCGCATGAGGATGGTATCGACGGTCTTGTAGAAGCCGCAGAGCACGCCGACCACGAGACCGATGAACGTCGCCAGTACGGCGACACAGAGCCCGATGATGAGCGAGATGCGCGTGCCGTAGACGACGCGGCTGTAGACGTCGCGGCCGAACTGGTCCGTACCGAACCAGAAGGTCTCGGAAGGACGCTTCAGGCGATTGGTCGGCTCGAACTGGAGGGGATCGCCGGCGAGCCATGGTGCCAGGACGGCGATGACGACAAGCGCCAGCAGGATCAGCGTGCCGCCGACGATCGTCTTGTTCCGCCGGGCCCACGTGAGCGCTCCTTTGGCGGGCGATCGCGCCGTCGCGGCAGTCGGTCCAGCGGTCATCGTTGCCATCAGTTCGGTCCTATTGGCGGATGCGCGGATCGAAGAAGGTGTAGCTGATGTCGATCAGCAGGTTCACCAGCACCTTGGCTCCGGCAAAGAGGATGATGAGCCCCTGGATGATCGGATAGTCGCGCTTCAAGATCGCATCCACGGTCAGGCGGCCGAGACCCGGAATATTGAAGACGGTCTCGGTGATGACGACACCCGAGATGAGGAGCGCGAAGCCGATGCCGATGACGGTCACGATCGGAATGGCGGCGTTCTTCAGAGCATGGCGCAGGAGCACCGAGGGTGTAGCGACGCCTTTGGCGCGCGCCGTGCGGATGTAGTCCTCCGAAAGCACCTCGAGCATGCTGGCACGCGTGATGCGCGCGATGAGCGCCATGTAGGTCATGCCGAGCGCGAAGGCGGGCAGTGTTATCGAGCGTAGCGTGCCCTCTATGCCGCCCGACAAGGGGCGATAACCCTGCACGGGCAGCCAGCGAAGCTGAATGGAGAAGATGTAGATGAGGATGTAGCCGACGAGAAAGACTGGCACGGCGAAGCCGAGAACCGAGAAGCCCATGACCACCCGGTCGACACTCGTATCTGCCTTCCACGCCGCGACGACGCCCATGGGGATGGCGAAGGCGACCGCGACGGTGAGCGTCGCGATGGCCAGCACGAGCGTAGGCTCGAGGCGTTGCATGACGAGCGTCATGACCGGCATGTTCGAGAAGATCGACGTGCCGAGATCGCCCCGGAGCAGGTTCATTACATAGACGCCGAACTGTTCCCACACCGGCCTGTCGAGGCCGAGCTTCCGGCGCACGCCCTCGATCTCGGCAGGCGTTGCATCGTCGCCCGCAATGACGGCTGCGGGGTCGCCCGGCGTCAGGTGCAACAGGAAGAAAACGAACAGCGCCACGACGATCATCACGGGGATGGTGGCGAGGAGGCGGCGCAGGATGTAGGCTGTCATTGTCCCGCTCCGATCGGCCGAAGCGTCATGATCGCTCTCGGATGGTTTGATGGAAAAAGGCCTGTTCGGCGCCGTCTCGAAGTTGGACGGCGCCGAGCGATGGTCGCGAGAAGGATCGACGTCACTTCTTCTCGATGTTCCACATCGGCGGCACGGAGGGAACTGAGATCACGCCGGAAATCCGGTCCGATCGATAGGCCACCGGATTGCGCCATTGAGCGAACGAGACGTACGGCACGAGTTCGTAGGCCATCTTCGAGATTTCGGCGGCGATCTTCTTGCGCGACTCCAAGTCCGTCGCGAAGGCCCATTTTCCGCGAACTTCCTCATACTTGGCATCACAAGGCCAACCGAACCAGGCTTTGTCGCAGCCCATGCTGATGCCCACATGTGTCACGGGCGACGACGAACTCAGCACGGTGGTACCAGTGATGAAGATATTCCATCCGCCCTGCGCCGGCGGCTCCTTCTTGGCGCGACGCGAGACGACCGTTCCCCAGTCCATCGCCTGCACATCGAGATTGAGGCCGGCCTTGCGCATCTGCTGCACGAGAACCAGTGTCGCCGGATTGATGTACTGGTGATCGGTCGCGTGAAGGATGGTAATCGGCTCGCCGTTGTAGCCGGCTTCCTTGAAGAGCGCCGCGGCCTTCTTGTAGTCCTTGGGTCCCTTGTAGACCTCGCTGCCAACGTCGGTCTCCATCGCCACGTCACAACCGAAGTAGGAGAAGCAAACGCGCTGCAGCTTGGGATCAGCGGCGATCGTGTTCAGATAGTCGGCGTTGTTGACGATATACAGCATGGCTTGCCGCGCCTTCACGCTGTTGAAGGGCGGATGCAAGTGATTGAACTGGATGAGGCCCATGGTGCCCATCGCAGCATGAGACTCGAGCTTTATGTCGGGATTGGATTCGAGGATCGGCAGGAAGTCGGGCTGTGGATTCTCGAGATAGTCGATCTCGCCAGCGACGAGTGCCGCCTGCGCCGTCTGCGGATCGGAAAGCCAGGTGAATTCGACGCGGTCGACCTTCACGACCTTGCCGCCGGCATGGCCGGAGGGCGGCTCCTTGCGCGGGACATAGCCTTTGAACTTCTCGTAGACGGTCTTGCTACCCGGCACCCACTCGTCGCGCTTGAAGACGAAGGGACCGGAGCCCACCACTTCCGCGATCTGCTGGAATGGATCCGTCAGCGCTTCCTTCTCACGCATGATGAAGGGAATGCTCGTCCCGGTCTTGGCGAGCGTGTCGATGACGAGACCATAGGGCTCCTTGAGGGACCAAATGAAGGTCTTGTCATCTTTTGACTCCAGCGACGCGGTGTAGCCGAAGAGCTGCTTGCCGGCGCCATCGCGATGGCCCCACCGCTTCATGGATGCAACCACGTCCTTGCTCGTTACCGGCGAGCCGTCGTGGAAGGTGAGCCCATCGCGCAGCGTGAACGTATAGACTTTGCGATCATCGCTGACGGTCCATGTGTCCACCATCTGCGGCTGTGGCTTCAGATTGGTGTCGCTCGAGAAGAGCGTGTCGTAGATCATCATCCCGTGAATGCCGGCGATGGTCTGCGTCGTCCAGAAGGGATCGAGCGTGCGGACATCCGCGTGCATTGTGACGCGCAGGACCTTTGGCTGCTGCGCAACGCTCGGTGAAACGGTCAGCAGGGCCGCAGCGGCAGCAAGCCCCAGCTTCAGGATCGAACTTCGAATACGCATAACCCCTCCTTGTCGGTGCGGACTGATCGATGACGGTTAGTAGATAAGGCCTGGTCTCGTTTCTTCGTCGAGCGGCCAGATCGGACGGTTGACCTTCTTGTAGTCGATCTTGCGGTAGTCGCGGCTCAGCGGCGCGTCGCTGTCGATATAGAGCACGCGCTTTGCGATTGGGCCGAAAGCCGCCATGAAGTGGTTCGTCGATTTGACGACGAGCACGCTCTTGGAGAGCGCATCGATCCCGACATTGGTGAAAAGCTGCGGCGCGAAGGCCTGTGTCCGCTTGGTGATGAGGACGACATCGACGCCGCCGATACGAATGCCGGCGCAATCACCGACCGGCACGCTCGTCGGGCCGAAGTTCTGCCAGGCATCGCGCGCGAGGCCGATAACCTCGACCATGGCATCGACGGGTGTGCCGGACTGGGGGCCGGTCTTGCCGCCGAAGCGGAGCGGGAATTGAGCACCGATGCCGGCATCGAAGCAGAGGCGCACCGCAACCGGATCCCAGATCGGACCGATGGCTGCGTTCTGAGCATTGCGCGCGATCAGCTCGCGCAGGATGGTCGTATTGTCGGAGGGCGCGCCGCCGCCCGCGTTGTCCGTGGGCTCGGCGACCACGACGGGACCTTCGTTCGATGCCATGGCTAGGCCAACGCCGCCGGAGACATCGAAGAACTCGGGCGGCGTCTTCCCGCGCATGCTGACGAACTCAGTGCCGAGTTTCGTCGCGAGCGCGTCGGCCTTGGCCTTGTCGCCATCGGTGATGACCAGCACGCGGCCTGAGAGCTCCGGCACGTCGCCGTAAGGGAAGCAGTGAGCAACGGAGATCGACAGCACGCCGTCGCGGCCTTCCATGGCCTTGATCCGATCGACGAAGCCGCGCATCAGCGGCAGCGTCGTCGGATAGCTCGAGATCTGGCGGCAGTCGTAGAGGGACATGACCGGCTTGATCTCACCGCGAATGGTCTTGAGCGTCAGGTCGAGCACCTCTTCGGCGCGGTCGACGACATCGGTGTGCGGGAATTCCTTGTAGAGGATGATGATGTCCGCAATCTCGACGCGCTTGAGCGTGAGATGGCAGTGCGGGTCGAGTTCGACGCCGATGATGCACTTCGGCCCGACGATGGCGCGCGTGCGCTCGATGATATCGCCTTCGACGTCGTCATAGCCGTAAGCGACCATGGCGCCGTGCAGGCCGAGCAGTACGCCGTCCAAGGGCAGGGCGGCTTGCATCTGCGCGAGGATCTCGTCGCGCATAGTCTCGTAGTCCTGGCGGTTGGTCGTCCCCGCCGGGCTCGCGGCAAAGCAGCTTCCCTCGATGAGCGTGAAGCCATCGGTCGAGGCGCGCCGGCGCGCCACAAAAAGCGGCGCCGTGCACATTCTCGGAGCATCCGTCGGGTGTTCGCCGGGGCGCAGAAAAACGGTTTCGCGGTAGGAGGCGAGGCTTGTCGGCAGCGGTGAGAAAGTATTGGTCTCTGTCGCCAAAGTGGCGGCAAACAGGCGCATTCAGGTCGCTCCTGGCCTCAGCGGTCGGGACATCCTCAGCAGTACGATGATGGCATGTCCAATTGCCCGCCGCCAGGATTTCTCCGGACGCCTTCGCAGGTTTCGTGCCAGCGGAGTTGAGTGCGGATCGGAGGCATGCCGCATGGGGAAGCACGATAGGGCCTCGGGCCTTCGGGGGCTGCCGGCGGATGGGGCGGACGCCTTTACGACCCTTCGATCGTCCCTTTTGAACCTTTTGGCGCGGCGCCGCGACGAAGGGTTGGAACCGCCGGATGGTCCCGCCGTTCCACTCTCAAATCGAGGGGTTCTGCAAGTCAAAGGGTAAGGTCATGCGTGACTTCATAGCGCCAATGCTGCTGTTCGTCGGATCGCACGCGGCGATCCTGTTCGTGGCCATCCAGATGTATGCGGCGGGGCCATAGCGCAGGGCCGACCCGCCCTTCACGCGATCAGGTCGCGATACTCCGGATGGTTACCGACGAACTCCCGGACAAACCAGCAACGGGGCACGACCTTGAGATTGCGTCGGCGGACGTCGTCGAGGACGCCGTGCACGAGCTTGTCGCCGAACCCCTGGCCGCGCAGCGCCGGGGGAACCTCGGTGTGGAAGATGGTCAGGACATTGCCCTCGCGTCGGTATTCCGCAACTGCGAGGCCAGCGGGCGTCTCGAGCTCGAAGCGTTGCTCCTCGGGATTGTCCCGGACTAAGCCGCCCGTCATGCCTTCAGTACTCATGATATTGCAGGCTCCATCTATCTGGCCCTCGCGATGGGGTGTCCCGAGGCTAACCCCATTAGGCGCCTTGCGGAATAGCCGCGCCTTCTCAAGGTGTTGATGCGCTTTCCATTGCAACTAAGATATGGGAGCTGCGGCGGGCTTCGACCAGTGGCAGGCAATTGGCTCTAGACTGATTAACATCTCATATGCACGTTGCGGCCTTCCGCCTAGGCGGCCCAATCGCATAACTCGAGCCATCACATCACCATGAGCATCGATCTCCAGCGCGTGCGCGCCGACACCATCGGTATCAATAATCGCCTCCATTTCAACAACGCCGGCGCCGCGCTGATGCCGACGCCGGTCCTCGAAGCGATGACGGGTTACCTTCGCCGGGAAGCGGAGATCGGCGGTTACGAGACGGCCATCGAGCAGGCTGAACGGCTCGATGGTGTGTACGCGAGCGTCGCGCGCCTCCTTGGGGCTGCGCCCGATGAGATCGCGATCATGGAGAATGCCACGATCGCGTGGCAGATGGCCTTCTACGCCCTCGCCTTCCGACCGGGTGACCGCATCCTGACAGCGCAAGCGGAGTATGCTGCGAACTACGTCGCCTTCCTGCAGGTCGCGAAACGCACCGGCGCCGTGATCGAGGTCGTGCCGAACGATGAGAGCGGTGCGCTTTCTGCTGAGGCGCTGGAGCGCATGATCGACGAGCGCGTGCGCCTCATTGCCATCACCTGGGTGCCGACCAACGGTGGCCTCGTCAATCCTGCCGCCGCCGTGGGAAAGACCGCGCGGAAGCACGGCATTCTCTATCTGCTCGATGCCTGTCAGGCTGTCGGGCAGATGCCGGTCGATGTCGCGGAACTCGGCTGCGACATGCTCTCGGCGACGGGACGCAAGTTCCTGCGCGGTCCGCGTGGCACAGGGTTTCTCTACGTGCGCCGCGAGCTGATGCAGCGCCTCGAGCCGCCGCTCATCGATCACTTCGCGGCAAAATGGACGGCGCCCGACCGCTATGAGCTGCGTCCTGATGCCCGGCGCTTCGAGACCTGGGAGAACAACTACGCGGCGCGCCTCGGGCTCGGCGTTGCCATCGACTATGCGCTCTCGATTGGGATGTCCCCGATCATGGCACGTTGCAGACTGCTCGCGGATCTCCTGCGCACCGAGCTTCTGCGTATCCCCGGTGTCGTCGTCCACGATCTCGGGGTTGAGCGGGCGGCCATCGTGACGTTTACCGTCGGGGGCGTCGATGCGGAGGTGGTGCTCGCGCGCATGAGCGCGGAGGGTATCAACGTGTCGACCTCGAAGCCGTCGAGCACGCTTCTCGATGCGAGGGCGCGGTCGCTGCCGTCGATCGTGCGCGCCTCGCCGCATTACTACAACTCGGAGGAGGAAGTCCTGAGGTTCGTCCAGGCTATTGCACGTCTTGCCGGCAGCTCGCGGTAGGCGCCTCGAAGGCCACGGGGCCGATATCTCTTGAACAATCTCTGCCCAGTGGCTACGCCAGTGCGAGACAAGGGCTTGATATTTCAGGTCCGTGGCCGCGGCCCGACGAGGCGGTGAACTCTCGATGGATGAAGCGCGTAATCGCGAAGACGAGGTGCTGGCGCCTCTCGCCAAGGCGGCGACGGCCGCGCAGCGCGAAGAGATCTCCTTCCGCGACAACGTCGCACGCGAGATCGAGAAGCGTGAGCGGGCGCGCCAGTACGCCTTCCGGCGCCTCTCACTTGCCGAGCTCATGCTGACGGCAGCCCGCCGCGCGCAAAGCGAGGAGACCGCCGTGGCAGCACAAACCGCTGCGCTGCGGAGCGAATTCGGCTGGCACGGCGAGAGCGAGCAGAACAAGCGGATCTTCGCCGCCTGGCGGCCCGTAGCGCTTGCAGTGTGGGAGGTGGCGCGGCCGCTTCCCGAGGAGGCCGAAGCCACGGAGCCCCGGCCGACACCGGATCTTGCGGCCGCGCTTGCCGAATTCGAGCGCTGGTACGAAGCCGAGTTCGGCACGAACTATCTCGCTATTCTCGATCAGGAGAAGCAGGAGTATCCCGTTGTCGAGTTCTAAGGCGCCCGATGGCAAGGGAGGTGAATTCGAGCGCTGGATCGTCGAGCAGTACGCCGCGACGAACGGCTTCACGGCGCTCATTCTTCTGCTCACGCTTGGTGGTGACAAGGTCGAGCTGATCTCGTGCTCGTACGTCCATGTCATCGGCGACGAAGTCCGCTGGAAGGACATGAAGACCATGCTGGATGCGTCCCGGCGCAAATGGGATGCATTCGTGATCTTTCCCGAGTCGCCGCCGGGGGGCGGGCCGCTGATCGACCTCGTAGCCAAGGCGCGGCTGCAGGAGCGCATCGACGAGGTGACGGTCAATCGCATGGTCCTCAACGATGCCGGCTTCTTCGACACACGCGGCCGACACATCCGCATCGATCCCGTCGGGCTGCACTGATCAGACGGCTGCCGCGTCGACCCATGTCGTCCTGATCGGCGGCGCGTCATCGGGTACGGTGCTTGGCCCGCACGCGGGCAGTCAGCCATCCCTGGGGCTCGTCCATGCGTTGCCCAGATAGCCGCACTCGCGAAACCGGTACTCATACGCGGGTATGAGCGCGGCAAACTCCAACGCTAGTTGAATGAACCGCCGTTGAATATCGGGCGGGATCGTTTCGTCGCATCTTCTGGTCATCGGCGCTGACGAAGCCCGAAACGATCCGAAGGCAAGCGACCGGGGCGCGGATTGTCAAACCAAGCGGTCACAACCAAGCGAATGGAGAAAACCAATGAAGACGATCATGAGCACCCTGATTGCCCTCGGCGTTCTTGCAGGTTCGGCCAGCGCCCAGTTCGACCCCTTCAATGATCCGCGCCAGGCCTTGCCGCGCTCCTCGAGCTACGAGCAGGCTCTGCCGCGCACGAGCAACGATGACTATCGCCAGGCCCTGCCGCGGACGAGCAACGACGACTTCCGCGAGGCTCTTCCCCTGACCGAGACCTTCCCCGACCTCGTGATCGCGACGCCCTGACCCGGCGCCCTCATGAGTAACAAAGCCACGGCGGTCCGGAGCTGGCTCCGGGCCGCCCGCTTTTATTGGGCCGGCCGATCGACCAGTAGGTTGCCGTCGAAAAGCGTAACCATGGGCATCAGATCATCTGTACGGGTAACAGTTTTATGATAGTTTTATGACAAATAATAACTTGGCGCCTGGAGGGAACACGTGGGCCGCATCAACGCCGTGTCGGTCATCGTACGATGACCGATGCATCAGGCTCCGCCTCGTTCCCGCATGATTTCCGCCGTCGCTGGCGACAATACTCCTTCCGAACATTGAGCCCGCGGACGAGCTACGCGCTCAGCGGCATTCTTGCGTTCGCGCTCGCCTGTTGGCTGCAGTGGACCGAAGGCTCGCCATCGACGGTCCTGCTCGCAATCCTGGTGTGTGCGACGACCGGCGCGCTGATCGTGCTGCTGACGCGACGCCTGTTGCTCGCCGTTGTGATCGTGGTAGCTCAAGTCGTGCTGATCACGGCGATCTCGACCGCGAAGCACAAGTACATGAACATGGTGCTGCACGCCTACGACATCGCCTACTATCTGATGTCGAGCACCAACCTCGGCTTTCTCATCACAAACTATGGCTGGTCAATTCTGCCCCCGCTGCTCGCCATCGCGGTTGCAGTGCTTGTCGCGACCATCGCGTGGCGGATCGACCCGGTACGCGTGGAGCGTCCCGTCACTGCCGCTCTCCTCTTAGTGTTTATTGCGGGCGCCGTCGCGGCGGGGCAATCGGTCGGCGAGCGGCGCCATATGCAGTTCGAGTATCGCGGCATGTATGTCTCGTCATTCTACCGCTCGTTTGCCGAGACGATCGAGACGCTGATGCGCGGACAGCTCATGGAGGCGGCAGTCGCCTCGGCTCGGACGCCGCGGCTCGCGTCCAAGGTGAGCTGCACACCCTTGCTCGAGCCGCCGCACATCATCCTCATCCATCACGAGTCCGCGGTTCAACCCTCCCTATTTCCGACCCTGCAATACGATCGCAGGGTCGATGACTTTTTCCGTTCGGACGACGGCCATTCGTATCGCCTGAGGACCGAAACGTACGGCGGCGCGTCCGTACTCACCGAATTCTCGGTCATGACGGGACTTTCGACCTACTCGTTCGGCGGCATGCGCCTCTTCGTCCAACGTCTCATGACCGGCAAGATCAGCGAGACACTGCCGAACATCCTGACGAAGTGCGGCTACCGGAACGTCATGTTCTATCCGATGACGCGCTCGTTCACGGGCGCCGAACGCTTCTTCAAGAGTGTCGGCATCACAGACCTGCGCGATGCCAAGGATCAGGGTGCCTCGCGAGAGAACGAGCGCGACCGATTCTACTATGACAATGCGCTCGAAGAGATGGGCCGGCACTTTGCAACCACGAACGCACCGCTCTTTACGTTCGTCGAGACCATGGCTGGCCACTGGCCCTATGATGAGACCTACGAGCCGCACTTAGATGTGCCGGGTGGCGGCCCGGGCACGCATCCGGAGATGCACGAGGTTCTGCGCCGCCTCTGGCTCTCGCGGCTCGACTACCAGCATCTTGTGGGTGAGCTTGAGCGCCGCTTCCCGGAGAAACGCTTCCTCATCGTGCGCTACGGCGACCATCACCCCATGGCGACGCGGGTGCTGCTCGGTTACAAGGACGGCACGGAAGCCGAGGACGTGCTCGTCGCCCGCGGCTCGATCGGCTATCAGACGTTCTTCACGATTAATGGCATCGGCTTCAAGCCTGAGTTCTCGAGTCCCGACATCCTCGACGTGCCTTATCTCGGCACGGTCCTGCTCGAAGCAGCGGGCCTTCCTCTGTCCGACGCTCATGTTGGACGCAAGAGGCTCAAGCAGCTTTGCAATGGGCTGTGGTTCGATTGCCCGAAGCGCGAGGATCTCCTGAGCTTCCATCGCCAACTTCTCGACGATGGCATTGTGAGCGCACGCTAGGAGCGGCGCGTGCTGCGGAGCACAATTAGTGCGTCTGTTCTCTGAGTTATGCAGAGCAGTGGCGCGCGGAACGACATTGTCTATCCAACGCACGGCGGATGCGGTTAACTACTGAAGCCGGTCCAGTAGCCGGTCGCGCGTCGCAATCGCCCAACCGTTGCGCGAACCAGAAAATGAATTGCGGGCACGCCGAGGAGTCGGACCAACCGAACCCGGCAGCGGCCATGGAGCCGCGGGAAACGCCATGCACCGCCGTCGATCGATGCGTCAAGCGAGCCACCTCCCTGTCTCTACAGCGGAGGGCGCTCGTGCGCGCCTCACTCATGGCGGCCCCACACGGAGGATTGGGTTATGTCCAGGAAGAGGATTTCTCGTCGCCGGTTCATAGCAGGTTCGGTCGCCACCGCAGCGGCTATCGCTGCCCCTCACGTAAGTACATCTCATGCCGCGGGAAGCCTCTCGCTCGGCATGTGGGACCACTGGGTCCCCGGCGGCAACAAGATCTTCGACGGCATCGCTCAGGATTGGGCGACCAAGGAGAAGGTCAATCTCACCATCGACTACCTCAGCACTCAGGGTAACAAGCTTCTGTTGACGATCGCTGCCGAGGCGCAGGCGCGCTCCGGCCACGACGTGATGGATTTCTCCGCCTGGGAGCCGGCGCAGTATGTGCGCCACCTCGAGCCGGTCGGCGACGTGATGAAGGAGGTGCTGGCCACGAACGGTCCCATCACCGAGGCCATGCAGTACATCGGCACGTTCACGGGTGACTGGAACGTGGTGCCGTCCACGCGTGGGTCGCTCATACTGCCGCCGTGCACGCGCATCGACTACCTCAAGCAGCACGCGGGAATCGACGTGCAGGCAATGTTTCCGGCGGGTAAGGATCCGACGCCCGATGCCGCCAACTGGACGTGGGATGCATTTCTATTGGCGGCCGAGAAGTGCCACAAGGCCGGAGCTTCGTTCGGGCTCCCTCTCGGCGCGACGACTGACAGTTTGGATTGGGTCGGGGCGCTATTCTCTGCTTATGGAGCGGCGCTCGTCGATGCCAAGGGAAACATCAACGTCAAGTCGGACGAAGTGGGGCAGGTCCTCGAATATGCGAAGCGCCTGTTTGCTTTCCTTCCGCCCGATGTCGCGTCGTGGGACAACGCTTCGAACAACAAGTGGCTGCTCTCCGGCAAAGGCGCGCTGATCTTCAATCCGCCGAGCACGTGGGTGGTCGCCAAGCGCGATGCGCCGGACATCGCAGCGAAGCTCTGGACGCACGCCATGCCCAAGGGCCCGAAGGGGCGTCTTGCGCCGCTGCTGCCGCGCTACCAAGGGCTATGGAACTTCTCGAAGAATAAGTCCGCGGCGAAGAGCCTGCTCGTACACATCAACAAACCTGACAACATCCGCAAGATCGTCGCGGGCGCTGCAGGCTATGACATCCCGCCGTATCAGAAGCTTCTCGACTACAAGGTCTGGGATGAGCAGGGTCCGCCCGCAGGCACGCTCTCCCACTATCCCAACCGAGGTGACCAGAAGAATGTGATGCCGTGCTCGCCAGCACCACCGCAGATCGCTTCGCAGCTCTACACGAATGCAGTCATGCCGAAGATGATTGTACGGATTGGGCGTGGCGAGAGCATCGACAAGACGCTGGCGTGGGCGGCCTCGGAAATCGAGGGATATACACGGCAGTAGGCCAGAGAACTGCATAAAATTTGGGGTGGCGTCGTGCCGTCCGCGTGCCTAATATGTTAAGTGGAATTCGGCACGTCGCCATCAAAGAAGTGACGCCTGATAACGAAACCCAATGGAGGAAACTGTCTATGATCAAGAAAACCATCAGTCGTCGGCGCTTTGTCGCGACGGGCGCTGCTGCTGCGGCTGGCGTCGTTGCGGCCCCGTATGTGAGCTCTGCGCAGTCCGGTGGCAAGCTGACATTGGGCCTATGGGACCACTGGGTGCCCGGCGCCAACAAGGCCACAGAAGACGTCATCAAAGCCTGGGCCGACAAGGAGAAGGTCGAGGTCACCGTCGATTTCGTCACGTCTCAGGGCAACAAGAACCTGCTGATGCTGGCTGCCGAGTCGCAAGCGAAGTCGGGCCACGATATCGTGGCGCTGCCGACGTGGCAGCCGGCTCGCCACGCTGGCAATCTCGAGCCTGTCGACGATATTCTCGCCGATCTCATCAAGCAGAACGGCGCGGTCAACGCGACGGTCGAGTATCTCGGCAAGATCAAGAATAGCTGGGTCGCGGTGCCTGCGACGGTCGGCAGCCAGATGAAAGGGCCGGCATCACGCGTCGACCTGATGAAGAAGCTGGCCAACGTCGATATCCTCGCGATGTATCCGGCTGGCGCGGCGCCCAAGGCCGACGGCTGGACGATGGATGCGTTCCTCAAGGCCGCGCAGGACTGCAATAAGGGCGGTCATGCCTTCGGTATCGGTCTCGGTACCACTTCCGACTCGGTCGATACTGCAGGCGCCATCTTCAATGCGTTTGGTGCCGTGCTCGTCGATCAGAAGGAAAATATCACCGCCAAGAGCGAGAAGGTTCGGGCGGCGCTCGACTACGCCACACGGCTCGCGAAAGAATATCCAAGCGACTCGGCTTCGTGGGACGACGCGTCAAATAACAAGTGGCTGGTCTCCGGCCGCGGCGCGATGATCATGAACCCGCCGTCGGCGTGGGCCGTCGCGGTTCGCGACGCGCCGCAGATTGCCGAGCAGATCTGGCATCACGGTATGCCGTCCGGTCCGAACGGTCGCCACGCGCCGTTCCTGCCTTACTTCTGGGGAATCTGGAGCTTCGGCAAGAACAAGTCAGCAGCGAAGTCGTTGTTGCGTCACATGTCGACGCGTGCCGCGGCCGAGAAGATGGTCGAGGCAAGCAAGGGCTACGATATTCCTGCCTTCGCAAGCTTCACCGACTTCAAGACCTGGGCGGAAATCGGCCCACCGAAGGGCACGATGTACCACTACCCGAATCCCCACAACCATCAGATCCTGTCGATCGCCGCGGCGCCGAGCCCACATCGGATCGCTGAGCAGATCTACACTCAGGGTCTGATGACCAAGATGATCGTGCGCCATTTGCGCGGCGACTCGATGGAAAGCGTGCTCTCCTATGCCGAGAGCGAGCTCGAAGGCTTCATGCGCACCTGACCGTTCGGCATCGGCCGTCTCGCACCTGCGGGGCTGCCGAGCCGCTTTCGGTTGGAAACTCGCCGGCACCATGAGTTGCCGACAGACTTCGACAGTCGACATGCGCCGCACGCAATGAGTTCCGAGCCGGTCGCTCGGAGTGTTGGCTCATCGAAAATCAGCGTTTCTCAAGGGATCGAGAGATGGTTGACGCCACAATGAAGTCGGACGTAGCCGCGATGCGTGCCGACAAGCGCGGCTCGCTCCAGCGCACGTTCCAGCGCAAATCAACGATCGCGTTCCTGATGACGCTGCCGCTGATCCTACTGATCGCCACCCTTGTCCTGTATCCGGCCTTCTATGCCGTGCATCTGGCGATGCTGAACAAGACGATGGAGCGTTTCGTCGGCCTCTCCAATTTCACGTTCTTGTTCAAGCGTGAAACGTTCTGGATGGTGGTCATGCAAAGTTGTATCTTTGCGATCACCGCGGTGTTCTTCAAGGCCATCATCGGCTTCATCGTCGCGCATCTCGTCCACAACATCCCCGACAAGGGCCAGCGCAAGTGGCGCGGCATGCTGCTCGTCCCTTGGGTCATCCCGCCGGCCATGAGCACGCTCGCCTGGCTGTGGCTGTTCGATCCGTCCTACTCGGCTTTCAATTGGATACTGGAGAGCATCGGCCTCAGCGGCGTGCCGTGGCTCGGTGACGTGTACTGGGCGCGCTTCTGCGTCATTCTCGTCAACGTGTGGATCGGCGCGCCGTTCTTCATGATCATGTATCTGGCGGCGCTCAAGTCGGTGCCCGATCAGCTCTACGAAGCCGCAAAGATCGATGGTGCCAACTGGTGGCAGACGATGCGCTTCGTCACCATCCCGATGATGCGCAACATCATCATGATCACGGCGCTGTTCTCGACCATCGTCACGTTCGCGAATTTCGACATTGTACGCGTTCTCACGCGCGGCGATCCGCTCGATCAGACGCACGTGTTCGCGACATGGGCGTTTCGACTCGGCATCGAGGGCGGCGACATTCCGCTCGGCGCGTCGATCTCCCTGTTCATGGTGCCGATCCTCACCGTCGGTGCCATTTTCATTCTTCGTGACATCGTCAAGCGGGGGAACGAAGCATGACAGCGGCAACGGCAACGCCCGACAAGACGACTGAAATCCGTATGAAATACGGCAGCATGAGCAATGATCGGAAGTGGGCCCTGCGCTGGTCCTACTTCTTTCTTGTTCTCTTCGCGATCTTCTTCCTAACGCCGCCGATCTACATGCTGATCACGTCGCTGAAGACCAGCCAGGAGATCTCAGCGATCACCAACCCTTGGTGGGTCTTCAATCCGACGCTGGACAACTATCGCGAGCTGCTGACGTCGAACAGCTACCTCACATTCTTCCTCAACTCGTCGATCGTGACGATCTCGGTCGTCATCATAACGATGCTGATCAGCGTGCCCGCTGCCTTCGCCCTCTCGCGCATGAGGTTCTGGGGCTCGACGGTCCTCGGGATGGGGGTGTTCCTGACCTACCTCATTCCGGAAACGCTGCTGTTCATCCCGCTGTTCAAGATGATGGCTGTCTTCAATGAGTGGACCGGCATCGCGCTCATCAATCGATGGTGGGTACTGCTGATCCTCTATCCGACGCTGACGGTGCCGTTTACGACGTGGATCATGATCGGCTATTTCGCGTCGATCCCGAAGGAACTCGACGAGGCGGCACTCATCGACGGCGCAACGTGGCTGCAGACGCTGACGAAGATCTTCATCCCTGTCGCTCTACCCGGGTTGATCGCGGCGATGATTTTCACCTTCACCGTGAGCTGGGCGCAGTTCCTCTATCCGCTCGCCTTCACGACTTCAGAAAGTCAGCTCGTGCTGCCCGTCGGCATCATCACGACGCTTATCAAGGGCGACGTCTTCAACTGGGGACAGATCATGACGGGCGCGCTGCTTGGCGCCGCGCCACCGCTGATCATCTACGCGTTCCTCATGGACTACTACATCGCCGGCCTCACCGCCGGCGCCACAAAAGGGTAAGGGCGGAGCACCAATGGCCGAAGTACACATTAGAAAAGTCGTCAAAAAGTACGACGAGGTGCTCGCCGTACGAGGCATCGACCTGGACATCCGCGACCACGAGTTCGTGGTGCTCGTTGGGCCTTCGGGCTGCGGCAAAACCACGACGCTTCGCATGATCGCCGGCCTCGAGGACATCACGGACGGCGAGATTGCGATTGGCGGTGACGTCGTCAATGACGTCCCGCCGAAGGACCGCGACATCGCCATGGTGTTCCAGAACTATGCGCTCTATCCGCATATGACAGTGCACGAGAACATGTCGTTCGGGTTGAGGCTCAAGAAATTTCCGAAGGACGAAATCAACCGCCGGGTCGACGAGGCCGCGCGCATCCTCGATATCACCGAGCTGCTCGACCGCAAGCCGAAGCAGCTTTCCGGTGGTCAACGCCAGCGCGTCGCCATGGGCCGCGCCATCGTGCGCAATCCCAAGGTCTTCCTCTTCGACGAGCCGCTGTCGAACCTCGATGCCAAGCTGCGCGTGCAGATGCGGATCGAAATCAAGAAGGTGCACCAGAAGGTGCGGACAACGACCGTCTACGTGACGCACGACCAGGTCGAGGCCATGACGCTCGCCGATCGCGTCGTCGTCATGAACCACGGTGTGATCGAGCAGGTTGGTACCCCGACCGAGCTCTATCACAATCCGCGCACGCGCTTCGTCGCGGGCTTCATCGGCTCGCCGGCGATGAATTTCATCTCTTGCAACCTGCAAGAGGAGGGTGGGCAGCTCAAGCTGCGCGTCAACAACGACCTCTCGCTGCCGGTGCCGCCCGCGCGCGCGGGTAAGTATATGCAGCACAAGGGCAACGGGAGCGTGCTGCTCGGCCTTCGTCCGGAACACCTGACAGAGGCGCGCAGCCAGCTCGAGCCGGGCGTGGTGGCCTTCGATGCCAACCTGGATGTTACCGAGCCAATGGGTATGGAGACGCTGGTCTATTTTCCGATCAATGGTGAAACCATTTGCGGACGCGTCAATCCTTCGGCTGGTGCCAAGGACGGCGCGCCGCTAAAAATGGCGGCTGACCTTAACCAGATGCACCTCATTGACCCGAAGAGCGGCCTCGTTCTCTGATTTGCGCGTGGCGGGCGGGCAGAAGCTCGCTCGCCCCTACGCTCAATGGTCAATTGAAGCTGGCGGCAGGCCAGGTGCTTCTGGATCGCGGCCGTCGGAAAGATACACTCCACTTTCGTCCTTGAGCGTCACGCCGGTCAGCCGGCGTGAGAATGCTTCGCGCATGAGCCAAGCCGCCTTGAAGGCCGCTTCGTTCGCGCTCATTCCCGCGCCGTGAATATTCGACAGGCAGTTGCGCTCGCCATCCGTTCGGCCAGGCTTGGGCGCGAATGTCAGATAGATTCCGAGGCTGTCGGGGGAAGAGAGGCCGGGCCGCTCGCCGATCATGACGAGTACGAGCCTGGCGCCGAGCAGCGCGCCGATCTCGTCACCGATCGCGACGCGACCTTGTGACACAACGACCACCGGTCCCAACGACCAGGCATTCTGCTGGATGTAGGGGAGCAGGGCTCCGGTCACAGCGATCGCGTGCGCGTGCGCGGCGCGCGCGGAGAGGCCATCCGCGATCACCAACGCGATGTCGACGCCACTAGTCGCGCGCTGGGCGGCGATCGCCTCGCGACCGGCCGCTTCGAGGCGTCGACCGAGGTCGGGGCGCAGCAAGTAGGAATGACGCAACACCGCCCGGCTCGAAACCGTCAGATGCGGAAGCCCAAGAGTGTCCAGTCCGGCAGTGATCTCATCTGGAGCGAGCGGCGTGTGCACGGCATCGCGTGCCTGGGCGTGCGCCAGCGCGAATTTCATGGCTTGATGCGTCGGCAGGCCCGAGCCCGTTCGGCCGAGCGCAATGCGAGCGGGCGTAAGCTCGGTCAGGCGACGCCAGATCTCGTCCGAGATCATTGTGCGATCTCCGCCAGTGGACCGAGCAGCCGGAGTGCCTGCGCTGGCGCGACGAGGCGTCCACCCGCACCCGTGATGCCTTGCGCTGCCAGCCAGGCTTCGAATTCGGGCGCCCGCTTGAGACCGAGGACGTCGCGTATGTAGAGCTGATCGTGGAACGAGGTCGATTGGTAGTTGAGCATCACGTCGTCCGCGCCGGGAATGCCCATGATGTAGCTTACGCCCGCGGCGCCGAGCAGCGTCAGCAGCGTATCCATGTCGTCCTGATCGGCTTCGGCGTGGTTCGTGTAGCAGATGTCACAGCCGAGCGGCACGCCCATGAGCTTGCCGCAGAAATGATCCTCGAGCCCGGCGCGCACGATCTGCTTTCCGTCATAGAGGTACTCGGGGCCGATGAAGCCGACAACCGTGTTGACGAGCAGCGGCTCAAAGGCTCGGCAGACGGCGTAGGCGCGGGCTTCGAGCGTCTGCTGGTCCACATCGTGATGAGCGCCAGCGGAAAGCGCCGATCCCTGGCCGGTCTCGAAATACATGACGTTATCGCCGATCGTGCCGCGCTTTAGCGAGCGGCCGGCATCGAGGCCTTCGCGCAAAATGGCGAGGTCGGCGCCGAAGGACTTGTTCGCTGCCTCAGTGCCGGCCACCGACTGGAAGACGAGATCAACCGGTACACCGCGATTGATGAGCTCGATGGAGGACGTCACGTGCGTGAGGACGCACCCTTGCGTGGGGATGGCGAGACGCGTGATCAACTCGTCCAGCATCTTCAGGATATCCGACAGGACCTGCATGTTGTCGGATACAGGATTGATGCCGATCACCGCATCCCCGCAGCCATAGGCGAGGCCGTCGGCGATTGAAGCGGCAATACCGCGGAGGTCGTCGGAGGGATGGTTCGGCTGCAGCCGTACGGCCATCGTGCCCGGCAGGCCGATGGTATTGCGGAAGCGGGTTACGATGCGGCAACGGCGCGCGACGGCGATCAGATCCTGATTGCGCATAAGCTTACAGACGGCGGCGGCCATCTCCGGCGTCACGCCCGGCGCGATCGCCGCCAGGCGCTCGCTCGTCGCTTCCTCGGATAGGAGCCAATCACGAAAGGCGCCGACGGTCAGGCTCGCGATCGGCTTGAACGCTGCCACGTCGTGCGTGTCCATGATGAGGCGGGTGACCTCGTCCTCCTCGTAGGGCACGACCAGCTCGTTGAGAAAGGTTGAGAGCGGCACGTCCGCGAGGGCCATGCGCGCAGCCACGCCTTCTTCGGCGCTCTCGGCGGCAAGGCCTGCGAGCTGATCCCCGGAGCGGATCGGCGTCGCCTTGGCCATGAGAACCCTCAGGCTGTCGAATACGTAGGCGCGCGTGCCGATGGCGTGACGGTAGCTCATAGAGAGGCGCCCTTCCGGACCGGTCGCTTGCTGCTGCTTGCCCGTAGTCTTCCACGATTGGTGGGTGTGTGACCAGACGGCTGTCCGATCCTATAGAATGAATAAATTGCCATTTCTGATCAGATAGATGGCATGACGGCGCGCACGGCCTGCGCCACGATCAGTCCTTGCCGCTCCAGTGGACGAGGCGGGCTTCGAGCGCACGCACGATCCGGTCCAGGGTGTAGCCCATGATCGCCATGATGAGCACGCCGACGAGGACAATGTCGGTCGAGAGATACTCGGCCGCCGTGAGCGCCATCCACGCAATTCCCTCGGAGGTCGCCGTCAGCTCTGCACCGACCAGCATCGTGACGCCGATCGAAAGCGAAACGCGAATGCCGGTGAAAATGCCGGGCAGGCTCGCTGGCAGCACGACGCGGCGGAACACCGTGAGGGTGCCGGCACCCAGAGCCTGGGCAGCCTGAATCTTCTTCTGGCTGACCGATCGCACGGCCTGCATGGCGCTGATGACGATGATTGGGAAGACGGGCGCGGCGATCACGACGATCTTCGAGAGATTGCCGATGCCAAACCAGATGAGAAACAGCGGCAGGAGCGCCAGCTTCGGCACCGGGCGAATGGCCTCGATCGGCGGTTCGATCACGGCGCGGATCGGTCGGCTCATGCCGAGGAGAAGGCCAAGCGGAACGCCAACAAGAATACAGAACGAGAAAGCGGTGGCAAAACGGTAGAAGCTGATGCCGACGTGATAGCCGAGACTGCGCCCCTGATAACCACCTTCCAGCAGGTTCTGGAAAGCCTCGAACACGGCGACCGGTGAGGGCAGGAAGATCGGCTTGATCAGCGGCTCCCAGAGCCCAGAGCCCGTCAGGGCCACCCAGATGCTGAAGAGGACCAGGAACGTGAGCGACGTGAGCCAGCGGTCGCGTCGGCCCGCGCGAAGCTCGAGCGTGGTTTCGTCCAGAGCCTCGATCGGCTGCTCCAGTGCTTTGGACTGCGCCATCAGACCGTCGCCTCCAGGCTCTGCGCGCGTTGCGATTCCGACCGCAGCAGCTCGACGATCTGCCGCTTTGCAGCAGTGAACTCTGGCGTCGCCGCGATCAGCGGATCGGGGCTTTCGCTGAAGCGGGAACGGAATGCCGCCTTCACGCGTCCGGGGCGCGCCGTCATGACCACAATGTGGGTGGCCAGGAACAGAGCTTCCTCGATCGAGTGCGTAATCCAGAGAATGGTCTTGCCGGTGCGCCGCCAGATGCCGCGAATTTCCTCCTGGAGAAGCTCGCGTGTCTGCTGATCGAGCGCAGCGAAGGGCTCATCCATCAGCAGGATCTCGGGGTCGTTGGCGAGCGCACGGGCGATGCCGACGCGCTGCTGCATGCCGCCCGAAAGCTCGTAGGGATAGCGATGGGCAAATCCGGCGAGCCCGACCATCTCCAGGAGTTCACGCGCGTGCTGGCGCGCCTTCTCCGCTGGGACGCCGCACGAGCGTGGGCCGAATGCGACATTCTCGACCACGCTCATCCAGTTGAAGAGTGCGCCCTGCTGGAAGACGACGCCGCGCTCGCGGCCGGGCTTCGTGATGGGCCGGTCGTCGATGAGCGCGCGGCCCGACGTCGGCCGCTCGAACCCACCGACGATATTGAGGAGTGTCGTCTTCCCGCAGCCCGAGGGGCCGACCACACAAAGGAAATCGCCCGTTCTGACGCTGAGATCGAGGGGAGCCAGCGCCTGCACTGCGCTGGTCCCGGAGCCGAAGCTCTTGCTCAGATGCTCGACGGCGAGCTTCGCACCATTGCGGCGGTCCCGGCCATTTAGATCGAATGGCTCAATGCTCAAGACCCGGCCTCCACTTCATCCGCCGATGTGCGAGCGCTCAGACCATCTTAGCGAGGAACGTGCTGTCCACCAGCGGTCCGAAGTCGGCCGGAATATTCTTGATCTGGTCGGCCCCCTTCAGGAATTCCGCCTGCGAGCGGATCGCCTTGAGTACACCGCTATCCTTCGCGCCGGGGGCACCCATCCACTCGTTCGTGAGCTGGTCCTTCGGCGAAACGGTGTAAGTTCCCTTGACGATCGTATTGACGAGTTCCTTCGAGACTTGGAGGAACGGCGCCATGACGTCGATGACCTCCTGCGGATTGTCCCGATACACGGTGTTGATACGATCGAGCTCTTTGAGATAGGCGAGCACGAGATCGGGATGGGATTTCTTGAACGCATTGCGGCACACGATCGCGTCGAAGATGATGGTCCCCATGGGAATGAGATCGCCGCTCTGGAAAATGATCTTGCCGTTGTCGTTCACAAGATTGAGCAGCACGGGATTCCAAATGTAGGCGGCGTCTATGTCCTTTCGCTGCCATGCGGCTAGGATCGTATCTGGGCGCAGGTTCACCAGCGTGACGTCCTTAGCCGTGAGATCGACGGTCTTCATCGCCGAAAGAAGAGCAAAGTGGACGGAGGTATTGAATGGGCAGCCAATCTTCTTGCCCTTGAGATCCTTGCGGGTTGCGATGCCTGCGTCATTCCGCACGGCCAGACACTCGCTGTCCTTGACGATCTTGTGGACGTAGACCATCGACACGTCGAGGCCATTGGCGAAGCCGACGATCAGCGGTGTCGAGCCGATGTTGCAGAGATCCATGTTGTTGGCCGCCATCGCGGTCAGGATCTGCGGGCCTGCGGTGACACCCTGGAACTCCACCGTCACGTTAGAGCCCATGGCCTTCTGCATAGAACCCGTTGCCTTCGAGTAGTTCTGCTGATTGGCCGAGGAGAAATGGCCCAGCATGGCCTTGGCCTGCTGCGCGCGAGCGTTCTGCGGCCAGCCGAGCGTTCCGGCGGCCACCGTCACGATGCCAAAATTCGCGCCGAGCAGAGCGATCTCACGCCGAGAAAATCCGTGCTTACTGGTCATCCGTTTTCTCCATACGCTGATTGAGGCATTCGAGATGTTCACTTGCGGGAAGGGTGACAGTCGTATTGCACGAGCTCGCTTATCCGCCGCGTCCGACGGCTGATCTCAGAATTGTTTCTTGTACAAATGGAATAGTTGAAGCCGCGGCGAGATCCTGTTCGATGCGTCCGGCCGTTGCGCGGAGCGCGGGCACGATCCGATCGAGCCAAGCGCGCGTGACGCGGTAGCTCGGCGCCGGAACGCATACGCCCGCGACGGCCTTGCCCTCGGGACCATGGATCGGCACAGCCACGCCCGTCACGTCGCTTCGCCATCCGCCACGATAGATTGCGTAGCCGCGCATGCGGATGCGCCGCAGCTCCTTCAGAAGTGTGTCGCGATCGTCGATCGTACCCGGCGCTTTCTTCTCGAGCTTCGCAGGAAGGCGCGCGATGACCTCGTCATCGCCGAGTGCGGCAAGCAGCACGAGCCCTGTCGATGTCGTATGGGCGAGATTGCGATCGCCGACACGCGCATGAACGCGCACGGGCTGCGGGCATTCGATGAGCTGGATGCAAACGGTCTGCGTGCCGTCGAGCATGCCGATGTCGGCGCCCTCCGAGACATCGCGCACGAGTTGCGCAAGATGCGGTGCGCCGATGCGTCCGATTTCAAGTGGCTGGGCACGGCTGCCGATTTCCCATGCCTTGATGCCGATGCGATAGGCCTGATCGGGAAGACGCTCAATGAGACCGCGCCGCGTGAGCACCGAAAGGAGCTGATGCACATTGGACTTCGAGATGTCGAGCGCGTTCGCGATCTCCGTCAACTTCATGGGCCGACGATGCATCACAATGCACTCGAGAACGTCCAGGCCACTGTTGAGGCTGGAGCGCGATTTGTTCTCTTTTGCAGAACGAACATTTCTCATTGACGAAACTTAAGGCGTGATGATTGTCTTCGTCAATCCCGCCGCTTGCACAAGGATCGAGCTGCCATGCGCAAAGAACTGCCTCGCACAGGACGCACGAAGGAAGCTCTCCTCGATGAAATGCGCGCGATGAAAGCAGGCGACACGGACTGGCAGCGCGGCCGCGCGCCGCTGTTCGTCTTCAAGGCCACGCAGGAGCTCTACGAAACCAACCGCGCCGCGTTCTTCGAGTTTTTCACGGAGAACGCGCTTGGCGGACGGCGCGCCTTCCCGAGCGTGAAGCGCATGGAGGACGAGGTCGTCGAGATGGCGCTCAGTCTTTTCAATGCGCCGCCCGATGCGCAGGGCACCATGACGACAGGTGGCACGGAGAGCATCATCCAGGCCGTTCAGGCGTGTCGCGACTGGACGCGCAAGCAGCGCAAGGCACCCAGATTGCGCGGCAATATCGTCGCGGCGGAGTCGGTCCATCCCGCCTTCAACAAGGGCGCGAAGCTCATGGACCTCGAAGTGCGCCGTGCGCCGGTTGGGCTGGACTTCAGGGCCGATCCTGCTGCCATGGAAGCGCTCATCGACGATGAGACCATGATGATCGTGGGCTCGGCACCCTGTTTTCCTTATGGCGTGATCGATCCTATCGAGACGCTCGGTGCACTTGCCGAGCGGCGCGGTCTCTGGCTGCACGTCGATGCCTGTGTTGGCGGTTACCTCGCGCCGTTCGCGAAGATGATCGGTCGCGATATCCCGGTATTCGATTTTAGTGTTCCGGGGGTGAGCTCGATCTCGGCCGACCTCCACAAGTTCGGTTTTGCGCCGAAACCGGCTTCAACGGTCTTCTACCGCACGCCGGACAAGGCGGAATTCAACAGCTTCGACTTCAGCGATTGGCCGAATGGTCGATTTCTGACGCCGACTATCGTTGGCACGCGGCCCGCGGGCGGTGTCGCCGCGTCCTGGGCCACATTCGAGTTCCTGGGGGTCGAGGGTTACAAGCAGATCGCGCGCGACCTGATGTCATTCATCGACGCGTACAAGGCAGGCATTCGCGCGATCGACGGTCTCGAGATCCTCGGCAATCCGCATCTGTCCATCGTCGCCTATGGATCGAAAGAGTTCGACGTCTTCCGCGTTGCCGAGATCATGCATGCCAAAGGCTGGCTGCCGGGGCTGGTGCAGAAGCCGAAGGCCATTCACCGCATGATGTCCATGATCCACGCGGTATCGCTCGACGAGTATTTGGCAGATGTCCGCGCTGCTGTCGGTGTCGTGCGCCAGCAGGGTCCGCAGCAGGCCTCGATCAAAGCGACGTACTGAAGAGCCTACATTCAGCCTTCTGCTCGCGCGACCTGATTGCCGCGAAGTCAGGCGGCGACCGTCACAGAACCGTAAAACGGCGGCCTTATGGCTCGCACTGGCGTCGGGTTCCCTACGGAGCGCGGCCGTCCGGTCGTGTGCCCGACCATGTCTCCATTTCGTTTATCCGGGCCTGCGCAACGCAATCCAGGCCATGGAGTTGAGAAAGCATGAGTAAAGCCCCATCCGGAAAGCGCAGCGTTCGTCGGAAGATCGAAGCCGAGGCGATCGACAGTTTCGATGAGGAACTGGAAATGGAGCTCGACGACGATCGTTTGGATCAGCTTCTCTCGGGAACAGCGGAAACGCCGGCCGAAGGCGATCTCGATCGCAAAACCTATTTTCGCGAGTTGTTCCGGCTGCAAACCGAGCTTGTGAAGCTGCAAGACTGGGTGGCGCACAAGAAGCTCAAGGTCGTGGTCCTCTTCGAAGGGCGCGATGCGGCAGGCAAGGGTGGCGCCATCAAGCGCATTACTCAGCGCCTCAATCCGCGCGTCTGTCGCGTTGCCGCGCTGCCGGCGCCCAACGAGCGAGAGAAGACCCAGTGGTATTTCCAGCGCTACGTCGCCCACCTTCCGGCCGGCGGTGAGGTCGTCCTGTTCGACCGCTCCTGGTACAATCGGGCCGGCGTGGAGCGGGTCATGGGCTTCTGCTCGGATGCCGACGTCGAGGAATTCTTCAAGTCGGTGCCAGAGTTCGAGCGGATGCTCGTGCGCTCGGGTACCATCCTCATCAAGTATTGGTTCTCCATCACGGATCAGGAACAGCACCTGCGTTTCCATGTGCGCAACATGGATCCGATCAAGCAGTGGAAACTGTCGCCCATGGATCTCGAGTCGCGGCGGCGGTGGGAGGATTACACCAGGGCCAAGGAAGACATGCTGGAGCGTACTCACATTCCGGAAGCGCCCTGGTGGATCGTTGAAGCCGTCGACAAGAAACGCGCGCGGCTCAACTGCATTGCTCATCTCCTGGAGCAAATTCCCTACGCCGAAGTCGGACGAGCCCCCGTGGAACTCCCGCAGCGAGTCCACCGCCCAGACTACGAGCGCAAGTCCATATCCAACGAACTCTATGTCCCCGAAAAGTACTGAGGGGCAGTACGAGGCGTTGGGTACAAACCACCTTGTTATCGTTGCGATTGGGGCGCAGCATGGCCCTTGCCAAGTTGGATCGAACCAACGGTGACAAGGGAGTTGACGCCATGGACAAAATTTCACGGCGCGCTGCGCTGTTGGGCGCAGGCGCGGTTGCGACGCTATCTGCCGGATCTGGCCTCGTAAGCGCGGCCATGGGGCCTGATGACAAGTTCGATCTGCTCATCAAAGGGGCGGACGTGCTCGACCCCAGCCAGGGGCTGCGGGGAAAGCGCGACATCGGCATCCGCTATGGCCTCATCGAGGCCCTTGCTGAAGATATTCCCGCCGCGCGATCGAACCGAACGCTCACGGCGACCGGCAAGCTGGCGGTGCCGGGTCTGATCGATCTTCACGCACATGTATTTCCATACGGCTCTGCCATCGGGATTCCCGCGGACGAGCTGGTCGCAAATCAGTCTACGACGACGCTGATCTCTGCGGGCGATGCCGGCGCCAACAATATCGCGGCCTTCAGACGCTTCATTGTTCCGGCGACCCGGGCGCGCCTCTATGCCTTCGTACATATTGCGAACCACGGCCTCACCGGATTTCCCGTCCCCGAGCTCTACAACATTGATTTTGCCCAGGTCGAGGCGGCCGCACGTGCAATCGCCGAGAATTCCGACATCGTTCTCGGCGCCAAGGTGCGCATGAGCGAAAACGTTATCGCCAAGCACGGCCTCGAGCCCCTGAAGAGAGCCATCCTAGCCTGCGAGCGCGCGGGAACGGGTGGCAAGGTGATGTGCCATATCGGCGGTGTCGAGACGCCAGCGTTGATGTCTCAGATTCTTGACTTGCTACGTGCGGGAGACGTGCTGACGCACGCCTATAGCGGCGCGCCGAATATCGCCAACCAGTTCACCAACATCGTGCAGGACGGCAAGCTGCTGCCTGCGGCCGCCGAAGCCAAGAAGCGCGGCGTGGTGTTCGATGTCGGGCACGGCGGTGGCTCGTTCGACTACACGGTCGCGGAAGTCGCGATCGCCAGCGGTGCCGGGCCAGACGTGATCTCGTCTGATATCCATGTCTTCAGCGGCAATACGCCGGGTATGCCCTACCTCACGTGGGTCATGAGCAAATTCATGAATCTCGGCTACACGCTGGAACAGGTCGTCACCATGGCTACCGCGACGCCGGCCAAGGTCATCAACAAGCTGCCGAAGGCCGGCACGCTCCAAGTGGGTGCTCCCGGCGATGTATCGCTGCTCGAGGTGGTCGAGGGGCCAGTGAGCTTTGTCGACACGCGCAACAACAAGCGCGAAGGCAAGATCCATATCAAGCCGGCCGGTGCGATCGTCGCCGGTGTCGCGTATGGCAGGCCATATCAGGCACCATTTGCCGTACGGTGAAGTGGGACTCGACAGATATTCGGTCAGCTCGTCGCGATGCTCCGAGAATTTCTGCCGAGTAAGCAATCGGACAGCCTGAGCGTCGATCAGTTTCTCGCCAAGCTATCCAGCGGCAATCGCGAACTGAACGCCGCGATCACTGCGACATCGAACCAGTCGTAATGGAGCCGCACCATGCGTGCGGCTCTTCGACTGCGTGAGTGCCAAACTGCCGCAGATCGCTTTATCCGAACTGTCACATACCGCCGCTAGCGTGCAGACTGACGGGTGGGCATCTCTCGGATCGGATGGTGCTCCATGACTGAGGTCAATTTTCAGGCAAGTGTCTCGTTCATTCGAGATTTGAGGCAATCGTCCTCGCGGCCGACCAGCCAATATACGATGCCGCTGAAGGTCGCTGTTAAACGTGCAGTCTCCAAACATCGTCCCGGTGAAACGCCGGCCATATTGGGAGACGGCGTCGAACTCATCGGCATCGAGGCGATCAGAGCCGTGCTGGTTCAGTTTCCTGCGGACTACCACTACTGAGTGCGCCTGGCCAACGGAGCGGCCGACACGCCTCCGCTCGCAGGCTCTCCGCGCAGCCGTACGTGCGCATCAAATGATCCGGCGGAGTGCTGAAAACAGCAGCACCAATCTGATCATCGATCCGGCAGCGGCCCATTGACACTGCGTTGATCGAACAGTGTCATTGCGCCCGCCGACCATAAGCCGTGGGCCGGCCTCATATTTCATTGCGGGAGAGACGACGCCTTGGCCAAGACGAAGATGCACCTCGGCTTCGATTTCTCATACTCGCACATGGGTGGCAGATGGCGGCTACCGGGCGCCTGGCCGGGGCGCACCTTTCCCGACGTCGAAATGTACGAGGAGGTCGCGCGCATCTGCGAGCGGGGCCTCTTCGACATGATTTTCTCTGGCGACGGAACGGGCGTCCCCGATACGTGGCGCGGTTCGCGTGATGCAGCGATCGAATGGGGCATGAACTGGCCGCGGCAGGATCTCAATCCGCTGATGGTCGCGATGTCGCGCGTCACCAAGCATCTCGGCTTTGGCCTGACCTATTCGTCTACATTTATGCATCCCTACTACATGGCGCGACTGATGAATTCGCTCGATCACCTGACGGGCGGTCGCATCGCGATGAATCTCGTGACGTCGACGCGCCGTGCCGACGCTGCGAACTACGGCTTCGACGAGCTCATGGAGCATGGCGCACGCTATGACCGCATGGAGGAGTTCGTCGATGTGTGCCGCAAGCTCTGGGACTCGGCCGAACCGGATCTGATGATCTGGGATCATGCGACTGGCCGCGTCAGCGATCCTGCCAAGATCCACGACGTCAGCCATCACGGACGCTTCTTCAAGGTCCAAGGCCCGCTGAATACGCCGCCCTCGCCGCAGAGGCACCCCGTGCTCATTCAGGCGGGTGGCTCGCCGCGCGGCATTCGCGCCTCCGCCTACGTCGCGGACCACGTGTTCGGCGCCGACATGGACGTCGAGCTGCAGGTCAAGCAGCGGTACGCGCTGGACGCGGCGCTAACCGCTCTCGGCAAGGATCCGCAAAAGACCGGCATTCTCTGGCAGACACCGATCGTGGTGCGCGCGACCAGGGCCGAGGCCGAGGCGCAAAAGGATTTGCTGCTGACGGCAATACCGGCCGAGGCCGTCGGAGCGTACATCTCCTATAATGCGGGTTATGATTTTTCGACGGTGCCCGAGCGCTTCACCGTCAAAGAGCTGCACGACGAGATCGTGGCCTCGAACGCATCGCCGGTGGGCTTCATCTATGAGCTCGGCCACAAGATCGGTCGCGAGACGACGATCACGCGCGCCGAGTTCTTCGAACACGCCATACGCGAGGCGACGGCCTATGACACCACGCTTGCCGGTTCGGTGAAGGACGTCGCCGATATTCTCGAAGAGCGTTTCGAGGCGACGGGGAGCCGCGGCGGGTTCATGTTCGGCCACGTGCCGGCACTGCCCAACGATCTCGTCGCGCTCGTCGACCTGCTTGTTCCGACTCTCAGAGAGAACTTGCTGGATTCGTGAGTGTCACCGGCCATCAAGGCGATGAAATCTTACGCTCTTTCCTGGAAATTTGGTGGAGAGGGTTGGCCTGAACCGGCCTCCTAACCCATTGAAAAGCAACGATCTGACGCGCTCTCCACCAAACCAGCGTCTAACCCCGGCCTATTGCTTGAGCGTTTACCTCAACTTATCGGTCTTACCCCTTCATTGCGCGAAACAATCCTAGGGCGCGATTCGACAGAAATCAACGATTAGGATGTGTGCAGAGGTTGGACTTGTGGATTTAATCTGTTGACGGAATATTCCGTTGGCGCTAGGGCGGTTGGGAAAGGAGAATTCCGTGAACGAAGACCAAGCGACATACACCGTCAAAGAGGCCGCCAAGCTGCTTAACCTAAGTGACAAGGGGGTCCGCGCTGCGATTTGGGATGGGCGCATAAAACCAATCAAGGAACTGGTGAACGTCCGGCACAAGGTCCGTATGACGAGATGATAAAGTTTATCGTTACGCCCAAGCAAAAGGGCGGAATGCCGTTGAAAGACCTGACCGGTCAACGATTCGGACGCCTGGTTGTCGAGTCGTTGGCCTCCGAAAAGGGGAAAGCCGGCTACAGATGGAACTGCAAATGTGATTGCGGCAAGGCTACCGTAAGACTTGGCGCATCGCTGAAATCCGGCCAATCAAAATCTTGCGGCTGCATTCCGGCCGAGCAGTCAAGGGAGTTCCTAGCAAAGAAAGATGAGGAATGCCCCGGCTGGCGCGTTCATGCGCAGAAGGTTCGCAGGATAGAGAACGCCGATATTCACCCGATCATCCGGCAATTGGGCGACCTTCTCGATGAGCACGGCATAGGGCGAAAAGATGCGTCGCGCAGGGCTGGGCTCAATGAAAACACCGTCCGCAAATGGTGGACGGGGAATACCAAGACGCACCTAACCCAAGTTGGTGCCGTCGCCAACATTGTGGGCCACCGCCTGACTACCGAGCGATACGGTGTAGTGGAGCGCTGCCTTGTGGGCACGCGGCGCCCCGGATCGAAATCACGCTACCTTTGCCCGGACGCACATCCGTTCGTGCATGAGATTGTGCGCCTAGCCCGCAAATTCGACATGTCGCTTGAGCGCGCGGCCTTACACGTCGGTATCAAAAAGAACACCCTGCAGGCGTGGACCGGCAACAGATGTAATACGCCGTCACTTGATCGCGCCGACGCCATGCTTTCAGTGTTCGGCCTCCAGTTGGCGCTTGAGCCCATTCCTGAAGGAGATTGAATGTGGACCCCGAAATTTCACAATCAATGGCCGAAAGCCTCGCTGGCTTATCGGGCAATTTCGAGGATTATAATTCCAATACATTGAGGAGACTTTGGGCTCATGCCTACGTCTCATCGATGCAATCACTAATCATCGTGCACCCCGAATGGGACGCCTTAAGCGTGGCCCGAGAGGCGCGAACTCATGCACGTCGCGCCGAAGAGGCTTATGTCGATGAGTTCTGTCTTTGACGGCCAAAGGCCGAGCCCGGCTTGGCCTTTGGCCGCCTTGGGGTGGGCGGCTTCACAGATGTTCTAAAAATGTTCCTGCCGTGCTATAAGGCTGGAAGTGATGCGTCTGTATGCGTCGATGTCAGCGGCATACGAAAGGACGCGAGATGCCCATCAAATTGAAAGACGGTGTAGCAGCATCCCTTGGCGGTTTGGTAATTTGGACCGGGGTGCACACGAGTCCAGACTGCTTGCGCGATCAATTCTGCAACCCGTCAGCGAAGCATCAGTCAGACCTTCCCCATCCGCACTACCGCCTGACGGCGGCTAGCACATCACCCGTGGTGACCGACACGGGATCAACCGCCTTCTAGTAATCGATCCCCGCTTCGGCTGGTGCCCAAGCCCCACCTCCGAGTGGGGCTTTCGGCGTTTGGATCATCCGTGCCGCGCCACCCGAAGCCCAACCCACGTCTAACCCACGTCTAACATCGGCATGGAATTTGGGAGATCAACGCCCTCGGCTCCTTTCGCCAAAAAGGCCGAAAAGAGGGGGATGGTGGAGAGGGTTGGATTCGAACCAACGTAGGCGAAGCCAACGGATTTACAGTCCGTCCCCTTTAGCCACTCGGGCACCTCTCCACGCACAGCAACGGGCAGCAAAACCGCTGAGGGAGGCTTGGCCTCCCGGCCTCGTCCCGTTGCTGGAAGCCCGCCTTATCGGGGGCCGAGCCCGCCCTGTCAATGCCTATCAGGCGCGCAGTCCGGGGCAGCCAGCCGATCAGCCGGTCGCCTTATCGCGGAGCGGCACCACGTTGTGCATGGAGGCCGTGCCCTGGGCGAGGAACTTCTTGATATTGCGGGCAGCCTGACGAATGCGGTGCTCGTTCTCGACAATGGCGATGCGCACATAGCCCTCGCCGTGTTCGCCGAAGCCTATGCCCGGCGCGACGGCCACTTCTGCCTTCTCGACCAGCAGCTTCGAGAACTCGAGGCAGCCGACCTCCTTGAAGGCCTCCGGGATCGGCACCCAGGCGAACATCGAGGCAACGGGTGGCTCGAAATGCCAGCCCGCATTGCCGAAGCTCTCGACCAGGACATCGCGGCGGCGCTTGTAGGTCGCGCGCATCTCGTGAATGCAGTCCTCGGGACCGTTGAGGGCCGCTGCCGCTGCAACCTGGATCGGCGTGTAGGCACCATAGTCGAGGTAGCTTTTCACCCGCGCGAGTGCCGCGAGCAGGCGCTCGTTGCCGACCGCGAAGCCCATGCGCCAGCCGGCCATGGAGAACGTCTTGGACATGGAGGTGAACTCGACTGCGACATCCATGGCGCCCGGCACTTGGAGGAGCGAGGGCGGCGGATTGGCGTCGTCGAAATAGACCTCGGCATAAGCGAGATCCGAGAGCAGGATCAGTTCGTGCTGCTTCGCGAACTGGACCAGCTCACGATAGAAATCGAGGCTCGCGATGTGAGCCGTCGGGTTCGCCGGGTAGCACACGACGAGCGCGAGCGGCTTCGGAATGGAGTGCTTCACGGCCCGCTCGAGCGCGGGGAAGAAGGCGGGCGTCGGCTCGGCCGGGACCGAGCGGATGACGCCGCCGGCCATGAGAAAGCCAAAGGCGTGGATCGGGTAGCTCGGGTTCGGCACGATCACGACGTCGCCGGGCGCGGTAATGGCCTGCGCCATATTGGCGAAGCCCTCCTTCGAACCGAGCGTGGCCACGACCTGGGTATTGGGGTTGAGCTTCACGCCGAAGCGCCGGCCGTAATAGGCGGCCTGGGCTTTCAGGAGCCCCGGGATGCCCTTCGAGGCGGAATAGCGGTTGGTCCGCGGCTTGCTCACGGTCTCGACGAGTTTTTCCGTGATATGGCGGGGCGTTGGCAGGTCCGGATTGCCCATGCCGAGATCGATGATGTCGGCGCCGCGAGCTCGAGCCTGGGCCTTCAGGCGGTTCACTTCCGCAAAGACATAGGGCGGGAGGCGCTTGATGCGATGGAAATCCTCGATCACGGCGAAACCTCGATTTGGCCAAGGGTACGAGCAGCCCGCCCCGCAGTATAGGGGCGGTCCGGCTGGGCACGGTCTACTCTATTGCGAGGATTCCCGCCAGAGTGAGGCGGCGGCCGTCCCCTTCGGGCTATCGTAATCATGGGCCCGGCCGTTGATTGCTACTTCCCCGTACCACAGCTAAGAGTTTTCCCTTACGTGCGCTGATTAGTCCCTCGCGCGACCGCCGGAATCACCTCCAAATATTGGGGGCTCCAGGTGGTGGCGCTTGCTTCCCCCGGAATGCCCGCATGCCCAAGAAATCACCGGAAGTTCCAGCAAAGTCCCCTGCAACTCGAGTGGACTGGACCCAGTACATGGTGAACGATCCGGAAGCCTTCGCGCGCAACATGGTTCGGCTCGTCGAGGAGGGCGGCAGGGCCTGGGCGGCATTGATCGAGCGCTCCGACAAGGCGAATGGCGCCATCAGCCCCCCGAGCGACATCAACGAAGCCACCCACATCGTCGGCGAGATCATGCGCCAGTGGTTCAGCGACCCTGTCCGGGCCGCCGAGTCGCAGAGCGAGCTCCTGCGCGGCTATGTGGACGTGTGGAACACGACCATGCGCCGGATGATGGGCGAGGCGGTCGAAGACGTCGCCAAGCCGGAGGCGGGCGACGCCCGCTTCAAGGATGCCGAGTGGACGAACAATCCATACTTCGACTTCTGGAAGCAGGCTTACCTCGTCACCTCGCACTGGGGCGAGAAAGTCATCGACAATACCGAGGGCTTCGACGAGCGCACCCGCCAGCGTGCGGAATACTACTACCGCCAGGTTGCGAGCGCACTGTCACCCTCCAATTTTCCCCTGACGAACCCCGAGGTCCTGCGCGAGACGTTCAAGTCGAACGGCGAGAACCTGGTGCGCGGCGTCCACAACCTCATCACGGATCTCGAATCCTCGGGCGACCTCCTGAAGATCAGCCAGACCGATACGCAGGCATTCGAGGTCGGCCGCAACCTCGCGATCACGCCGGGCAAGGTCGTCTTCCAGAATGATCTCTTCCAGCTCATCCAATACACGCCCTCGACACCCAAGGTGCGCGAGATACCGTTGCTGATCGTCCCACCGTGGATCAACAAGTTCTACATTCTGGACCTGACCGAACAGAAGTCCTTCATCCGCTACATCGTTGCGCAGGGCTTCACGGTCTTCATCGTGTCGTGGGTCAATCCCGACGCGCGCCTCGCGGGCAAGACCTTCGAGGACTACATGCGCGAGGGCATTCATGCCGCGACTGACGCAGTACAGCGAGAGACGGGTCAGGCGAAGATCAACATAGTCGGCTATTGCGTCGGCGGCACGCTGCTCGCGACCACGCTCGCCTATGACGCCGCGACGGGGCGCGACAACTACAACTCGGCGACGTTCTTTGCCGCGCAGGCCGACTTCACCAAGGCCGGCGATCTCCTGCTCTTCATCGACGATGCGCAGCTCAAGGCGCTCGAGGAGATGATGGCCGAGAAGGGTTATCTCGACGGCTCGCGCATGGCGACGGTCTTCAACCTGTTGCGGCCGCGTGATCTCATCTGGCCGTACATCGTCAATAACTACATGCTCGGCAAGACGCCCTTTCCGTTCGATCTCCTGTACTGGAACCAGGATTCGACGCGGATGCCGCCCGCAAACCACAGCTTCTATCTGCGCCAGTTCTACAAGGACAATAAGTTCGCCAAAGGCGAGATGAAGATCGGCGGCATCAAGCTGGATCCGAAGAAGGTCAACCTGCCGATTTATGAGCTCGCCGCGCGCGAGGATCACATCGCGCCGGCGAAGTCCGTCTTCATCAGCTCGCGGCTTTTCGGCGGACCCGTCGATTATGTGATGGCGGGATCTGGTCACATTGCCGGCGTGATCAATCCTCCGATCGAAGGCCGCCCGCCCAAGTATCAGTTCTGGACGAATCCGGAGCGCGTCACCACGCTCGAGGAGTGGCAGGAGGGGGCCAAGGAGACGCCAGGCTCCTGGTGGCCGCACTGGATGAGCTGGCTGAAGAAGCAGTCGGGCGGAATGGTCGCGGCACGCGAGCCCGGCGCAACGCTCGGCGTTATCGAGGATGCACCCGGCTCCTACGTGCGCGCGAAGTCATGATTTTTTCGTTCTCCCCGCAAGCACAGGGAGAAGAGGATGCGTGATCAAGCCTTGTTCCGGTTGAAGACGTACGACGCGAGCATCCCTGCGCCGACGGCTATGAGCACCGTGAAGACGCCGTAGAAGAACGGGTGGTCGAAGGCAAAGCGGTGAATGAACTGCTCGAGGCCTTCGCGTTCGAGATCGAGCTTCGTCGTGTAGGTGCTGAGCAGTTCCCCGTCGCGGAAGAGATAGACGCGCGTCTCGAAGGCGCCGACGGTCACCGTCGCCGGCATGTCGAACGCCGAGCGGAAGAGGCTGCGGCCGACGAAGGCGACGCCGTACTCGTCCTGCTGGAAGAGGCGATCGCGCCGCTTGAGGCGCACCACCGCATCACGCCACTCCCTGATCTCGTCCGCCGTCAGGTTGCGCGCCGAACGGTGAAAGGTCATGGGCACGAAGTCGAAGCCAATGCCGCTCGACTTGAGCACGTCGTCGGAGGCGATCTCGTCGAGCGGCCGCGTCGAGCTGATGGCGTAGTAGCTTGGCACGCTCGTGAAGGTCGTCGACGAGGTGTTGATCCAGAGGCCGCCGACATTGCTCTTCTTGCGCGCGACAAGCCGAGAGGGTGCACCAGAGATCACTATTACAACGTCGTAAAGGCCTGACTCCGCACTCGTCTGGCGGCTGTTGTCGACGGCGCCGAAGACGATGATGCCGGTTCCCGAGAAGGTGGACGTCACCGCAATCCGGCGGGTGGAGACATCCGCGTGCACGGCCTCTCGGGGCAGTGGCGGTGCTTCGGCTGGCCGGACTTCCTGAGCCGGAGCAGGCGGCGGCGGTGTGATCTGTGTGGGCGGGGCCGGCAGGGACGGTCCGGACGGCGGCTGCGGCGGCGTCGGACGCTGCGCAAGGGCGGCGCCGACGAGTACGCCCGCCGTCAGGACGCCGACCGCTAGAGCTATGAATGTGCCGCGATGGAGGAGGCGCGCAGTGCTCACTAGGGCCTCCCGAGCGGGGTGAGCGAGAAGAGCTCACCAGGATGAACGACGAGGCTCCAGGCGAGGCGCAGCGCAACCAACAGCACGATGCCGGCGAGCAGGAAGCGGAGCTGCTCACCCCTTAGGCGCTGGCCTGCAATGGCGCCGAATTGTGCGCCGATGACACCGCCGACGATCAGCAGCAGCGCAAGCGTCGCGTCGACGGTCTGGTTCTGCGTCGCGTGCAGAACGGTCGTCGCGGCCGTGACGAATGTGATCTGGAAGAGCGAGGTTCCGACGACGACGTTGGTCGGCACCTTCAGCAGGTAGATCATGGCCGGGACCATGATGAAGCCGCCGCCGACACCCATGATGGCGGCAAGAAAGCCGACGAACACGCCGAGTACGAGTGGCGGCAGCGCGCTGATGTACAGCTTTGAGCGGTGAAAGCGCATCTTGAGCGGTAGGCGGTGCACCCAGTTGTGCTGCCCGCGCTGGCGGCTTGCGATGACCACGCCCGATTTGGCCTGACGGATGGCATTGATGCTCTCGATCATCATGAGCGTGCCGATGACACCGAGCATGGTCACGTAGCTCAAAATCACGAAGAGATCGAACTGGCCGGCCCGCCGCAGTGCCTTCACCGCCTCGACGCCGAATACCGAGCCGACGATACCGCCGGCGAGCAGGATGGTGCCCATCTTGAAGTCGATATTGCGTCGCCGCCATTGCGCGAGTGCACCCGAGACGGACGAGGCAACGATCTGGGCAGCCTCGGTGCCGACGGCGACGGCGGAGGGCACGCCGGTGAAGATCAAGAGGGGGGTCATCAGGAAGCCGCCGCCGACACCGAACATCCCCGACAGGAAGCCGACCGACGCGCCCATCCCGATGAACAGGAGGAGGTTCGCGGACATCTCGGCGATCGGCAGGTAGATGTTCATCGTGCGGCGCCGGATCCGGGCGGAGAGGGCTGCAAGGTTGGGCGAAGGGCCGTGCCAACGGCAACAGCGCTGCCCAGGTGATAGCCTGAGCCTCGTGGCGACCGGGCGCGTTCGCGGGACAAATACAGGCTGCTATAAGCCCTGAGGACGTGCGGCCCGTCAATGCGTTGTCGAGAAGGATTGTTCCGTTTTTCAACGATAGCGGCCAATGCTGGTGCGTGATGTTCACCGCCGCCGCTTTGATCCTGAATAAATCGACATTTTTCGGGGTTGGGGACCCCGTAGCGGTGGCGGCTTACTGGCGGACGGCCTGCCAGCTCTGACCGGCAACACGAGCGTCGTTGGCTTCACCCTCGACCGCCATGGCGCGCCACTGAATGACCAGCGCATCGGCTGCCTTCAAGCCGGGGCTGTCGAGTTTCATGCGCACGGCATCACGTCGCTTGTTGGCGTCCTTGTCGCCACTGCGAGCCGCAAGTGCGTACCACTTGTAGGCCTCGATGTTGTTGGCGGGGACGCCGAGGCCGCTCTCATAGAGAATGCCGAGATTGTACTGGCTGTCGGCGAGGCCGCGATTGGCAGCTTCCGTGAACCACTGAACCGCGGCGGCGTAATCCGGGCGCACGCCGGGCCGGCCGGCACTCAACACCGCTAGATTGTGCATGGCGCGGAGATTGCCTTGCTCAGCAGCCCGGCCGTACCAAACGCGCGCCCGCGCCGGATCCGCGCCGACGCCGAGCCCGCGCTCATAGAGAGTGCCGAGCCGGTACTGCGCGGTCGCAAGGCCCTGCGCGGCTGCCCGCTGGTACCACGTCGCTGCCTGGGCAAAATCCTGCGGTATGCCTTTGCCTTCCGCGAAGCGCGCGGCAACCTCGAACTGTGCTCTCGGATCGCCCTTGGCGGCGGCTTGGCGCATCGAGAGCGGCCCAAGCAAGGCCGGCGGCATCTCCACCGATCGCGACATGGCCGGCAATTCCGGCATAGCGGGCACGGCAGCGCTTGCCGGCGACTGCGTCCCCTGGCCGATCGCATTCATGAGATCGGCGGTCGTCGTCGGGACGGGGGCTGCGCGCGATGGCAGCGGATCGGCGGGGCCTGGGAGGCTCGCCATCTGGACCCTTTCCGACGGCTCGGCTTCCTCTGGCGCGGCGGCAGCGCGTTCGGTCGGCACTTCGCTCGCGGTGGCAACAGTCATGCGAACAGGAGTTTCGATTACGTGTGAGGCGTCGCCGCTGCGCGTGGCGCCAAGGCCGAAGCTCGGGATAAAGCCGCGCAGACTCGGGCCCGCGACCAGCCATAGGCCGGCGAGGAGGAAAGCCGCAAAGCTCGCGACGAGAAGAACGTTCGGTCGCGGTAGAGATCGGCCGCCAGCCGGGCGCGGCGTGGGCGGAGTCTCGCTCGACACCTTCTCAGCAGCGCGCCGCGCCATGGCGACCAGAGCCTGACGGTCCAGTTCACCGCCGGGGGGCGACAGGTTCGGCGGCAAGCCCCGGACTTCGTCGCGCGCGCGACTTGGAGCGGGTGGCGGCTCCATGGCCTGGGCAAGCTGCTCGGCGCTGTCGATGGCGTCGAAGTCGATTGCTGGGGGATCGGCTAGCTCGGTGCGTGCGGTTCGCGCGGGCTCGGGCGTGCGCACGGCAAAGGCCCGCGGCTCCTGCGACTCAGCCAGTGCCGCGTTTTGGCGCATGAGCGCATCGTGGTTGCTGATTTGGGCTGTCTCGATGGCCTCCACGCGGTCGATGAGATGCTGCATGGCCTGCTGCATGGTATCGAGCGCTTCGGCCGTCTGGGCATCGCCCTGCCTTTGCTCTCCGATGAACGCATCGAGCATGGCCGTCAGCTCGACGAGCCGAGGATCGCTGGACATTGCTGAGACGGACGGCGCCGGCTGCGGCTCGCTGCGGAGCGAGGCCGCGACGCGCTCGGCCGCCGCCGTGGCAACCGCAGTCAGCTTCTCCTCCGTCGGCGTGAGGGTGCCGACGAGGCGCGTGATCTCCTCGTCCGAGTGGCTCTGGCGCAGGTCCGTCAGCCGGCTCTCTATGGTATCGAGGCGACCGAGCTGCCGCTGCGCGCGCTCGATCTCCGCGGCGAGTTCGCCGATCTGTCGCTCGACGCTCTTCAAGGCATCAGGGTCACTGCCCGGTCTGGCCGTGATCTCGAAGAGGGCGCGGTCGAAGCGCTGCTCGAACTGGTCGAAGCGTGCGCCGATGGTAAGGAGGGCATTGTGCGGGTTGTGGGCCGCGAGCGACTGCTCGACGCGCTCGGCGATATCGGCAAAGCGCGCTTCGAGCCAGGAGGGCTCGATCACCGTCTGCGCGGGGGGCGATGGTGGCGGTAGCGTCGCTGCGGGGGCGGCAACCTCTTCACCTGACTCGCCGAATGCGTGATACGGCTCAGCGTGCGAGGATATCGGTGCGTCGTCCTGACTACGTTGCGCATTCATGATGGCGCGCTTGAGCTCGGCACGCACCGCCTCAGGCAGCACATCGTCGGCGTCGTGTGCTGGCGAAGCGACAGGCGCGCGCCGGGGCTCCGCGTCGGTCAGCTTCTCGGAGAAAGAGGACATGGCGGCCTCGATCCGGCCGATCGCGGCGCTGTATTCATGCGGCATGCTCGGCTTCGCGGTACTGGCGCGATCCGAAAGCGCGGCGACACGCCCCTGCATGTCGTGCAGGGCTTCCGTGTGCCGTTCGCCGGCGCCGCGGATCTCGTGAGCGAGGCTGTCGAGCAAGACACTAAGATCGTCGGCAGGGCCGTCGGCGGCATAACCATTCGCTCGAGGCTTTGCAGTATCTTCGTGGCCTGCCATTTCCGTTCCCCTAGCCGCGCGGGCGTCAACAGCACCTTCCTGTCGCGCCATATCCCCGAGCGGGCCAAGGGGGGAAGCCGAACCGAGACGATGTCGGCTTCAGGTGCGTCGTCACAGGTGCACTTGCAGACCACGACGCGGGACGAATCCATGGAGCAGCGTGAAAGACGCTCGCAAGGCACCGTAAACTTTTGGTTAAGCTCACAAGGAAACGAAAGAATAGTCGCACCCAGCCGGGCGGAGCGAAGCACGACCATAATTAGACTATGAGTCGAAGCTTGCGTGAAGCCGCACCTACTCGGCGGCGGCTTTCGGCGCGGCAGGTCGCCACCTCAAGCGCGGCTCGCGGGCGGCCTTGGTTTCGTCGAGGCGACGGCGGGGGCTGAGCATCGGCGCTTCCTTGAAGCGGCTCTTGTCGTTGCCATGCCTGGCCTCGTTGGCGAGGAAGCGCAGCGTGCCGATGAACTGATCGAGGCTTTGCTTCGATTCCGATTCCGTCGGCTCGATCAGCATGGCGCCGTGCACGACCAGCGGGAAGTACATGGTCATGGGATGGTAGCCCTCGTCGATCATGGCCTTGGCGAAGTCGAGCGTGGTGACGCCCGTATCCTTGAGCCATGCATCGTCGAACAGCACCTCGTGCATGCAAGGCCGGTCGCCGGTCGGTCCGCCAAAGGGCTGGCTCATGAGGTCCTTGAGGCCCGCGCGGATGTAGTTCGCCGAGAGCACCGCGTCCTCCGAAGCCTGCCGCATGCCGTCGGCGCCGTGCGAGAGCATGTAGGTCAGAGCGCGCACGTACATGCCCATCTGGCCGTGGAAGGCCGTGAGGCGGCCGAACGGCTGGGCCTCACCGGCGGCGACTGTGTCCTCGACGAGGGAGAGCTTGTCGCCGTCCTTGCGGATGAAGGGGAGGGGGGCGTAAGGCGCGAGCGCCGCCGAAAGCACGACGGGGCCGGCACCGGGACCGCCGCCGCCGTGTGGCGTCGAGAAGGTCTTGTGCAGGTTGATGTGCATGGCATCAACGCCGAGATCGCCAGGGCGCACCTTGCCGACGATGGCATTGAAGTTCGCGCCATCGCAATAGAAGTAGGCGCCGGCCTCGTGCACGACCTTGGCGATCTCGACGATCTCGCGCTCGAAGAGGCCGCACGTATTGGGGTTCGTCAGCATGATTGCCGCGACGTCGGGGCCGATTGCGGCCCTCACCGCCTCCGCCGAGACGGTGCCGTCGGCCATGGCCGGGATCGGCTTCACGCGGTAGCCCATGAAGGCTGCGGTCGCGGGGTTCGTGCCGTGAGCGCTGTCGGGTACCAGCACCACATCGCGCTTCGAGCCCTTGGCCTCGTGCGCGGCCTTGATCGCGAGCATCCCACAAAGCTCGCCGTGCGCGCCAGCCTTGGGCGAGAGCGCTACGGCCGGCATGCCCGTGAGCTCCATGAGATAGTGCGCGAGCGTTTCCATGAGCTGGATCGCGCCCTGCACGGTGCTCTGCGGCTGCAGCGGATGGATATCGCCGATGCCGGGAAGCCGCGCCATCTTTTCGTTGAGGCGTGGATTGTGCTTCATAGTGCACGAGCCGAGCGGATAGAGCCCGCTGTCGATCGCATAGTTTTTGCGCGAGAGACGCACGTAATGGCGCATGGTCTCAGGTTCGGTGAGGCCGGGGAGACCGATTTCGGCGCCGCGCTCGAGACCGCCGAGACGCGACTTGGCTTTGGGTGCGCTTGGAAGATCGACGCCCGTGCGGCCCGTGTCGCCGATCTCGAAGATCAGAGCCTCTTCATGGTCGAGCCCGCGATTGCCCGTGAAAGTGGAGATCTCGGTGGAGGCGGCAGTGCCGGGCGCGGTGGGGCGACCCTGATTGTTCATGGCCATTACAGGACCTCCTTCAGTGCCGCAGCAAAGGCCGCGCGGTCGTTATCGGTGTTGATCTCGGTGGATGCGACGAGGATCAGATCGGCGAGGTCGGGCTTGTCGGGCTCGAGGCGTGAGACCGGCACGCCACCGATAACGCCCTTCTCGACGAGCTTCTCGATCACCGCCGCGGCCTTGCCCGGCACGCGGATCGTGAACTCGTTGAAGAACGTGTCGTTGAGGACGCTGACACCCTTCACCTTGGAGAGGCGCTCGGCGAGGTCGCAGGCATTGGCGTGATTGAGTGCGGCGAGCTTGCGGAGGCCCGCTTCGCCGAGCAGCGTCATGTGGATGGTGAAGGCGAGCGCGCACAGGCCCGAGTTCGTACATATGTTGCTCGTCGCCTTCTCGCGGCGGATGTGCTGCTCCCGCGTCGAGAGCGTGAGCACGTAGCCGCGCTTGCCGCTGGCGTCGACCGTCTCGCCGGCAAGGCGGCCGGGCATCTGGCGGACATACTTCTCACGAGTCGCGAAGAGACCGACGTAAGGCCCGCCGAAGTTCAGGCCATTGCCGATCGACTGGCCTTCGGCGACGACGATATCGGCGCCCATCTCACCCGGCGACTTGAGCGCGCCGAGCGCCACGACCTCCGTCACGACCACGACCAGCAGAGCGCCTTTTGCGTGCGCTGCATCGGCGATCGGCTTCAGGTCGCGAATGGTGCCGTAGACGCTCGGATACTGCACGACGATACAACTCGTTTCGCCGTCGATGGCAGCGGCCGCATCCTCCTTGCCGAGTGGATCAGGCGGCAATGCACTGACGTCCGTGTCGCCCCACCTGGCGAGCGTTTCCGTTACCGCGCGATAGTGCGGATGGAGCCCACCCGAGAGCACGGCTTTTTTCCGTCGCGTGATCCGGTGCGCCATGAGCATGGCTTCGCCGCAGGCCGTCGAGCCGTCGTACATGGAGGCATTGGCCACATCCATGCCGGTGAGCAGCGCCACCTGCGACTGGAACTCGAAGAGCACCTGCAGCGTGCCCTGTGTGATCTCGGGCTGGTAGGGCGTGTAGCTCGTCAGGAACTCCGAGCGCTGGATGAGATGATCGACGCTCGCCGGCACATGATGGCGGTAGGCGCCCGCGCCGACAAAGAAGGGCACGGAGCCCGCCGCCACGTTGCGCGCGGACAGCTTCCCGATCTCGCGCTCGACGGCGATCTCGCTCTGGGTCTTGGCGAGGGCGGGCAGCGCCTTCAGCAGCTTGCCGTTGGGCACATCGGCGAACAGATCGTCGATTGATTTGACGCCGATCTTCGCGAGCATGTCCGCCCGGTCGGCCTCATCGAGTGGGAGATAGCGCATCGTCAGGCTCTCGGTTGGAGGAGGGCTGTCAGGTATGAGCGGGCATTCCGGCGATGGTGACCGTCGCCCGAATGGAATTGGCGATGCAGCACTCGGCGTGCGCGCGCTTGTGCAGCGCGGCTATATCGGCGTCGTTCGGCTGCTTCTCGCCGGACCACACGATCTCCGGCTTGAGCGTGATGGCGGAGATGTAAAGCTTGCCGGCCTCGTTCGGCGTCATCACGCCGAGGGCCGTGTCGGTGTAGCTGTCGACGACGAAGCCCTGCCGTCCCGCGAAAGCGAGAAAGAACAGCATGTGGCAGGACGAGCAGGCGGCGACGAGCGCTTCCTCAGGGTCGACGGCGTCGGCACGCGACATGGGCGGCTTGACGGAGGACGGCGCGGGCGAGGCCGGCACGACAACGCCCTCGTCGAAGCGCCATTCATGCGCGCGGCTGTACTTGTTGTCGGTGAAGACGGCACCGACGTCGCGAGCCCAGTGCACCGTCGCCTGATAGGTGTGCGACATGACGCGCCTCAGCTCGCAGCGACAAAGGCGTCGTAGCCGGCGCGATCCATGAGCGCGTCGAGCTCGGCGGGCTTCGCAAGGCGCACCTTGAAGAACCACGCCTTGCCCTCGGCATCCTCGTTCACGAGACCGGGAGTCGACGCGAGATCGCCGTTCGATTCGATGACTTCGCCCGTGACAGGTGAGTAGACATCGCTTGCGGCCTTGACGCTCTCGACGACGGCGACCGCCTCTTCGGCCGCGACCTTGCGCCCGACCTCGGGCACCTCGACGAACACGACGTCGCCGAGCTGATCCTGGGCGTGGACGGTAATGCCGATCGTGGCGATGTCACCGTCGATGCGGATCCACTCGTGATCCTTGCTGAACTTCTCGATAGCCATGTCGTGCTCCTGATGGGGATGTGTGATGTGGGGTTCAGCGGACGTAGCGGTGTGGTGCGAAAGGCATGTTCGCGATCGTCGCAGGCAGCGGCTTGCCGCGAACGACGAGCTGGATCTTCGTGCCGAGTTCGGCGTGCGCGCTTTCGACGTAACCCATTGCCACGGGGCCATTCACGGAGGGACCGAAGCCGCCCGAAGTGATCGTACCGATCGGCTTGCCGCTCATGTCCTGGATCTCGGTGCCCTCGCGCGCAGGCGCACGGCCTTCGGGCTTGATGCCGACGCGGCGGCGGATCGGGCCATTCGCCAGCTCGGCTTTGATTCGATCCGCGCCGGGAAAGCCGCCTTCGTCGCGGCGGCGCTTCTGGATGGACCACTGCAGACGCGCCTCGATGGGCGAGGTCGTCGTGTCGATGTCGTGGCCGTACAGGCAGAGGCCGGCTTCGAGACGAAGCGAATCGCGCGCGCCGAGGCCGATGGCTTCGACGTCGGGCGTCGCGGTCAGCAGGTCCCAGACCTTGGCGACGTGAGCGTTCGGCACGGCGATCTCGTAGCCGTCCTCGCCCGTATAGCCGGAGCGTGTGAGGTGAATGTGCTGGCCGTCGAGTGCAGCAAAGCGGCCGGTCATGAAGCTCATCGTCTCCACGCCGGGGACGAGCTTGGAGAGCACGTTGACGGCGCGCGGTCCCTGCAGCGCGATCAACGCGTGCGCATCGTCCACCTCGAGCCGCACGCCTGCGGGGAGGTTTGCCGCGATGTGCGCATAGTCGGCATCTTTGCAGCCGGCATTCACGACGATCAGCAGCGCGCCGTCGTTCTCGGCGCCCTCGGGACGCGTGATCATCAAGTCATCGAGAATGCCGCCATTGTCCGCGAGGAGTTGCGAATAGCGCTGCTGGCCGGGCTTGAGGTTCACGATATCGGCTGGGAGAAGCGCTTCGAGCGCGCGTGCCGCTGTCGCGTGGTCCGGTCCGCGCAGCCAGCAGATGCCCATGTGGCTCACGTCGAAGAGCCCGGCTTTCTCGCGCGTCCACAGATGCTCCTTAAGAACGCCGAGCGGGTACTGCACGGGCATGTCGTAGCCGGCGAATGGCACCATCTTGGCGCCGGCGGCAACGTGCAGGTCGTAGAGAGGAGTCCGCCGGAGCGGGGCGCTGGAAATCGGATCGGCGCTCATCGTAACGAGGTCCCACGCGGCTCTGAGCCCGCACGACCATTCGCGCGAGCCGGAGCCCCCTCTGTCACGGAACCTGAGAGATTCCGGCCGCTCGCCTCCTAACGCTTGCGAGCGACCTTACCCCTTCGGTGAGCCGGCCTTGCCACCGGCTGCTTTCCAGAGCGCCATCAATCTGCGGTCCCTTTTGCCTGAGAGTTTCCGGGGCGGTTGCTCCTTCGGCGCCTGCACGCAGCCCACGAGGAGCCACGAGCCGATCTCTTCCGCAGATGTCGACTGGCGGGGCGAGCATAGGCGGCCGCGCACGCCTGTCAATCGTGCACAGCCGCAATGCTGAGGGAAAATCAGGCGACAGGCTGACGATTAGCCTGCGCCCGGAGTCGTCTGCTCGAAGCCGACGAAGACGTCGATATCGCCGGGACGCGCGCCCTCGGGAATGTCGAATGTCACGGTGCGAACCTGCGAGAAGTAGGCGATCGGGTTGTCGACCGTGACGCTGGCTTCGATGCTCGTACGGTCGCCGCCGATCGAGGCGCGCTTGGGATCGCGCACGGAGACCTGGACCGGCAATCGGATGAGGCCAGGGCGCCCGCGCGGCCCGAGCAGGACGCGTCCCGAGAAGCCATACTTCACGCTGACGCGGTTGCCCTCGATGGAGCACTCGCGAGCCGTGCGCGTGATCTCGCCGCGATGGACAACGCCGAGGCTGTCGCCGGCACGGCCGGGCTCATAAATGGTGATGTGATGGTCGCGCGAGGCCACCTGGAAGCGTGGGCAGCCATGAGCGACGCTGCCACCGCTGGCGGTGCCTTCCGCCTTGGCCGAAGAGAGCAGATTGTCCTCGGTCACGCGCGCCGAGGGGCCTGTCGAGCCGGTGCCGCCGAACATGCCGCCCATGCCGGACGAGAGCGTGGACATGCCGCAGCCCGAAACCATCAGGCCGATGCCCGAAGCCGCAAGCAGGCGCACGCCCGCCAGCCGCCATTTACGCTTATTCCCCCTCACGCGGTCTCCATTCGACTTCGACATGGATGACAGCCCCCCTGTCATCGGCGGCGCCAGTGTCCCGGCCGCATGGGAGCAAGGCCCATTGCACTTGATTTTATTCGGCAAGTGTAGCACCTCGCTCCAACCCATGCCAAGCTGCGGGCCAAGCGCAGGATCGGCGGAACGCCCTTCTCGCATCTCTTGCGGCTCGCTCCAACGTCGGCTCGATAACCCTCGGCTTGATAACCCCATGACCGAACGCCCGCCGCTAACCATCCTGCTCGCCGCCCCGCGCGGCTTCTGCGCGGGTGTCGATCGAGCCATCCAGATCGTCGAGTTAGCGCTCGCCCGATTCGGTGCCCCGGTCTATGTGCGCCACGAGATCGTTCACAACCAATTCGTGGTCGAGAATCTCCGGCGGAAAGGCGCCATATTTGTGGAGGAGCTGGACGAAATTCCGGAAACGGATGCCCCTGTGATATTTTCAGCGCACGGCGTGCCGAAGGCCGTACCGGCGGCCGCTCGCCTGCGAAAGCTTTTTTACCTTGATGCGACCTGTCCGCTGGTCTCGAAGGTCCATGTCGAGGCCGAGCGCCACCATGCCGCAGGTAACGAGATCCTGCTGATCGGCCATGCCGGCCACCCAGAGGTGATCGGCACCATGGGGCAGCTCCCGGATGGCGCCGTCCGGCTCATCGAGACGGCCGAGGATGCGCGCACGATCGTGCCGGAGAACCCCGAGCACCTCGCCTTCATCACGCAGACGACGCTTTCGGTCGACGACACCGCCGAGATCGTCGCGATTCTCAAGTCGCGCTTTCCCGCGATCGTCGGACCGCACAAGGAGGACATCTGCTACGCCACGACCAACCGGCAGGCCGCCGTCAAGAGCATCGCGCCGCGCTCGGATCGCGTCATCGTGGTCGGTGCGCCGAACAGCTCGAACTCTCTGCGCCTCGTCGAGGTCGCGGAGCGCGCGGGCTGCCCGAAGGCACTGCTCATCCAGCGCGCGCACGAGATCAACTGGGCGGACTTCGAAGGCATCCGCACGCTCGGCGTGACGGCCGGCGCCTCGGCGCCGCAGGTGCTCGTGGACGAGATCATCGATGCCTTCCGCGCGCGCTACGACGTGACTGTCGAGAGCGTCGTCACGGCCCAGGAGAGCATTGCCTTCAACGTGCCGCGCGAGCTCAGAGACGACGCGCCGCAGCGGCCCAAGCGCCTCGCCCAGGGATAAAGCCGCCATGGCCGTCTACACGGAAGTTTCCGACGACGACCTCGTGCGGTTTATCGACGGCTATGCGCTCGGTGGGCTGCTTTCCTGCAAGGGCATTGCCGAAGGCGTCGAGAACACGAACTACCTCGTGCGCACCGAGAAGGGACCTTTCATCCTGACGCTCTACGAGCGCCGGGTGAACCGTGACGATCTCCCGTTCTTTCTTGGCCTCATGGAGCATCTGGCGAAGAACGGCCTGAGTTGCCCGACGCCGGTGCGTGACCGTCAGGGCGCTATGCTCCAGGAACTCGCCGGCCGGCCGGCCGCGATGGTGACGTTCCTCGATGGGGTCTGGATACGGCGCCCCCGAGTCGAGCATTGCGGGGCCGTCGGCAAGGCATTGGCAGAGATGCATCTCGCCGGACACGGCTTTGCCCTTCGCCGCGAAAATGCGCTGGGGCTTGCCGGTTGGCGACCGCTCTACGAGCGCTTTCGCGATCGCGCGGATGAGGTCTTCAAAGGTCTCGGTGCGATGATCGAAGCGGAACTTGCCTATCTCGAGACGAACTGGCCGCGCGATATTCCCCAGGGCGTGATACACGCCGATCTCTTCCCCGACAACGTCTTCTTCTTGGGCGATCGGCTTTCTGGCCTCATCGACTTCTACTTCGCATGCAATGATGTGCTCGCCTACGATCTCGCCACCTGCCTCAATGCTTGGTGCTTCGAGCCCGACAATTCGTTCAACTTGACGAAGGGCATAGCCATGATGCGGGCCTATGACGCCGTGCGGCCGCTGGAGCCGGCGGAGCGCGCCTCGCTGCCGCTGCTCGCCCGCGGCTCGGCGCTGCGCTTCCTGCTCACGCGCGCCTTCGACTGGATCAACACGCCCGAGGGCGCGCTCGTGAAGCGCAAGGATCCGCACGAGTATCTGCGGCGCCTGCACTTCCATCAGTCGATCGCCTCGGTGAGCGAGTACGGTCTCGAGAAGCGCTGATGGCCAAACCTCATGTGATCATCCACACGGACGGTGCCTGCTCGGGCAATCCGGGGCCGGGCGGCTGGGGGGCGATCCTCGAGGCGGGCGAGCATCGCAAGGAACTCTCGGGCGGCGAAGCTCAGTCGACCAACAACCGCATGGAGCTGATGGCCGCCATCGCCGCGCTCGAAGCGCTGAAGGGGCCGTCGCGCGTCGATCTCTGGACAGACTCGAACTATCTGCGCGACGGCATCACGAAGTGGATCTTCGGCTGGAAGCGCAATGGCTGGAAGACCGCCGACAAGAAGCCTGTCAAGAACGTCGAGCTGTGGCAGCGCCTCGATGAAGCCGTAAAGCGACACACGATCGAATGGCACTGGCTCAAGGGCCATGCCGGTCATCCCGAGAACGAGCGCGCGGACGAACTCGCGCGCGAAGCGATAAAGGCCCTGCGGGAGAGTGGGGCGGCTTAGGCGCCCGCTTTGTCGTGTGTCGCCCGGCTATCTGCCGGTGCCTCCTCGCGCTCGTTCATGCCGTAGTCGCGGATGACGCTCGCGATGCGCAGTCGATAGTCGGCGAAGATGCCGGCGCGGCCCCGCCCCTGCGCGCCGCGGTGCGCCATTGTGTTGCGCCATGCGCGCACGGCTTCCTCGTCGCGGAAGAACGAGAGGGAGAGGATCTTTTTCGGGTCCGTGAGGCTCTGGAAGCGCTCGACGGAGATGAAGCCGTCGATCTTCTCGAGGACGGGCCTGAGGCCCGCCGCGATATCCAGATACTCCGCCTTCCGCCCATCGGCTGGATACACTTCGAAGATGACGGCGATCATGTCTTGTCTCCGTGAGGCAGGGACACGCACTTGAGGAAAGTCCGGTCCTCGCGCAGCAGAAATTTCTCGCGCTGGGCGAAGAGGTAGTTCTCACGCCCCAGCGGGTCGGCTGCAAGCCGTGCGCGATAGGCTTCATATTCCGAGAGGCTCGGGATGTTATACATGCCATAGGCGAGCGTACTCGAGCCTTCATGGGGTGCGTAGTAGCCGATCAGTTCGGCTCCGCAGCGGGGGATGGCCTGGCCCCAGTTGCGCGCGTAGGTGGTGAACTCGTCCTTCTTCGTCGGATCGATGTGGTAGCGGATGACACAGGTCAGCATGGCGGGCCTCCATTCAGGTCGATTGACGGATAGGATGGCGCGCGGAGTGTGGGGAATGCTTCGGTGGCGATCGAACCGATCGAAAAAAGCCCCAAAGGCTCCTAAAGTCGCGACAACGAGTCGGCTTGCGTGAGGAGGGTGGTCCGATGGCCGGGAGTGGGGCCAATCCAGCTGGCGATGACGTCGTTACCCGCGGACACTGCCTGTGCAAGGCCGTTCGCTACGAGTTCACGGGCAAGCCGCGCTGGGTCATGCACTGCCATTGCGCAAGTTGCCGGCGGGCAGTGGGCTCCGCCGTCGCCACCTACGTCGGCATCAAGACAGAAAACGCGCGCTACACGGGCGCTGCACCCAAGAGCCATGAAAGCTCACCGGGTGCCTTCCGCCATTTCTGCGGTACGTGCGGGACGCCGATCGCCTATACGGGCGCGCGCTGGCCGGATGAAATTCACTTCTATCATGGCACGCTCGAAGACCCTTCCGTCTGGCCGCCGACCGGCCACGCGCATGTGGTCGAACAGGTGACATGGTTCGAGGTGCACGATGAACTGCCGCGCTACGAGGCGCTCGGCGCCAAGGGCGCGAAGCCGGCGCGGATCGGGCCGAGATAGGGGAGAGCTAGGACATGTGGGGGAATGTGCGCGTTCAAACGCTTCTGCTGGCAGCGGTATTCGCCTTTGTTGCAGGCATTGCGGCCTTTTCGTCGCTCAATGCCCAGGGGGCACGTTCGGTGAAAGTCTCGATCGGCGGGCGCGAGGTAACTCTCGTTCTCGATCCCGATCAGTGCCAGCTCGATCGCAACAATCCATCCGATCGTAGGGTCTACGATCTGGTCGAGCGCGGGCTCGTGGGACAGAACGAATTGCTGCTTGCCGCAGCGGATTGCGATCAAATCCCGCCATGGCGCAGTGGATCGCGGCCGACGCTCGATGATTTCACGCAGGTGCAGGTCGGACTCCAGTATCGCACGCACGATCTGACCGGGCGCGAGACGGAGTCGGTCAAGGAAATCTGCGCGGCGCTGAACAAGGGCGGTGAAGCCCTGGTCACGGGGCCGATGAATGCCGTGCGTGAGCGATTCAACAAGACGAGCGATTCGGTGAAGCTCAATGAATCGCAGTTCGTCGGCGTCGTGCGCGAGGATCCAGAAGCCTGCTACGCCAGCATTCTTCAGCGCGTGCGGACTGATCAGGGCAAGGACAAGATCATCCTGTGCGTCTATGCTCACGTGGTGGTGCGCGGACGCCTGCTCTACATGTACCGCTACACGGAGGGCGACAACTTCGCCTCGATGGTGCGCATCACGGATCTGCTCCGCAAGTCCGTGCAGGCGAACCTCGATGCGAACCAGTAGCCGAAAGGAGAGCGCATGAGCAGCAATGAACCACTTCGTCCCAACGCGGAAGTGCGCGTCGGCAATGTGGTGTTCGGCGCGCGTCGCCCCATTGCCGTGCTCGCCGGCCCCTGCCAGATGGAGAGCCGCGCCCATGCGCTCGAGATGGCGACAGCGCTCAAGGAAATTGCGGGTCGCTTGGGCCTAGGGCTCGTCTACAAAACGAGCTTCGACAAGGCCAACCGGACGTCGCTTTTGGGTAAGCGCGGCATCGGTCTTCTTGCTGCGCTCGATGTGTTTGCCGAGATCCGCTCGAGCCTCGGCCTGCCGGTGGTGACGGATGTGCATGAGATCGGTCAGTGCGCGACACTCGCCGAGGTCGTCGACATCCTGCAGATCCCGGCTTTCATGTGTCGGCAGACGGATCTGCTCGTCGCGGCGGCGAAGACGGGTCGTGTGGTCAAGGTCAAGAAGGGGCAGTTCCTGGCGCCCTGGGATATGGCCAATGTCGTGGCCAAGATCACGGGCAGCGGCAACCCAAACGTGCTGGTCACGGAGCGCGGCGCGTCGTTCGGCTACAACACGCTCGTCGTCGACATGCGCTCGCTGCCGATCATGGCGGAGACGGGCGCGCCGGTGATCTTCGATGCCACGCATTCCGTCCAGCAGCCGGGTGGAAAGGGCACCAGCTCGGGTGGAGATCGCCGCTTCGTGCCGGTGCTCGCACGCGCTGCGGTGGCTGTCGGCGTTGCGGGTCTTTTCATCGAGACACACCAGGATCCTGACAACGCTCCGTCCGACGGCCCCAACATGGTGCCACTCAAGGAATTCGAGCGCCTCATGCGCGAGCTGATGGAACTCGATGCGGTCGTCAAAGCACATGTAAGAGGCGCCTGAAACACGACTCAACCTCACCGGAATTGGCGCGCATCGAGCACAATCGCCGACGCAAATTGCTATGTTGTAACGTATTGTTCCTCACATAATTCGGCATCATCCTGCACTCGTTCGATGGCGGATCATCGACTTCAACAGAAGTCCGCCCGACGAGGAGGAAGAATCATGCCCAAGTACATTTTTGGTGCTGCTGTTGCGTTGATACTCTCAGCAAGCCCTTCGCTCGCGCAGGATGCCCAGCTCACATCGCGCTGGGGCAAGGACGATCAGGCCGGTGCTTCAAACCTCATGACGCCGAAGAAGGTCATGGAGGCAATGAAGTACATGAAGACCGGTAATGTGATCGCACTCGGCCGCACGTATGAAGCGGCGATGCCTTTGTTCGGTCATCGCGCTTTTGCTTTACGCGGCACGAGCGGCCTGGCTGGCGGTCCGGTCGGCGAGAACAACGTGATCTGGATGGATGACTTCCTGGCAACGGAGATCGGACAGGTTGGCACGCAGTTCGATGGTCTCGGCCACATTGGCATCGGCGGAAAGCGCAACGTCTTCTATAACGGTTTCACCGCAGATCAGGTGGTTGGGCCGACGGGTCTCAACAAACTCGGCATCGAGCACGTCAAGCCGTTCTTCACCAAGGGTGTATTGATCGACGCAGCGGCCCACAAGGGCGCGCCGATGAATGCCGGCGACGAAATCACGGTCGCCGATATCGAGGCGGCGCTCAAGAAGCAGGGCCTATCGGCGGACTCGATCGGTGAAGGCGATGTCGTGCTCTTCCACACCGGCTGGGCCCGTCACTGGATCAAGGACAATAAGACCTTCAATAGTGGTGCGCCGGGCATCGGTCTCGAAGCTGCGGCCTGGCTCGTCAAGAAGGGCGTCGTGATTGTCGGTGCTGACACGTGGCCTGTCGAGGTCGTGCCGAACCCGAATGCCAAGATTGCTTTTCCGGTCCATCAGGAGCTGATTGCGAAGGCCGGCATCTTTATTCATGAGAACGTCGCGACCGAGAGGCTGGCAGAAGCCAAGGTCTACGAGTTCGCCTACATCTACGCGCCGCTGATGATCAAGGGCGCAACCGGATCGCCCGGCAATCCGATCGCCGTGCACTGAGCATTGTTCGCTGATGAGGGCGGCGCAGGCTAGCGCCGCCCGATTCGCGATCCGCGACCCGAATCATCTACAACTCGCCGGTCGAAGTCGGCGGGGCGTAGGGGGTTCGCATGGCGAGAGGGGCGGCGCGGTTACGGGCGCGCGAGCAGGATAGCGGCGAGGCGCAAGCCTATCTCGGTGTGACCACCTCGGCGCGCGGCTATACATGGCGCGAACGGCTGGCGCCAAGCGCTGCGAATACGGCGATTGCCATAAGCCAGCAGCACGGATTGCCGGAGCTGTTAGGCCGCGTGCTCGCGGCGCGCGGCATTGCCATCGACGATGTGCCGAACGTCCTCGATCCGACCATTCGGGCGCTGATGCCCGATCCGAGCACGCTCAACGATATGGACAAAGCCGCGCGCCGGCTGGTCGACGCCATCGTCAAGCGCGAGCGCGTGGCCGTGTTTGGCGACTATGACGTGGATGGTGCGTGCTCGTCGGCGCTCATGCGCCGATTCCTCAATGCGCACGGGCTCGAAGCGACGATCTACATTCCCGACCGCATGTTCGAGGGATACGGCCCGAATGTCGCCGCCATCAAGGGTCTCGTCGAGAAAGGCGCGCAGCTCATCGTCACCGTGGACTGCGGCACGACGAGCTTCGAGGCCCTGGCGCCGCAGCATCGCGGCAAGACGGAGGTGCTCGTCATCGACCATCACCAGGCCGATGAGCAGCTTCCCGAAGTATCGGCGGTCGTCAATCCAAACCGCCAGGACGATCTTTCGGGCCTCGGGCATCTCTGCGCGGCCGGCGTCGTGTTCATGCTTCTCGTCGCGACGACGCGCGAGCTGCGTCAGCGCGGCCATTACGGCGAGAACGGCCGCCCGCCCGATCTGCTCTCCATGCTCGATCTCGTTGCGCTCGCGACCGTGTGCGATGTCGTGCCGTTGCAGACGCTCAATCGCGCCTATGTCACGCGCGGCCTCGAGGTCATGCGCCAGCGTCAGAATATCGGTCTGCGCGCGCTCGTCGATGCGGCGGGGCTCAACCAGCCGCCGACGCCGTATCTGCTGGGTTTTGTGCTCGGCCCGCGCATCAATGCGGGCGGGCGCATCGGCGATGCGGCGCTGGGCGCCCGCCTGCTCTCGCTCGACGACGAGACGGAAGCCGCGCGTATTGCGGTGCAGCTGGACAAGCTCAATCGCGAGCGCAAGGCCATCGAGACGCAGATGCTCGAAGAGGCCACCGCTGAGGCCGATCGGCTGATCGACGAGATACCGGATCTGCCCATGCTCGTCCTCGCATCGGAGCGCTGGCACAAGGGTGTCGTCGGGCTTGTCGCGAGCCGCCTGGTCGATCGTTTCGGGCGTCCTGCCTGTGTCATCGCTTGGGAAGAGGGCGGCCAGGGCACGGGCTCGCTGCGCTCCATCGCCGGCGTCGACATCGGATCAGCGGTGCGCGCGGCGGCGGCCGATGGATTACTCATCAAGGGCGGCGGTCACGCTATGGCAGCGGGCCTCACGGTCGCGCGCGACAAGTTCGAGGCCGCGCGCACGTACCTCGCCGAGCAAGTCGCCTCACCCGCAACCACGGCACGGGCGGCGCGCGCGCTGGAGATCGACGGTGCGCTCACGCCGGCTGCCGCCAATGATACGCTCATCGATCTGATCGAGCGCGCTGGACCCTATGGTCAGGGCAATCCGCAGCCGCGCTTCGTCTTTCCCGCGCATCGCGTACGCTTTGCCAAGGTCATGGGCGAGGCACACCTGCGCGTGACGCTCGAAGCTGACGACGGCAGTCGTCTCGAAGGCATTGCTTTTCGTGCGGTCGGCCAGCCGCTCGGCGAGCTGCTCACCAATACGGGTGGCATGCCGATCCACGTTGCGGGGAACCTGCGCCGCGATACCTGGGGTGGCCGCCAGCGCATCGAGCTGCAGATCGAGGATGCGGCTGATCCGCGGCGGTAGATCGCGCCTTCGGCGCGAGCGAGGCTAGCCTCGCGCTCCATCGGGAGGGACACCCTCCCGAACCCTCCTGCTTTTATGACTAAGAACCGCGCAACGAATTCCAGATCCATAAAGGGCGGGGTTCGGGGGTGTCCCTCGATTGGGGCGCGGGGCTAAGGCCCCGCTCGCGCCGCAGGCGCGACCGGAGCGCCCCTTGTGCCGGCGCCCGGCAGGCGCTAGGGGTTCAGCCTTCCAGCAGCACAGGCCAGAAACCGAGGCGTCATGCCCGTATCCGCGCTTATGAATGTCATGATCGGGGCCGCCCGCAAGGCCGGGCGCAGCCTCGCGCGCGACTTCGGCGAGGTGGCGCAGCTTCAGGTGTCAGTCAAGGGCCCGGCGAACTTCGTCACGGCCGCCGATCAGCGCGCGGAGGAGATCGTTTATCGCGAGCTGGCGCGGGCACGCCAGGGCTACGGCTTCCTCATGGAGGAGGGCGGCGAGATCGAGGGGGACGACAAGACGCATCGTTGGATTGTCGATCCGCTCGATGGCACGACCAACTTCCTCCATTCGATCCCGCTCTTCTCCATCTCGATTGCGCTCGAGCGCGAGGGCGAACTGGTCGCGGGCCTCATCTACAACCCGGTGAGCGACGAGCTCTATACGGCGGAGAAAGGCAAGGGTGCCTTCCTCAATGACAAGCGGCTGAGGGTGGCGGCGCGCAAGTCGCTGCAGGACAGCGTGATATCGACCGGCATTCCTTTCCGCGGGCGCGGTGGCTATGAGCGTTTCGAGCGCGAGACCAAGCCGCTGATGCGCGAAGTTGCCGGCATCAGGCGCACCGGGGCGGCGTCAATCGACCTCGCGTGGACGGCGGCGGGGCGCTTCGACGGCTACTGGGAGCATGATCTGCAACCCTGGGACATCGGTGCGGGCATTGTCATCCTCAGAGAGGCCGGTGGCATTGCCACGGATGCCTCCGGGGGTGAAGAGATGTTCGACAAGGGCAGCATTGTCGCGGCCAACCCGACGATTCATAAGCTTCTTCTGGCCTCGCTGCGGAAGGCAGCGTGAGCACACGGATGGCTGCGGCTTTTCCATGTCGTGACTGGACAGTTGTTATTTTCGCCACAGTCCCAGGTTGTTTTGCCACGATCATCGAGTAGTGTCTCCCGCACGGCGTGCTGACTGCGGCGATGTATGTGCCTGTGCGATGCGGTTTTGAGTGTGGGTGGAGTTGAGAAATGGCGAGAGGGCGGCCGACTGAGCTGGCGTCCAGACGGTTGCACCGTACGCTCAATACGCCGGGGCCCTTCCTGCGCGGGATGCTCGTCTTCCTGTTGATTGTGGGACTGTGCGGTGCTGTTTTGTTTCCGAAGGTGCATCAGGCCTTCTGGGAAAATCCCTTCCTTAACGGGCTCATCCTCGCGGTGCTGGCGGTTGGCATCATGCGTGCGTTCGGCCAGGTTATTCGCCTCTATCCCGAAATCCGCTGGGTGAACGCGTTCCGGATTGCGGATCCCGGCCTCGCGATCGAGCACAAGCCCGTGCTGCTGGCGCCCATGGCGACCATGCTACGTGACCGCACGGGTCAGCTCTCGCTTTCCACGTCGTCGATGCGCTCGATCATGGACTCGATCGGAGGACGCCTCGACGAAGCGCGCGATACGGGCCGCTATCTGGTCGGTCTTCTGGTCTTCCTGGGGCTGCTCGGCACTTTCTGGGGCCTGCTCGATACAATTCATTCCGTCGGCAACACGATCAATTCGCTGGATACCAAGGGCACCGACAGCGTGCTTATGTTCGAGGAGCTGAAGTCGGGTCTTTCCGGCCCGCTGCGCGGCATGGGCACCGCATTCTCTGCGTCACTCATGGGCCTCGGTGGATCGCTCATTCTAGGCTTTCTCGATCTGCAGGCGAGCCACGCACACAACCGCTTCTACAACGAGCTCGAGGAATGGCTCTCCGGCATCACCGACCTGACGCCCGGCGGCGAGCAATCGGGTGAGGTTGGCCAGCAGCTCTTTGGTGTTCTCTTCGAGGTCCAGCGCACGATCGCCGATCTGTCGGATCGCATCCAGATGATCGGATCTTCGAATGGCGCGGGCTCCGAGGGCCTGCGCGATGTCGGGCGCAGCTTGCAGGAAGTTGTCGGTCAGATGCGGGCCGAGCAGAAGATCGTCCGCGAATGGGTCGATGAGCAGGCTTCGCGCCAGGCGGAAATGGCGTCGGCACTCAGGGATATCGCAGGTCGCGCGCCATCGCGGCGAGGTAGCTAACCGATGGCGGGTTCGCGAGCGCGCCGCTCAAACGAGTACGGGGAATTCTGGCCGGGCTACGTAGACGTGCTGTCGACGTTGCTCATGACCTTTATCTTTCTGCTCTCGCTGTTCATGCTGGCCCAGTACTTCGTCAGCCAGGAGTCGGGGCGCAAGGATACCGCGCTCGGCAAGCTCAATCTGCAGATTGCGGAACTTACGAGCCTACTCTCGCTCGAGAAGGGCAAGAGCCGTTCGCTCGAAGATGAACTCGCTTCGATCCAGGCAACACTTGCGCAGGCGCGCGCGGAAAGCGCCCGCCTCTCCGGTATTGCGGGGATCGATGCCGAACGTGCCGGCACCGCTGAGGCACGTGTCGGCGCATTGACGAAGGAACTGGAGGGGCAGAAGCAGGTTTCGAGCGAGGCGCTTGCCCGCGTTGATCTGCTCAATCAGCAATTGCTCGCACTGCGGCGACAGCTTGCGGCCCTGAACGAGGCGTTGGCCGCCGCCGAGGCCAAGGACAAGGATTCGCAGGCGCGCATTTCAGACCTCGGCGCTCGCCTCAATGTCGTGCTGGCGCGGCAGGTGCAGGAGCTGCAGCGCTATCGCTCGGATTTCTTCGGGCGCCTGCGCGAGCTGCTGAGGGATCGCAAGGACATCCGCATTGTCGGTGACCGTTTCGTTTTCCAGTCGGAGGTGCTCTTTCCCTCCGGTCAGGCAACCATGACGCCCGAGGGGCTAGCGGCAATCGACCAGCTCGCGTCGGCGATCGTCGAGCTGGAGCGGCAGATCCCCAAGGAGATCAGCTGGGCGCTGCAGGTCGATGGCCACACGGACGCGCGTCCGATCGCCAGTAGCGCGTTTCCTTCCAACTGGGAGCTGTCGAGCGCCCGCGCGATCAGTGTCGTGAAGTACCTGATTAGCCGCGGTGTGCCGCCGAACCGGCTCGTGGCCGCTGGTTACGGCGAATTCGCGCCGCTTGAGGATGGTTCGAGCGACGAAGTTCTGCGGCGAAACCGGCGCATCGAGCTTAAGCTGACTAACCGCTGAGCTAGCTATCTATTTGATATCCAAGAGGTCTAAAGAGGGCGGTGCGGCGGACTGCAGCAGCCCGTTCAGTTGCCGACGGAATGGGTGTCGCGCTATAAGGCGATAACTCAGTTGCGAAAAACACTGGATGTTGACCCCAGAAGTCGGGTATTCCCATAAGGAATGGGACTGCCACGTCGAAGACCGGGGACGCCATACTTAGGCAGTTCTTGAACGCTTGATGAGCGGAAATATGCACAAGGCACATGATCACCACGATATCGGTAAGCCACTGAGCGAAGGCGAAGTGATCGAGCTGTTGCGCCGCGCCAAGCTGCGTCCGACGCGCCAGCGTCTCGCGCTCGGCGGGCTGCTGTTCACCGATCACGGTCGCCACGTGACCGCCGAGATCTTGCACGCGGAGGCCGTTGCAGGCGGCGAGCGCGTCTCTCTCGCGACGGTCTACAACACGCTGCATCAGTTTAAACGGGCCGGCCTCGTGCGCGAGCTCGCGATCGACGGCACGCGCACGTACTTCGACACGAACACGTCGAACCACAGTCACTTCTATGTCGAGCAGGATGGCCGTCTGATGGATATTCCAGACGGTTCGATCCGCGTCGACGGTCTGCCGGTGCCGCCCAAGGGTATGCGGATCAGCCACGTCGATGTCGTCGTGCGCCTCGTCAAGGATGGTCACGAGTAAGCGGCGCAGGCGCTTTTCGCGATCGGGTTTGAAATAGAGAAGCCGCGAGCATCATGCGATGCACGCGGCTTTGTCTATTGTGCGCGGCTTCAGCCCGGGAACTTGTAGTCGAGCAAACGGGCGTTCATGTAGCCCTGCTCGGCGATGCGGTTCCAGGCCATCAGCTCTTTGCGCGACTTGAGATAGGACTGCGCAACCTCGCGCGTCAGCTGGTCCTTGTCGTCGAGCATTTCCTGGATCACTTCGCCCGCTGCGTTGCCGTAGGCCGTGAGGAAGTCGTTCGGGAAGCGCTTGAGCTGCACGTTGTGCTGATTGAGCATGGTCTGCAGCGCCTGGCCGTTGCGGCCATTGAACTCCGAAAGCAGGCGGTCGGCCTCGGCTCTGCAGCACTCTTCGAAGATGCGCTGCACGTCCTTCGGCAGAGACGTCAGCTTCTTCTTGTCGACGGTAACTTCGAGCGTCGTGCCGCCCTCGTGCATGCCGGGCCAGTAGTAGTACTTCGCGACCTTGTGGAAGCCGAAAGCGAGGTCGTTGTAAGGGCCGACCCACTCGGTCGCATCGATGGCGCCCGACTGAAGTGCCGCGAAGATCTCGCCGCCCGGCAGGTTGATGATGGTCATCCCGAGCTTCTTCAGCGCTTCACCGCCGAGGCCGGGAATGCGCATCTTCATGCCTTTGACGCTGTCGACGCCGGTGATCTCCTTGTTGAACCAGCCGCCCATCTGCACGCCCGTGCCGCCGACATGGAAACCCTTGAGGCCGAACGGGTCGAGGATCTTGTCCCACAGCTCCTGGCCACCACCATAGTTCATCCAGGCGGTCGTCTCCGTGCAGGTGAGGCCGAAGGGCACCGCCGAATAGAACTGCAGGGCCTTGTTCTTGTTCGGCCAGTAGTAGGGCGCAGCATGCATGAGATCAGCAGCGCCTCGCGTTACGGCATCGAAGCTCTCGAACGGCGGCACCAGCTCACCGGCCGAGAAAACCTTGATGGTCAGGCGACCGTCGGTAGCCGCGCCGACGCTCTCGGCAAAACGGTTCGCGCCCGTGCCGAGACCGGGAAAGTTCTTCGGCCACGTCGTGACCATCTTCCACTCGGTCTTGCCCTGGGCAATGGCCGGCGTTACGAGCGCGGATGTGCCGGCCGCGGCGCCGGCAAGAGCGGCGCCCTTGAGAAACTGGCGGCGTTTCATCGGCTTGGCTTCTGACATGTCTGGATGCCTCCCAGTGCATCGTGATGGTTCATTGTCGTCGGACGGCTGTTTATGGGGTCCGCCCGCCAATTGAAAGGACGTTGGTGCCGCAGCGGACCTGACGGCAACTCTATCGGCGGCCACCGCATATGTCTGATATGTCGAGAATAATTCTCGCCGTGCACGGATCTGGCCGCGCAAAACGTTCCAGGTGTCAACGGTGTGCGGAAAGCCTCAGGCGACGCTGGCGCGCAGGAGATCGTGAACGTGGACGAGACCGATCGGGCGGCCCGCTTCGACGACGAACAGTGCCGTGATCCGCGACTTGTTGAGGATATCGAGAGCGGAGGACGCGAGTGCCGTCGGTTTGATCGTCTTCGGGTTCGGCGTCATGATCTGGCCGGCGGTCACCGACAAGAGGTTCGGTCCCATGTGCCGGCGCAAGTCGCCGTCGGTGATTATGCCGACGAGCTTGCCGTCGCCATCGATGATGCCGAGGCAACCGAGTGCCTTCTGAGTCATGGTGACGAGCGCGCCGGTCATCGGCTCGTCCACACGCGCGAGCGGCAGACGGTCGTCCTTGTGCATGAGGTCGGTGACGAACTTGAGCTGCGCGCCCAGTGATCCGCCGGGATGAAAGACCTTGAAGTCCGTCGCCGTGAAGCCGCGCGCCTCGAGCAGCGCGACGGCGAGACAATCACCGATCACGAGCTGCATAGTCGTCGAGGTCGTGGGCGCGAGGCCATTCGGGCAGGCCTCGCTGGCACGTGGCAGCTCCAGAACGATGTCGGACGCCTTGCCGAGTGCGGAAGCAGCGCGCGATGTGATGGAGATCAGCGGTACGCCAAAGCGGCGCGAATAGGTGACGAGATTCCTGAGCTCGATGGTCTCGCCTGACCAGGAGATGGCGAGCAGAACATCTTTCGGCGTGACCATGCCGAGGTCGCCGTGCGCGGCTTCGGAAGGATGAATGAAGAAGGCGGGTGTGCCGGTCGAGGCAAAGGTCGCCGCGATCTTGCGTCCGATGTGCCCCGATTTGCCGATGCCGCTGACGATGACGCGGCCCTCGACGCCGGCAAGCACGCGGACAGCTTCCTCGAAGGTCGCGCCGAGGCCATTCTGGAGGGAGGCCGACAGAGCGGCGAGCCCCGAGCTTTCGGCATCGAGCGTGCGCAAAGCGCTCGCGATGGCAAGCGGTGTCGTGCTCGCGTCGGCTGGCTGAGATTTTGCAGACATTGATCGTGGGCGCTGGGCGGCAGATCCCATCACTATAACCCCCGTCCCGGATGCGTATAGCCCCGGGATGATACGTGGCCGAACGAATCGGCCTCCTCATGTGCCGGATGTGACACGATCATGGAGGCCCGCGCAAGTCTCACGATCCGCGCACTGCCATGCGCAAGTGATTTTGCCACAAGGATGAACTAGAACACGCAAGTGAACGGCGTATGCGGATGGCCGCGCCGGATGCGGGAGGAAGAAGCGTGGAAAAGCGCATCATCAACGCGGCTGACGCACCGGCGCCCGCCGGTACGTATTCGCAGGCCATCGAGGTGCGGAATGCCACACGCACGCTCTATGTCAGCGGCCAGATCCCCGTGGCGGTCGACGGTTCGGTGCCTGAGGATTTCACAAGCCAGGCCCGTCTCGCGTGGACGAACGTCGTTGCGCAGCTCCATGCGGCCGGCATGACGCTCGACAATCTGGTAAAGGTGACGATCTTTCTTTCCGACCGCCGCTACATCCCCGAATATCGTCAGGTGCGCGGTGAATTCCTGGGCGAGCGCCGACCCGCATTGACCTGCATCATCACCGGCATCTTCGATACGGCCTGGCTGTTAGAGATAGAAGCGATCGCTTGCGCATAGTCGTTCGCACTCGAAACAAGAAACGTCGTAAGGAGGAAATACGAGACATGACCGAACAGAGCACGCCCGCGCCGCGCCGCCCATGGACGCCGGCCAGCTACTATCCCGATCCGGCAATCCGCAGTCTGCATCCGAGCTTCCAGCGCTATGTCGTTGCGCTCGGTGCGGTGGAGCGGCTCGCAGTGGGTTTCCGCTGGGCTGAGGGACCGGTGTGGTTCGGCGATGGACGCTACTTGCTCTGGAGCGACATTCCGAACAACCGCATCATGCGCTGGGATGAAGAGACGGGCGTCACGTCAGTCTTCCGCAAGCCCTCGGACTACGCCAACGGCAATACGCGCGATCGGCAGGGCCGCCTCGTCACCTGCGAGCACGGCGGGCGTCGCGTCACGCGCACGGAGTATGACGGCACGATCACAGTCCTCGCCGATCGCTTCGACGGCAAGCGGCTCAACTCGCCGAACGACGTCGTCGTGAAGTCCGATGGCAGTATCTGGTTCACGGATCCGCCGTTCGGATTGCTGAGTGATTACGAGGGCCACAAAGCCGAGCAGGAATTGCCACACGGTCTCTATCGCGTCGACGGTGTGAGCGGGAAGCTCGACATGCTGGCCGATGATATTCTCGGCCCCAATGGTCTCGCGTTCTCGCCGGATGAAAAAATTCTCTACGTCGTCGCATCGCGCGCGCAGCCCCATCGCGAGATCATCGGTTATGACGTCACGTCGGACGGCATCAAGCTCGGCAGCCGCCGCGTTGTCATCGATGCCGGCCCAGGTGGTACGCCCGATGGTTTCCGCTGCGACACGGACGGCAATCTCTGGTGCGGCTGGGGCATGGGCACGGAGGAGCTCGACGGCGTTCGCATCTTCGCGCCCGACGGCCGGCCGATCGGCCATATTTCCCTGCCCGAGCGTTGCGCCAACGTCTGCTTCGGCGGCGTGAAGCGCAACCGCCTGTTCATGGCCTCGAGCCAGTCGCTCTATGCGGTCTACGTCAATGCCCAAGGCGTGAAGGGCGGTTGACTTAATTTTCCCTCTCCCCGTTCGTACGGGGAGAGGGTTAGGGTGAGGGGCGGCGGCATACGCAAACGTCGCACAAGTTCCCGCCCCTCATCCCGATCTTCTCCCCGCGTGCGGGGAGAAGGGGAAGAGAGGGGCCCATCAAGTCAACGAAACGCGAGGAAACGTCTCATGCGCGCTGCAGTGCTCACCGAGGTCAACAAACCCCTCCAGCTTCTCGATTTCGAACAGGAAGGTCCGAAGGAGGGCGAAGCGCGAGTCAAGGTGAGGGCCGCCGGCGTCTGCATGTCCGACTGGCACATCATGATCGGCGACTGGCCGGCGCCTCTGCCGATGATCCTCGGTCATGAGGCGGCGGGCGAGGTCGTCGAAGTCGGACCCGGCGTGAAGCACGTGAAGAAGGGTGATCACGTCATCTTCTCGTTCCGTCCCAACTGCGGCTATTGCTCGTACTGCGCGCGTGGTAAATCGGTGCTCTGCATCGGCCACAATGACAAGCCGCGCCACATGATGCACGACGGTACGACACGGACCAAGCTCAACGGCGAGTACGTGTACCAGATGGCGCGCATCGGCACGTTCGCCGAGATGGTCGTATGCCCCGCGGAGCAGCTCGTACCGGTGCGCAAGGACCTGCCATGGACGCATGCCGCGATCATCGGCTGCTCGGTTGCGACAGGTGTTGGCGCAGCTACACGCCATGCGATGGTCGAAGCCGGATCGAGCGTGGTCGTGGTCGGAGTCGGCGGCGTCGGGCTCAATATCGTGCAGGGCGCGCGGCTCGCAGGCGCCAAGACGATCATCGCGGTCGATCTTCTCGACAACAAGCTGCAGATGGCGACGAAGTTCGGCGCCACGCATATCATCAACGGCTCGCGGGAGGAGGTGGCGAAGCGCGTGCGCGAGATCACGGGCGGCCTCGGCGCCGACTACTCCTTCGATGCGATCGGCACGGCGAAGACCACCGAGCAGATCATCGATTGTCTCGCGCCGGCCGGTCACGCGACCATCGTCGGCATCCCGCACGTCGACGCCAGAGCGCAGGTCTCGCCGTTCCAGATGGTGTACAGCGAGAAGAAAGTCTCGGGCAGCTACTACGGCTCGATCCGTCCGACGATCGATTTCGGCGTGCTCGCGGATCTCTCCATGGAGGGCAAGCTCGATCTCGACTCGCTGATCAGCCGCACCTACAAGTTCGACGAGATCAACGAGGGCTTCCAGCTCATGGCCAAGGGCCAGGTCGCGCGCGGCGTGATCGAATTCAACTGAGACAATAGCGAATGACAAAGCTCAAGACCGTCGATCTCGCACTGCCGGCTTCCACGGAGGAGCTGGCGAAGCTCGAGATCGGCAATGTCGTGTACCTCACGGGGCGCGTCCACACCGCGCGCGAGGGTGTCTACAAGCGCGCCGTCGAGGAACGCAGCAACGTGCCTTCAGGCATCGGTACGGCGAGCTTCCATTGCTCGCCCGCGGCGAGCGTCGGCCCCAATCGCGAGTTGACTGTGGGTGCGGTGACGGCGACGGCATCGTTCCGCTTTGCCAAATGGATCGACGGCTGGTTCGACATGTCCGGCTGCAATGTCATCATCGGCAAAGGCGGCATGTCGAGCGAGATCTACAAGAACAGCTTCGTGCCGCATAACGCGATCTACCTCACGACCGTCGGCTACGGCACGGGCGCGCTGCTCGGGCGCGGCATCAAGAAAGTCGTCGATGCGCATTGGCTCGAGGAGCTCGGACTTGCGCAGGCCATCTGGGTGCTCGATGTCGAGCGCTTCGGCCCGTTCCTCGTCGAAAGCGACCTCAAGGGCAATTCGCTCTTCGAGCGCGAGAACGCGAAGATCTCGCCCGGCTTGGAGAAGCTCTACAAAGGCACCAAGCCCGCCACGCTCCGCCGCTTCGGCGAAACCGACGACAAGACGGATGAGGTGATTTAACGCCCTACAGCGGCGTCCCCGGCTTCTTCTCGTCCTTCTCCAGGTTCTGCAGGCGGTCGCGGAATTTCTTGAACATGCGCTCCACGTAGTCGAGCGCGCTGTCGACCTCTTCTTCTGTCGGAAGCTGGAACTTCTCCGCAGGTGGACCAATGGGCGGCGGCTGGATGCCTGCGATCTCCTGCAAGCGCTTCACCTCGGCCTTGAGTTCGATGTTCTCGGCACGCAGTTGCGCGATCTCCTTCGCGAGACCCTGGCCTTCTTCCTGTGCCGGTTGGCAGAGCACGAGATTGCCCGTACCGGCACGGCAGGTGGAAACAGCGCCGGTCTGCGTGTCCAAGCGGAGGAAGCCGCCCTCGATCGGCTGCATAGTGTAGCGGCCGGGCACGTCGCGGGTCTGCGCCGAGGCAGGAAGGGAGGCAAGAACTACCAGAGCGGCTGGCGCCAGAAGGCGGAAACGGTTCGTCATGGGTGCGCTCCTGCAATCACTACTGAGCATAGGCTAGCAGATGATTGTGGCTGGCGCGGCGTTCAAGGTCGCGCTCAGTCGTCGATGAGCAGGCGGCCGATGACGCCGCCGAGCACCGCGCCGAGAATCGGCGCGACCCAGAAAACCCAGAGCTGCAGCAAGGCCTCCGTTCCGCCGAAGATGGCGGCTGCGAGACTGCGTGCCGGGTTCAGCCCGCCACCGGAGACGGGGATCGTGAGCAGGTAGAGGCTGACCATCACGAGGCCGACGGCGAGCGGTGCCAATGTCGCCGGTGCGCGTCGGCCGCCCATGCCGACGACAACGAGCACGAGAACGGCAGTTGCGACCATCTCGATGGCGAACACCGACATGAGGCTGTAGGCGCGGCCATAGCCATTCGCGATTGCCGAGAGGCCGCCACGCGGCGGCGATGTGGCGCCTGCCAGAACGAGTGCCAGAAGGCCGACGGCGGCGATGCCACCAATGCACTGGGCAAGGATCATCAGCGGTGCGCGGCTCGAGTCGAAACGCCCGGCAGCAATGAGTCCGAGCGTGACAGCGGGATTGAGATGCGCGCCGGATACGGGGCTGAACGCCGCCATCATCGCCATGATCACGCCGCCTGCCGCAAGCGCAGCGGCAAGCCCGGCAACGCCGGCCGGCGCAAACAGAAGCGCCCCACAGAGTGCAAGTACGAGCGCAAACGCGCCAGCTGCCTCCGCCAAAAGCTCGCGGCCCCCCATAGGCGCCTCCTCGGTCGTGTGGCTCGAGTTTCAGCGATAGCCGAGTCAGTCGGCTTTGTGAATGTGGGGCCGAAAAGGCACTGCGCCCCGCACGTGGAGCGTGCGAGGCGCAGGAGAGGTCGCTATGGGCCGTGCGGCTGCTTCAGTAGCCTGCCATCCGCGAAGGCAGGCGATTGACGACGACGACTGTCGTGCCGACGCCGACGCGCCGCGCGAGATCGGTGACGTGGCCGTTGGTCATGCGGAAGCAGCCCGATGAGGTCGCGCGTCCGATGGTGCGGGCATCGTCGGTGCCATGAATGCGATAGAGCGAATTGCCGAGATACATCGCCTTCGCACCGAGCGGATTGTAGACGCCGCCGGTCATCTTGACGGGGAGATGCGGCTGGCGCTGGCGCATTTCGGCGGGCGGATGCCAGTCCGGCCACGCGGCGATGCGGCTGATGCGCTCGGTGCCCGTCCAGGTGAAGCCTTCGCGTCCGACGGAGATCGGATAGACCAGAGCATCACGCGACGACTGCACGAGGTAGAGCCTGCGGCCCGATGTATCGATCACGATGGTGCCGGGTGCGTAGCTGCTAGCGAACGAGATCCGTTCGGGCCTTGCAGGCGAGACGTCCGGGCGCGGGCCGCCGCTCATGAGCGCCTGTCCCATGGGACGTGGGCGGGGACCGAAGTTGTCCTCACTGTTGCGCGGTGCTGAATAGGATGGCACGCGGTATCCAGGCTTGTTCCAGGGAAACCAGTCCTGAGCGAGGGCGGGCGAGGCCAGGACGCTGGTCATCACCAGCGCCAACGCAGCACGGAACATCTTACGTTTACTCCCTACTAACCAACATCTTGCTCGTTTGAGCGCATACGAACCGTCTACCACGCATTCGAGCCCGGTCGAACCCAAAATGCTGAGCCTCACACGAACTTGACCCACGGCTTGGCTGCATGGCGAAAACGCGCAGATCAGCGGACGACATCTGACCCTAAACAGAGGTAAATTGTCCCTAAGTGTTTCTGCTGACTTTCCCGGGAGCGAGCCCTATGGCGAACATCAATTCAGGCCCCTTCACGACGCGCCCGCAGATCGAGGGCACATTCGGGGTCTGCGCCACGACACATTGGATCGCGACCGCGGTTGGCATGTCGATCCTCGAGCGGGGCGGCAACGCCTTCGACGCGGGAATCGCGGCGGCTTTCACGCTGCAGGTCGTCGAGCCGCACCTCTGCGGGCCAGGCGGCGACGTGCCCGTCATCGTCTACGACACGAAGAAGGGCACTCCCGAGGTCATCTGCGGGCAGGGGCCCGCGCCTGCTGGCGCGACGATCGCGCACTATCGCGATCACCTCGGCCTCGACATCGTGCCGGGCACGGGTCTTCTGGCGACGTGCATTCCCGGCACGTTCGAAACCTTCATGCTGATCTTGCGCGACTACGGCACCATGCGGCTCCGCGACGTTCTCGAGCCGTCGATCGGCTATGCGAGGGGCGGACATCCGATCGTCGAGCGCTGCTGTGCAACGATCGCGACCGTGAAGAACCTCTTCCTCGAGCACTGGCCGACCTCGGCGGCGGTCTATCTCCCGGGTGGCGATGTGCCGGCGCCGGGCACGCTGTTCCGCAATCCCGCCCACGCCGAGACCTACCAGCGCATTCTGCGCGAGGCCGAGGCCGGTGGTGGCGGGCGCGAAGCGGAGATCGAGCGGGCACGCAAGGCCTGGAGCCACGGTTTTGTCGCCGAGGCCATCGACAAGTTCTGCCGCACCAATGAAGTCATGGATGTGAGCGGCCGCCGGCACAAAGGGGTGCTTACGGGTGCCGACATGGCGGGCTGGCTGCCGACGATCGAGGCGCCGGTCTCGCTCGACTATCACGGCTATACGCTGCTCAAGCCGGGTCCGTGGACGCAGGGGCCCGTCATGCTGCAGCAGCTGGCGATTCTGCGCGGCTATGACCTCGATAAGCTCGACCCGACGAGCGCCGACTTCGTGCACTTGTGGATCGAGGCGGCAAAGCTCGCTTATGCGGACCGCGAGGCCTTCTACGGCGATCCGAAATTTGCCGATGTGCCCATGGATACGCTGCTTTCCGAGCGCTATAATTCCGACCGGCGCCGCCAGATCGGCCAGTACGCCTCCATGGAGCAGCGTCCCGGCGTTATCGAAGGTTACGATGGCAAGGTGATCGTAAAATCGACGGCGACCGAGCGCGGGAGCATCAGCGCATCGGGTGCCGGCGAGCCGACGGTCGGCGCGATGGGGAATGCGAAGGGCGATACCGTCCATATCGACATCATCGACCAGGCCGGTAACATGTTCTCCGCGACGCCGTCGGGCGGCTGGCTGCCATCCTCGCCGGTGATCCCCGAACTCGGCTGGCCGCTCGGCAGTCGCGCGCAGATGTTCTGGCTCGAGGAGGGGCTGCCGGGAAGTCTCGCGCCGGGCAAGCGCCCGCGCTCGACGCTGTCGGTCGGCATGGCCCTCAAGGAAGGCAAGCCGTACATGGTTTGGGGTACGCCCGGCGGCGACCAGCAGGACCAGTGGAGCGCGCAATTCTTCCTGCGTCACGTCCACGCCGGCATGAACATGCAGGAAGCCATCGACGCGCCGGCTTGGCACATCGAGCATTTCCCAGCCTCGTTCTGGCCGCGGTCGGCACGTCCGGGCGTCGTTGTCGTGGAGAACCGCCTGCCGGCAGCGACGATCAAGGAGTTGGAGCGGCGTGGTCACAAGGTCGAGGTCGGGCCGGACTGGTCGGAGGGTCGCCTGACGGCGGCCTCACAGGTCGGCCCGCGCCGTCGCGCCGCCGCCAATCCGCGGGGCATGCAGGGTTACGCTGCTGGGCGGTGAGCGGAAGCGAGCGGTCCTGGCGGATTTCTACCGCGCTATGTTGCAGTCAGAATTTCAGCACCCGAGGACAGGCTGGGGCGAATGGCGCGTGCCGGGATACTTGGTGGATTGTATGGCGTTCTCGAGCGCATCGAGCGCAAGGCCGCCTATCTGAGGGGTAAGGGGTTCGGCAGCGGTGACGTCGCGCAGGAGGCGGGCTGGGCACACGATCTGCTTGGTTCTCCGCCCAGGCTGGCCATGGATATCGGTGGCAATGTCGGCCACTACACCGCGGAGCTGCGGCGCCTAACCCGCGATGTCGAGATCCACGTGTTCGAGCCGTCTGCAACGAACGTTGCACGACTAGAAGCGCGGTTCTCAGCCGACAAAGGCATTACGATCGTACCTTCGGCGCTCTCGAACTTATCCGGCGAAGCCACGCTGTTCTCGAACGCGCCTGGCTCACCGCTCGGCAGTCTCACTCAAAGAAAGCTTGATCACCTTGGCATCGGGTTCGAGGTCAAGGAGACGGTTTCGACTCAGCGCTTCGAAGACTACTGGCGCGATCAGTTGGGGAAGCGTCCGCTGGATATCGTGAAGCTGGACGTGGAAGGGCACGAGTTGGCCGTCTTGGACGGATTTGGATCCGCCATCGAGCACGTGAAGGTGCTTCAGTTCGAATTCGGCGGCTGCAATATCGACACGCGCACGTATTTCAGGGATTTCTGGAATTTCTTCAGCCAGAGATCGTTCGATCTCTACCGCATCACACCGCTTGGCTATGAATACATTCCGCAATACCGCGAGACGGACGAGTTCTTCTCTCTCTCCAATTTCATCGCGGTCAGACAATCGATGTGAGTACCGCGCAGTCGAGCCGCGCGTAGTCCAATAAATCAATACGTTAAGCTGTCGGACGGGATGGTGGGCAGTACAGGGATCGAACCTGTGACCCCTACCATGTCAAGGTAGTGCTCTACCGCTGAGCTAACTGCCCATCCCGTAAGGTGCCCGCCGCCGGTCCAGCGGTGCGGGCGAGGTGGCTCTATTACCCAACGGGGCGCCATCGCGCAAGGATGGACTGTGTCACCCCGGTGAAAAAGGCCGCAGACCGCTCATGTGGCCCGATTTCCGGCCTTAGTGCCCCTCGAAGGCCATCAGCGTCTCGCAGCGAATGCCCATGTTCTCGAGCCGCCGGCGCCCGCCGATCTCGGGCAGGTCGATCACGAAGGTCGCACCGACGATCTCGCCGCCCGAGCGCCGCACGAGCTTGGCCGCGGCCTCGGCGGTGCCGCCGGTCGCGATGAGATCGTCGACGATGAGAATGCGCGCGCCGGGACGGATCGCATCCTCGTGGATCTCCATGGTGTCGATGCCGTATTCGAGCGTGTATTCCTGACCGATCGTCTTCCAGGGCAGCTTGCCTTTCTTCCGGATCGGTATGAATGCCGTGCCGAGCCGGTCCGCGACCGCGCCGCCGAGAATGAAGCCGCGGGCTTCAATGCCCGCCACCGCGTCGATCGGCTCGCTGCGCCAGGGTTCCGCCATGCGCACGATCGTCGCCTTGAAGCCCTGCGCGTCTCCGAAGAGCGTGGTGACATCGCGGAACATGATGCCCGGCTTCGGGTAGTCCGGAATGGTGCGGATCAGGCTCTTCAAGTCGGCCACGCAGGTATCCTTTCTCGTCGTGTCGGTTCGTCGGGCTCAGGTCTCCCAGGGTACGCCGCCCGCATAGGTCAGATACGGTATGCCCGCGATCCAACCGGAATCGACGGGCAGCAGAATGCCAGTGATCGTGCGTGCCTGATCTGAGGCGAGGAACGAGACAGCCGCCGCGATATCCGATGGCTCGGGCAGCGTCTTGAGCGCGTGCACGCTCATGATCTTGTTCATATCCCGCTGGCCGGAGGCGACCTTGGCGCGCAGCGGCGGCGTCATCACGTAGGTCGGTCCGACGCTGTTCACGCGGATGTTGTGGCGGCCGAGCTCGACGGCAAGGAGCTGCGTCAGGCGCGCGATGGCGGCCTTGCCGATATTGTAGGCGGGGATCGGCAGAGGCTGGACGGAATTGATCGAGCCAATGGTGACGATGGCGCCGCGCTGCTCCGGGATCATGCGCCGCGCGAACGAGCGGCAGGCGTGGAGCGTGCCGTTGTAGTTGACCTGCCACATGCGGTCATGGGCGGCCATGTCCATGTCGAGAATGGACTCGGTGTTGGGAATGAGGCCCGCCGATGTCACGAGCACGCGCGGCGCACCCATTTCCTTCGCTATGGTCTCGGCCGCCGCTTCGACGGCCTCGGCATTGGCGACATCGCAGCGCCAGGCGCGGGCTCCGTTGCCGATATCGCGCGCGACGGCCTCTGCCGCCTCCGTGTTCACGTCGAGGATGGCAATGCGATAGCCGTCCGCCGCCAGCCGGCGCGCCGACGCCTCTCCAATACCGCTCGATCCGCCCGTGATGACGGCAATGCCTGCCTCAACTCTCCCGGCTTCTTTGGCCATTCGTCTTCTCCCCTGGTCACCGGCGGGCGCTGCGCCGCCTGCTTTTCTGAGATCAGTAAGGTTAGCCGAAGGCGGGAGCCACAACCAGGGCTCGAAATGGCGCGCTGGTCTTATTGCACGGTAGGGCGCCGACAGGTATCAGTCACGCGACCGCGCGCCAGCTAAAGGCGCCGGCAGGTCGCCAAGATCAGTGCCGGGCCAAGCATGGATAATTTGAAACTCATTGCCCTCGATGCCGAAGACCTCCAGGTCGTTTCCGCGCACCTGCAGGATGCGGTGCTGAAAGTGGCTGACATGGCTTTCGTGCCACGCGAGCGGCGCTTTGCGGCGGTTTTGAACCGCTTCGATTGGACGTCGGTGCAGCCGGGGGACAAGACGAAGGCCCCGACGCGACGGCAGGCAGCCTTGCGCTTCGAACGTGTGCTCGGCGCGCAGGTGAGCGGCATCGACCTCAAGGCGGGGCAGGATGTTCTGGCGCTCCTGGCCCTGCAGTTCGAGCCCACTTCGACAGAGGATCCGCAGGGTTATTTGTCACTCGTCTTCGCGGGTGGGGGCGTGGTGCGGCTGCACGTCGAGTGCATCGAGTGCGAGATGAAGGATCTTGGTCCGGCGTGGCAGGCGCGCGCGGTGCCGAAGCACCCGGATGACGAGGCGGCGCACTGAGGAAAGCAGGGATTGAATCCCCTCTCCCCGTCCTTACGGGGAGAGGGTTAGGGTGAGGGGCGGCCACATCGCAGACGCTTGCGTATGCCGCCGCCCCTCACCCCGATCCTCTCCCCATTGAAGACAATGGGGAGAGGGGAAAAAGTTGGAACAACACATGCCGACACGCCTTACGACATCCGATGCCGGCTTCGAGGCGGCCTTCCGTAGCTTCCTCGCGCAGAAGCGCGAGGTCTCGGAGGACATGGACGCGCAGGTCCGCTCCATCCTTGCCGACGTGCGGGCGCGGGGTGACGCGGCACTGATCGCGTTCACGCAACGCTTCGACCGCTTCGATGTGGGGGCGAAGGGCTTGCGCATCACGGCAGAGGAGATCGCGGCCGCCGTAGCATCGGCCGATACCGAGACCGTTGCCGCGCTCACGCTCGCGCGCGACCGCATTGCCGCCTATCACCAGCGCCAGGTGCCGCATGACGACCGCTACCGCGATGCACTGGGCGTCGAACTCGGAGGACGCTGGACAGCCGTCGAGGCGGTTGGGCTCTACGTGCCGGGTGGCACGGCCTCCTATCCGAGTTCAGTGCTGATGAATGCTGTGCCGGCGCGCGTCGCCGGTGTGCCGCGTATTGTCATGGCAGTGCCGGCGCCGGACGGCGTACTTAATCCGCTCGTACTCGTCGCCGCGCACTTGGCTGGTGTCGAGGAGATCTATCGCGTTGGTGGTGCCCAGGCCGTGGCGGCGCTCGCCTATGGCACGGAGACGATCGCGCCGGTCGCCAAGATCGTCGGACCCGGGAATGCCTATGTCGCCGCAGCCAAGCGGCAGGTGTTCGGGACGGTCGGCATCGACTCAATTGCTGGACCATCCGAGGTTCTCGTCATCGCCGATCGCGACAACGATCCGGAATGGATCGCCGCCGACCTCCTTGCGCAGGCCGAGCACGACACCGCCGCGCAGTCCATCCTCATGACGGACGATGCGGCGTTCGCGGATGCGGTCAGTGCTGCAGTGGAGCGACAACTCAAAATTCTCCCGCGCGGCGCGATCGCGGCCGAGAGTTGGCGCGACTACGGCGCCGTGATCCTTCTCAAAGATCTCAATGAGGCACCGGCGCTCGCAAATCGCATCGCGGCCGAGCACCTGCAGATTGCCGTGCGCGATCCCGATCGCCTCGCCGATGCCATCCGCAATGCGGGCGCGATCTTCCTCGGTGCTCACACGCCCGAGGTGATCGGCGACTACGTCGCGGGCTCCAACCACGTGCTGCCGACGGCTCGCAGCGCGCGCTTCTCGTCGGGCCTCGGCGTCCTCGATTTCATGAAGCGCACGTCGATCCTGCGCCTCGACGAGGCGTCGCTCGCGGCGCTCGGGCCGGCCGCCATGCGGCTCGCTTCGGCCGAGGGGCTCGAAGCGCATCGCCGTTCCATTGCCGTGCGGCTCGGGCCAAATGCGACGGCCGCAGGAACGCGCAAGGAGGACACGTGAGCGACGCTCCCGATGCGCCCCGTTCACGGCTCGTCGGCATAAGGCTCGACGAGGCCTCGATCGCACGCGGCAACTCGAATATCGAGCACGAGCGCGAAGTCGCGATCTACGACATCATCGATTCCAATACATTCGATGTGGAAGGACGTGACGGTCCGTTCACGCTGAAGCTTGCGGTCATCGAAGATAGGCTTCATTTCATCATCGATACGGAGCCGGCCACGGGCGAGCACACGTTTATGCTCTCGCTCTCGCCGCTGAAGCGCGTCATGAAGGACTACTTCATCGTCTGCGACAGCTACTACAAGGCCATCCGCACGGCGCCGCCTTCGCGCATTCAGGCCATCGACATGGGCCGGCGCGGTCTTCATGACGAAGGCAGTCGCGTGCTCGTAGAGCGCCTCAAGGGCAAGATCAACGTCGACCACGACACGGCGCGGCGCCTCTTCACGCTGATCTGCGCGCTCCACTGGAAAGGCTGACGTAGCATGCCGGGGGGTGCGGCGAGCGATGAAGGCAACGCCCGCGAGCTGCCCGGCGCCGTGCTGTTCGCCTGTACCATGAACGTGGTGCGCTCGCCCATAGCCGCCGCGATCCTGCGCCATCTCGCGGGCAGGCGCGTCTATGTTTCCTCGGCCGGCGTGCGTGCAGGCGCCGAGAGAGATCCTTTTGTCACGGCCGTAATGGACGAGATCGGCATCGACGTTTCGGCACATGCGCCGCTCGCGCTCGCCGATCTCGACGACACGTCGTTCGATCTCATCGTGTCGCTCTCGCCGGAAGCGCATCACTCGGCGCTGGAACTCACGCGCACCATGGCCGTCGATGTCGAGTATTGGCCGACCTTCGATGCCTCGCTCATGGTCGGCCAGGGAAATCGCGAGCAGACCCTCGACGTGTACCGGCGCGTGCGCGACCAACTGTTCGAGCGCATCAAGCGGCGCTTCGGCTTCGAGGGCGGACCGAGCGTGTGACGCGCGGCCCCCCTTTGCGCGCTACTGCGGGAAGGGCTCGAGGTCCGCCTTACTGCCCTCCGGCAGTGGTGCGCGCGAGACGTTCAGGATCATCGCGAGCAGGCTGTAGTAGCCGTGGATGCCGATCATATCGATCACGCCGCGCTCACCGAAATGCTCCTTGGCGCGCGCATAGGTCGGGTCGCTGACCGAGCGGTTTCGCGACAGCTCGTCGATGAAGTCGTAGATCGCGGCCTCGTCAGCGGCCATCTTCGCGGGACGGCGGCCCTCGGCGATGGCGTCGATGATCTCGGCAGCAAGGCCCGTCTTCTCGGCGATAATGCGGTGATGGTGCCACTCGAAGACCTGTGACCACACGCGCGCCGTCATGAGGATGACCATCTCGGAGCGGCGCGGCTCAAGCGCACTGTTGAAGCGCAGATATTCGCCCGTCTTCTGCAGGCGGTTCATGAAATCGGGGCTGCGCAGCAGGGGGATGAACGGGCCGACGAGGTGGCCGCGCGGGCCGGAGACGATATCCTTGACGACGGCTTTCTGCGCCTCCGTCATTTGGGCATCGGGGATCATGGGCATGCGCGGCGTGCGGGCGGTCATGTGGTGATTTCCTTTGATTGCTTTTGTCGCGAAGGCTCAGGTACCGCTCTTCGTGTCCCAGCCGACCGTGTCCTTGTCGAGGAACTTGTTGGGCTTGAGGAAGATCGAGAGCACGAGGCAGCCCTTCGGAGAATGCGCGTTGTGGCGATTGCCGGCGGGGCGCCAGACGAAGTTGCCGGGCGTCGCGATGCCTTCCTCGTCCTCGAGCGTGCCTTCGAGCACCCAGGTCTGCTCGATCTCAACGTGCTCGTGGTACGGGAGCTGGGTGCCCGGTGCGAAGCGGAACAGCGCGGTGATGAGGCCGCTCTCCTTATCTTCGACAAGCACTTTCATGTCGACGCCGGGAAAGCGCGTCTCCTGCCAGGGCAGCTCCGCGACATTCAGATAGCGCGAGGCGAGCGGGCCGAGCTTGTCGGCATCCTTGAGAAAGGGCGTGGTGGCGACCATGGCGGGCGAACTCCCTGTCGATGTTCTTTGGTTTTGAAGTACCGCGCCAGATTTCCACCCGCAGCGGCACCTGTCAAACAGGGAGGTTAGCAGAGGGCCGGATCGACTATAGCTTCTCGTCGCGTTTTAGAGACTTGAAAATTCGGTCGCGATTGTCGGTCATCAAGCGTAGGTGGGCGTCGGGAATATCCTTTGGAAACCCTGCCGCGGCTTCCCTCATGGGCGCCAGCATGGCTTCCTTGGCCTCGGATGGTATGCGGGCATTGCCCTCGATCAGGGCAATGCGTTCGCGCATGGCATCCGATGGGTTCTTGAAAGTGCTCGTGCGCGGATCGAAGCCGCTGAAGAGGATACCGGCATACGCGATCGTCGTGCCGCACTGCTCGAAAGATGCAAAGCCGGCTTCGGTGCAAATGCGCTCCATGTGCGGCCGCGCGGCATCATCGGTCTTGGGCGCATCGGAAGAAGCATTAAGTGCTGCCATGGCCGGAACGGCGCGCAACCAGCCGTCGAGTAGAGTCTGATCGAATTGCGCGGCTACCGCTGTCTGGGTTTGTGCCGGGGATTGGCCAATCGGCATCGCGGCAATGCCTGCGGCGACAGCGAGCATCGAGAGCATTGAGCGGATCACGACAGAACCTCCACGGTAGCACGGCCTGTGCGAGCTTGGTCGCGGTAGCCCGCGAGAAGGTTCAAGACCTCTACTACCGGAAACGCTTAGCCAAATGCGTCCCGAGCAGGCTGTCATACGCTTCGAGGGTCTGGCGCTGCATGGCGGCGACCGTGAAGCGGGCAGCAATCGAGGCAATGGCGCGGGCACTCATGGCTTGGCGCTGAGCGTCGGGCATGGCGAGTGCCTCGGCAATGGCCGCGGCGAGGGCTGGCGCTTCATTCGGCGGCACATGCCAGCCCGTGGCCTCGTCGCGCGGCACGTCGGGCGGCGCGAGCACGATCTCCGGCGGCGCGCCGATATTGGTCGTAATGGTCGGGCAACCAACCGCCAGAGCCTCTGCGGCCGCACGTCCGAAAGCCTCGGGCTCGATCGAGGCGACCACAGTGACATGCGCAACGGCGAATGCCGCGGCAATGTCCTCGACATGGCCGACGAGGCGTACGTAGTCCGCAATGCCCTGCTCGGCCGCTCGGCGCCGAAGGCCATTGGCATAGTCATCACGGCCTTGCGCATCACCGGCCAGGATCAGCACGGCATCTCCCAGATGGCCCTCGGCATTGAGGCGCGCCATGGCATCGATGACGCTCTGCTGCCCCTTCCAAGTGGTGAGGCGCGCCGCGTGAAGGATCACGCGCTGATCGGGGCCAATGCCCCACGCAGCGCGGAGACGAGCGCGGCGAGCAGCGTCAATGGCGTCTGGCGAGAAGCGGGCGATATCGACGCCGCGCGGGATGATCCGTGGCGTACCCGCAAGCGTACCGTAGCGCGCGCGGATGAGGTCCGATGTGTAGCGCGAGTTCGCGATGACGATATCGCCGCGCGCCATGACGCTGTTGTAGAGCCGTTTGAGGCGTCCGCGCTCGCCATAGGCGCCGTGGTAGGTCGTGACAAACGACACTTTGGTCTGCCGCGCCGCCATCAGGGCACTCCACGCCGGCGCGCGGCTGCGGGCATGGAGCAGCGAGACCGAACGCTCGCGGACAATGCGGGCGAGGCGGCGGCCGTTGGCAAGGATCGTCAGCGGGTTCTTGCTTTCGAGCGGCAGGGTGATGATCTCGCCGCCGAGGGACGTGATGCGCTCGGCCATGCGCCCGCCTTCGGTCGCGACGAGGGCGCGTGTACCCGCGCGCACGAGCGCATCGACGATCTCGATGGTGGAGAGTTCGGCGCCGCCGGTATCGAGCTGCGGCACGATCTGCAGTATGGTCGGCACCTGATCGGCCATGCGTCCGGCTGTCATATGGAAGATGTGGGCCTCTGAGGTCCGCGAAGTCGAGGGTTTATAGGATGGCAGAGGCCGAACCACAATTTCTGCGCGTTGGCGGGGCGGCTGGGGACGCGCCCGGAGACGCTTCTGGGCGCCGCATCGCCTATCTGACGGATCCGGGCGCGCCAGGAAAGTCCCCTGGCGTGATGTGGCTCTCGGGTCTCAAGTCCGAGATGACGAGCACCAAGGCCTCGGTTCTTGCGGCCTGGGCGGCAAAGCACGGCCATCCCTGCACACGCTTCGATTATTCAGGGCATGGTCAGTCGGAGGGGCGTTTCGAGGATGGCACGATCGGTGCCTGGCTCGAGGAGGCACTGGCCGTTTTCAAAAAGGTCACGCGGGGGCCGCAGATCCTCGTCGGGTCGAGCATGGGCGGTTATATCGCGCTGCTCCTGCTGCGGGCGCTCATGCGTGACGCGCCCACCGAGGCGGCGCGCGTCAAGGGGCTGCTGCTGATCGCGCCGGCCTGGGATATGACCGAGCGCCTCATGTGGGCGCGCTTTCCCGAGAACGTGCGCCGCGAGATCATGGAGAAGGGCATTTATCATCGCCCTTCGAAATACGGCGATGGCGACTATGCGCTCTCACGGCACCTGATTGAGGAAGGGCGCAATCACCTGATCGGCGATGCGCCATTCGACCCCGGTCGGCCCATCCATGTGCTGCACGGGCTGCTCGATCCGGATGTGCCCTGGGAGCACACTCTCGATCTGGTCGCGCACCTCTCGGGAGATCACGTGCAGGTCTCGGCGGTGCCGGATGGCGAGCACCGCCTGTCGCGACCCGAGGATCTCGATCTCATGATCCGCGCGCTCGAAGGGCTGGCGGGCGTTTCCTACGCGACGTGAGCTACCAGCGTCCGCGCGGCGCCATAAGCTTCGGATCCATAAGCTCGGCATCCGCGCGCTCCGCATCGGCGAGGCGGCCCGCAAGCATGCTGTCGAAGGCATACGGCGGCAGGCGCTCTGCCTCCGCTTCGGAGATCACCCACATCGTATAGCCGTCACCCTCGATGGCGTCCGCGCAGGTCAGACGATCGCCCATGGTGACACGGCACGTCGACAGCGCCTCCACGCGCTCGGGGTCGCGCCGGTCGTGGCGGATGACGCGGATATCGACGGGCTGTACGTCCGCCGGCAGCGCGCCGAGATCGACGTTGCGGAAGATGCAGGTGTAGGCGTGATTGCAAGCACCGGCGCGGCGGCTGATGGCGTTGCCGAAGCGCATGGCGCCGCGGCCATAGAGGAAGCTCGCCGGCTGAACGGGGCCGTTGCTCACGTAGCAGCCTTCCGCCGTGCACAGCACGGGATCCATACTCTCGTAGCCTCGACCGCGGCGATTGCGCGGCTCCATCTGCAGGAGCACGGTGGCGCGACCGTCATACCTGGCCTCTGGGGCTAGTTTCGGCTCGGGGCTCTGGTAGGAAGGCAGCGGCGAGCCCGCGCGCGCGCGCGGCGGCTGCAAGGGTACGTCGCGCCGCTCGTCATACTCGACAACGCGCCCGCGACCCGATGAGAGCTCGAGCTTGCGCTCGTCCGCGTGGCCAGTGACGGGCCCCGAGACGGCAATGGTGGGGCCGCTGGCTGGCACTGCTGCGATCCCGGTGCGCTTCGCCAGATCTTCTTCGCGAATGCGGCGCAGGCGTTCGGCGACGCGCGCGATCTCGGCCTCGCCCTCGATATCGGCGACGCGGCGCGTCTCATCCGCCGTCGCGCGCTCGATGGCGCGTCGTGCTTCGGCCGCACGCTTGTCGGCCTCGACCTTACGGGCTTCTTCAGCCGCGACGCGCAGCGCCTCATTGGCTTTGCGCACGTCTTCAGCTTTGCGGACTTCCTCGGCCTTGCGCGCCTCTTCGACGCGACGTGCATCTTCGGCGGCTCGCGCGGCAATCTCGGCTCGGCGACGCTCTTCGGCTGCGCGCTCGGTTTCCGCACGCTCAGTTTCCTCCGCAGCCTTGCGCGCGACCTCAGCGAGGCGCGCTTCCTCAGCCTTGCGAGTTTCCTCTGCGACTCGCGCCTTCTCGTTCTCGCGTGCGGCTTCTATCAAGCGCGCCTTCTCGGTGCGCTGACGCTCGGCCTCGGCGTCCCGCGCCTCGCGCTCGGCGCGGAGTGCATCAAGCCGCGCGGCCTGCTCTTCGAGCTTGCGACGTTCCTCGGACTCGGCGCGGGCGCGCGCGAGCATTTCAGCCTCATAGGCCTTTTGTGCTTTTGCCTTTGCCGCTTCCTCGCGGCGCTGTTGTGCCTGCTTGCGCGCTGATTCCTTGCGCTGGGCATCGGCGCGCTGTGCGTCCTCCGCAAAGCGATTGGCAATCGAGTGAGCGGGATCCTTTGCAGGCTGCGCAACAACGGGTGGGATGGTGAGCAGTGCGAAGGCCAGAGCACCGGCGATGCCGGACGTGCGGTGCAGTGTGAGGCAGGCAGAAAATGCGCGACGCTTCATCGCCGCAACTCCCTCGACGGAGGCAAATTCATCAACGGCAGCGCGCACCGTGACCGGGCGCCGTCATCAGTCCAATACGCAGTACGGAATGACGGTACGCTTCGATTTTGTCGGCCGCGCGGACTTAGGATGAATGCCGCATGAATTTATTCACGAGCGGACTAACGCGGCATCGTGGGTCAATCCGTCGCGAAATGTCGGATAGGCGAGGGTCACTCCGAGCGCCCGCTTCAAGCGCGCATTGGAGACGCGTTTGCATTCCGAATAGAAGCTGCGCGCCATCGGTGTGAGGTCGGCTGTGGCATAGTCGACGGCGGGTGGTGGCGGCAACTCGAGCAAGGCCGCGGCATAGGCGAGCACGTCCTGAGGCGGAGCGGGTTCGTCGTCGCTGACATTGTATAGAGAGAGCGCAGGGCCGCGCGCGATGGTGGCTGCGAGGACGTTGGCGATGTCCTCGACATGAATGCGGTTGAAGACCTGCCCAGGTTTCACGATCGCGCGCGCCGTTCCATTGCGCACGGACTCGAGCGGCCCTCGTCCCGGACCGTAGATGCCGGCAAGGCGAAAGATCTCGACGCGGATGCCGCTACGCTTTGCGAGATCGAGCCAAGTCTGTTCGGCAGTGAGGCGCCAGCGGCTGCGATTGCTCACGGGTTTCGGCACCGTTGTCTCATCAACCCAAGCGCCACCATGATCGCCATAGACGCCGACCGTCGAGAGATAGCCGATCCAGGAGAGTGCAGTCGGAAGATCATCGGCATGATGGCGCAACAAGGGATCGCCAGCAGCGTCGGGTGGTGCCGAGATCAGGACGTGCGTTGCTGAGGCGAGAGCAATGCGCAGCGCTTCGCTCGGCGCCGTGCCATTGAAAATGATCGCCTCATAGCCGAGGCTTGCGATGCGCGCGGCGCCATCTTCGGACTGCGCCGTTCCGATGATGCGCCAACCTTCGCTTGCGATGCGCGCGGCGAAAAATCGTGCCGTGTATCCGAGGCCGATGCAGAGAAGTGTGCTCATGACGCGAGCGCCATTGCCCACTCTTCCCGCACGCTCTCATCAGCCTCGCGCGTATGAGCTTGGGCTAGCTTCTTCAAATCGTCTTGCTGTTTGAGGCGTGAGAGCGCCCACACGGCGGCGCCGCGCACGAGTGGCGATTCGTGGCCGAGCAGTGCCTCGATATGTGGCACGAGCGTCGCGTCGCTGCTGTTGCCGGCAGCGATCAGCGCATTGCGCATGAAGCGCGCGTGCCCGGCGCGTCGGATGGGCGTGCCGGCAAAACGCTTGCGGAAAGCTTCGTCGTCCAGCGTGAGGAGATCGGCGAGGCGCGGTCCTTGCGTCTCCGGTCGAATGGCGAGCTGCTGGTCGTGCGCGGCTTGCGCGAACTTGTTCCACGGACAAACGGCGAGACAGTCGTCGCAACCGTAGATGCGGTTGCCGATGGCGGTGCGGAACTCGTGCGGGATCGGCCCCTTGTGCTCGATGGTCAGGTAGGAGATGCAGCGCCGCGCATCGAGCTGATAGGGCGAAGGAAATGCGGCGGTCGGGCAGACATCCAGGCAGCGCCGGCAATTCCCGCAATGACTGACCTCGGCTTCGTCGGGTGCGATCTCGGCGGCCGTCAATACGATGCCGAGATAGAGCCACGAGCCGTGCTCGCGCGAGACGAGGTTCGTGTGTTTTCCCTGCCAGCCGAGACCGGCGAGGGCGGCGAGCGGCTTCTCCATGAGTGGCGCCGTGTCGACGAAGACTTTGACGTCCGCACCGGTCGCGATCTGCACTGCGCGTGCGACACGCTTCAGGCGCGGTTTGACGACATCGTGGTAGTCGCGCCGCGACGCATAGACGGAAATGCTCGCCCGGTCGCGTGCGGCGAGAAAGCGAAGCGGATCCTCGTCCGGCGCGTAGCTGAGGCCAAGCACGATCGCGCTCCGTGCCTCCGGCCACATGGCATTGGGATGCTGCCGGCGCTCGGCCTTGGCCTCGAGCCAATCCATATCGCCGTGAAGGCGCTCAGCGATGAATCTCAGGAAGCGCTGTCCCGGCTCGGCGCCGAGATCGCCGACACGGGCAATGCGCACGGCGCTGAAGCCTGCCGCAGCCGCCTCCCGCGCGGTGACCGCGCGGATGGCCTGTGCGTCACCGCGCCGTGTGGCGCCGTCACGCGCGTGCTTCTCTCGCACGGCTGCTGGCGGCGCCATCAGGACCTCACGCGGCCTCGGCGAAGCTCAGCTTGAAGCCATGAACCTCGGCGAGCGTCTGGATCGCCTTCTCGGCCTCTCCTTCGGAGAGCTCCGTGAACGGCGGGCGCAGCTCGGCCCAGAGCGGGTCGTTGCGATAGTGCGCGAGCAGCGCCTTGAGCACGGGGATCATCGGGTATTGCTGGATGGCGTGACGAAGCGCCGTGACGTTCGCCTGCAGCTTGTCGGCGCTGGGGCCTTGCCAATTGTCGAAGACCTCGCGGATGCCGCGCGCGCTGACATTGGCGGTCGCCGAGATGCAGCCGGCACCGCCAAGGCGCAGAGCGTCGAGAAGGAAGGCTTCGGACCCGGGAAAGACCTCGAAGTCGGGGAAAGCCTCGAGGATGGCCTTCGTGTTGTTCCAGTCACCCGAGGAGTCCTTGAGCCCGACGACGGTCGCTGGAAACTCCTTCCTGAGACGCTCGATCAGCGACAGCGGGAAGCCGACCTGAGCGATCGGCGGGATGTGATAGAGGTACACTTTGAGGTCGTCGTCGGAGACCTCTTCGATGACTTCGGCGAAGAAGCGAAAGAGACCCTCTTCGCTCGGGTTCTTGTAATAGAAGGGCGGCAGCATGAGCACGCCGCCGCAGCCGAGTTCGACGGCATGATCCGTCAGCAGGATGGAGTCGGCGAGCGAGCACATGCCCGTGCCGGGCATGAGCTTGGACGCCGGGATGCCGGCCTCGACGATCTCCTCCAGCATTTCCATGCGCTCGTCGATGCCGAGCGAGTTGGCCTCGCTCGTCGTGCCGAACGGCGCAAGGCCCGTGCAGCCGTCCTCGAGCAGCCACTCGCAGTGTTCGACGAAACGGTCGAGGTCGGGTGCGCCGTCCTCACCAAAGGGCGTGAGCACCGGCGCGATCACGCCGGAAAAAATCGGGTTTGTCTTCATGGCGGCGTTCCTTGTTGGCCCGCGCAGGCGGATGATTGTTGCGAGGCAGCGCATCGGCTGCCCGTGATCTCAGGTCAGGCGGGCATGGGGATGCCGTCCTGCGGCACCGGCACGTGATAGCCCTTCTGGACGGCCGGTCGCGCGGCAATAGCCTTGTACCAGCGGCTCACATTCTCGAACTGGCCGAGGTCGATGCCCTGCCATTCGAAGCGGGAGATCCAGGGCCAGATGGCCATGTCCGCGATCGAGTAATCGCCGGCGACATACTCTGTCTTGGCGAGCTGGCGATCGAGCACGCCGTAGAGCCGCGCCGCTTCCTTGAGGTAGCGCTCCTCGGCATAGGGCGCCTTGCCCTTGTTGAAGCGCACGAAGTGATGCACCTGGCCGAGCATCGGGCCGATACCGCCCATCTGCCACATCAGCCACTGCATGGTATTCCAGCGTCCCTTTTCGTCGTTCGGCCAGAACTTTCCGGTCTTCTCGGCAAGATACATCAGAATGGCGCCGGATTCGAACAGCGCGAGGCCATTGTCGCGGTCGACGATCGCGGGAATGCGGTTGTTCGGGCTGATGGCGAGGAACTCGGGCTGGAATTGCTCGTCCTTCGAAATGTTAATGGAATGGACCGTGTAGGGGAGCGCCACTTCCTCCAACATGATGGAGACCTTGCGCCCATTGGGCGTTGACCAAGTGTAAAGATCGATCATAGCGCTCCCTCGCGACCGGACCGGGCCCGGCGACGTTTTTGATCTCGAAGCGCGTGAAGGTAGACGCTCCATGGCTCAGGGGCAATGAAGACCTGCGCCCTGAATGCGAGAGCGTTCGGCCGCGCGCCGGCATCCACGGGCGCAGCAGCAACTCTTGATCATTGATGAATGCATCGACAGCCGCGCGACATCCTCGCAACAAAGTGCCGCACTATCCTAAGGATGAGTGGTCATTCGCGTTGACCAGTTCTTAGGCCATTGCACCGTATACTTTCCATCATGTTGCGTGGGTGGGTAAAATTCGGCCTGACGATTGCGGCGCTGCTCCAGATACAGGGCTGCGGCAAGCAAGCGTACTTCGTGGCCAAAGACGAGCCGTGGCGTGCCGATGAGGAGCGCCGCTGCCTCGCGTCCGGCTACATCCGCGACAATCCCTACATAACCAAGCGCAATTCCCTCGGTGGGCCCGCGCCCTGCGGTGCCATCCAGCCGCTCTATGTGGGGGCGACGGCCCATGGCGCCGTGGAACTCAAGCCCGAGGCGACGCTCCAATGCCCGATGGTCCCGGCGACCGACCACTGGGTTGTCACGTCGGTTATGCCGGCGGCGCGGCGCTACTTCGGCACCGACCTCGTCGAGCTCAAGGTGATCGCCTCCTATTCCTGCCGGCCCCGCAATGGAATCGCGGGTGGCATACTTTCTGAGCATGGCTTGGCTAACGCCCTTGACATTGCGGCCTTCAGGCTGGCGGATGGACGTGAGGTTTCCGTGCTCTCGGGTTGGAATGGCAACGTTGCCGAGCGTGCGTTTCTTCGCGCGGTACACAGGGGGGCGTGCCGGACGTTTACAACGGTACTGGGCCCCAACGCTGACCGCTTCCACCGCGATCATTTCCACCTCGATCTCGCGCGCCATGGGCGCGGCGGGGGAGGCCGCATATGTCGCTGAATAGCCGTGCCTGTCGTACCAGATGTGGCGTGGGTACAACTGTAGTGTATACAGACCACATACAAAAGTGTCACCGATTGCAACGATTTAGCAACAGGACTGTGCTGATATTTCAGCGTCGCACTCTGTCTGTGACATCCGGAGCCGTGCGTTGAGTCTACAGCTGATAGATGACCAGGGGCAAGTGTGGGACGGGAGCTCCCGGCAGCTCCGTCACGCCTATGACTCGCCCTATTCGGGGGGCGAGTTCTCCGACTATGCGGTCGTCAATCTCGGCTTCATCGCGACCAACGTCTACGGCCAGTCTGCCCAGATCCGCCTGCGTCCGAGCTTCACGGCCGACGCGGCCTACGACGCGCTTTATCGCTGGCTGCTCAACCGTCGCTTCGACCGCATTGTTCTCACGTGGCTCGACAGTGGCTGGCAGAACGAGATGTTGCGCTCCAACCAGGCTGCGCTCATCCGGCTGGACGACCTGATCGAAGAGGCCAAGCGCCAGCGGCCGGACGAGTTTCTGTCACGCAAGCTCGAGGGGCCATCTCAGCGTGATCCTAAGGCCATGCAGGAGCTATTCCAACAATGGCCGCAGCTCGCAGCCAATCTCGACGAGCACCAACTGCGCCGGATTCTCGAGCCGCTCCTTGGGCATCGCTACGTAGTAGTCAAAGGCCAGCGCGAAGCCAAGAATCTCGTCTTCTCGGAGTTCGGCGGCGGGATATTCGCGAACTATGACGTATGGCGCTCGGTTGCGGTCGGCGCTCCAATCCAGGAGCAGCCCGACCGCGTCTACGGGCGCTGGGTTGCCGGCGCCTATATGGAAGCATTGAAGTCGAATGCGCCTCGCCTCGATCAGGTCGACGCGATTGTCTGCTGGCCCCGCGAAGGGCGCCTGCGCATGCGATATCAACGCCTCATCGTGCCCATCAAGAGCGCCGATGGTGAGGTCCACCTCCTAGGCGGATCGGTGGTGGACGATCGGATCGACCTTCGCGTCGCGCGGCGTCAGAAGACCTGAGAAGTAGTCGATCAGCTCATCACGGCTCGACCAGATGAGCGCAGAATGGACAGTGCCCGGGGCGACCGGAGTATCAATGAGATCAATCGCCCATTCCACGTGCGCATAGCCGGCGCGGGGCGCGGTTCCGAGCTTAACGACATCCTCCGCCATGAAGCTCAGGGTCACATCCGTATCCCATCTCGTCTGCGAGAGGGCCTTGGTCAGGCGCGGCAGAATGGACGTCAGACCCTGTTTCCGCACCGACGGGTGATACCAGACCGCTCCTGAGAACACCGTCGGACCGGTAATGACCTCGGCGGAGGGGGCCGTCACCGCGATTTTCTCCCCATTGTGCCGTTGCGCCTCCGGATCCGGATAGAAGAGCCGCAAGCTCTCGGTCTCGGCTTTGAAGCTGCTGTCGGTCATATCGTAAAAGCGTGCCGCCTGAGCCGCGACGACCTGTCCATCGCTGGTCCGGGCGAGCAGGCAAAATCCGTTATCGTCAGTGAAGCCGCCGTCCTCGACGCTGAAAATCGGCAGAAGGCCGCGCCAGCTGTCGCTGTTGCGGCGGTTCACCTCGAGCAACTCGTGGAGGGGGGCAAAGGTGAGATTGATACCGCGCTCCCTCAGCAGCGTGTCCCCGCGGAGAAAGAGCCGAGCGTAAAGATCGCGTGGACCGTGATCGATGCGCACATCGGCCAGGAAGTTGTGGGTGAATGTGCGGGTCTGAACAAAAGGTGCAGCAACGGTGGGCGGTGCCGACTTAGCGACTCTCGCGGAGGTAAGCATGACAAATTCCCCCAATGTCATTCAACGCGAAGGAACAGCGGGCCGAAAAGACGCTTAACGGATACGCTTCCTTAAGGTTACTTTATAGGATGGAATTCTTATCAGTTGCAAGAGAATTTACAGATTATTTACCCTGCTAAGTCACGGAATCTGGCGAGAATTGTACAATTTTGGGACGGAAATTAACATTCCGGCAAGAGATCATCCGACGGCCTGTTCAATTTTCGGCGGTCGGACGCCGCTAGTCGCTGTTGCGGTGCCTTCTACAACCCAGAAAATTGAGCGAGGCCCTTCGGCAGAGCCTTTGGCAGGTCCTCGGCGATCAAGCCCGGACCGAGGGCCGCGGCACTCGCGCCATGAAGCCAGACGGCGGCGGAGGCTGCCTCGAAGGTCGGCACGCCCTGCGCCAGCAGCCCGGTGACGAAACCCGCCAGCACGTCACCTGAGCCCGCTGTGGCGAGCCAAGGTGGCGCATTCTCGTTGATGGCGGCCCGACCGTCGGGTGCCGCGACACAGGTGTCGGCTCCCTTGAGGACGACGACCGCGCCGCTCGTCGCAGCAGCCTGCCGCGCCCGGGCGAGGCGCGAGCCTTCGAACTTTCCAAAGAGGCGCTGAAACTCGCCATCGTGCGGGGTGAGAACCACGGGGCGTGGGGCATCGGATTTGATGGCACCGAAGAGCCGGTCGGTGCCGGCTGCTCTGGCCGTCGACAAGCCCGGCAGAAAGCCGAACGGAACTGGATCCGCCGGGCCGTCCGACGACTCAGCGAACGAGGTCAGAGCATCTGCGTCGAGGACAACGGCGGCCCCGGAAGCGAGCGCGATCTCGACCATGCGGCAGGTATCCCGACCAACACCGCATCCAGGGCCAATCAGCAGGGCATTGCGCCGCTTGTCCGCGAGCACGCCTGCAAGCCCCTCCGGCATGTCGAACGGCTTCAGCATGATGCCCGTCAGGTGCGCGGCATTGACCGGGAAGGCGGCGCGCGGGCTCGCCACGGTCACGAGGCCAGCGCCGATGCGCAAGGCCCCGCGGGCACCAAGCCGCGCCGCGCCGGTGCTCTCCGGGGGACCGGAGACGACGACGACGTGGCCGCGCGTGTACTTGTGCGCCTCGGCTCGCTGTGCAGGGAGAGCCGCTTGCCAAAGCGCGGGGCTGTTCACGAACGTGCGCGGTCCGATCTTGTCGAGGACCCCCGCTGGGATGCCGATGTCGGCAAGTGTTACGGGGCCGCAGAACGTTCGGCCGGGCAGCAGGATATGGCCGGGCTTGCGGCGGAAGAACGTGACGGAGCGCGTTGCCTGGATGGTGGGGCCGGTCGGCGCGCCGGAGCTGCCATCGAGTCCGCTCGGGACGTCGATCGCCAGCACCCGCAAGCCCGACGCATTGATCGCGGCGATCGCTTCGGCAGCAACGCCCTCGATCGCGCGCGACAGGCCAGCGCCGAACAAGCCATCGATGACGAGATCGCAGTCGCGAATGCCGCCCGCGCCGACGGGCTCGACCACCCCTGGCCACCGCATGGCGAAATGGGCTGCGTCACCCTTCAGTGCGCTACGCTCGCCGAGAAGCGCGAGACGCACGCGGTAGCCCTGCTCGGCGAGCCGGCGGGCTGCGACGAAAGAATCGCCGCCGTTGTTGCCGGGCCCGGCCAGTACGAGAATGCGCGCGCCGATGTCCACCATCGTGCCGGCGACGTTCGCGACGGCTTCGCCGGCACGCGCCATGAGCTCGAGTGACGGGACGCCGGCTGCGATAGCCAGCCGATCCGCCTCCGCCATCTCTCTGGTGGTCAGCAGTTCGAGTGCTGGGTCTTCAGCAAGCATCGCCTAGATCTTTTCGAGCCACACGAGCAGGCCGCGAACGATACCGATCGGCGGGAAGGCAATATCGCCGAACAGCCAGAGCCAGCGTCGCGCCTGCGCGTCATGCACCAGCGCCGTCACGAACAGCGCGCCAATGCCCGCGGCAATGATCCACTGCACGAGGCCCGCACCGAAGGCCATCGGGAAGAACCAGTAGTAATCATACATCGTCGGCCCCCGCAGCTTTCAGGCGCGGATCTGCGTACGTGCTGAGCTCGACGAGATTGCCGTCGGGATCACGGATGTAGATCGAGCGCAGCGCGCCTCGAGCACCCGTTCGCTCCGAGGGCGGGACGAGAATCGGCACGTCGTTCGCGACGAGTTGTTCTTCGATGCCGTCGAAGTCGTCGACCAGCAGACAGATGTCGCCCGAGCCTGGCATCGGATGATCGGCGCGCGGCGCGAACATATTGTCCGATTGATGGAGATTGATCTTGTGCGGGCCGAAGCGCAGCGCCGAGCGCCCATCGGGACCGAAGACCTCGTGCGTCATGCCGAGCGCGCGCGTGTAGAAGGCGACCGTGCGCTCGATGGAGGCCACCGTCAGCACGAGATGATCGAAGCCAATGACTTTCACGATGTTGTTCCACGCTGCCAGGATTGACCCGCGGCAATGTGAGCCCCACCGTGAAAATGCGCAACAGAAATGCCTGCACGCGAGTTTGCGGCGAGCGTAGCGGCAGGTAGGCTTGCCTAAACACGTACAGGAGGATCCGCCGGCCGATGCTTCGAATTCTCGGGAGAGCGAACTCTTTCAACGTCAGGAAGGTTCTGTGGGTGTGCGACGAACTCGGGGTTCCGTACATACGCGAGGACTGGGGGCGCGGCTATCGCCCGACGAGCGATGACGAGTTTCGGAGCATCAATCCTATCGGGTTGGTTCCGGCTGTGATTGACGATGGCAATGTGCTGCGCGAATCCAACACCATCGTAAGATACTTGGCCACGAAGCATGGCGATGACTCGATTTATCCGATCGATCCGGTCCGTCGCGCCAACGTGGAGCAATGGATGGACTGGGCGAACTACGAGACATCCATCTCGCTTCGCGGTGCGTTCCTAGGGGGCATGTTGAACGAGCCGCCATGGAACAATCCGTGGTTCATCGAGCAGGGTCGGCGCCAGATTACAAAAGAAGTGGGGCAGCTCGACGAGCATCTGCGCACGAGCGGGCCGTACATCACTGGTGACGCTTTCACGATCGGCGACATTCCGATCGGGCTCGTCGTCAACCGCTGGTTCTGTCTGAACTTCGAGCGGCCGGACTATCCGTCTGTCGCGGGCTACTACGAGTTGCTGAGCGCGAGGCCCGCATACATGCTGCACGTTCGCAACGGTCTGCCCTGATCGGCTCAGCAGTTAGATGTGCTTTCGCTTCTGCACCATCTTCGCGAACTTCTCGTATTCTTCTTCCTTCACGGTGTAGGAGTGATCGTCGTCGGGGAAGCTGCCTTCCTTGACTTCTTTCACGTACTGCTTGATGCCGTTCACCGCCACCTCGGTGAGATTGGCGAAGCGCTTCGTGAACTTCGGCTTGAAGTCCGTGAAGACGCCGAGCAGATCGTGGCAGGGCAGGATCTGGCCGTCCGTGCCGACGCCTGCGCCGATGCCGATGGTCGGGATCGTGAGCTGCTCCGAGATGAGACGCGCGATCTTCGCGGGCACGGCCTCGAACTCGAGCATGAAGCAGCCGGCATCTTCGATCGCCAGTGCATCCTCGAGGATCTTCATGGCGGCATCGGCGGTGCGACCCTGGATCTTGAAGCCACCGAACGTCGCGATGGTGTGCGGCGTGAGGCCGATGTGCGAGGCCGTCGGGATACCGGCATCGACGAGGGCCTTGAGGATGTGGGCCTGGGACTTGCCGCCTTGCGGCTTCACCGCGTCGGTGAGCGCGTCCTGCATGAAGCGCGTGGCATTGACGAGCGCGCGATCGACGGTGTTGTAGCTCTGATAGGGCATGCACCCGAGCACGAAAGTATTTGGGGCGCCACGGCGGATGGCCTGCGCGTGCATGACCATCATGTCCATGGTCGCCGGGATCGTGCTCTTGTGGCCGTGGGCAATCATCGCGAGGCTATCGCCGACCACGGCGACATCGACGCCTGCCATCTCGGCCCATTGCGCAGCCGTATAGTCGGGCACCGACATGTAGACCATCTTCTCGCCAGTCTTCTTGCTGTCGCGTATTTCGGTAATTGTCCGCTTTTCGCGCTTCTTCGCGACTTCGCCCGCCGGTGTGTTGGCCATGGTTCCGCTCCCTCGATGCTGATATATCTAGCATATGGTAAGGAGCGGCGTCATCGAGGGCAAGTCGAGCCTCGCAGCTGCGGCGGGAGAAACGCGATGGGAATGGTGAACTGGGGGGCGGCGACCGTGTTCGCGCTGCTCACAATGAGCGCGGCGCTCTATGGACTGACGGCAAGCGGGCACTTTCCGAGTGAGCATCGCCCGGAGGCCCTCAAGTCGGGCGGCGGCGCTGCAATCCTTTGGGGCACGATCGGGGTCGCGCTGGGGACGGTGATCGTCGGGCTCGGGCTCGCCTGGGCGGCGCTGCCGTGGACGTGGGCAGTGATCATTGGCGGCGCGGTTCTGCTCATGGCGCCGCTCGTTCTCCAGCTCTTCCCGGACAGTTTTGTCGATGGCCGGGCCGGTCTGCTCGTATTTGCGGGGCTCGGCGCCGTGTTCTCGCTTGGAGTGCTCATATATCGCTAGTGTGATGATCGAGAAATTCGCCATATGTCGGGGCACAGTATCGAGCGAATTTCTCGATCTGAATCACACAAGCAAGTTTATGATTCTAGTGTCCCTTTGTAATTCCGAAGTTCGCTCGGGACACTGGCATCGAGTTCAAGCGAACTTCGGAATGGGGACACTAGAGCTGTCGCGGTGGCCCGGGAGGGTCTAGAAGACCGCGCATGGGACTGCGGACAAAGGAGCGGGGCGTGCGCCTGCTCGGTGGTAACGAAGAACAAGACGTTGGCGATGTGCTGAAGCGCAGCTTCGAGACGGCGCTTCGGCGCGTGCGCCAGCGTGCGCCGCTGCTGGTGGCTGTCACCATGGCTGGTGGCGCGGTGGGATTGATCGGCGGCCTCTCGCCGTGGATGGTTGCGTTGGGGGCGGGGCTGGCGCTCATCCTGGCGGCGCTCGTCTCCCTGGAGGGTGACGCCGCAGCTGAGCAAGGCGGAGTGGTGATTGCGCCGCGCGCGGCCGTTGCAGATCTCATGGGACGCTGGCGCGCGGCGCTCGATGCCTTGCCGGATCCGGTCATCGCGCTCGATCAAAGCGGTGCGATCGTGCACATCAACCCCGCGGCGCGCGAGATTTATGCTCTCCTGCGGCCTGGTGGGCAGCCGTCGCTTTTGAGCCGGGATCCCATATTCCTGCAGGCCATCGACGAGGTGCTGGAGGACGGTCTCCAGCGCACGGTTGAGGTCCAGGAGCGCGTGCCGATCGACCGGCGCGTGAGATTGACGCTCACAGCCATGGCAGGCACATCGACGGAGGCCGCGGCACCGCGCGTCGTGATTGCCTTGCGCGACCTCACCGAGCAGGACCGACTCGGGCGTATGCGCGCCGACTTCGTCGCCAATGCGAGCCATGAGTTGCGCACGCCGCTGGCCTCGCTCGTGGGGTTCATCGAGACCCTGCAAGGCCGGGCGAGCGATGATCCTGTGGCGCGCGGACGCTTCCTCGGCATCATGGGCCAGCAGGCCGCGCGCATGTCGCGGCTGGTTGACGACCTGTTGTCGCTCAGTCGTGTCGAAATGCGCGAGCACGTGCCGCCCCGCGCGGCGATCGACCTCAATGAGACGATTTCCGTGGCGGTGCAGGCTCTCGAGCCGGTGGCGCGGGCAACGGGCGCGACTCTCACCTTCACGCCGTGCGACGGGCCAGCGGTCGTGCTCGGCGAGACCGACGAGATCATGCAGGTTGTGCAGAACCTCGTGCAGAACGCGCTGAAGTATGGTGCGGCCGGCCGGCCGGTCGCAGTCACAATCCGCCGCGAAGCACGCGGACCGACGAGCCGCCTTGCCGTCGCAGTGCGCGATGAGGGACCGGGTATCCCGCCCGAGCATCTGCCGCGCCTTACCGAGCGCTTCTATCGCGTGAGTGCGAAGTCGAGTCGCGAGAAGGGGGGCACGGGCCTTGGCCTCGCCATCGTTAAGCACATCATCAATCGCCACCGCGGCGAGCTGAGGATCGAATCGGAACCCGGAAAGGGTTCGACGTTCACGTTCGTGATCGACGAGCAGGCGCGCCGGCCGAGCCTCCACGTCTGAGTGAATAATAAATACAATTTAATGACTTACACTGTCACAAAGTTGTAGGCTGCGGAAGCTAGATTGCGCCTCAATCAGAGGCGGGCGGCCCGCTGGGTAGCTGCAAGACCTCGAACAAGTCGGAGCACCAGGATGCGCGAGCACACGGTCAAGGCATTCGAGCAGGAGCTGCTTCTGCTCGACAAGCGTGTCACGCAGATGGGTGGCCTCGCCGAACAGCAGCTCGGCCGCGCCTTCGAGGCGCTCGAGCGGCGCGATCCGAAGCTCGCCGCCGAGATCGTCGCGGGCGATTCCCTCATCGACCAGCTCGAGCGCGACCTGCAGGACCAGGCCATCGTCATGATCGCCAAGCGGCAGCCGCTTGCTGATGACCTCCGTCACATCATGACGGTGCTGAAGATCGCGGGTGATCTCGAGCGTATCGGCGATCTCGCGAAGAACATGGCCAAGCGCGCGCTCGCCATCTCGGGCGAGAACCATCCGAAGCCGTTGATGACCGGCCTCAGGAACATGACCGAGCTTGCGCTCCGTCAGCTTAAGGACGTGCTCGATGCCTACAGCGAGCGCCAGGCCGACAAGGCGCTCACCGTGTGGCGCGCCGACGAGCAGATCGACGCAATGTACAACTCGCTGTTCCGCGAGCTGCTGACCTACATGATGGAAGACCCGCGCAACATCGGGCTCTGCACCCATCTGCTGTTCGGCGCCAAGAATATCGAGCGCATCGGCGATCACACGACGAACATCGCCGAGAACGTGCATTTCCTCGTCCATGGGCAGCCCGTCACGGATGCACGCCCGAAAGGCGACGATACGAGTTCAACGCTGATCACGGCGGAGCCTTGATCGGCGTCACGGGATGCGTGGTTCCGCTGCAGGTCTCGCAGATGAGACCGATGGCCAGGAGCCCACGCTGTAAGTTCGGAGGATAACGTGCGCGTTGCGACATTGAGAACGGCACGGGGCCAGGCGATCCGCAGCGACGGAGCGCTGGGTGACTCCAGGGAAGGTCGGGCTCGCATGAGCATCAGGATCCTGGTGGTCGAGGACGATCCTGCGATCGTTGAGCTCATCACCTACAATCTGGAAGGCGAGGGCTTCGAGGTTGTGGTGGCGGAGACGGGCGAGGAAGCCCAGCTCCTCGTCAACGAGGAGAACTTCGACGTCATTCTGCTCGACTGGATGCTGCCGGGTGTGTCGGGCATCGAGCTCTGCCGGCGGTTGCGTCAGCGCCAGGAGACGACGGCGGTTCCAATCATCATGCTCACCGCGCGCGGTGAGGAAGGCGATCGCGTGCGCGGACTTGCGACAGGTGCCGACGACTACATCGTCAAGCCGTTCTCCGTCGCCGAGCTCATTGCGCGCGTGAAGGCAATGCTGCGGCGCGCGTCGCCCGAGCGGGTATCCGACGTGATCACGGTCGGCGATGTATCGCTCGACCGGCTCGCCCATCGCGTACGCCGGGCACAGCGCGAAGTCCGGCTCGGACCGACCGAATATCGCCTTCTCGAGTTCATGATGGAGCGGGCGGGCCGCGTGCTCAGCCGCGAGCAGATCCTCGACGGTGTCTGGGGGCGCCAGGCTGAGCTCGATGAGCGCACCGTCGACGTGCACATCGGGCGCCTGCGCAAGGCGCTCATCCGCGGCAAGGAGGCGGAGGTCATCCGCACCGTCCGCGGGGCTGGCTACGTCATCGAGCCCGCCTGATACCTTCCCCCATTTGCCTGAGCGGGCTTCTCCGCCGTCGTCCTGGATGCTAGAGCCTCGCGGGCGCCACTCGGCGCGCTTGCGCGAACTTCCATCTCCGGCGATCGGCTCTCTGCCCATGACCATCGACTTCAAGGACCCCGTGGCGCTCGCCCAGGCGCTGATCCGCTGCCCATCGGTGACCCCGGAGGAAGGGGGGGCACTGACGCTGCTCGAGGCGGCGTTGAAGCCCGCAGGCTTCGACTGCAAGCGTCTGATGATGCGCGAGGCCGGGACGCCCGACGTCGACAACCTTTACGCACGGCTCGGACGCAAGCAGCCCCATCTCTGCTTTGCCGGCCATACGGATGTCGTGCCGGCTGGCGATGCCGCGAAGTGGACGCATCCGCCCTTCGGTGCCGAGATCCACGATGGGCTGCTTTACGGTCGCGGCGCCGTCGACATGAAGGGTGCCATTGCGGCTTTCGTCGCGGCGACGCTGCGGCTCGTCGAGCGTCACGGCGGAGAGCTGCCGGGCGCCATCAGCTTTCTCATCACGGGCGACGAGGAGGGACCGTCGATCAACGGCACCATGAAGGTGCTCGATTGGATGCGCGAGCACGGTGAGGTTATGGACGCCTGCATCGTCGGCGAGCCGTCGAACCCGAAAGTGCTCGGCGAGGAAATCAAGATCGGCCGGCGCGCCTCACTCAATGGCGAGCTGATCGTCGCAGGCAAGCAGGGTCATGCGGCCTATCCGGCGCTCGCGGAAAACCCGGTGCCCAAGCTCGCCCGTCTCATCGACCGGCTCTCCTGCACGCCGCTCGATCAGGGGAACGAAGATTTCGAGCCCTCGAGCCTCCAGGTGACGGTCCTCAACGCGCCCAATACGTCGACGAACGTCATACCCAACGAGGCACGCGCCAAGTTCAACATCCGCTACAACAACCTCTGGACTCGCCCGAAGGCCGAGGCCTGGGTGCGGGAGCAGTGCGCAGCGGCGGCGGCCGAGGTTTCGGCACGCTGGGACGTGAGCTTCTGGGGGACGGGCGACGTGTTCCTGACCAAACCAGGGCCGCTCGTTCAGACGCTTAGGAGTGCGGTCGCCGAGGTTACCGGGCGCACGCCGGCGCTCACGACCAACGGCGGGACGTCGGATGCCCGCTTCATCCAGGCCTATTGTCCGGTCGTCGAGTTCGGGCTGACCAATGCGCTCGCACACCACGTGGACGAGTGCGTAGCGGTGACGGATCTTCAGGCGCTGACCGGCATTTATGAACGCTTCATCGCACGCTATTTTGCTGCGAATGTGTGACGATGGCGCACGGAACTGCCTTGATACTGCCGCGAGGCGGTCGTCTCAATCCCGATTGACGCAGCGGATTCATCCGACAAAGCTCAGTCCTCACGACGTTTTGCATGTTCGAGAGCAAGGATCGTGCAACAGTCGGACGGCGTACACCGTTTTATATTTGACACATGCGGTGAAGGCAGTGTGGGACCTGGAGATCACGAGAAATGGTTGAGGCCCGGATGAGGCGCCTGTTGTGCTGGTTGCCGCTCGTGACAGGTGCAGCCCTGCTCGCTGGTGGTTCGGCCGGGAGGGCCGCGGCTTCCGAGGCCGAGGTTGTCTTGGCGCCGCATCGAGCGGTCTATGAGATATCGCTCCTTCGCGCCCAGGGAGGCTCGGGCATTGCCGAAATGTCCGGGCGCATGGTTTACGAGCTCACCGGCAATTCCTGCGTCGGTTACTCTCAGAGCATGCGCTTCGTGACGTACGTGGTGAACCAGGAGGGTATTACCAGCCTCACCGATCTGCGCTCGACGAGCTGGGAGGATGCCGCGTCGCGCGCTTTTCGCTTCAACTCGACACAGTACAAAGACCGCAAGCTGACCGAGAGCACGGTCGGCGATGCCTCGCGCACGAGCGGCCCGGACAAGCTCAAGGTCGCCCTTTCACGCCCGACTCGGAAGCAGCTCGATCTCGGTGCGCAGGCCATGTTCCCGATCCAGCACTCGCGCGAGCTCGTCGTCAGGGCGCGTCGCGGCGAGCGGCTCTTCACGGCCGATCTCTACGACGGCTCCGAGAAGGGCGACAAAGTATATACGACCGTGTCGTTCCTGGGGCACCGGCGCGCGCCCGGCAATGTTGAGGGCCTCGAAAAGGTCGAATCGGCAAAGCCGCTGCTGACCGTGCCGTCATGGCCGATTTCGATCAGCTACTATGAACCCGAGACGAATCGCCAGGATGCCGTACCGACGTACGAGCTCTCTTTCCTCTACTATGCGAACGGCGTCTCGCGGCGCCTCATGATCGATTACGGCTCGTTTGCCGTGCGGGGCGTGCTCAAAGAGATTTTCTTCCTCGATCCCGGCAAGTGCGAGGACGCGGCCAAGCCACGCTGAGCCGTACCCGAGCCGCGATCATTCGCTTTCGCCCGCCACCCTGGGCTGTGCTTCGATGCGGCGTATTCCTGATCGCGCAGCGCGCGCGGGGCATTGCTCAGCGCAGGTGCGGCGCAATCATCAGGCCGCCCTTGGTCCACAGCTCGTTGACCTGCCGCTCGAGCTTGAGCGGGGAGCGCTGACCGAGATTGCGCTCATAGAGCTCGCCGTAGTTCCCGATCGATTTGAGGATCAGGTAGACCCAGTTGCGCGGCAGTCCGAGCGGCGATCCGATGTCGCTTTCGACACCGAGCAGACGTCTCACGTCGAGCTGAGCCGATGCTTTGAGACTTTCGACACGGACCGACGTGATCCCGAGCTGCTCGGCGGCAATGAGGGCATGGATGGTCCAGCGTACGATGTCGTACCATGCCGGATCGCCCCGGCGCACGGCAGGCCCCAGCAAGCTTATGGCGAGGGCCTCGGGCAGGATATGATGCTCGCCGGAGCCCGCGAGCCTGCCGCGAAGATCGGCGAGCATGGCGGCATCGGCACCGAGCGCCTGGCAGCGCCCGCTCGTATAGGCCTGCACCATCTCCTCCCACTTCTCCACGACGACAGTCTCGTGCCGAATACCGTGAGTCTTGAAGAAGCTGGCGATCGCCTCGATGGTCTCCGGGTTGTTGCCGACGCAGATGCTAGCGCCGGACATCTCGCGCGCGCTCGTGATGCCCGCCGCCCGTTTCACGAGTAGACGTGTCGCGTCGTGATAGAGCACACCCGGAAAGCGGATGCCGAGGCCGGTCTCGCGGGTCAGGCTCATTGCAGTACCGGTCGCCAGAATATCGACCTCGCCCGAAAGCAGCGCCGCCGCCGCTACCGAGGGTGCGATCATGAGTGGCTTGACGCCTTCGGGTTTGCCGAGAACTGCGGCGGCGAGCGCACGGCAGAAGTCCACATCGAAGCCCGACCACTGGCCGCGAGCGTCGACGGTCGCGAAGCCTGGCGAAGTGCGGGTGAAGCCACAGACGATGTGTCCGCGCGCAAGTATGCGTTCGAGCGTCGTCGGCTTGGCCAGTGTCGGCGTCTGTGGTGGCGCCTGGGCCTGCACAGATGGCACGGCGAGCGAATAGAACGCGAGAAGCGTCAGAAGGAAGGCCGGCGTGCGACCGCGCACGAAATCGGCGAGACTGCTCATCATGCTGTGACGGCGGCCCCTTTTTTCCCTCGGCGCGCCCGCACTTGACGAATGCGGAGCGCGCGCGAGATGAACGAAGCCTTCTCCAGTTGGGGTGAGCAGGAGCTGCCCCCCGCCTGCCCGATGATCAAAAGCACAAACGTCCAGCCTTCGCCTGCACTATTTGAGAACAAGGTATCCAGGAGGAACCTTGTGAGCACCCGGCTCAGCGCACGTCGAGCCCGCTGTTCTTGCTCGGGAAGCTTATGTGGTCAAGACTTGAGCTCGACCGGTTGATAAGTTGGAACGGCGATCATCCGTGCGCGTTCGTTGCCGCGCTTCAGGCCTGCTCGAGCTCGACGAGCGTCCCGCAGAAATCCTTCGGATGCAGGAACAATACGGGCTTACCGTGGGCGCCAATCTTCGGCTCGCCATCGCCGAGCACGCGCGCGCCTGCAACCTTCAGACGATCGCGTGCGGCGACGATATCGTCGACCTCGTAGCAGAGATGATGAATGCCGCCATCGGGATTGCGCTCGAGAAACTTGGTGATTGGAGAACCGGCCCCGAGCGGCTCCAGCAACTCGATCTTGGTGTTCGGGAGGACGACGAACACAGTGGACACGCCGTGCTCGGGCTGCGCCACTTTCTCCGATACCTCGCCACCCAGCGTATCGCGATAGACCGCGACAGCGGCTGCCATATCTCTGACTGCGATAGCTACGTGGTTCAGCCGTCCGATCATGCGCGCTCTCCGCTGTTGCCGGTCTGTCTTCAGCGATCGGAGCACGGGCGTCAAGATCGGGCAACCCGCCGGAGCTGGCTAGGTCCGGCGTTGACAGAGCAGTGGGGAGTTCGGCCGTGCACCGGACATCGGAGGTGAGATGCGATAGTATCCTGCGATTCGATGCGTCTTTGCGTGCTGCGTAGGTTCCGGTTTCCGGTGGACGGCAGACCATGGCCGCCACGGGGCAGGTGATGCAGGTGGCACGATACGCGGATGAGCGAACGCCCAACCGATACGCAGCCGTCGCGCGCTGCGGCGGCGCATGGCCAGATGCATGGTCTCGGGCGCGATGCGCGAGCGCGGTACGATCGTGACAGTCCTCATGCCGACGCGAGTCGCCAGTCGGTCGCGGACCGTGCTGCGAATTTCCGCCAAGGCGCGCCATTTCTGGTTGAGCGCGCGACGCTCTACGATCCCGAGCCATTGGATCCGCCGGCATCGCCTGCCGTTAGGAGCGAGGTGTCGCCGCGGCGCCTGCTGCCGGCGGCGCTGACACTGCTCGGCGTTGTCGTCGTGGTCGGCCTCACTGCCAGCGTACTGTTCGTGCGCAATGCCGATGTCGTGCGCATCGATCAGAGTTCGGGCCGTCTCGAACAGTTTTCGGAGCGCGGGTTGCCGCAAGATGCTCCCAGGGCAAGTCCGGGAACGCAACCCAATGCCAGCACCATTGCCTACGATCTGACCCGGCGTCCGAGCGATTCCATCGTCGGCGCCTGGCGCCCTGCGACGGAGGAAGAAAAGCGCGTGGCACAGTCCGGTGGGCTTCCAGCTCCGGAAAAACGTCGTCCATTGCCGAGACGTCTCACAGCCGCGTCACCGGAAGTGCCACCCGAGCCTGTCACGCGCCCCGTCACCGCTGCCCCACCCGCCGTCGCCGTGAAGCCGCCGCGCTATGATGCACAGGAGCCGAAGCGGCGCGTTGCCGACGGTGATCCGCCCGGACCTCCAGATGAGGCAGAGCGCCCCTCGCCGAACGTCGTTGCCCGCGTCGGGCGCGCGAGCGAGCCGCTGGAGGCACCGGATCCGGCGGTCGAAATTCCGCTCGAGCAGCTCGCGCTGCCGTTACGAAGGCCGGACCCGTCGGAGGTGGAGGACGGAGCCGATCCGGCACGGGCGCGTCGTGCGAGCATTCGGCGATTGAAACACCGGCTCACCAGGGCACAGCGCCGTGCGAAGATGTCTGATCCCTGGGAGAACCCGCGCGCCGGCGAAGCCTCCTATGGGGACTGGTTCGTGGGCACGATGCGGCAACGGCCGTGACGGTCGACTTCTCGCCCCGGCAGGGTGCGCCAGTCGGTCACAGTGCCGGTCGCAACTTCCGCCACAGTACACGTGCGTTTTGACGCGCTTTCGTTGACAACCCTGCGCGCCATCCTTATCTCTCCCGTGCCGGCTGGATGCGGTGCCCGGTTGGGTTGGTAGGGCCTGTGGCGGCTCGCTCGTCGGCCTCTTCCTCTTCGAAGCACAACCTGATCGCAGCGGCCGCCCGACGGAAGTCGGCGCGCCGACACGTACATCGACTTCGCAGGTGTCAGGCCCGGCCAGGTCCGACTGCGGTTACTGGATTTGAGGAACGGTTCATGCTGTCGCTCGCTTCGATTGCCTCCAAGATCTTCGGCTCGTCGAACGATCGGATGTTGAAGTCGTTCAGACCCAAGGTTGCGGAGATCAATGCCCTCGAGGGCGAGATCGAGAAACTCTCCGACGCCGACCTCAGGGCGCGCACGGACATGTTCCGCAAGCAGCTCGCCGAGGGGGCCTCGCTCGACGATCTGCTGGTGCCGGCTTTCGCCACCGTTCGCGAGGCGGCCAAGCGTACGCTCAAGCAGCGCCATTTCGATGTCCAGCTCCTCGGCGGCATGGTGCTCCACTCCGGCAACATCGCCGAGATGAAGACCGGCGAAGGCAAGACGCTGGTCGCTACCCTGCCCGTCTATCTGAATGCGCTTGCGGGTCGCGGCGTCCACGTCGTCACAGTGAACGACTATCTGGCCAAGCGCGACTCCGAGTGGATGGGGCAGGTCTACAGGTTCCTGGGGCTCACCGTCGGTTGCATTGTCCACGACCTCGACGACGAGCAGCGCCGCGCCGCCTATGCCTGCGACGTCACGTACGGCACCAACAACGAGTTCGGCTTCGACTACCTGCGCGACAACATGAAGATGCGTGTGGTCGACATGGTGCAGTTCGGCGGCCGGCCGCAGGAGCTGTCCGGGCACGCCTTCGCCATCGTCGACGAGGTGGACTCGATCCTGATCGACGAGGCGCGCACGCCGCTGATCATCTCGGGGCCGGTCGAGGACCGCTCGGAGCTCTACAACGCCGTCGATGCGCTGATGCACAAGATCGAGAAGTCGGACTTCGAGCTTGATGAGAAGCAGAAGCAGGTGGCGTTCACCGAGGCCGGCCAGGAGACCATCGAGCGCCTGCTCAACGAGGCCGGGTTGCTCAAGGGCGACGCGCTCTACGACATCGAGAACGTCACGGTCGTCCATCACATCAATCAGGCCCTCAAGGCCCACAAGATGTTCCATCGCGACCGCGACTACATCGTGAAGGACAACGAGGTCGTCATTATCGACGAGTTCACGGGCCGCATGATGCCGGGCCGGCGTTACTCCGAAGGCCTACACCAGGCTCTCGAGGCCAAGGAGCACGTGAAGATCCAGCCCGAGAACCAGACGCTCGCCTCGATCACCTTCCAAAACTACTTCCGCCTCTACGACAAGCTCGCGGGCATGACGGGTACGGCCTCGACCGAAGCCGACGAGTTCCTGGACATCTACAAGCTCGACGTGATCGAGATCCCGACCAACGTGCCCGTCGGGCGCGCCGACCTCGACGACGAGGTCTATCGCACGGGCAAGGAGAAGTACGAGGCAATCATCCGCGAGATCGACAGTGCGCAGAAGCGCAAGCAGCCCGTGCTCGTCGGCACGGTCTCGATCGAGAAGAGCGAGATGATCTCCGAGCTTCTTAAACAGCGTGGCGTCCCCCATCAGGTGCTGAATGCGCGCCACCATGAGCAGGAAGCCACCATCATCGCCCAGGCGGGCGTGCCGGGTGCGGTGACGATCGCCACCAACATGGCGGGCCGTGGTACCGACATCCAACTCGGCGGCAACCTGCAGATGCGCGTGCTCCAGGAGCTGGCCGACGTCCCAGAGGGTGCGGAGCGCGAGCGCCGCATCGCCAAGATCGCCGACGAGATAGAGGCGAACCGCCGCATCGTCCTCGAGGCGAGCGAGACGGTCGAGATCGAGCCGGCCAAGGGCAATCGCCCGGCCAAGACCGTGACCTACCCCGGGGGCCTCTATGTGATGGGCACCGAGCGCCACGAGAGCCGGCGCATCGACAACCAGCTGCGCGGTCGTTCAGGCCGCCAGGGCGATCCCGGGCGCACGAAATTCTACCTCTCGCTCGAAGACGATCTCATGCGCATCTTCGCCGCCGATCGCATCGATGGCATGCTGCAGAAGCTCGGTCTCGAGGAAGGCGAGGCGATCACGCACCGCTGGATCAACAAGGCACTGGAGAACGCCCAGAAGAAGGTCGAGGCCCGCAACTTCGACGCGCGCAAGTACGTCTTGAAGTACGACGACACGATGAACGATCAGCGCAAGGTCGTCTTCGAGCAGCGCATCGACATCATGGCCGCCGAGGACGTGAGCGAGACGATCGACGCCATGCGCCACGAAGTTCTCCAGGGGCTCGTGGCGACCCACATTCCCGAGGGCGCCTATTCGGAGCAGTGGGAAACTGCAGAACTGCAGAAGCGTGTCGAGGAGATTTTCGGGATCGATGCTCCCATCCCGGCGTGGGCCGACGAGGAGGGCATTGCCGAGCAGGAAATCCTCGAGCGCCTCACGAAGCTCGTCGATGGCAAGTTCATGGAGCTCTCCGAGGAAGTGGGCAAGGGCGTGCTTGCGGGCTACGAGCAGGCGCGCGGCATGGTCAACTTCGTGAAGGGCGAACCCGAGCTGCGAGCGCTGGCCGACGGGGTTCCCGGCGAGGCGACCTTCGAACGGCTCGGCCGTGCGCTCCTCGACTCCAATCGCGAGGAAATTCGCATCGAAGGCCCGAGTCGGCAGGAGGCTGAGGCCCAGCTCGGCGGCATCGGCTATTCGTTCATGCGCGAGTACATCGAGGCCAAGGGGCTCGTCGAGGCCATTGAGAGCGCGCCGGACAAGTCGCCTGCCGCCATCGGCAGGATGCGCTTGCGCGACATCGAGAAGTCGGTCCTGCTACAGACACTCGACAACCTCTGGCGCGAGCATCTGGTCGTGCTCGAGCACCTGCGCACGGTGATCAATTTTCGCGCGTATGGCCAGCGCGATCCGGTCAACGAGTTCAAATCGGAAAGCTTCACGCTCTTCGAGAGCATGCTTGAGCACCTGCGCGAGGCCGTGACCAGCCAACTCATGCACGTTCGCATGTCGGCAGGGTCGATGCCTGAGCCCGTCGAAGAATACGAGCTGCCGCCCATGCAGGCGCACCATCTGAACCCTATGACGGGCGAGGATGAGTTTGAGCTTGCCGAAGCCGCTTTGTCGTCAGAGGCGCGCGCGCCGGCGCCCACACGCGCTCGTCCGGAGCCAGTCAAGTCGCGCGGCAAGAATGGTGCGGTCGATCCCAATGACGAATCGACCTGGGGGCGTGTCGCGCGCAATGCGCCGTGCCCATGCGGCTCGGGCAAGAAATACAAGCACTGCCACGGCAAGCACGCATCGTAGGCGATGCGCGCATTAGGCTCGTAGGGTACCATCGTCGCCTGCATTGAAGCGGCGGCGCCTATGATTGATGATTACGTTGATACCGAGGTCACGGTCGACGACGCTGTGATCGACAGTGGAGATGTTTGGAAGGTAGTTGATCCCGTTTGGTGGTCCGTGTGGATTTATGGCACCCCGGAGAGATACCATTCTGACTTAGCAAAAGTTTCTATTCCTCAACGCCACGTGCTCGCCATCCTGTGGCACGCCGCTGAGGTGAACAACGGTGGGCATCATCAGTTCTATTTCAATCCAACGGGTATTGTTTGGCGCGAAGCGCTCGAGGGTTTTCTCGCGATAGGAGCACCGGATCTCGCAGAGGTCATCCAGCAATCCGCTAACGTTCTGGGCGGTGCACCGGCATTGGATTTCGACGAGCGCGATAAGCAGATCTCACCGATCGAGCTGGGGACCTTCGACGATATTGATGATCGGTACTATGAGCGCGCTGAGAATCTGGAGGCGAGGCTCATGGACTATGTGCGGAAGCACCGATCGGCCTTCTATTTCAGTGGCGTCGTGAAAAAGCCGCCCCCTGCGCCGACGCTATCTGCGGACTGATGGGAGTTGCGCTCATCACGCGTTCCCAAGAACCCGCCGCCGCGCGTCCATCCGGTCGCGGTCGGGCACGTGCATGAGACCTGCGACCTGGCGGATGAGCTGATCCTCGAACGCATCGAGATTGCCGTCGGCATAGGCGATGCGCCACAGCATTTCGATGACCTCGATCTTGTCGTCAATGCTCATGCTGTTGTTGAGGCTGTTCGTGAAGGGGAAGTATTGCGCTGAGCTGCGCGCCCGCGCTTCGGCCCGCCCGATCAGCTCCTCGGCCTCGTCGGGAGAGAGCGCGAAGCGGCGGGCGAGGAGATGCGCCGTCGTTGTACGCTCCTCGGCGCTGAAGTCGCCATGCATAAGGCCGGCTTCGACGAGCAGCACGGCGACCGAGAGATGCGGCTCCTCGATGGTCGGAGCCGAACCTTTTCCCTGCAGCAAATCGAGCAATCGATCGAGCATCTGATTTCCTGTCCGGGTCGGGCGCGACGCCTCGGCCTAATTGTAGATGTAGGTGATCAGGAACACGAGATCATCAGGCTTGGCATTCCGCGGTGGGAAAGGGTAGCTCGTCTGCCGCGTGGCGAACACCACGTACCGGTCGAGCCCGGCAATGTTGGACGGGCGCACGACCTGCGTATTCACAAGGCTTCCGTCTCTGTCGAGGGTAATGCGCACGGTGACGCGGCCGCGCGTGTCGTTGAGCTGCGGCATGGTTCTCTGCAGCGCGCTGACGACGCCGCGAGCAAAGGCGTCGTTCTCGCCTGAGCGCGTGATGCCGGGTGGACGCTGAAGACCTGCGCCGCCACCTCCAGGCGCGGAGAATGTTGTGGGCGGGGTCAGATCGAGCATGGCCGTGCGATCGCGCTGCGGCTTTGCCTTCTCGGTGCGCTGCGGTGGTTCCTCTCTTGGCGGCGCAGGCTCCGCCTGCTTGGGCTCGGGCCTGCGCTGGATCGGAGTAACAAGATCCTCGATCGGCGCCAGCGTCAGCGCCTTTTCGTCCACGGCCTCGGGGGGCGGTGGGGGTGGAGGCGTCGCTTTCGCAGCGGGGGTCGGAGGCTCGGGTGGCGTTGGAGGTGTCGGTGTGGGCGGTGCGGGCGCCGCCTCAATAGGCGGCTTCGGCGGCGGTGTCGGAGGTGGGCTCAGCGGTCCCTTCGGCTTGCTGTCCGCCGCGGTAGAGAGACTGCGCAGCTCCGCATCGGTGACGAGTGCCACGTTGATGGCGTCGTCGCTGCCGTTCGGATCGCCAATGTTCCTTGGTGGCGAGCCGAAGACGCCCGCAAACATCAGACTGTGGAGAAAGAACGCAACGGCGAGGCCGATCTGAAAACGCCGATCTCCGCTCTTCGAGGCCGTCTCGGTCCGAGGCCCCGCCTGAAGGCCAACCATATCCGGGCTCGCGACCTGCGCTTCAGGCGCGCCGACGCTCGCGATGCCGAACTCGGGCACGTCAGCGCCGGCCTGGACGGCACTCCCTGAAAAAGCCGCGTCGTTCATCTCAGCCTATCTAGGCGTTTCGGCCTGATCACGAAACGCTACGCGACTGATTTACACGGGCATTCTTGGTCTGGCTGTGGCCGGGGCGACGTTGTTCACCGAATGTTTACGGGACGAAGCGCGCGCGTTTGAGCTCGGCGAGCTGCTCGAGCAGGCGCTCCTCGCTGTCGAAGCACTCCGTGAAGCCGAAACGGCGCGCGCGCGTGGTGTCGGACATCTGGTCCCAATTGGCTTTGAAAACATAGTTCCCGAAACCCCAATTCACGGCCTTGGCGAAGGGCACGCGTATGAGATCGTGCTTCTCGGCCATGCGCTCCCAAAGCGGTCCCTTGTCGGCCATGAAGCCCACGAGGTCGATCGTCTGCACAGGGCCGGCCTTCATGCCTAAGAGTTCGGCGATGCGCGGCCACAGGCTCTCCCAGCGGAAAAAATCACCATTCGTGATATTGAATGCCTGATTGGCACAGGCGGGTGTGGTCGCGGCCCAGTGCGCCGCGCGCGCGAGCAGGCCCGCATCCGTGACCTGGTAGACGGCACGGTATTCGAGATGGCCGCATAGACCGCCAGGACCGAGAGCAGGTTCAGGGGATTGCCGATCGTGAAACCCATGACCGTATGCGGGCGCAGGCACGACCAGGTCCAGGATTTGCCGCGCTGAAGATCGGCCACGTAGTCCTGCTGGTCGAAGTAGAAGTTCGGCGCCATGTGGCGCGGGTCGTCCTCCTTGGCCGGCGTTTTGAAAGCACCGATGTGCGAGCCGTAGTACTTCGTGCCCTGCATGACCTGGATGTGCTTGAGCCCATCGGCGACCGCTTCCACCGGCTCCACGGCATTCGCGAGGAGCGCCAAGTTCACAGCGACGTTGGCGTTCGCAGGCAGATGCAGCTCATCTGGCGCCAGCGGTATGAACCCGCAGTAGAAGACGTGGGTGACGTCGCGGAGCCCGCCGAGTTTGGCCCGCGCATCGGCCTTGTCGAGCAGATCGACGCTGAGCCAGCTCACATTCGGGGCCGATTCGGCAGGTGGGCGCCGGCAAAGGCCGGTGACTTTCCATCCGGGCCGGGCGGCGAGATCGCGGAGGATGTAGCCGCCGGTGATGCCTGTCGCGCCGATGATCATCGCGTGATTCATGTTGTTTCCCCGTATTTGAGCCCTCGATGCGGCGCTGCGGCCCTTGTATCTGCGGCCGCGTCCGGGCATTTGTCTCGGACAGGACGAATGTCGCGCGAGAGACGCATGAAAGCCCGTATCCGCATTACGCTCAAGAACGGTGTCCTCGACCCCCAAGGCAAAGCCATCCAGAACGCGCTTTCCGGTCTCGGCTTCAAGGGCGTCGAGGAAGTGCGCCAGGGCAAGTACATCGAGGTCGATCTCGCCTCGACGGACGAGGCGGCAGCCCGCGCCGAGGTCGAGCGCATGTGCAGGGACCTGCTCGCTAATCTGGTCATCGAGGACTACGCATTCGAGCTGTCGGCAGGCTGAGAGCGAGGACTGAGAGATGAAAAGCTCGGTGATCGTGTTTCCCGGAACGAACCGCGAGCGGGACGTGGCGGACGTGCTCGCCACGGTCACGGGGAAGCCGGCGCAGATCGTCTGGCACGGCGACAGCGAGGTTCCTCAATCCGACCTGATTGTGCTGCCGGGCGGCTTCTCCTTCGGCGACTACCTGCGCTGCGGGGCCATGGCTGCGCACTCGCCCATCATGCGCGACGTGATCGCCAAGGCCAAGGCCGGTGTGCCCGTGCTCGGCATCTGCAATGGCTTCCAGATTCTCTGCGAAACCGGCCTGTTGCCGGGCGTTCTGCAGCGCAATGCCTCGCTCAAGTTCATCTGCAAGGATGTCTGGCTGAAGGTCGAGAATACGCGGACCCGCTTCACCGGTTGCTACAACCAGGGCGAGGTCGCGCAGATGATCTGCGCGCACGGTGATGGCAACTACTTCGCCGATACTGCGACGCTCGACCGGCTCGAGGGCGAGGGGCAGGTCGTCTTCCGCTACTGCGATCCCGCGGGGAACGTGACGCCGGAGTCCAATGCCAATGGCGCACAGCGCAACATCGCCGGCATCGCCGATGCGACAGGTCGCATCCTCGGTATGATGCCGCATCCCGAGAACGCCGCCGAGGCCATGCTCGGCTCGGTCGACGGCCGTAAGCTCTTCGAGAGTTTGCTCGCGGCTGCTTGAGCAGGTTGCACTTTCAGCGCGAGAGGTGCTACCGCCCCTCCAACCCCGCCTTTCGTGGATTTGGAGATTGCCGCGAGCACACCGGCAATCCCCTCTCCCCGCTTGCGGGGAGAGGGTTAGGGTGAGGGGCGGCGGCACACTGGAGCGCCGCGCGAGTTTCCGCCCCTCATCCTAACCTTCTCCCCGTGTAGGACGGGGAGAAGGGACATGTAGCGCTCGCCGAGAGGTATTCGCTCGAAAGCCCCGTCGTGCCGAAGGCGCGAACTACTTCACGCTCGAGAAGGCCGTTGGCTGGAGGAACTGGTTCTCGATCTTGGCGACGATCGGGCCGTCCTTCTCCGTCTCGGCGCGCTTGGCGATCCACTCGGGGTCGGCCTGGAAGGCATTCCACTTTTTCTCGCGGTCCGCCATGCTGTCGAAGGCCAGAAGGTAGTAGAGGGCCTGATTCGAGTCACCGACCAGCACGGTCCAGAAGCCGGCTTGCTTGATGCCGTGCTTTTCCCAGATGCCGAGGGTGATCGTCTCGAAGCGCTTCAGCAGGTTGGGAAGGCGGCCGGGCACGCAATAATAAACCCTGAGCTCGTAGATCATGGTGGCGTTTTCTCCTGGGATCCGTGAGATATTTAGCTGGCGCAGTAGGATATTAGCGTTCCGAAGTCGGCCCAGAGGCGTCAAGACGCCTCGCACGGGCCTTGCATCACCCCGTTCGCATCCTGGATGTTGGCCTATTCCGGCTGGTTTGACCACTGGCAGCGATGCGTCGCGCCCGATATATCGCCGCTTTGATTGTGCTAAGCTATTGAAACAGAATAATTAGTTTCAATGCGCCAGGAGTAGCTGGCAGGGCTGCGCCTGCTTACCATGCAATTTTGCAGTGCGCCGCACAAAAATCCCCCTTGTAAATGGTGCGCCGCACATTTAATTGTCTTCTTGCGAGAGCGATCTCGCAGCCCTCCTTTGGGCGTTTCCTCCCTAGACTTGGGCCGTTCGGAATCCGGACGGCCCCTTTTTTTGGCGTATGGCATACCAAGCGACGCAGCCCCGCTGCCGGACGGGGTGACGAATGCTAGCTTGCGGGCTATAGACCCGCGCGCAGCCAAGTCATTCCTTCCGAAAGACCTCGTCCGATATGTCCGACACCATCGCCGTGAACGCCGCCCTACTCGAACGCCTCGTTGCCGCTCTGGAGCGCATGGCGCCGCTGTCCGCGCCGCCCGTGGATTTCGAGGCTGCGGAGGCCTTCGTCTGGCAGGCGAACCCGGTGGCTTTCCTCCCTGTGCCGCACGTGAACCGCCAGCCGCTGTCGCTCCTCAAGGGCATCGAGATGGCCTCGGACCAGCTTCTGGAGAACACGCGGCGCTTCTCCAAGGATCTTCCCGCCAACAATGCGCTGCTATGGGGCGCCCGTGGCATGGGCAAGTCCTCGCTCGTCAAAGCGGCGCACGCCGAGGTCTCCAACGAGATGGCGAAGTCAGGGGCCAAGGGTGGTCTGAAGCTCGTCGAGATCCATCGCGAGGACATCGACTCGCTGCCCGCCTGCCTCAGCTACATGCGCGGCAGCGCCCATCGCTTCATCGTCTTCTGCGACGATCTTTCCTTCGATCATGACGATACCAGCTACAAGTCGCTCAAGGCTGTGTTGGAGGGTGGCATTGAAGGACGCCCTCAGAACGTGCTCTTCTATGCGACGTCGAACCGCCGTCACCTCATGCCGCGTGACATGATGGAGAACGAGCGCTCGACGGCGATCAATCCGTCCGAGGCCGTGGAGGAGAAGGTCTCGCTCTCCGACCGGTTCGGGCTGTGGCTCGGCTTCCACAATGGCAGTCAGGATCAGTATTTCGACATGGTGCGCAGCTATGCGGCGCATCACGGCATCAAGATCAGCGATGCCGAGTTGATCGCCGAGGCGCGCGAATGGGCGATGACGCGAGGTGGCCGCTCGGGCCGCGTCGCGTGGCAGTTCATCCAGGACCTGGCAGGGCGCCGAGGCGTCAAGCTGGCCAGCGAATAAGGCGGCGTCGGTGCGTCACGCGCCACGCCCCATGACGAGGGAGTGGAAGCGATGACGAAGACAACCGTGGCCATCATTGCCCAGGGCGCCATGGGTGCCGGTACGGCCGCACGGCTGACCAGCAACGGCGTCAATGTCGTGACATGGCTCGAAGGGCGCAGCAGCGCGAGCCGGGTGCGGGCCGAGAAGGCCGGCATGCGCGGGGTCGACCTCGCCGGCATCGCCGCCGCTGATATCATCCTCTCGATCGTGCCGCCGAGTGATGCGCTGGCTCTTGCCGAGCAGCTCGCACCGACGCTCAAGGCCTCGAGGAACAAGCCACTCTATGCTGATATGAATGCCGTGAGCTCGAGCAAGGTCGAGCAGGTGGCTGCGGTGATAGCACCGACAGGCTGTACGTTCTCAGACGGCGGCATCATCGGTCCGCCGCCACGCCCCGACACGCGCAATACCGTCTACTTCTTCTCCGCCATCCCGGGGGACCGCGTGGCATCGCTCTCCAAGGGCGGGCTCGAAGTGAAAATGGTCGATGGCCCGATCGGCGCGGCCTCGGCACTCAAGATGTCTTATGCCGCCATCGGCAAGGGCCTCACCGCGCTTGCCACGGCCTCCATCCTGATGGCCGACAAATACGGCGCCAAGGAAGCGCTGCTCGAGGAGCTGCAGCGCAGCCAGCCGAACACGCTGAAGAGCATCAGTTGGTCGGTGCCGGACATGTTTGTGAAGGCTTACCGCTTTGTCGGCGAGATGGAGGAGATCGCCGAGCAGAGCGGGCGCAAGTCCACCGCCGCGATCTACAACGGCATTGCCGATCTCTATCGTGAGATCGCCGCCGATCAAGATGGCCCCAAGAAGGACGTCACGACGCTGGAACAGTTCTTCAAGAAGTAAGCGCGTTGCAAGCAGGCCGTCAGAGCCGGAAACACAGTTGGAGGAAGCCATGATCGAGAAACGCGCGCTCGGCCGCACCGGCGAGCAGGTGTCGGTGTTGACCTTCGGCTGCGGTGCCGTCGGCGGACTAATGGTGAAGGGCGATGCTGCGGAGCAGGAGCGTGCCGCCGCGCTCGCGCTCGAGCATGGCGTGAACTTCTTCGACACGGCACCGGGCTACGGCGATGGCGTCTCCGAAATCAACCTCGGCAAGCTCCTGAAGAAGCTTAAGCCGAAGGCGCTCATCGGCACCAAGGTGCGCATTCCAAGCGCGGATCGCCGCCGCATTGCCGCCAGCATCAATGCTGCGCTGGAGGAAAGCCTCAAGCGCATGGGGCGCGACAGCGTCGATCTCTACCAGCTTCACAATCCACTTACACCTGATGCCAATGGTGAGACGCTGACGGCGCCCCAGGTTCTCGGCGACGTCGTGCCCGCCTTCCAGAAGCTGCGTGATGCCGGCAAGATCCGCTATCTCGGTTTCACGGCGCTCGGCGACATCGGCGAGATCGACAAGGTGGTCGCGGCCGGCGTCATGGATTCGGCGCAGATCTGTCTGAATGCGCTCAATCCGTCGCCCGTCGAGACGCTGCCTGCCAACTATCCCGCGCAGGACTATCGCCGATTGATGGTGCGGGCGCAGGAGAAGGGCATCGGCAGCATCTGCATCCGCGTTCTCGCGGGAGGCGCACTCAGCGGCGAAATGGAGCGTCATCCGCGCGGTTGGGCCGTCGTGCCGCCGATCGGCTCGGGCTCGGACTATGCCCGCGACGTCGAGCGCGCGCGCCGCTTCAAACCGCTGGTCGATGAGGGCCATGCCGGAAGCCTGACTGAACTCGCCATTCGCTACGCGTTGGCGCAACCCTCGCTTTCGACCACGCAGGTCGGCGTCGCGACCTACGAGCAGGTTGCCGGCGCCATCGACGCGATCGAGAAGGGGCCGCTCCCCGCGGCGGCGCTGACGCGCGTGCGCGAGATCCAGCAGACCTTCGTCGGCGAACCGCGCTAGACTATCCCCCTCTCCCCGCCAAAGCGGGGAGAGGGTTAGGGTGAGGGGCGGCGGCAAACGCTGACGGTCGCATCTCTCGCCGCCCCTCATCCCGACCTTCTCCCCGTAAGGACGGGGAGAAGGGGAAGTGACGAACGGCCCCAAGGAGTCGCACCAATGCCGATGGATGCCAGCGAGATCGAGAAACTCATCAGGGAGCGCTTTCCGGGCGCCGAGGTGACGATCAAGGACCTTGCGGGGGATGGCGATCACTATGCGGCGCACGTCGTGGCGCCGCAGTTCAAGGGCAAGACGCGCGTCCAGCAGCACAAGATGGTCTACGAGGCGCTGGAAGGGCGCATGGGCGGCGTACTGCATGCGCTCGCGCTGACGACAGCGCCGCCGAAGGACTGAGGCCGAGTGAGCAGCCCGGCCGTCTCTTAGCTGGGTCGCTTGATGCTGTCGTTCTGAGCATGACCCTTGCCCTGCCTGGCCTGCTCGATCTCCTCCTTGCTGATGATCGGCGCCTCGCGGTCCTTCGGGCTCTTGGGCGGTTCCGTGCTGGTCGGCTTGCCGGCAGCCGGCGGATCGCTGGCCGGGAACGTCTCCTGGATGGCCTCGTCGATCTTCTCTTCCTGGCGTCTGCGATCGCAATTCCCGCCGGTTTCCATAGGAACCTCCGCTTGCTATCCCATGCTGAAATAACGGGAACGGAGCGCTGGAGGTTCCCATCGGGGCGCTCGGGAGGGCGCGCGGTTGGTTCCGACCATTGACTTGCCGACCGTCGAGGCCATCTCTATGATGCGCGCCGAAGTGTGCCGGAAGAACGGCGCTATGCGCTAAAATTGAGGATGAGCCATGAGCGAGCAGGCAGTCCACGACTGGATCCGCAAGCAGATCTCGAGCAATGACGTGGTGCTTTTCATGAAGGGCACCAAGAACTTCCCGCAGTGTGGGTTCTCCGGCCAGGTCGACCAGATCCTGCAGTACCTCGGGGTCGACTATAAGGACGTCAACGTCCTCGAGGACATGGGCATCCGCGAGGGAATCAAGTCCTTCAGCGAGTGGCCGACGATCCCCCAGCTCTACGTCAAAGGCGAGTTCGTGGGCGGCTGCGACATCATCCGCGAGATGTTCCAGGCGGGCGAGCTGCAGGAGATGCTGGCCGAGAAGGGCGTCGTGCACACGGCGGTCGCCTGAGGCCCAATACAAGCTTTGAACGTGATTTTGCCGCCGCCCGCTGACAATCTCGGCGGGCGGTGCTTTGCTTTGCCCATGAGACTGGCCATGACATGGGCGCCGTAGAGCCGTAAATGCGAGGCGCGGCATGACCACGACGCTCGAACCGATCACACAGCCGACGGGGCCGAGTGAACGGTCGCGGCTCGTGCTCGGCGGGCGGCGCTTTCTCCTCAGTCTCGCGATCATCGGCGCCAGTATCTCGCTCGCGCTCGGCATCAGCCTGCCCTCGATCAAGCTGACGAAGTTCTATTTCTTCTCGACCGAGTTCTCGCTGCTCTCGACGGTGTGGACGCTCCTCCAGCGCAATCAGATCTTTCTCGGCGTCATCGTCGCCGTCTTTTCGATCGTGCTGCCGGTTTTCAAGATCCTCTATCTCGTGATCCTGACGACCATGCCGCTCGACGTGCTCCAGCGCCAGTTTCGGCGGCTTCGGGCGCTCGAATGGCTCGGCAAATGGTCAATGCACGACGTGCTCGTCCTGGCGCTCATGATCTTCTTCCTCAAGAGCCAGGGCATATATGATGCGCGCAGCCTCTCGGGTGTCTACTTCTTCACCGCGGCCGTGGTGTTCATGATCCTCGCCTATGCTTGGCTCAGCGTGTTCGCGCTCGCGCCGATCCGGGCCGAGCATCTGCGCGCCGAGCGTGCGCGGCCGATGATCGGCATTGGCGGTCGGTCGGCGTTCAAGAACTTCCTGCTGGCTCTGTTCATCCTGACGGCCGCGATCCTGTTCGCGCTCGGCGTGATACTGCCGTCGATCCGCTTCACGACGGTCTACGTGTGGACGAACGAGCACTCGATCGCGAGCATCATCTATGCGCTCTATCGCACGCAGGAATACTTCCTCGCGGCGGTGATCACGGTGTTCTCGGTGGTCTTCCCGTTCCTGAAGCTGCTCTATCTACTGACGCTCTGCCTCTCGCCGAACCTTTCCGAGGACTTCCGCCAGAAGTCGCTCTCGACCATGGAATGGCTCGGGCGTTACTCGATGACCGACGTCATGGTGCTGGCGCTCATGATCTTCTACATGAACTCCTCCGGATACATCGAGGCCCGGGTGCTGCCCGGCGTCTACTGCTTCGCCGCCTCTGCCCTCATGACGATGTTCGCGTACGGCTGGGCGAACTCCAATCCGCCGCCCTCCAGCTATCCGCCCCAATCACTGCCGCCGGGACGCGGTATCGGCGGACGGAGCATGGAAGGGCGCCGCTCATCGCGGGTTGCTTGAGCCGGTGCCGGGCGGCTACGCTCGGTGGAAAGCCGGTGCGCTAGGAGAGGGAGCCGCATGACCATCAATCCGGACGCCGCCAAGGTCGTCGAGCTGATCATTGCCTCGGGGCGCCCGCCGTATCCGACGATCGGTCATGTAGCAGCGCGCGAGATTTTCGTCGCCTCGCGAGCGATCCTTCAACCTGATCCCTCGCCCGTTGCCGAGGTGCACGACCTGGCTGCAACGGGACCGGTTGGGCAGATACCGCTCCGGCTGTACCGCGGCATAGGCACGGACACGAAGAGCCCGCAGCCTACGCTCATCTACTATCACGGGGGCGGCTGGGTGCTCGGCAATCTCGACAGCCACGACGGCGTGTGTCGCGACATCGCCAACGCCGCGCAGTGCACGGTCATTTCGGTCGACTACCGGCTGGCGCCGGAAGCCAAGTTTCCTGCGGCGGCATATGACTCGGTCGCGGCAGCCCAGTGGATCCACGACAATGCTGCCGAGCTCGGCGTCGATCGCGCGCGCCTCGCGGTTGGCGGCGACAGCGCCGGCGGCAATCTCAGTGCGGTGGTCGCGCTCCATGCTCGCGACAATGGCGGGCCTATGCTCAAGCTGCAGGTGCTGATCTATCCTTCGGCGGACATGTCGAGCGTCTACCCGTCCTACGAGGAGTTCGCCGAGCAGCTCCCGCTGACGCGCACGACCATGGACTGGTTCGTCGATCTCTATCTGAAAAACCGCAGCGAGGACGCCAAGGACTGGCGGGCGTCGCCCCTGCACGCCAAGAGCCTTGCGGGCCTGCCGCCGGCATTCGTCATCACGGCAGCCATGGATCCGCTGCGCGACGAGGGCGAGGAATTCGCGCGTGCGCTAATGAAGGCCGGCGTGCCGGTTGAGGTGAAGCGCTTCGACGGGCAGATCCACGGCTTTCTCACCATGGGCCGCATCGTCAGGGACTCAGCGGTAGCTATAGCCGACATCGCGACCCAGCTGCGCAAAGCTTTCGCCTAGTCCGAGCCGACGTCGCGCCGTGTTACACCGACACTAAAAGACCCGCCTAGCGCCCCGATTCCGAAGTTCGCCAAACCTCGATACTGGCGTCCCGAGCGAACTTCGGAATCGGAGCCCTAGAATCATGCCGCGAGAGCTGGCGAATTTCTCGATCATCACACTAGAGCGGGTCTTTCATCGTTCAGCCGACGATCTCTTCGGGCTTGAAGTTCAGCGCGATCTCGCGCTGGGCGGCTGCGGGGCTGTCCGAGCCATGGCTCGAGTTCTCGCCCTTGGAGAGCGCGAACAGCTTGCGGATGGTGCCCTCGGCGGCCTGCGCCGGGTCGGTTGCACCCATCACCTCGCGATACTTGGCGATCGCGTTCTCGCCCTCGAGCACCTGTACGACGATCGGCGCCGAGGTCATGAACGTGCAGAGCTCCCCGTAGAAGGGCCGCGCTGCGTGCTCCTCGTAGAACTTCTCCGCCTGGGCCTTCGTCCAGCGCACGCGCTTCTGGGCGACGATCCGCAGACCCGCCTTTTCGATCACGGAATTGATCGCCCCCGTGAGGTTCCGCGCGGTGGCGTCCGGCTTGATGATGGAAAAAGTACGCTCGATCGCCATGAGGCGGCTCCCAGGATCTCGATGTTGCAGGAAGAGGTCTGGCGCGGGTTATAGCGGCGCAGCAAAACGCCCACAAGACGGGCGGCCGAGGTGCGGGCGATCGGTCGCGCAGGCTCAGTTGAGCCCGCCGTCCGCAATATCGAGGAAATCCGAGAAGAGGGCGCGGCTGAGCGGCACGATATCCATGATGTCACATGGATCCTGGGTTGCCGGCGTGCCGTCGGTCAGCAGGTAGTGATAGCGGTGGCGGCTCGCGGCCACCCAGAGCCCGATCTCGTCCGCGAGATGGAAGACGGCAACGCCGCCCTCGGCGCCGTGGGCAAAGCTCAAGTCCGGCGCATCGTGGCGGTACTCACCTCGGAGCACGCGCAAAAGTTGCTCGTCCCATGGGCTCCAATGGCGCATCACGCAACATCCCCTCGACGACAATGCCGGCCTTATAGCAAATCACCTGCGTTAAGACATTGGTGAATAGGCAGAAACCATACCCGGGGATCAATGCTTCCCAAGCAGAATTGACTAAAAGTTTGCCGTGCGGGCTGCTCTAGGGGCCGTTTTCTCGCATTCGCTGGAAGAAATTGCGCTTCCAGTCCCCGCGGCCACTCATCGACGATGGATAAGAGGTCGGCCGGGCTGCCGTGCGCGAAGCTTTTTCAGCGGGGGGCGGCGGCGCGATTTCTGCGATGCCACTGGCGCTGACTGCATGCGCCGGCGTCGGTGGGCCGCGAAGAATGGCGGGTGCCGTCGGATCACGCGGATCCATGCCGGCGCGCAGCGGATCGACGGCTGCTGCGCCGAGGCCCATGCGGCTCTGGCCAAGGTCGTTGTCGGCATCGTCGTCGACAGGGCTCGGAATAGCCCGCTCGATCGTGCGGCTCTCCGATGCAGGAGACCGGCTCTCGATCGGTGCAGCCGTGCGCCCACGCGCCGGCTGGGCAGCAGCTTGCGGGCGCTCCGCGGTACGCCGCGACGGCGTAGCGGCGCGTGGCGCTTCTGGTGTCCCCGTGGATGCGGACATCGGCGTCACCCGCGCCGGCTGACGGGCGGCAGCTGCACGATCGGGTGCCGCACAGAGGTGGCTCGACTGGCCGCGAGCGAGGGCGAGCATGATATAGTCGGGGGTATCTACGGGACGAAGCACCCGCACACGCTCGCCGAGGGCCTGCATGGCCTGCTGCGTCTCCGGCGACCAGCGGCCATCGACTGCGCCGCTATAGCAGCCAAGCCTCAGCAACTCGGTCTGGATCTGTTGGACGAGCCGGACGGTCGCATCCTGGGCAGGCGCCGGCGAGGAAGCCACGGGTCCGCGAACTGCGGCTTGGCTAGCTGGCGCCTCCACAGGCAAAGGCGCTACGTTGGCCGTTGCCACGACGACAGTCGACTGGCTCTCGGGCGGCAAAGGGGTGAGCAGGTAGGCGAGAGCACCGAACGCACCAAGCGCCCCTACGAGGCCCATGCTCTTACTCATCGGACAGTTTCCTACGCGACACACAACTACGGATCTAAGGTCCGACTGGGGTGCTCGGATCATCGCCGACACCCGCTACCGGAGGTCCTACACAACGGACCACCAGTAAGACGTAAATATAGGCACTAAGGTTCAACCTACCCAGGTCGAATGACATCACAAATTGCGGAAGACGGGGCTTCGCTCCCGGGCTGTTGCCGTTCAGCAGCATGAAGCCGCGCAGGGCCGCGGGCAGGCTTGGACCTTCGCCGAAAATGGAAGCAACGTCCACAGATGAATCTGATATAGGTAAGCGGGGGGCTTTGGAATGGAGACGGTCAGATGGATCTCAGTCTTCTCATCCAGCTCATCAGCGGTGCAGTTGGCGGCAATATTGCAGGCGCGGCGCTCAAGGAAAGATCCCTCGGCGTGCTCGGTAACTCGCTGGCCGGTCTCGTCGGCGGCGGTCTTGGCGGGCAGATCCTCCAGGCCCTGCTTGGCATCGGGGCAGCAGGCGCGAGCGGTCTCGATCTCGGAGCCATCGTCTCGCAGGTCGCCGGGGGTGGCGTCGGCGGCGCCGTGCTCATGATCATCGTTGGCCTGCTCAAGCAGAATTTCGCGAAGTAGTTGCGGACGTGCCTGCCTGCTAATCCGGCAAGCGTGACGGATGCCCGCGGGGACGCTTGACCCCGCACCGGGCCGGTGCTGTATCGGGCGGGACGGACATGCAACCGATTCCCGCTCGATAGCGCCGAGAGTCCTAGATGCCACAAGCTAATGCGACGTCCGCGGTGTCGCCCAAGTCCCCTGGCGAGCCGTTCGGTGATGCCGTTCTCATCATAGATTTCGGCTCGCAGGTCACCCAGCTCATTGCCCGGCGGGTGCGTGAGGCCGGCGTCTACTCCGAGATCGTTCCCTTCAACCGGGCCGAAGCCGCACTCGCGCGCCTCAACCCGAAGGCCATCATTCTCTCAGGCGGTCCGGCTTCGGTGACGGGCGCCGGCTCGCCGCGCGCACCGGGGGGCGTATTCGCCGCCGGTGTACCGATCCTTTCCATCTGTTATGGCCAGCAGACGACGGCCGTTCAGCTCGGTGGTGAGGTCGAGGGCGGGCATGCCGCCGAGTTCGGCCGCGCGGATATCGAGATCAAGGAGAAGAGCGCGCTCTTCGAGGGCATCTGGGAGATTGGCGGGCGCTATCCCGTCTGGATGAGCCACGGCGATCGCGTGACGCGGCTTCCTGCCGGCTTCACGGTCAAGGCCGTGAGCGAGAACGCGCCGTTCGCGATTGCGACCGACGAGCGCCGCCGCATTTACACGACCATGTTCCACCCGGAAGTCGTGCACACGCCGGACGGTGCCCGCCTCATCGCCAACTTCGTGCGCAACATCGCTGGCATCCCCGGCGACTGGACCATGCGCCACTTCCGCACGGCCGAGATCGAGAAGATCCGCGCGCAGGTCGGCAAGGGCCGCGTCATCTGCGGGCTCTCGGGTGGCGTCGATTCAGCTGTTGCGGCCGTGCTCATCCACGAGGCGATCGGCGACCAGCTCACGTGCATCTTCGTCGATCACGGTCTCATGCGCCTCAACGAGGCCGACGAGGTCGTGAGCCTCTTTCGCGGCCACTACAACATCCCGCTCGTGCACGTCGATGCGTCCGAGCGCTTTCTTGGCGCGCTGGCCGGAGTCAGCGATCCCGAGACCAAGCGCAAGATCATCGGCCAGCACTTCATCGAGGTTTTCGAGGCCGAGGCTAAGAAGATCGGCGGCGCTCAGTTCCTCGCCCAGGGCACGCTCTACCCGGATGTCATCGAGAGTGTCTCGTTTACCGGCGGTCCCTCGGTCACGATCAAGTCGCATCACAATGTCGGTGGACTGCCTGAGCGCATGAACCTGAAGCTCGTCGAGCCGCTGCGCGAGCTCTTCAAGGACGAGGTGCGTGCGCTGGGCCGCGAGCTCGGATTGCCTGAGGCTTTCGTCGGTCGCCATCCATTCCCGGGGCCGGGCCTCGCGATCCGCATTCCCGGCGAGATCACGCGCGAAAAGCTCGACATCCTGCGTCAGGCCGATGCCGTCTATCTCGACGAGATCCGCAAAGCCGGGCTCTACGACAAGATCTGGCAAGCTTTCGCAGTGCTGTTGCCCGTGCGCACGGTCGGCGTCATGGGTGACGGGCGCACGTATGACAGTGTCTGCGCTCTGCGTGCCGTGACATCGGTCGACGGCATGACGGCCGACTTCTTCCCCTATGACATGAATTTCCTCGGCCGTGCGGCGACGCGCATCATCAACGAGGTCCGCGGCATCAACCGCGTCGTCTACGACATCACGAGCAAGCCCCCCGGTACCATTGAGTGGGAGTGAGGCTAATTCGCCTGGTGATGGAGAGTTGCGGCAGTTGAGGATAAGCAGCACCGCTGAAGAGGCTGCTCATGGCGAAGCTTCCCAAGAGAAGGGACTTTCCGATCAATAAGGTCCGGCGCTATCTCGAGCCTGGGCCGATCGTGCTGGTCTCGTCGAAGTGGCGCAACGCCACCAACATCATGACTTTGGGTTGGCACACGGTCCTGGAATTCTCGCCTTCGCTGATCGGTCTGATGATATCCGCCGGCAATCACAGTCACCGGATGATCCGCGAGAGCGGAGAGTGCGTCGTCAACCTGCCGACGACGGCGCTCACCGATACGGTGGTCGGCATCGGCAATATGACCGGTGCGGAGATCGACAAGTTCGCCGAGTTCGGTCTCACCGCTCAAGAAGCGGACAAGGTCGGCGCCCCACTCATCGGCGAATGCCATGCGAGCTTCGAATGTCGAGTTTGTGATGACGCGCTGGTGGATCGGTACAATTTCTTCATCTTCGAGGTGGTGAAGGCACACGTCGCAGCTTCTCCGAAGTACCCGGAAACCCTGCATTATACGGGTGATGGCGTATTCATGGTGGCCGGCAAGACCATCAGTCGCCGCTCGCAGTTTCGGCCAGAGATACTTGCCGATTGAGCGGGCTTGACTGCGCGGTTGGCACCTGCCTTGCCGCCTACCCCTCTGGGAATACCGAACTTCAGACGCCATATTAGGGCCTGTGATCAACAGGCGGAGGTTTGAAATGGCCTATAAGAAGACGAAAGAGGCGATCGGCAAGCTGACCCCCGAGCAGTATCGCGTGACCCAGCAGAACGGCACCGAGCGCCCGTTCACGGGCGAGTACAATTCGAACAAGGCGGTTGGCATCTACGTCGACATCGTCTCCGGCGAGCCGCTGTTCGCCTCATCGGACAAGTTCGAGTCCGGTTGCGGATGGCCGAGCTTCACCAAGCCGATCGTGCCGGCGAACGTCGCCGAGTTGCGCGATATCACGCACGGCATGATCCGCACGGAGGTGCGCTCGAAGCATGGCGACAGCCATCTCGGCCACGTTTTCGATGACGGCCCCGCGGATCGCGGCGGACTGCGCTACTGCATCAACTCGGCTTCTCTGCGTTTCATCCCTCGCGATCGGATGGAGGCGGAGGGCTATGGAGAGTATTTGAACCAGGTCGAGGAGGTTGCCCATGGCTGAGCGTGCTGTATTGGCCGGAGGATGCTTCTGGGGCATGCAGGATTTGATCCGCAGGCTTCCGGGCGTCATTTCAACCCGTGTCGGCTACACGGGCGGCGACGTGCCCAATGCGACGTATCGCAATCACGGTACGCACGCCGAGGGCATCGAGATCATGTTCGATCCGGAGAAGACCAGCTACCGACGGATCCTCGAGCTCTTCTTCCAGATTCACGATCCAACGACCAAGAACCGCCAGGGGAACGACATCGGCATGTCGTACCGGTCCGCGATCTACTATGCGAATGACGAGCAGAAGCGGATCGCGCTCGACACGATCGCCGACGTCGAGGCTTCAGGCCTATGGCCGGGCAAGGTCGTGACCGAAGTCGAGCCCGTCGGCGATTTCTGGGAGGCGGAGCCGGAGCACCAGGATTACCTGGAGCGCTATCCGAACGGCTACACCTGCCACTTCCCGCGGCCCGGCTGGGTGCTGCCGAAGCGCCAAGCGGCCGAGTGAATTGACGAGCGAAATGGCGCCGCGTCTCAGCCGAGATGCGGCGCTATTCTATTTGGGGACCCCTCACTCCTCCTTGAAGCCGTAGGCCGGGATGCCCTGCTCGTTGTGGTAGTACTTGAAGGGCAGGAACTTCCCGGACATCGTGATCTTCACGCGATCGCCTTTCTCGTTCGGCAGGCGCTCCATGTTCATGTCGAAGTCGATAGCGGACATGATGCCGTCGCCGAACTCTTCCTCGATGAGCGCCTTCCACGCTGGGCCATTGACGAGCACCAGCTCGTAGAAGCGGTAGATCAGCGGATCTGTCGGCGGCATAGGCGTGCCGGCGCCACGCATGGGCACCTCGTTGAGCATCTTCTCTTCCGTCGCCGAGAGGCCGAACAGAGCGGCGGCCTTCTTCGCGAGCGGTTTGACGAGCTTGTGCTGTCCGAGCAGTGCGCCGACCACGAGGACAGGGCTCATGCCGCCGATCTCGTTGCAGATCGTCGCCCAGGTGAGACCTCTCTCGCGCTTGATATCGAGGATCTTCTCGGTGAGCTGTTCGCGGGTCATGGGGCTACCTCCTGGTGGATGTGCTTCTTAGGTCGGTCGGCTGATGCGCTTCAGGGCGGTGTCTGCGCCTGGTGTGACGGCGCTGCCATTGGCGTGCGCGATGACGCGCGTAGGCGCCGGGCGCGAACGGTAAGGCGCGGATGACTGGGTTGACGTGCCGATTGCGGTCTCGGCTGCCGTACTCGCGCTTGCGACGGGACGAATGATGACGGGAGCGCGCGGATCTCCCGCGCCGACACCGCCTGCAAGCTCCTTCGATCGCGTGACGAGAAACTCGAGCAGGTGATTTCGCAGCGGATAGTAGTTCGGATACTTGTGCAGATCCGTGCGCTGGCGGTCTTTCGGCAGCGTGTTCTCGACGATCTCGGCAATGCGCGCCTTGGGGCCGTTCGTCATGAGCACGATGCGGTCGGCGAGCAGCATGGCCTCGTCGATGTCGTGCGTGATCATGAAGATGGTCTGCTCGGTGGCCCGGCGGATGGCGAGCACTTCGTCCTGCAGCGCGCCGCGCGTTAATGCATCAAGCGCCGAGAAGGGCTCGTCCATGAGCAGGATCTTCGGCTCGACGGCGAGCGCGCGGGCAATGCCGACGCGCTGACGCATGCCGCCGGAGAGCTGCGCCGGCTTCTTGTTTTCCGAACCATCGAGATGAACGAGGGAAAGGTACTTCTGCGCATGGGCGCGGACCCGCTCACTTGACCAGTTGCGGTGGCGCGAGGAGATGCCGAGTTCGATATTGCGCGAGGCCGAGAGCCACGGCATGAGCGCGTGCGATTGGAAGATCACGGCGCGGTCGAGGCTGGGACCGTCGATAGCCTGCTCGCCGACGATCACCGTGCCCTCGCTCGGTCTGTCGAGACCCGCGAGGATGTTGAGGATCGTCGACTTGCCGCATCCGGAATGGCCGATGATGCAGACGAACTCGCCGGGATCGACGGTGAACCACACGTCCTCGAAGACCGTCAGCGTGCTCTTGCCGCTCGGCTCGGGAAAGCGCCGGGCGAGGCCTTCGATGCGTATGAGCGGCCGAGGGCTCATGGATATGTTCCTCGCCCCTATTCCGAGTACGAGACGAGGCGCTGGAGCCGCGCCATGAGCTGATCGAGCACCATGCCGACGAGGCCGATCAGCAGGATCGCGTTGATCACGTTCGTGATGGAGAGATTATTCCACTCGTTCCAGACGAAGTAGCCGATGCCCGTGCCGCCGACGAGCATCTCGGCAGCGACGATCACGAGCCACGCAATGCCGATCGAGATGCGCATCCCCGTGAGAATTGTCGGCGCGGCGGCTGGCAGGATCACCTGGAAGGCCGTGCGCCATGTGCCGAGCTCGAGGGTCTTGGCGACATTCAGCCAGTCGCGGCGCACGGTCGCGACGCCGAAGGCCGTATTGATCAGCATCGGCCAGACCGAGCAGATGAAAATGACGAAGATGGCGGACGCGTTCGAGTCCTTGATCGTGTAGAGCGCGAGCGGCATCCAGGCGAGTGGCGAGATCGGCTTCAGCACCTGGATGAAGGGATCGAGTGCTCGACTGAAGAGCGGCGACATGCCGATGAGAAAGCCGAGTGGGACCGCGACCAGGAAGGCGAACAGGTAGCCCGTGAGCACGCGCGCGATCGAGTACGCGAGCTGGATGCCGACGCCCTTGTCGTTTGGCCCGTTGTCATAGAACGGCCGGCGCAAATGCTCCCAAAGCTTTGCGCCGACATCCATGGGACCGGGCATCGCCGACTTGCCCTGCGTCGCCGTTAGCCCCATGAGCTTTGCGTACTCGGGGTCCATCTGCTGCGTCGTACCCGTCCCCGAGACCGCGAACTGCCACAGAACAAGGAACGCCGCGAGCAGCGCGATCGAGAGCATGCCCGCTCTCAATGCCAGCGATTGCGACATGCGTCAGGTCCGCTTGATGGCGAAGCTCGCGATGTATTCTTCGGGCTTGGTCGGATCGAAGGTCTTGCCCATGACCGAGAACGTCTTCGAGGTCGAAGACGGTGGCTTGAGCCCGACTTCCTCCATGAGCTTCGCCGCGTCCGTCGCGAGATAGACCTGCTTTGCGACCTTCGCATAGTCGATGTCGCCCTTGATCTGGCCCCAGCGCTTCATCTGCGAGAGGATCCAGATGGCGAAGCTCTCATAAGGGAAGGGATCGAAGTCGATGCGGTCAGGCACCTTCTTCACATTGCCGAGGCCGTCGGCGAAGGTCCCGGTCAGCACCTGCTCGACGACCGTGACTGGCTGATTGAGATAGTTCGCGGGCGCGATCGCCTCGGCGATCTGCTTCCTGTTCTCGCTCTTCGTCGCGAAGGCCGTCGCGTCGATGATCGCCTTCAGCAGCGCCTTGTAGGTATTGGGACTGCCGGTGACGAATTCCTGGCTCGCCGCGAACGCGCAGCAGGGATGGCGATCCCAAATGTCCTTCGAGAGAATGTGGATGTAGCCGACGCCATCGAATACCGCGCGCTGATTCACGGGATCGGGCGCGAGGAAACCGTCGATGTTGTCGGCACGAAGGTTGGCGACCATCTCCGGCGGCGGCACCGAGCGGATCTGCACGTCCTTGTCGGGATCGAGACCGTGCTCCGCGAGATAATAGCGGATCAGGTAGTTGTGCATGGAGTAGTCGAAGGGCACGGCGAACTTCATACCTTTCCATTCCTTCGGATCGCGCTTGTCCTTGTGCTTGATGGAAAGCGTGATGGCCTGGCCGTTGATGTTTTCGACGGCCGGCATTGTGTAGGGGATCGGGTTCGAACCTGCGCCGAGCGTGATCGCGAGCGGCATGGGCGAGAGCATGTGCGCCGCATCGTATTCCTTGTTGATGGTCTTGTCGCGGACGACGGCCCAGCCGGCCGTCTTGATCACCTCGACATTGAGGCCGTGCTTCGAGTAGAAGCCCATGGGGTGCGCCATGATGATGGGCGTCGCGCACGTGATCGGAATGAAGCCGACCTTGAGATCCTTCTTCTCGAGCTTGTCAGTCTGGGCGAACGCCTCCATGGCCGTGCCAAGCGGGAAGAACTGGCTGATGGCCGCGAGCGCTGTCGCGCCGCCGACCGCCTGCAGGAACCCGCGCCGCTCCATGTCATTCGGGAAGATGGCGCGCACGACCGCGCCCTCGACGACACGCTTGATGCGTCGATCGTGATCCAGCGCCGCGGCTGCCTCGTGATCGGCCTGGGATTTGTGATGCCCGCAGCTGCATCCGGCGTGATTGAGGGGGCGATGGGGGTCGAATGGATCGTCAAAGCTCATGGTTTCGGCTCCCGGGTTCTGCTGCAGACGTCGTGCAAATAATCCGCAGGCCATGTGCCATTCGCGTTCGACGGCACAGCCTCGGAAAGCAGCAGAATGCCCAGGATGCTTGAGAAGCGGGCGCACGACTTTTGTGCAATTTGCGCCTGATGCGCGCAAATTATGTGCGTGATCCCATGTGCGCTCGTCTAGAGAGGGACAGGCTATTCTCGCGACCCCGACTATCCGAACCCATTGTATGGACCGTGCGCGAACTCCCGCTGGTGCACAGTCTCCAAGGGCCAGGGCGATGCATTCATCTCAGGCGATGGCCGCGCGGCGGATAGGCGTCTCGCTTGTGCACCTGACTGTACGAGGTCTTCTCAGCCGATCTTGCCGCCGGCGAGCGTGATGCCGCCGAGGACGATGGCCGCGGCGAGGATGAGGCACAACAGCGCGAGCCGTGGCGAGGCGATCCGCGCCTCGACCTGATCCTCGAAGTGGGCGTAGCGCTTGCGGCCCGTGACCATGGGCCGGACGAGGTCCTCGCGCTTCCAGATGGCATAGGCGAAGCTCGCCAGAATATGGAGCGCTATAACGATGAGAAGGATGTCGAAAAGCCAGATGTGCCAGCGCGTCGTGAGTGCCACCGTCTCCTCGGCGATCTTGCTCGCGAGCGGTCCGCCGTGCAGTTCCGTGTGGTCGTCGTAGGAGAAGAGACCCGTGATGCCCTGCGCTGCGACGAGCCCGAGCATCATGAAAACGACGGTGCCGCCAAGCGGATTGTGGCCGAGGAAGTGACGGGGCCGCCGGAGCAGGAAATCCATGCCATAGCGGAGCGCCGTCCATGGGGCATAGGCGAAGGCTCGGAAACGAGCGGTCGAGCTGCCGACAAAGCCCCAGAGAATGCGGAATGTAATGAGGATGAGGATCGCGTAGCCGATCCGCATGTGCCAGACGAGATCGGGATTGCCCTTGCGGGTTACATAGGCGAGCGCGATCAGGACGACGAGCGACCAGTGAAAGAGACGCGTCGGGCCATCCCAGACCCGCACCATGCGCTTCTCAGTCGCGCCGGCATTCGCGGGCGCATCCTGTTCAACCGACATATCTCCCCCATGCTCTGATATCCGTGCCGATGGTATCCGGGGCGCATGTCGGGTCAACGGGCGGCACAATGACAAAGATGTGTACGCCAGCTACAGTCCGCTCGCGCTGACAATCGGCAACACAGCGAGGATCGCCGAGCATGCCAAAAAAGCAATCCGCCGGCGCGGCCAAATCCAAGGCTGCTGACAAAGCAACAGGCAAAGCAACCGGGCCGGCCTATTGGCTCCTGAAGTCGGAGCCCGATGCTTTTTCCTGGGACGATCTGAAGTCCAAAGGAAAGACTGGCGAGCCATGGACGGGTGTGCGGAATTTCCTCGCGCGCAACAACATGAGGGCCATGAAGATCGGTGATCTCGGTTTCTTCTACCACTCGAATATTGGCAAGGAGATCGTCGGCGTCTGCAAGGTGATCGCGCTCGCCCATCCCGATCCTAGTGACGACACGGGCAAGTGGGAGTGCGTGGACGTCGTCGCCGTCGCCGACATGCCGAAGCCTGTGACACTCGAGGATGCCAAGGAAACGCCATCCCTCTCGAAGATGAGCCTTGTGACGACGACGCGCCTTTCCGTGCAGCCCGTAACGCCCGAGGAATGGCGCATCGTGTGCAAAATGGGCGGCCTCGACCCAAAGAAGCTCTAGGATCGCCCGACGCGGCATGGCGGCGCGTTGATCGGGGGCGATCTCGACGCCATATCTGAGAGCAGTGTGCGGGGCCGCGTGTCTGCGGCGCCAAGAGGTTCAGACCATATGGCCGAAGACGAGGAAGCCAACCGCCTGAGCGCACGCGCCGCGCGATATCTTCGCGTCGGCACGAACGTCGGCGCGGTGGCGGCGCGCGTCGCCGGCAGCCGTCTCCTCGGCTATGACCTCGATCGCGAGAAGAATGCGGCCGAGCTTGCCAAGGCGCTGGGCGGGCTCAAGGGCCCTATCATGAAGGCGGCACAGCTCCTCTCGACCATTCCCGAGGCCCTGCCGCCTGAATATGCGCGCGAGCTGGCGCAGCTCCAGTCGGCAGCCCCGCCCATGGGGCCGGCGTTCGTGCGCCGTCGCATGCAGGCCGAGCTAGGGCCGGACTGGCAGGCGCGTTTTGCGTCGTTCGAACTCGCGTCGACCGCCTCGGCCTCGCTTGGGCAGGTGCATCGTGCGCTCGCGCATGATGGGCGCGCGTTGGCCGTGAAGTTGCAGTATCCGGATATGCAGTCGGCGGTCGAAGCCGACGTGACGCAGCTCAAGGTCGCGTTCGCCATTCACGCGCGCATGGATCCTGCCGTCGAGACGGGCGAGATCCTGAAGGAGATCTCGGCGCGGCTCCGCGAGGAGCTCGATTACGGTCTCGAGGCATGCCACACGGCGCTCTATCGCCTCATCTTTCGCGATGATCCGCTCATTCGCGTACCTGATATCGTGCCCGAGCTTTCGACGAAGCGACTGCTCAGCATGAGTTGGCTCGAGGGGCGACGCCTGCTCGACTACAAGGAGGCGCCGGTCGAGGATCGCAACCAGATCGCGCGCGCCATGTTCCGCGCCTGGTGGTTTCCCTTCAGCCACTACGGCGTCATTCATGGCGATCCGCACCTCGGCAACTACACGATCTTTGAGGAAGCGGGGCGTCCGGCCGGCATCAATCTTTTGGACTATGGCTGCATGCGCACGTTCGCGCCGAAATTCGTCGGCGGCGTCATCGATCTCTATCGTGGACTGCACGAGGGCGACGAGGCGCGCATCGTGCACGCCTATGAGACATGGGGTTTCTCGGGTCTTTCCAGAGAGCTGATCGACGTCCTTAACATCTGGGCGCGCTTCATCTACGGGCCGCTGCTCGACGACCGCGTGCGCTCGATCGCCGAAGGAACGACGCCTGGCGAGTACGGTCGGCGCGAAGCCTTCACCGTGCACAAGGCGCTCAAGGAGAAGGGACCAGTGAGGGTGCCGCGCGAGTTCGTATTCATGGATCGTGCCGCGATCGGGCTCGGCGGCGTCTTTCTTCATCTCGACGCGCGGCTCAACTACTTCCGGATCTTCAACGAAACCATAGAGGACTTCGACCTCGCGCGCGTCGGCGCGCGCCAGCGGGCATCATTCATGGAGACGGGCGTGCCGCTGCCAGAGGATATGGATGCCGCCGCATGAGGGCCGAAGCACCGTGACCAAGCCGATCGTTCTCGTCGCCGCGGCGGCACTTATTGACGCCGACAACCGGGTGCTCATTGCGGAGCGGCCGCCGGGCAAATCCATGGCCGGGCTCTGGGAGTTCCCAGGCGGCAAGGTCTCGCCGGGCGAGACGCCCGAGCAGGCACTTCTCCGCGAGCTTCAGGAGGAGCTTGGCATCGAGGTGTGCGAGACGTGCCTCGCACCCTTCACGTTCGCGAGCCATACGTACGAGAACTTCCATCTGCTGATGCCGCTCTATCTCTGCCGCAACTGGGAGGGCGAGATCACGCCGCGCGAAGGCCAGCGCATCAAATGGGTGCGGGCGGTGCGGCTTACCGACTATCCCATGCCGCCGGCAGACGTGCCGCTCGTCGCCATGCTGCGCGATCTGCTGGGATAGAATGGCGTAGGCTAAGGTCTCAATTGCCAAAGACGCGCGTTGCCCAATCCGGCCGGCCGCTAGACTTTGCGCTGAGTGTACTTTGAGGCGCGCTAGCCTCGCGGCGCTCACGTTTCGGCGCGCTATCGGCCCGTCGTTTGCGGACAACGGGCGCCGCTTCCTGGGCCGGCTTGGGCTCCTGCGCGCCGAGCAGCATGGCCCCTTCCAGAAGCTGCGGTCCTGATGATACGCCTTCATCAGCAGGGGGTGCTGCCACCAGTGATGGTTTTGCAGCGGACGCCTCGATGGGGCGCTGGGCGGGCGTTGACGGTATTGGCGGCAGCGGCTGGATCGAGGTGGCGCGTACTACTGGGCTTGTCTGCGGCGCCACGGCGAGACTGCTACCCGAAATCGCGATCGGGCGCGGTCCACGATTCTCACGAGGCGGTGTTGGGCTCACCTGTGTCATGATCTCGCGTGGTGCAGGCTGCTGTAGACGCGGTGGCGATTGAGCGATGCTTCCTCCCACGGATGGGGTTTGCAGGTGCAGGCCTCGACATAGTTCGTGCGGAAGAGGAAAGCCGTCTTGAGCGCCGTGTAGGGCTGACCGCGCACGTCCCGCATCTGCTCCGGCTCACCGCCGGGATTGGGATAGACATAGAGGCGGGCGCCCGACGAGCAGCGTGCATCGCACGCGGCCTCGTCTGCGGCGAAGCGATCAGGCGTCGCCGCAAAGCTGATCGGGAAGAAGTAGCCATCGCAGAGGCGGACGCACACGGTGCGATACGTGCCGCGCTCCCGGCCGAGCTCGCGGGCGCGCGCCATGGCCTCCTCGCGAGTCTCGCGTTCTTCGCGGAGACGCTCATCTCGCGCCTCACGCTCTGCGCGCTGGCGTTCCTCGCGGGCTGCCCGCTCTTCCTGCTCGCGTTCGCGCCGTTCCTCGTCGCGTGACACCGGACGTTGCCGGGAGCCGCGGTAGCGACCGCCGCTCCAAGCCGAGGGATTGTTGACCTGATCAACCCAATCGTTGGTCGGCAGATATGCGCCCGAGATTTTGACCACGGCCTGGGCGTCGCTCGATTGGACGGTGCCCTGCGGGGGCTTGGCAGAGAGGAGTGACCGGCACGTCGCGCCGAGCACGAAGACCGCGAACGCCGCGAGGCCGACCGCAAGGGCGGCACGCATATCATCAGACCGGGCCCCCGGACGAGGAACGGGCAGTGGGAGGCGCCGATGCCGGAGGATGCGGAACATACTTCTACCGTGTACGCAGGAACTGAGTGGCCTTAAAAGCCCGCACGGTTCGTTCTGTCAACTAGCCTGCCGTCACAACTGTTTGTTCTGGATACGCATCTAATGCGCAGCGGATGACAAAAAGCATATGACGGGACGAGTTTCCAACGCTGCGCCGATGAAAAGGTTGCGCCCGGTTCGGATCAAATTGCGAAGACTTGACGCGCCAGCGTCCAAAGCGGTCCCCAGACGCTCTCGCCGAGCTTGGTGAGAACGCCACCGAGCACAGCGACGGCAATCCAGCCGGCCCACCGCCTCACACCGCGCGTGAAATTGGCGGAGATGCGGATCGAGATTCGCTGCTCGGGAAGGCTCGTATCGGCCACCACGCCATCGGCACCGATGGACCGGGAGGCTACGATGAGCGTCAGCTCCGCGGGCCCACGCACTTGCGGGATGACCGTAAATCGCCAAACGGCATAGTCACTTGAGAGCTGATCGCCGCGTGTGCCCGTCCACTGCGTCTCCGGCGACTTTGGCTCGATGTAGAAGCGGCCGGGCTCGCCCTGGAGGCGCACGCTCATGGCGCGCGTGATCAGGAGCTGATGCGTGTGCGGGGCCCCGCCACCCTGTAAGCCACCACCAGCATTCACGCCTTCGCGCGCAATGCGGATCTCGATGGTCTCGAGGACGCCGACCTTCATGCGGCGGGGAATGTTCTCAACGAGCTGCCCGCTCTCGACGCCAGAGCGAGGCGCGTTGCGGCCCCCTCGCCTAGCGCCCTCACGTGCGCGGGCACGATCAGGGGGCGGTGCGCGCCCCGGGGGCGGCGGCGGATAGGGTGGTACTGGTGGGACGGGTGGGCGATCGGCTGTCGCCTCAGGCCACGGTGTCGTCAGTTCGGGCTCGGCTGGCACGCCCTGCGGCAGACGCAGGTTCGGGCGCGGCGGCGGTGGACGTGATGCGCCGAGGCCACGCGGTGGGATCGGTGGCGGGCCATCGGGCGGGCGCCGTCCGGCATCCAGGGGCGGCAGCGGCGGCGGTCCAGGCTGCTCGGGAGCAGGTGCAGGCGGCTGGTGGCGAGTATGGGCGTCCGAGCCGCCCACTGGCGGCTGGCCGACGGGAGGGACATGGGGTGTTGTCTCGGGTGCGAGAGCCGGCGGCGATGGCTGCGGCGGCTGGCGCGCCACTTCGGGCTCCGGCGCGGGCCGCGGTGCGGGCGCCGGAGGCTCAGCGCGTGCAGGCGCGGGCGGCGGTGGGGCGGCCGGCCGCGGTGTCTCCGCCTTGCGCGGAGGCGCGGGCGGTGCGGGTGGCCGTGGCGGCGGATCTGGCCGAATATTGGGAAAGCCCAAGGGTTCCCAAAGCGGCTTCTGGATGGGTGGCGCTCGCGAGCCGACGCGCGGCTCCTCGGGCATGGGTGGCCGAGGAGCTGGTTCGGCTGGTGGTGGGCTCGGTGCTGGTGCCGCCTGCACTGGCGGAGGTGCAGCTTCCGGCGCATCTGGAGGCGGTTGGGCTGGCGCCTGGGCTGCCGCACTCTGGCGAATGACCCGAATGGCAGCCTGGAAGGTCAGGCCCTGGGCTTTCAGGAAGGTCGCCGCCATGCTCTTGCCGTCACCAACGATGGCGGCGAGTACGATGGCGCCGTCGATCTGCACGTCGGGGCGCGGGCTCTGGCGAGCTGCAGCTTCTGCATATGCGAGAATCTTGGTGAGGTCCGGATCGGGCGTCGGCATGGTGCCGCGGGCGGCCGTCGGCTGCTGCTGGCCGAGGAAGCTCGCGACGTCGTTGCGAAGGCGGCCGAGATCGACGGAATTCGAGATCAGCACGCGCGCCGCGTCCTCATCCTCGGTGAGGGCCAGCAGCAGGTGCTCGAGCGTGATCGTGCCGTGCGCCTGGCCGATCGCATAGTCGCTCGCACGCGCGAGCGTCGCGATCAGCCCATCGGACCGCGCAATCCTCGTCTCGTACGACGTCGCCTGAGCCATCTCCGCAGCCATTCTTGCGGCCTCTCCTGGGGCCATTACGGGGAAAATCCCCTTCTCACCTCCGCGAGCCTGATCTGCCGCGCCAGCGGACCTGGACGGAGGCCTGCGGCGCAGCACCCACCGCTTAGAGCATGATTCACCCGCGGCGGGAATCCGGCACGACCGCCGGCCGGGTGGCAAATCTTTCAAGGCATCATAGAGTTAGTGCGCCATGCCCGACTGCGGCCGGCGCGCCACACGCCACTGCCGCCTCTGGAGTGTACTTGAAGCCGCCCGGCATTTCATCGCGCTTTGCATGTGCAGCGAACGAGAGGGCCTTGGCCGTTGCCGAAGTGCAAAAGTTCATTGAGCCGCATTCGCAAGGCGCTATAAGTGCGCGCCGTGGCGAGATCCCTCGGCGGTTTGGCGGAAGAAGGACACTTCGATGGCGAAGAGCAGCGAGACGGAAGCGCGGGTGCCGGTGGAAATTGCTCCGCAGGCGCAGGTGCGAATTCTCGCCGAGGCTCTTCCGGCCCTGATCAACTATGACGAAGAGACTGTCGTCATCAAGTTCGGCGGCAATGCCATGGGCGACGAGAAGCTCGCCGAGGCGTTCGCTAAGGATATCGTGTACCTGAAGCTCTCCGGCATCAATCCGGTCGTCGTGCACGGCGGGGGTCCTCAGATCGGCCGGATGCTCAAGAAGCTCGCGATCGAGTCTGAATTCGTGCACGGCCTGCGCGTGACCGACAAGCCGACCGTCGAGATTGTCGAGATGGTGCTCGCGGGCGCCATCAACAAGGAGATCGTCTCGGCGATCAACCGTCAGGGCGGCAAGGCCGTCGGCATCTGCGGCAAGGATGCCAACCTGATGATCGCCAAGAAGATCACCGAGATGCCGGATCCGCAGTCCAACATCATGCAGGCGGTCGACATCGGCTACGTCGGTGATCCCGTTGAGGTGAACCCGCACATCGTCGAGGTCATCTCGAAGTCGGACCTCATTCCGGTGATTGCGCCGGTCGGTATGTCGCGTGAGGGCGAGACGCTCAATATCAATGCCGACTCGTTCGCCTCTGCCCTCGCCGCGCGCATGAAGGCCAAGCGCCTTCTCCTGCTGACGGACGTCGCGGGCGTGCTCGACAAGGAGAAGAACCTCATTCCGCAGCTTACGGTCGGGGAAGCGCGCGATCTCATCCGCGACGGCACGATCAACGGTGGCATGATCCCGAAGATCGAGGGCTGCATCGAGGTCGTCGAGGCGGGCGTCGAAGCCGTCGTCATCATCGATGGGCGCGTGCCGCATTGTGTGCTGCTCGAGCTCTTTACGGAGCATGGCGTCGGCACGCTCGTCAGCGGCAATCGCAAGGCGAAGAAGTAGGTCGAAGAAACCGGCATGAGCGACAAGCCGTCAGAAGAGCGCGCGGCCGCGGTTGAGGAGGTGGCGCAGAAGGTTGTGGCGGCCCGCCATCGCGCCGGCTTCGACGCGACCCAAGCCTGGATTTTCGATCTCGACAACACGCTCTATCCGGCCGAGTGCAATCTCTTCGCCCAGGTCGACCAGAAGATGGGCGAGTTCATAGCGAACTTCCTCGGCGTGCCCTTCGCGTATGCGCGCCATCTCCAGAAGAGCTACTACCGCCAGTTCGGCACGACGCTCACGGGTCTCATGAAGGTGCACAAAATGCGCCCCGAGGCTTTCCTCGACTACGTCCACGACATCGATCTGACCGTTGTGCCCGAGCATCCGGAGCTCGCCGAGGCCATCAAGGCACTGCCGGGGCGGCGCCTCATATTCACGAACGGCACGCGTGCGCACGCCGAGCGCGTCGCGGCGAAGCTCGGCATCCTCCATCTCTTCGAGGACATTTACGACATCGTCGCCTCGGACTATGTGCCGAAGCCGCAGCCCGAGCCCTACAAGCAATTCCTCTTGCGCCATGGCGTGCAGCCGAAGGCCGCTGCCATGTTCGAGGACATGCCGCACAATTTGGAAGTGCCACACCAGCTCGGATTGACGACCGTGCTCGTGCACTCGTCGTACGTGGATCATCCCGTGCAGATCGGTATCCGCAACTGGCAGAAGCCGCCCGAGCACGTCCACCACATGACCGAGAACCTCGCGGAGTTCCTCGGCGACGTGCTCGACACGATCGCGGCGAAGGAGCGGTCGTAGTTCGCGTCTTCGGCGCGAGTGGGGCCTTGGCCCCACACGCCAATCGGGGGACACCCCCAAACCCCCGTCTTTTCTGGACTTAGTCCGCTGCAATGAAGCGGAGTGTGCCTGCTCGACGCGTTGGCTTGCCGGTGTCGTTCGTATGATTGACGCCGTCCATGACAGGCACTTCAGAGAAATCGAATGGGCTTACACCGTCCAGGCAAGCCACGTTGACGGCGTACAGACTCGTGTCGGATCGTCGTTGGTGGTGTGTGTAGATGCCGCAACGGGAACAGAAGAAGTGCTGCGCTGATCCCGTATGGAAGCGGTAGGTGGACAGTGCGTCCTCACCCTGCACGATCTTGATTCCGCCCATTTCCGCCATGGCCACGACGGCGCCTCGCATCCGGCAGTAAGAGCAGGTGCAGCGGCGGATCGAATGGAAGCCGTCGCTGAGCGTCACCTCGAAACGCACCGCACCGCAATGGCACTGGCCGCCCAGAACGTTTGTGTCGCCCACCATGTTACCTGCGCCTCCCGCTCAGCGGAACGCCGTCCCCCAGGCTGGCTGAGGTCGGGGCCTAGACCTCCGACATGCGCCGCCGCATGTTCGCCGCCGAAGCTGCGAACCCGGCCTGCAGCGCCGCGATCGCGATCAGAACCGAGATCACGACATTCCAGCCGGCGAAGGAGAGGCCGAGGAATGTCCAGGGTGCTTCATCGCAGCGGATGACGCGTGTCGTCTCGAGCTGCTGGAGCAGGCCGCCCGTACCGCCGCCGAGCGTCTGGGAGACAGCGGCGCAGGTATCAGGCCCCGGCCAGAATTTCCACTCGGCGCCGGCGTGGTAGATGCCGAGCCCGGCGTTGGCTAGGAAGGCCAGCGCCACAATGAAGAACACGGCCGCCGCCCAGCCCGCACGGTCGATCGCGACAAGGACGAGCGCGCCGAACAGAAGGGGGATACCAGCATAGTAGGCATAGCGCTGCATGAGGCAGAGTGGGCAGGGCGCGTAGCCGCCGATGTGCTGGAAGCCGTAGGCCGCGACGATGGACGCAATGGCGAGCATGAGCGCAACGGCGCCCGCCTTGTAAGCGGGATCGGCAGTCGCGGATGCTGGGCGCTGGTGCATGGCGGCTTTCTTAGCCGAACTGCGTGATTAGACAAATATGCGGATTGCCACAAAGCCCGCGAACAGCATCACAATTACGGTAGCAGCCACGAGGCCGAGGCGGGCCTCGATGAAGCGGCGCGCCGCCGGTCCGAACCAGTAGATCAGGGCGGCAATGGAGAAGAAGACGAGACCCCGCGCGACCACGCTAGAAACGAGAAATACCGTGAGGTCGAGCCCGGTAGCACCGCTCGCGATCGTGGCCAATTTGTAGGGAATGGGCGTTACGCCGGCAATGAATACGATCCAAGCGCCATACTCGTTGTAGTAGGCGGCGAAGCTCGCGAAGTTGTCTGCCTGCCCGTTGATCTGGAGCAGCCAGCGCCCGACGCTCTCGAAGAGGAAGAGCCCGATCGCGTAGCCCGTGAGGCCGCCGAGCACGGAGCCGATAGTCGCCAGGCTAGCAAGCTGCCAAGCCTTGTCTCGCGCAGCGAGGACCATCGCGATGAGCATGGCCTGCGGTGATAGGAAAGCGACAAAACCCCCTAAGTACGCAACGATCATCAAGACATGCGGGGCCCTCTCATGCGCGGCCATGTCCATGGTCTGGTCATAGGTCCGGCGAAGTCTGCTCATGCGACGGGAGGCCCGAGGAGGAAGCTGATTCCCGACATACTATGACAATTCGGCGTGCGTGATGCGACAGCGCGGAAAGGTGGGCGTTGCGAGCTGCTTCAGTGAGTGCCGCTTTCAGTGCGCGCGGTTGCCGGGTTTGGTGCGAGCCGCGAGCTTCATCTGACGCTCGAGCTGGCCGCGTTTCTCGGCGGCGATCCTGACGCGAAGGTCGATATGGCCGTCCTCGCCGCTCGCCTGATCGAGCACCTGGGCATTGGCGTGGATCCAGCTCAGCAGGCGACCCTGGTCCGGCTGAACGACGATATCGAGATCGTTGTCGCGGTCGCCGAGCCGCGTGTCGATGGCGGCCAGGAGTTCGTCGAGCCCATCGCCCGTCACGGCCGAGGCCAGAATGCACGTGCGGTCGGCCCGCGTGGCTTCGTTGCGCAATTCCTCGCGCGCGTCGGGATCGAGCCGGTCGATCTTGTTCCAGATCTCGATCACGGGACTACCAGCCGCATTTGGATCGATGCCGAGATCGTGCAACACGCCCTCGACGTCTCGGGCCTGAGCATTCGTGTCCGGCCGCGAGATGTCGCGGACGTGCATGATGAGATCGGCGCCGACGACTTCTTCGAGCGTGGCACGGAAGGCTGCGACCAGTGTCGTCGGCAGGTTGGAGATGAAGCCGACCGTATCGGAGAGAATGATCCGGCGGCCGCTCGGCAGGGCGACCTCACGCATGGTCGGATCTAGCGTCGCGAATACCTGATCCTTGGCCATGACGCCCGCGCCGGTGACGCGATTGAAGAGCGTCGACTTGCCGGCGTTCGTGTAGCCGACGATAGCGACGACCGGGTAGGGCACCTTGGCTCGGCCGGCACGATGTAGCGCACGCGTGCGCACCACGCCTTCGAGCTCCTTCTTTAGAGCGTCGATGCGGTCTTGCAGCATGCGCCGGTCGAGTTCGAGCTGGCGCTCGCCGGGGCCGCCGAGGAAGCCGCCGCCGCCGCGCTGGCGCTCGAGATGGGTCCACGAGCGCACGAGACGGCTCTTCTGGTAGCTCAAATGCGCGAGTTCGACCTGCAGCCGGCCCTCTCGGGTGCGCGCTCGGCGCCCGAAGATCTCCAGGATGAGGCCCGTGCGGTCGATGACTTTGACGTTCCATGCGCGCTCGAGATTGCGCTGCTGCACGGGGCTGATGGCATGATCGACAATGACGAGGCCGGTGTCGCGCGTTTCGATCTCGGCCTTGATCTCCTCCACCTTGCCGCTGCCGAAGAGAGTCGCAGGGCGCGGTTGCGGCACCGGCACGACGAACCCGCCGGCGACATCGAGTTCGATGGCCTTCGCAAGGCCGATTGCCTCCTCGAGGCGATCAGCGTTGTCGCGCGGCATAGACGCCGGACGGAGACCTGCGCCACTCGCGTCAGTCCGATGAGCGCGATCGGCTGTGAGCACGGGAACCAACACGAGCGCGCGCATGGGTGGTGGCAGCACGGGATCAGCGCCCCGGCGGCGACGCCGTGGCTCTGACTTCGGGAATTTATCGTGCACCGTGATCGGCTGATCCTGGCCTATTGCCCTTCGGCCGGATCCGTATCCATCAAGTGGACCGGCTGCCCGGGCATGATCGTCGATATCGCATGCTTGTAGACGAGCTGGGAATGCCCGTCACGCCGAAGCAGGACGCAGAAATTGTCGAACCAAGTGACGATGCCCTGCAGCTTCACGCCATTGACCAGAAAAATGGTAAGCGGCGTTTTGTTCTTGCGGACGTAATTGAGAAAAGTGTCTTGCAGGCTTTGCACGCGCTCGGCAGCCATGACGGCCCTCATTCTTGGTTTTCTTTTATCGCGTTTATGGCCGCGCGACGCATCCGGACAGAGCGTATGCCTCCAATACCGGTTGCCCATGCGGCACAGTACAGCCCGGGCGGTCGCCCGTTCATGTATTGTGCTCCAATGAAGTAAAGGCAAAGTGGCGCTCTGGCAAGCCTATAGGATGCGCCAGGGCAACAGGTTCAATGTGTCGGTTGATTCTTCAGTGCATGAGTTAGATGGGCGACGACGCCGAGGCCAGCCGCTCGACCCGTCGCGAAGCACGCCTGGAGAAGATAACCACCGGTGGGAGCCTCCCAGTCGAGCATCTCACCGGCGCAGAAAATGCCGGGCAGCTTTCTCAGCATGAAGCTCTCGTCGATTTCCGCCCAGGCGACGCCGCCGGCCGTCGAAATGGCCGTCGCGATGTCGGCGAGTGCGGTTCCCCGCAGCGGGACGGCCTTGATCAGGGCGGCGAGGGCGGTGGGCTCGGCGGGTAGGCGGTTTGCGACCGCATCGCGGAGCACGGCCACGGCGGCCGGCGACAGGCGGGCGGCCTTGCGCAGGACATTGGCGCGAGAGTCTCCCTTGCGTGCTGATGCTAGGCGAGCGGCGAGCGCTTCGGTGGTGATATCGGGTCTCAGATCCAGGCTCAGCGCCGCCGTGCCGTCGCGCTGGAGAGCTTCGCGAAGTACCGGCGAGAGCGCATAGATGGCACCGCCTTCGAGGCCAGTAGCTGTGATAGTCGCCTCACCTCGGCTCGTCTGTTCGCCGCAAGTGAGAGCGATGCGCTTCAGAGGTGCGCCGGCGTGGCCCTCGGCAAGATCCGGACTCCAGGAAATGGCGATGCCGCTGTTCGCCGGCTCCAGGGGGCGAACGTCGATGCCCTTGTCGCGCAGTTCGCCGGCCCAATGCCCGTCCGAGCCAAGCCGCGGCCAGCTCGCCCCACCGAGTGCCAGGACCACCGCATCGGCGGTCATCTCGCCCCTCGCGCCGGCTGGATCCCTAATGATGAGTTGGCCCTCGCCTGCGAGCGCGCTCAGGCGATGCCGCAGCCGCATGTCGACGCCGAGGTCGCCAAGCCGCGCGAGCCATGCACGCAGCAGGGGCGAGGCTTTCATGGCCTTCGGAAAGACGCGCCCGCTCGTGCCGATAAATGTCTGCTGACCGAGCACATTTGCCCAGGCCACGATAGCGTCGGGCGGAAAGGCACGGATGGCGGCATCGAGCGGTGCCCGGCCGGTGCCATACCGCCCTAGAAAATCCTCGATAGGCTCACTGTGCGTGAGATTGAGGCCACCGCGCCCGGCCATAAGAAACTTGCGGCCGGCGCTCGGCATCTGCTCGATGATCGTGACGCGATGGCCGGCCTCCGCCACCGTCTCGGCGGCCATCAGCCCGGCCGGGCCGGCCCCAACGACGACCACCCGGCCCCGAGTGGGGCCGGGGGAGATTTCAATCACCACTTGCCGATGTTCGGTGCGGATTTCCAGGGCTCTGCCGGCGGCTTGGCCTCGCCCTTCTGGAGGATCTCGATCGAGATATTGTCGGGCGAGCGGATGAACGCCATGCGCCCATCGCGCGGCGGACGGTTGATGGTCACGCCAGCTTTCTGGAGTTTCTCGCAAAGTGCGTAGATGTCGTCGACCTCATAGGCGAGATGGCCAAAATTGCGGCCCTCGCCATAGGTTTCCGGATCCCAATTGTAGGTCAGCTCGAGCAGCGGCGCGTTGGACTTTGTACCCGCGTCGATATCGTCCGAGCTCGCAAGAAAAATGAGCGTGAAGCGCCCCTCTGGGCTCTCCCGCCGCTTCACTTCCTTCATACCGAGCTTATTGCAGTAGAAATCGAGGCTCTTGTCGACGTCGGTGACGCGCACCATCGTGTGCAGATACCGCATGTTGCCTCCTCGCTGAACGCCGTGGTGATTGCCCGAAGGCGGATCTTGCCGGGCCGGAGCATAGATCGCCCCTCACGCGTGCTGCAAGCAGCTCGAATGGATCGTTCATCAAGACGTCCACGGCGAATCGGACAACGCTAAATGGTGCTTGTGAAGGGCATTGTGTGTGCGTTCAGGAGTGTTTTGAGCGGCAACCCACAGCTTACAGGCCGGTTTCGACCGGGCAACGGACGCGGTGCATTGCGACCAAGAATAAATATCGAAAACAGATGCTTACCGGGACATAAATCAGACGTGACATTATCCGCGTGCGCGAGCTTTGATGACCTGGTGCAGCGAATGTGCCACAGTGGACGCGGTCCAGACTGGTATGGTGCGACCGTCGCCGCAGCATGGTGTCATTCGGAGGGCAAATCGGATGACGTCGGAGGGCGGACGGTCAGATGTGGCAGTTATATTAACAGTGAAGTGGGGTAACGAGATGGGGGATTCCTCGAAAGGGCCGCCGGACATGCACGAGGGCGCGGGCATTGACCCGACCCTAGGCTTGGTTGATGGGGTCGATGGCGTTGAGGTTGTCGAGATTGCCGGGGCAATCAAATGGTTCGACGCCTCCAAGGGATATGGGTTCATCGTTCCCGACAATGGCATGACGGACGTTCTGCTGCACGTCACATGCCTGCGCGCCGGCGGTTTCCAGACCGCCTACGAGGGTGCCCGCGTGCACTGCCAGGCTCTCAAGCGGCCAAAGGGCATGCAGGCCTTCCGCATTATCAGCATGGACGAGAGCACGGCCATTCATCCCTCCCAGCTCCCACAACGCACCCACGTTGTTGTGCAGCCCGAGAGCGGGTGGGAGCGCGCTATCGTGAAATGGTTCAACAGGGTCAGGGGCTTCGGTTTCCTGACACGCGGCGAGGGTACGCCCGACATCTTCGTGCACATGGAGACGCTGCGCCGCTTCGGCTTCACCGAGCTGAGGCCCGGCCAGATAGTTCAGGTGCGCTGGGGAATGGGCTATAAGGGCTGCATGGCAGCCGACCTGCGCCCCGACGGGCCATCGGGACTGCCGCCCTCGCATTGAGCGGAGCGCCCGATTGAGCTTTCTGACGCTAAGAGACGACAGGGCCGCGCCGCGCGCGGTCCTGTTTTGCTTGTTGGTGGCCGCGCTGGTCATCATGATGATGGGCGCAGTCCTTGCCCAGTCCGAGATGAAGATGCGACGCGATACGCTGACCCTGCATACGGCGAGCGGCGCCCACCGCATCGATATCGAGGTCGCCGAGAACGATCGCGAGAAGGCCTACGGGCTCATGTTCCGCCGCTCGCTCGGCGAAAGCGAGGGAATGCTTTTTCCCTATCCGACGGCGCACGAGATCACCATGTGGATGCGCAACACGTTCATCTCGCTGGACATGATCTTCATTCGCGCCGACGGCATCGTTCACCGTATCGAGATGGACACCGAGCCGCATTCCGAGCGCATCATCGCCTCCGAGGGCGATGTCACGGGCGTGCTCGAGATGAAGGCGGGGTCGGCGCGCCGGCTCGGGCTCAAACCTGGCGATCGGGTCGAGTACGCGCATTTCAACAGTACGGCGAAGCGCTGAATTTACGCACCTTGGGCGTCGGAACAGCTTGACGCTCGCGACGCGGCACGGCACTTACACCCCCTGGATCGGGGCATAGCTCAGCCTGGTAGAGCACCTGCTTTGGGAGCAGGGGGTCGCGAGTTCGAATCCCGCTGCCCCGACCAATAATAATCAAAGACTTAGCGACTGTTTCAAACATTCACGGAAAGTTCCGTAGCAACACATTAGCAGCATTTCGCGCCGCGCGTATTTACAACCCAGGCCGAATCAGCGCAGAGAGAGCAGGCCCATATCGCGAGTTGTCTTACCCCCTCAAGCATTCGCGATAGGGGCACTAACGATGATCAAGCTTCGTTCCGCGCTTCTCACCTTGCTGGTGATGGCGCAACTGCTACTGGCAGTGCTGGAAATCATCCGGCAGATGTCATAGGCGCTGGGGGCTTGCTGCGGTGGCGGCGGCCCCCTTCTCATTTTTTGCGCCCCCCGGATTTACACGCTTAGCTCAAGCGAATCAGGCAACGCTTTCCGGGCCTGCGATGCAGGCGCCTTGAGAGGATGGTTGGCGCCGTCCCCCCAAGGCTGACCACCGCCTATCTTTGAAGGGGATAGACAATGGCTGCTTCAGCAGTAGTGCGCCCGCACGCGCGCTTCAACCACTCGTGCATTCCGGCCATCCAGACACACACCACTATCCGTAGTTGGCGAGCGCTCGCGTTCGCTGGCGTCATTCTGGCCGGCACCTGCTACGTGCTATTCCAGGATATCATCGAAGGTGCGCCGCTTACTGTCGGCCATGTCCTCACCGCCTTGGCGCTACTCATTGCGACCGGCGCTGGGCATCAGATCGTGCCCACGTTCAAGGCCGGCCGATACCCACTCACGCTCAGTATGGTGATCCTGGCTGCCGGGGCCATCCTCTACATCGGCATCATGTCTGGCGCCCGGAATGCTGAGAGCATCAGCGCGAAGTCCGAACGGATCGAGGGGCGCAACGCCGAGCGCGATCGCATCAGCAAATTGCGCGAGAAAGCTCAGGCCATGCTCGATGCGGCACTGAAGGAAGTAGCTAAGGCGTGCAAGGGTGGCGTCGGCAAAGACTGCAAAGGCGCCACGGCTACACGCGAAGTGTACGAAGCTGCCGTGAAGGGCCACAATGCGGATCTCGCCAAGCTCGGCACGGCGCAGACAGCCAACGCGGGCTATAAGGCTGCTGCCGAGGCCATCGTCATGCTGCCGTGGTTCGGCGATCGAAGGTCCGCCGACGTTGAGCGTGCTCTCATCGTCCTGCTGCCATGGCTTGCGGTGCTGCTCGCCGAATTGAGCGTGCCGGCCTTCCTGTCGCTGGCCCTCGGCCATGAGAACCTGCGGACGCTTGCCGTCTCTGACATGACATTTGTCGACAACCCGCCGCCCGGCAACGGCGGCAAACGTCGTCGACAGTTGCCGGCAAATGTTATTCCGATTGCCGGCAATCGTTCCGATATCGTTGCCACGCTGGAGGCCGCTGGCCGGCCAATGACGGTGAGCGAGCTAGCTCGGGCCATGCGTGTCACACGCGGCGAGGCTAGTCGGCGTTGGCGTGAGGCCGGCAATCGTGTCACCGCTCGGCGCGATGGCAAGTATGTCGTGATCGGTTTGCCCGAGTGGCAGTTGCGAGCAGTCGGCTAATGTCGGCTGTCTCAACAACTTTAGCCCACTAGCATTACTGGCGGGATTTTCCGCACGGAGGATAAGAGGCAACATTGCGAGATAGCGATTCGCGACTGCGCAAGAGGTACGGCTAAGGAGGGATCTATGGCGGATCCAGCGTATCGAGCACGCGTGCAGCGCTTTCTTGGTGGCGACATCCGTGTCGACGACCTGACCAGACTTTTCTTGTATGCGCGGGCTCACTCAGATGGCCGCGCGTGCGTTCGAGAGATTGGCGACTTTGTCGCTCATCAAGAAGAACGCAATAAAGGCATCGTGACTAGGGACGTTAGAGACTGGTTTCTCACGACGTGGTTCCACACATCGCACATCGGTGGCCCGCCACCTGATGCTCGGCGGTTGCCCGCAAATTTTACCGAAGTTCTAAGTGCGTCATTCAGGCGAACACCGCCGAACATCCTTCGCGATCAAGCAAACTTGGGCCACGGCGATCCGAACAAGCTACTGCGGGCCTTAGCTGGAAAGTTCGTCAGAAATGATGACGACACGCTGTCTGTATCTCCCAACCATACAAGCGCTGAAATGCGCCTGCTGAATGCGCTGATGAATATCACGGCAAGGCCAGCATTCGACGATGAGCAATTGCACTCAGAACTGTCCGACACGCTGAGAAGTCTGGGATTGCTCACGAAAGGCGAGAAGGTCAGGTTCGCTGAACTCAAACCGGCTATTACATTGTATGCCCTCAGCGTGATGCATAATTGCGTCATCCGGTTCGAGGCGGATCGCACCGCAACTTTGAAGCTGGCGGTAGCTGGAGACGTTCTTACAATTCAGGCGCCGGTTCCGGCAAACTTTCCGGGCGTTCAAGGCCCCGTGTTAATTTCATCGTCGATTTTCAATACGGCGCTTCCGCCTCGCGATCATTGCAGGCCTGAGCTATTGAATGGAGATAGACCAAGCGCCACAGTCGAGTTGGAAACACCGAGTCTCCTCCTAAGCCCATTGCTTTAGTCTCTTGCGATTGGCTACGTGTAAATTACCTACCGCTCCACGGATCGAAGTCGGAGCCGCGCGCGATGCCGGAGCGCCGTTCCTGGCCACCAAAGGCGCCGTCATATCGTGGCCGCGCGTACCTCAGATCCATGATGGCCACGCGCAGCGCTGAGAACACGTCATCATCCACTTTGACGATAAGCCCGTTCTCGCGGTGTAAATTGCGCATCTCGCTCCACAAGTCGTGCAGATGCTTGGCGATCTTCAGCCGGCCACTGCTCAGCCTGTTCTGAATGTCGAGCAAGCTGGCCTCGAATGAGTAGCCGCCATCCTTGTGCGTCGCGTGCTGCGAGCGCATTTGCAGGCCGAGCTTGCGATACATATTGGCGATCGTCACGCCATCGCTAAGGCTCTGTCGCGTACCATCGTGAGGCCAGGCCACGGGGCACAGTACGGTGTTCGCCTTGATCCGCTCGGCATGACTAGCTGGCAGCGCGCCTCGGATCTTCCAGGCATCCACGACATAGGCCACGTCAGCATCGCGATCCCAGGCAATGAGACAATAGCCAAACGGATGCGCGCTCTGGCTCAAGCCAGCGTGTGAGAAGTCCAGGCCCGCGATGAAGCACCAATGGTGCGGGATTTGATCGAGGCGCAAGGTGTGCGAGCAGTCGGCCTCATTGAAGTTGAGCGCCGCGCCCTCGCCTTGTGCGTCCACGCCATAGAGGCGCGTCATGCGCTCGGCTTCCGGGTATCGCGACTTGATCTTCTCCCGTTCCTCGGCGGGAATGTGCGTGGCGTCGTCGATTGTCATGCGCACAATTTCACGATCGGGGTGCGGTTCCTCGAAACGCTTGCGCTGATCGGTGCGGCCCAACACTGGCGTCAAGGTCGCATAGATGCGGCCAGCGGTTGTGCTGAGGCGTGCCAGCACCTCGCCGTAAATGTCCTGATGCTCACGGGGTAGCTGCTCATCGAGCCACACGAAGTCGACTGCATCACCCTGGAATGACTGCCGGCCCTGCTGGTACGTCTTGAAGGATAGCGACGCGTTCTTGCCGTTCATGCGCGAGATCGAGACCATATCGACGAACGTCGAGATACCGCGCGCCATGAGCGGCTTTCCCACTATGTGGTCCAGTGGGATCATGCCAGTGCCGAGGCCATTGCGCTGTGTGAGATCGCCGAGCAGCTTCGCCTGATTAATGTCGCGCGTCATCTCTGACGTGGTGCTCGCTACCCAAGCGACGCATTCGTTTGGCCGGATGATACTCGGCACCTTGTGGCGGCGGCCTTCATAGAAGCTCGGATACCAACCGAGCAGATCCCATGTGATTTGCGCCGCAGCGCCCACGGACTTGCCGCCCTGATTGTTGGCCAGCAACTGCACTTCGCTGGCTTGCGCGTTGTGGAAGCGCAATTGTCCGGGGTTCGGTGCGTAATAGAGGATCTTGCGGTACAGCCGATCGTACTCTGACGCTGTGTAAAGTTTCTTGGCGTGCCGGCGCACATCATTGGCGTCGGGGCCTTCCTCGAATTCAACGCTGCTACCAGTCATTTGGGTTATCATCCTGCTCGATCTGCTTTGGTGCCGGCTTTTTCTTCGGCGCCACTTCAACTGCCTGCACATCGATCGCCGTGGCGCGTGCGCGCGCAATGTAGTAGTCCGCAGCCGACACAGCGGCGGCATCGCCTTGACGCTCCAGCTCCGCGCGGATCTCTTTGTCGCTGCGGCCTTCGCGGATGCGCTGATCAACCAGCTTGAGGAAGATCTCGGCCTTATCCTCTGACAGCTCATGCTGGTGCTTGTGGATCTGCGCCAGCGGGAAAGCGCGATCCATGGCCATCTCGACGGCCTTCATGTGACCCTTGGAATAGGGATTGTCGATTTGCGATTCTACGGCGCGCAACGCCTTGCCGCCGAGCATGGTGAGCCGGCGCACGTCCATCTCGTGGATAGCCTCCAGCACGCGCTCATCTTGCAGCAGCACGTAGGCCTGCCGTTTCATGTGATCGTTTTGGCACTGGTATCCTGCCAGCCGCGCGGCTTCCTTCCGTGATCCGTCCTGGCTTTGAATGACCAGATGACACCACGCGACGACAAACGCGCGCATACGATCGGTGGGTAGCGCTTGGAGCTTCGGACCCATAGGCCAGTCCACGCCAGCGAAGCGGAATGTTGGCCCGCTGTCGCGTAGGCGTTCGGGCAGATTTGCACGGTGCTTATTGGCCATGGCTCACACGCTGTCGTTCTTCCGCAATAGCAGCCCGTATTGATGCAGCTTGGCTGTTGACACCACCTTGGCTGTAGCCGACTTCCCGCTCCGCTGCGCCCTTGCTCCGACCCGCGTGCACATAGTGCATCACGAACAATTGCTGCTTAGCCGTGCAGCACCTCATCGCTTCGCCGAGAGGAAGCGTCGTTCCCTGCCATATGATCTCTGAGGCGCCGGCATTGCGGACGCCGGCCTTCCGATGCTCGCGCGGTCTAGGTGCTGGCTTCTTGGCCTCGCGCTTGTGCGCAATGATGGCTTCGCTCAAGAGCCGATGCACGGCATGAATGCCATCAGCATCCACCAGCTCACAATAGAGCCGCTGGAGCTGTGTCCGCTTCTCATCGAGCGTGCTCACGTCGCCTCACCGCTTCAAGTCTTCGGCCAGATTTACTAGGCGCACGAACACGTCGAAGTCATTGACGGCGAAGGCGGCGACGGACTGATCCGACTTGGCCAACAGCTTGCGGACCGCTTCCTGCTTCGCGGGCAAATCATCCCATCCGTGATTGATCGCCCATTGCGTGATCATGTTCTGCTGCTGCGCCTGCCACGTGGCGCGATCGGCCTCCGACAACTTGCCGTAGTGCTCCAGGTTGTGGCTGATCCGCTGAGCAATGTGATTGCCGACTGAGCCGGAGAACTGGAGGCTAGCGAGGAAGCCCTTGATGCGATCGCCGGTATCGGCTGGCACCCCCGGCGGCAGAGCCACGGTGTAATCAGCTGCGCTCGCCGCAGGATTTACACCAATGGCCCGCAGCCTTTCTGCTTCGGCTTTCTGCTCGGCAGAGAGCGGTGGCGGGCCTCGCTCCTGCCAGTAGCGCTCCGGCGGAATCAAGTCCCTCGCCTGAGCGAGACGCGCCACTATTTCAGCATTGGATGGCGGCCGGCTCCCCGGTGCTCCATTGATGATCGCGGCGACAGGCGCGTTCGCAAAATCACGCACCTCTTGGCTGAAAGTATGATTGCCACTCGGCGGCTCAAACGTAGGCGGTGCTTCGGCGAGGGGATTGGCGATTTCATCAGGCATTTACACTACTCCTAGTTACACACTGAGCTGCTTGGCTGGTGCTCCAAGCGAGGGGGAACACCGAAGCACCAGCCAGCGCTCGACCGCGATGACACCCACCAAGGAGATCGCGGGACCAACATGCCCTCGTGAGGGCAATTACTGAATGCGCACCACGCTCGCGACGGCAGCCGGTGATGTGTCCACGCCGCTCACCGCGAGCCTGTACTGTCCGGGCGGTAGGTCAGCAGTTTTGAAGCCATCAACGTCGGTGAAGCTCACTGGCAGCGTGCCACCACCTTCGCCAGCCACAACGGGCGCCACCTGAAGGCTCGGCACAGCGAGCCAGTTGGTGCCATCCATGGTCGCCTGAAGCGCGACGGTATCGATATCGCCGATATCGCAAATGATCGCGTATCGGCCGCCCTTCAGCACGAACGGCGCAGTGGTCGTCGTCAGTGCAGTGAAGTGTTTTGCTTCTCCAACATTCATGTTCGTCTACTCCGCTGCCGCGATTGATTTGCTCAGCCAGAACGCCAGCGACGCGCTATTGCCCGCATCGTGCTCGGCGAGGATTTTGCCAACTGCTGTCTGCGCACCGCGCGCAAATGCACGTTCGATGCGACGCCGCGAGCTGGCATCCAGGCCCATGCGTGCAAGCTCAATCTCTTGATCGGCGAGCCAAGCGGCACGTGCCACAGCGGACATGCGCTCGACAGAGACAAGGTGATCGCAGAGCTGGCGCCAGCTGACGCTGACTAATCCGGTCGCATCGCAGTACGCACGCCACTCCCACTCGGGGATGCATTCGAGGCGAGGTTTCATGGCTACCAATCCTCACCACTGAAGCGGCCGGTGCCATCGATCTTCGTGCTGTACTTCCCTCGCGCGTTCAGCTCGGCCTGAACCTCGGCGGCGCTGCGTGTCGGGCCGCTGGGCTTCAGCGCCTCGCGCTCGGCCGGCGTCAGTGGCGTGATGGGAGCGGCGGCCAGTCGGCGCGCATGGGCTCCCTCGCTCTCCCCTGGCCGAGGCAAATCTTCCCGTGCGACTGCCTGCTCGCGCTCGTGAGTGGCGCGCTCGGCCGTGACATTGATCGGTGCGGTGCCTTGCTCGCGCGCCTCGTCAATCTTGGCATCAGTTTTCGAGCGCCACGGTCGCAGCCATGAAGTCGCCTTCGCGGGCTTCTCATCTTTCTTGCCGAGATCACGACCCGCGAAGTCACGCTCATTGTGGACAATAGCGCGCACCAGTTCGGTGGCCGCTTTCAGGTTTGCGCTCAGGCTCGGGATATCATCTGACTGCCCGTAGGGCCGTGGCACACCATCTAGTCGGATGGTTCGTTCGCCGCCCGGAAGCGTTGGGTTGGCCCTGTAAATCTCCCGAGCAAGCAGGCGCTCAAGCTCGCCGTCACCTAGCGCCATGCCCATACGCTCGGCATCGGTCCCAAGCAGACCATCGCCGAGCAAGTCGCGTGCTTTCGTGGTCGCGGCACTCATGCTTGCGTAAAGCTTGGCCACCTGCGCAACGGCTGCCTCCAGCTCGGCACCGATTGCATTCCTTTGATCAAGGCCCTTAAGCGCCCTCGCAATTTTGTGAGCCTGCTGCTCGCGGCGATGCTGCAACAATGCCTCGGCTTCGCGCTTCTCACTTTCACGCGCGGCCAGTCCGAGGCGCGCGAGATTTCTCTCGGCGACGATGCGCTCACTGGCGAGCTTGTCGAAGGTGGCAGGATCATCGATCGATGCAGCGGCGAGCTTATTGTCCAGCTCACTGAGTGCGAGCTGCGCCGCTTCGTATTCAGCCGCGCACTTCCTGGTCAATGCGAGTGCGGCTTCAAGGGCCGAACTATCCGCGAGAATTTTGTGGCCAGCCATAGATCACCTCATGTGCCAGTTGATTGCTTCGCCACGGCGGGCAAGAGCGCGTGCTGAACCTCGCCGGCCGTAGGGCGATGAGTGGCCGCGAGCGATGCTCGACAGTGCCGAGGCGAGCGACATGCCGGTGAGCCGCATGGCGATTTGCCAGCGGTCAACAACGGTATTCACCGTGCCGGGGTCCATATCGTCGAATTCACGCTCCACGGCGGCGCGCAGCTCGGCAAAGTGCGGTGCCGCTGCAATGCGCCTATTGTCGGCGTCAATTTCCGCATACAGCGCATCGAGATCGATATCGCCCCAGCATTCGACATCGAATTCCGCGCTATCGGTCCGGCTATTCTGGCGGCGCTTAGCCATGATCGAGCACCCTCCGCACGTCATCGGCAGTCGCAAATCCGCGCCGGATTAATTCTGAGGCCCGCACCTCGAAGCGCGTACCGCCTCGCCCGCCATGACCGGGCGCTATTCTCCATCCGCCGAAGCGCCCCGCCTTTGTGAATTTACACGCCTTGTGACGCGTGCAGCCGAGCAGTTGTCCGAGCTGCACCATGGATAGGTGTAAATCCTCAGAACAATAGTGCGGCCGCATGGCAGGTAAATGTTCAGAAGAATAACGGGTCTGCATGGCGTGTAAATCTTCCTCGGCGTTATTGTCAGTTATTGTAGTTCTGCTTGTACTTGACTCGATGTCATCTGCGGAGCCCTTGACAAGTAGCGTAGGAGCTGCCACTTTGCACCAAGTAGTTGGAAACGTTACTAGCCGTTGAGGGGCGGCGAGGGCCACAATCAGGCGTTGAGTATGGTGGGAAGTACACGTTGTGATCTAACGCCGCTGGAGGCCGGCAGCCTGATCTGGCCCGACGACCGCGACCGTACCGAGGATTCGATCGAGACGGCCCTCGGGCGCTGGCGAAAGGGCGCGATCGGCCCCCCGTGGCGCCGCATCGGCCGTGGCAAGAAGGGGTTGATCCGGTACGACCGGGACGCGCTGCTCGCCTGGATCGACCTATGGGGCGGTCAGAGGCCCGATCACCGCACGAAGGCCCGTCCGGCTGCCTCAGTAGGGGCGCCAGCGGCCAAGCGCCGGTCCCCGGCTGCCAGGACGCACAGGGCTAGGGCCTGCCTGGCTGAAACGCGGGAGGCGCCAGTCGCCCTCTGATCCCTGCCGTTGAAACGAAGGCGCCCCGGCCGCTGATGACGACCGAGGCGCGAGACCTTCCCAAACATGCGTCCCAACCGAGACCAAAAATCGTCTCAAATGAGAGTGCCTCTATATGACAAGTCCCGCGTCCGCCGTCAAGAACAAGCTGCACACCGAAGCCCTGGCCTACGCCGCTCGCGGCACCCCCGTCTTCCCGTGCTGGCCGAATACAAAGAAGCCTATTCCCCGGAACGGCCTCCATGCTGCCACCACTGATCGGAAGCAGATCGACGCGTGGTGGACTGAGCACCCGGACGCCAACATCGCATTCGTGCCTGCGAGCATCGGCCAAGCCGTGATCGACCTCGATGGCGAGGAAGGAATGGCGGCGTGGCGCGATCTGGGATGGGATTTCGACTGCCCCGAAACATTGGTGGTGCAGACGCCGCGGGGTGGACAGCACTGGTATTACGCGGGCACCGTTCCGCCGTCACAGTGGGCACCGGGCCGCAAGCGTTGCCTTGGCGAGCACATCGATACTAGGGGTCTTGGCAGCTACGCACTGCTACCACCGAGTGTCACCGATGATGGAATTTACACGGTGTTGCATGACCGGGAGATAGCAAAGCTCCCTGAGTGGATACCTGCGAAGCTGGCGCCGACTGCAACGCCACTGAAGGCCAGCAACGTCACACTTGATGAACCGCGCAACATTGACCGGGCAATGCGGATGCTCAAGGCGCGGATTGCAAAGGCTAAGGATCTGCCAGATGAGCAAGCCGCCAGATATGTTGCGGTCCAGGGGAAAGGTGGCGACGCTCACACTCTACAGCTCTGCATGGAGCTGAAGGATATGGGGGTGTCGCAAGAGCGAATTCCCGACGTGCTTGAGGAGTCGGGTTGGAACGCGGCGTGCCGACCGCCATGGGACATCGAAGGGAAAGACAGTCTCGGCGCCAAGGCTGCGAACGCTTACAAGAGCGGACAGAACGAACCCGGCAGTAAGGTGGAGCCACCGCTCGAAGAAATTTTCGCACCCGCGCTGGAGAAGGCCAGACAAAAAGCGAAGGAAGCCCTTCTTGCACGCATTGGCGATGGCGATATCAGAAAGGTGCAGCGCGCCCGCGTGACATGGCTGTGGCGCGACTACATCCCGCTTGGCATGTACTCCGTGCTGGCCGGGCGGGGCGACACGGGCAAGAGCGCAATGCTCATTGACTTCATTGCCCGCGTGACGAACGGCAAGATGTGGCCGGACGGCAGACACCAAGCCCCACAGGGCCGCGTCATTCTGTTCAATATCGAAGACAATAAGAAGCTCATCCTCAAGGCGCGGCTAGAGGCTGCCGGCGTGGATTTGAGCATGGTGCGCGTTTACGACAGAACATGGGCCGATGGCACGCCGATTAACTTCAGCCTGCCCGAACATCGAGAGTTGCTCGATGAGTTGATAGCCCTGGACGGTGCCATCCTTGTCGTCATTGATCCAATCACCAGCTTTGCCGCCGGCATCAATCACGACAATGAAAGCGAGGTCCGTGGCGTTCTCGATCCATTGAGCGACATTGCGGAGAAGCATGGCTGCGCGATTGTTGGCAATCGGCACGGGGGCAAAGGCCACAAGAATGACGATAACCCAAATAACAGCGTGCTCGGGTCCGTGGCCCACACCGATATCCCGCGTTCCGTGCTTCAGGTCGCATCAACCGACGATGAGCTAGAGACCCGACAGGTCCGCGTGCTGGAGCAAACAAAGTATAATGTTTCGGAGAAGCAACGCCCGCTCCAGTACATAATTGAAGTCGTCGATATGGAGACGGGCGAGGTCATTCCACACGGCACGATGGTGGATGATCCATCCACCCGCATCAAATACCTCGGACATGCCAGCACCAGCATTCGTGAACTACGGATGCAGCGGCCGAACAAGCCGGGGCCTGATGATGAGGTGGTCCAAGAGGTCGTGCGCTTCTATCAGGAATATCTCGGGCCGGGGCCGCAGACGAACAAGAGGATCAAGGCCGCAGCTCAAGCCCATGGCTTCTCACAGCGGACGATGGCGCGCGCGCGCGTGAAGCTCGGGGTGAAGTATTTTTATGAGGGGCCGGTGCAGATGATCACGCTGCCCGGGTGGCACGCCGATAAGCAAGAGCCGAAGCGCGCGGCGAACGACCATGATTGGTGACGGGCGTCCAACTGATCCGTTATCCCCCTATATCGTGAATGCGTTATATCCGCCGGGATACGTTGTCGGGAGGGTATGCCAAGTTCCGAGTACGGATCAAAGTGGCTTAAAGGGTGGTGGGGGGGTGCCAGTTGATATCTTGGCACACCCTAATAAGATCAATGACTTAATTTGGCATATCCTACCAGTCAGCGCTCTTGTGCCACTATTGTCAGGCGGAGGGTATGCCAAGATAGCAGGTGGCACCCCCCCTGGCATAGTTGGCGTCGCCTAAGCCCGTAGTTCAGGCCACCTCGGCAGCATGAAACTGACCAAAACTCGACTTTGACATTCACGGCAAAAAGCGCCCCAAATCCCACAATAACAGCCTCGCCGTGGCGTTAATCCCTGGCCTTGTTAGCCACTTGCCGAAACCCCCGGAATCACTGCATTTCCAGTGGCTCATAATCCTGGCTAATTGAGGGGACCGCAAATGACACGACGAATTGGCTATGCGCGCGTCTCGACGCGTGACCAGAACCTTGACCGGCAGATTGCCGCGTTGCGTGCCGAGGGGTGCGATCTGATCTTCCGCGAGAAGGCATCCGGCAAATCTATCAAGGGCCGGCCGCAGCTCGACCGCGCCATTGATGCGCTCGGCACGGGTGACGTGCTGGTGCTGGCGGAATGGGATCGCGCCACACGCTCAATGACCGATGGCATTGCGATCATCGATCGTGTGCACCGCCGAGGGGCATTCATCAAGGTGCTCGATCGGAGCTACCTGGATCTCACGCAACCAATCAACCGGGGCCTGCTGGCCTTCCTGAGTGCCCTGGCCGAGGATGAGCGCAATCGCATCCTGGCTCGCGCTGAGGGCGGCTGGAAGGCTGCTAAGGCCGCTGGCAAGCATATGGGTCGTAAGCCCAAGCTCACCGATCACCAGCAGGCCGAGGCCCGCGAGCGCATGGCCAAGGGCGATACGTGCCGCGCGATCGCTCGATCTCTCGGCGTGCACCACAGCACGGTCAGCCGCCTGAGTTGGTAGCAGCGCCACGTTGCTGGCTTTGCCTCGCGTGCTGAATTCGTCGCCAAGGGCGAGCTTGCCGCCGTAGCAAGTTGCCGATGCAGAAAGACCCCCGGCACGTGCCCCCGGCATCCCGATCCGCCATGCTACGCTAATAGCCATCTGAATCCCAGATATACGGGTGGCCGAAAAATTTGGGCCGCTATTGTTGGTGACAATTACTGCCCGGGAAAAATTGAAGCCGGCCGGATGCTATAGAGGTGCGCGATTGCTGATGGGCGGGGTCTCATATGAAATCCGATGATCCATGGTTTGCCGCGTGTCATGAGGCTGGCCATGCCACCATTGCGCTCATGCTCCGCCTCAAATTCGGCTATGTCGCGATCAATGGCACGCAAGGCAAGCTGATACTGCGACCACCAAAGCCTGAACTGATGGATCGCCCTACCTACGCCGAGCATTTCAATCTTCGCCATCTTAAAGTCACCTATGCCGGGATGGCCGCAGAGCTGAAAGCTCGCGGAGCGCGATGTCCCAACGGCCTCGGCGACGAACAACGGGAACGTATTCGTCTCGGCGCAGCGGAAGATACCGAAGCGGCCGCTAGAATTGAGGCCCGACTCAGTGAGAAGGCCACATCCGAGGCATTGCTTTGGGCGGGACGCCAGATCAATCGAGATGACGTATGGCAGGCAATTTGCGCACTGGCTCAAGAGCTGATCACAAAGGAAATGCTGCTTTACGGCGATGCACGCGCCATCGTCCAACCGTATGGAATTCTCCCTTAAACTGTAAGAGACCTCAATGGCTGCATCCTGCAAAAGGCGTTACGTCCGCGCGCGTATGCTATGGCGGGACGTTCCCCTCGCCTTGAAAGTAGGCCTCATTCTCACGCCGATTTGGCTGGGGGCTGTTCTCGGCTATAGCCAATCATTTGAGAAGGTAAAATCGCAGAATGAGTTAGGCGACTTCCTAGCGGGCGTCTTTGCGCCACTTGCATTCCTTTGGCTAGTAATTGCCGTGTTCCTCCAGAAAGACGAATTGGGCTACCAGCGACAAGAGCTGATAGATAGTCGCATTGCCCAGCAGCGGTTGGCGTTGGAAACGGTAGAGCTTGTCAAGGTATCAAAGAGCAGCTTGGCCCATCAGCTTTGGAAGGCTGAGGATTTGGAACTGCAGAAGGATGTGGAGCTTCTTTGCGATCTGCTGTGCAGCTACTCTCCCCGCATTATTTATAGCTACGCGCACGTCAAGCGTCCTCTTTTTGGGCATTTGGAAAAGGAAAACGGCTTGGATACAAATTTTGCAGATGCCTTGGGAAGCTTGATATCTTGGTTTAATGCGCGTGATCGCGTCGTTCTGGATAGTAATCCGGCCAAGGCTGCTCAACTCGCCGATCGTATACAGCGACAGCTGATGTTCATTCTCGATAACGTGCCATTGGAAAAGTCGCGACCGGGCTTAGCTGTGCGGATAGAGATCTGGCAATTGAGTGAATTATTTCACATGCTCGGCGAATTCCAGGCATGGCTCAAAACTCGCGTTTCCAAGTGAAGAGCTCACGCTATTCCATCGTTTCGAGTGACTCCGTGAAGCCCTGCACCTTATGCATCAGTTCAAACATGGCATAGGTGGCGCGGGTAATTTCCTCACTTATGGCCGCCACTTCCGCAACGGACATTTCGACTTCTTCATGGGTCGTCATGGTTTTGGGCTGCCGTGATTGTGCCTTCTTGAAAGTCGTCTGACCCTGGACACGCGTGGCAATATCTGGAGCGTCGCCGGGGAACCAATGGTCGTGCACAACACGGTTTCGTCGAAGCCTGAGATCGTTGTCAATTTTGTTAATCAGCGTGTCCATTCGGTCGAACCAATCATCGCTTGGTTTGCGCACACTTGCGATGGCCCGGAGCATTTTGAGCTTGTCTCTGAAATCGGCGTTTACAGAGATGCAGTGCATTTCGAGGCTGTTGACCTCGTGGTTCATTAGATGCGCGAACGCCGCGTCGGCGATTTGCTCGAGCCAGGTCCAGTGGATGCAGACAAAGCCGATGGCCTCGGCATGACGCTTCAATCGCTCATCGAACGGGTCAATTGACATGGTCGAGAACTCCCCATGGAACAGTCACCATCCCACAATGCGGTCGACCTCATCGGCGAGCTTTTGCAGAGCATCACGCTTCTCCCCGAGATACGCGAAGCGATCATATACACCAGCCACGCCACCGATCTTGTGGCCTAGCACCCGCTCGGCTGTATCATTGTCGACCTTAAGGCTTGAGAGCATCGTCCGTGCCGTGCGCCGCAGATCGTGTAACGTCCAGTGCGGCACCTCGGGCGTCTCGGCCTTCCAGCAAATTTGCGCCATGCGCATCGTGAGCACGCCGAACGCCTTGCTGTACCCCGAGAAGGCCGTCTCGCCGCCATCGGTCGAGAACACATAACGCTTGCCGCCGGGCTTCACTCCGAGCCCCTGCAACTCTGTCACGGTCTGGCGGCTCAATGGCACCACGTGCGCCACGTTGGTCTTGTAGCGCTCGGCCGGTATCTCCCAGAGCCATTGGCCCTTGGGAGCGCCATGCTTGTTGCCCGGCTGCGCAATGGACAGCTCGCGCTCATGCATCCCGGCCACCTCGCTCCGCCGGCAGGCAGTGAGGAGCAATGTCTTGATGAAAGCCGGATAGATGCACGGCAGCCGTTCGCCGGCTTCGTTGTGTGTGCCGCGCTGGCCTTCCGTGGGGCGCTTCAGGGCGCTCCAGAGTACGAACAGCTCGTGTTCGGTAAGCCACCGCTCTCGGGCCTGTTCCTTCCGCTTGGTGCCGCGTCGGCGCCGGATGATCAGCGGGTTGGTGAAATCGTCGTCTCGTTCGTCAGCCCACCATGCCAGCGCCGAGCTGAGGCGTGAGCGCACCCGATTGGCCATGACGGGCGCCGGCCCCCGAGGCTTTCCCTTGCCGCCTCCGCGCTGCCTAGGGCTATTGAGGCCGCCCTCACGGATGCCATCGAGCATGGTGGCGATGTGGCTGCGCTTCAGCTCATAGACGCCTAGCTCGCCAATGGCCGGCTTCACGTATCGGCCGAAGATCCGCCGGTACTCGTCTGACGTTCGCAGGTCGCGTCCCTCATGCTTCATGAAGGCGTCCACCACGTCCGCGACGGTCGAACCCTTCTCGGCCTTCTCGGCTTCGGCCTTGACCTTGCCGATGGCCTCGCCACGGTCCAGGGCCTGCCGCAGCGTCCGTGCCTGCCGGGCGGCCTTCACGCATGACCAGAGTGGCCAGCGCCCTATGGTCTCGCGGCGCTGCTTTCCGTCTGCATCGCGGTACACCAAGCACCAGCTCTTGGCTCCGGCCGCCGTCGCCTGGATACCGAAACCGCGCGGCGTCGGCTTGCCCTCAATCACGCCTTTCAGGAAGTGCGTCTTTGCACCCTTGGGCGGCAGGCCCAACGCACGGATGGTATCCTCATTGACGTGCATAGCGCCCCCGCTGCTACGTGAATCCGTAGCAACACCATAGCAACACTGGCAGCCGGGCACAATAACAACTCAGAGCACCGATAAATGGGCTCCTCCGGCTCAACAATAGTGAGCCAGTAAAGCAATTTACACGCATAGCGTACGAAATATCGAGGCTAGGTAAGGCGTTACAACATTAACCAATTTCAGTCCGTATTATGCTTTGGGAGCAGGGGGTCGCGAGTTCGAATCCCGCTGCCCCGACCAATAATCTCAATGTCTGGACTATCCGGGGATCACGGTCGATCCCCGATCCTGTCCTCGTAACCGTTATAGTTGGCACTGCTCCGGCGTGCCATCGATGTGGCCACCGTCAATCGAGCAAGAGGTGCAGCTCGGCTACGAGGCGCTCGTCTCGCAGACCCCAGATGAAGGGAATGCCTGTTCCCAGCCACTCGACGAGTTTCGCCAGCGCAGCCAAGGACTGGCAGGACCGCATTGCCCATGTCGATCCGCGTAGCTCATCGGTCGCCTTCATGGTGGTCGCGGCGGGCTCGGTCTGTGCTGACCGCACATGCAACGGCCCGACCAGCTATCACACACGCGCATATCAGTTCGACACGGCGCGCGTGCACGAGCCCAGAAGGCCAGAAAATGGCGTTTAATGGGCAATATTGCTGAACAGCACGCGATCTGGCGGCGTGGCCACAATGCCACGCCCGGTAATGCAAACCCAGCACATTACTTGACTACATGAGTAAACTTTAATCTTCTGTCGATGTCAGCGACGCAGGCAGCCAGGCTGAAGGCCACCGCCCCCCAACGTCGCGATATCAGGGGCTCAGGGATTCGCGCGGCAGGTAGCGCGAGGGGGGACTGTAATGGATAGGAACGACGAGATGTCCGCTGGCGCGGACACCGATATACACGCGCGTGTGGTCGACAGGCTACCGTTGGGTCAGCTGTCGCTCGGCATCGCTGCATCGATGCTCTTCGCGACGACAGCCGCCGCGCAAACGACTTTGCCGCCGCTCGCCGTCGAGACCAAGAAGGCGCCCCCGAAGGCAAAAGCAAAGGCCAAAGCCAAGCAGGCGCCCGTAGCTGCGACGCCCGCTCCGGCAGCGCCTGTGCTGCTCGCGGACCCCGCTGATGCAACGCCCAAGCGGCCGGCTAGTCCCTCGAACTCGCTGGATGCGGGCACCGGCATCGGCCGTCTGCCTGGGACGGTCCAGGACCAGCCTCAGACCGTCAGCGTCATCGGGCAGACGCAGATCCGCGAGGAGAATATCACCACCCTTGAGCAGGCCCTGCGCGGCGTGCCCGGTGTGACCGTCGCGATTGGCGAAGGCGGCGGCGGCATGAATGGCGACCAGTTCCGCATTCGCGGCTTCCAGGCCAAGGGCGACATCTACATCGATGGCCTGCGCGACTTCGGCGTCTATGTGCGCGACAGCTTTGCCTACGAGCAGGTGCAAGTCATCAAGGGGCCGTCCTCTGAAACGTTCGGCATGGGCACCACCGGCGGCGCCATCAACATCCAGCAGAAGACTGCACATCTGGGCGACGAGACTAGTGTTGAGGTCTCCGTCGGTACCGGACCGCTGGTGCGCACGACGATCGACGTCAACAAGCAGATCAACGCGACGACGGCGGCCCGCATCGTCGGCCTGTACCACGATCAGGATCTAGTGGATCGCGATCACCTCTACTCCGATCGCTCGGGCGTTCTTGCCTCGCTGGCCTTCGGCCTCGGCACGGACGAGAAGCTGACCGTCAACTACCTGCACCAGTCGGGCAAGCGCAAGCCGGACATGGGCGTGCCGATCTTCGATCCTGATGGCACGGCAGCAGGTTCGCGCCTTGGCAAGCCGGTCACCGAGTTCGGCGTGTCGCGCAAGAATTTCTATGGCAAAGAGACCGACCTCGACGACTCCGACGTCGACATGTTGACGGCGCGTTACACGAAGCGCGTGAATGAGGCACTGACGATCTACAATGACACGCGCCTTGCGATGTACAGCCGGTACTTCGCGCAAACAGTGGTGAGCTGCGCAACAGGCTCGGCGTGCGGTAACAGCATTCTGGATGGCACGTTCAACGGCGCCTATGCGTTCGGTGGCCCGGCCGGCTTCGATCAGGAGTCCTGGGGCATCCAGAATGTCACGACGGCACTTGCGAAGTTTCACACTGGTCAACTACGCCATGAGTTCGTTGCAGGCATTGACGTCTTCTACCAAAATGACCGGCGTACGAATCTCGGCAACTTCAGCACGCTGCAGCCCGGCGTGACCAATGCGGCGAAGACGCCGGGGACGATTGGGAACCCGCTCTACCAGAATCCGCCTGATTTCTATGTGGCGCACAACCAGCTTGCGCGAAAGAAAGCGGAAGCCGACAACATCGCCTTCTTCGCGAGCGATCGTGTGTGGCTGACGCCGGAGTTCTCGGTTCTTGGTGGTATCCGCTGGGATAGCTACTCGGCCACCTACAGGGCCACGAATACGACGACAGGCTCATGGACCGGTGGCACGGCCATCGACACGTCAGCTGACACGGACTTCTGGAGCCCGAAGGCGAGTGTGATCTGGGAACCGACCAAGCAGCAGACGTATTACGTCTCCTACGCGAAATCGTTCTCGTCGCTCGCCGGACAGTTCATCACGAACGACAATGCGTCCGTCGGCAATGCAACTCAGGAGCCCGAGGAAAACAAGCTTTGGGAGATCGGTGCAAAGTGGTCGCTCCTGGATGGTCGACTTGGTGCGACGGCGGCACTCTTCCGTGTCGACAAAACCAACGCGACCGTTGACGACGGAACGGGCTCGCAGGTTCCGACGGGTGAGGAGCAGCGTGTCCAGGGCGTCGAGCTAGGCCTGACCGGGCAGCTGACATCCGCTTGGGCCATCCAGGCCGCCTATGCCTACATGGACAGCGAGATCCTCGGCAATGCGGCGACGACCGGAAACAATCCGGTTGCCAAGGATGCCAACAAGGGCAATCGCGTCTCCTTCGTTCCCGAGCACGCCGTATCGGTATGGTCGACGGTCGAGATTTCGAAGCTCATGCACCTCTGGCCGGGCAAGACGACGATCGGCGGCGGTGTCCGGTGGACCGACGAGAACTATGCCAACTCGGGTAACACCTCCATCATCCCGGCCAACTTCTCGTTCGATGCGATGATCTCCTACGAGAAGGACGGTTGGCGGTTCGCGGCCAACGGCTACAACCTGACGGATGAATTGAACTACGACGCGAGCTTCGGCAACCGCGCTGTCGTCGCCCCCGGGCGCACGCTGTTGTTCACCGTCGGCAAGAAGTTCTGATTGGCGTCGAGTGCACGGGATCGCGGACATGGGCTCTGTCCATGTCCGCAACTCTATTTACTGGGGTCGATCTCAATCCGACCCGAAGGACTGCAATGAACAACAAGGCCATCTTCGTCTGGCAAGGCAAGGTGTCCCGCGAGGCAAGACTTGCCGAGGATCCCGCATTCGCGGCCGGTGAGGTGTGCAAGGCGGCGATTTCTGGCGATCCCGCAGCGCAGCTTTCCTGGGGCCTGATGCTGCTCGATGGTCATGGCACGCCGCGCGACCTCGACGCGGCATTCAAGTGGATCCAGCTTTCGGCGCGCGCCGGTGGTCGAGATGCCGCCAACATGCTCGGCCGTTGCCACGAACTCGGTTGGGGTACGACCGTCAATCTGACGAGTGCGGCACGCTGCTATCGCGCAGCCGCCGAAATGGAGCACGCCTGGGCGCAGTTCAATCTGGCCTGTCTCATTCTTCGCGAGGACGGCGTGCCGGGTGAACCGGCGGAGGCGATGGGGATGCTCGTGCGCTCGGCGCATGCGGGCAACGCCAAGGCCATGAACATGCTCGGCCGCTGCCGCGAAGAGGGCTGGGTCGGCGAGCCCAATCTCGCGTCGGCGCGGCGCTGGTATCTGCGCGCCGCGCGTGGCGGATGTTTCCGTGGCGCCTTCCACACGGCCCGGCATCTGCTAGCCGCCGGCGATATCGATCGCGCTACCTTCTGGCTGCGCAAGTCCGTGAGCGTTGCTCCTGCGGATTTCTGCGAAGAGCTCGGTGCGATGTTCGCCAATCACTCCGACGAGCGCCTGTGTGCGATCTCGGCGCTCGCCTTCGAGCAGGCCCCGCGGGCGGCAAAGCAGGCCCCATCCAATAGTCAGGTCGATGCGACCGGAGATGCCGCGCCTCGTGCAGCGCGGCCGCGGCATCGCAGAAGGCGCGGTGTGCTTGGAGCAGCGCGTCGCCTCGCGGCATCGGCCGGGATTGTCCGGCAATGACGAGCACACTGTCGGGCAACGCCGACGACAATCGCAAAGCAGATCCAGTCGCGTCTGCGTCTCCTGTCGGAGACAGGACCAAGCAGCGCGGCCGCCCCGGCCGCCCCCCGAAGAACAAATGGGCGAGCCGCTCTTTTTGGCTGCGCCACATGCAGCAGTGGCATTGGATAAGCGCCGCGATCTCACTCGTGGGCATGCTTCTGTTCTCCGTGACGGGCATCACGCTCAACCACGCATCACAGATCGACGCGTCGCCGACGACTACCCAGCTCGAAGCGAAGCTGCCCGCGGGTATGCTGGCGCTCGTCAAGGCTGATCCTTCGGTCGGAAAGGCACCTGTGCCGCAGCCGCTCGCCGACTGGATCAAGGGGCGCATCAGCATTGATGTTGGCGGCCGTCCCGCCGAGTGGTCCGCATCGGAAGTGTATGTTGGGCTTGCGCGGCCCGGTGGCGACGCATGGCTCACGATCGATCGCGCGAGCGGCGACATCTCGTACGAACGAACGGATCGCGGCTGGATCGCCTATCTCAATGATCTCCATAAGGGCCGCAATACCGGGCTCGCGTGGAGCATCTTCCTCGATATGTTCGCGCTCGCCTGCATCATCTTCTGCGTGACCGGTTTCGTGCTGCTGAAGTTGCACGCTGTCGGGCGCCCTTCGACCTGGCCAATGGTCGGTCTCGGCGTTGCCGTGCCGATCATCGTGCTCATCATCTTTGTCCACTAGAACGAGGAACTCATGCGGATTGCGATCACGGTTGGACTGTCGGGCGCCATGGCGGCGCCGACGCTCGCGGCCGACATCAATCTCAATGTCGAGATCCCGCGCCTGAGCGTGGCCGAGTACCATCGCCCCTATGTCGCCATCTGGCTCGAGCGCGCGGACAACAGCGTCGCTGCAAATCTCGCCGTCTGGTACGACGTCAATCTGCGCAACAACGAGGGTACCAAGTGGCTCAAGGACCTGCGCCAGTGGTGGCGTCGTACGGGTCGCGAGCTGACCATGCCCGCTGACGGACTGACCAGCCCCACGCGTGCGCCCGGCAAGCACGATGTGCCCTTCGCAGGCGCCAGCAAACCGCTCGCCGACTTGGCGCCGGGCCAATACCAGCTCGTCATCGAAGCCGCGCGTGAGGTCGGTGGGCGCGAGCTGCTGCGCATTCCCATGCAATGGCCTCCCAAGGAGCCAATCAACCTCACGGCGAAGGGCGAGCACGAACTCGGCGCCATCTCCGTGACTCTCAAGCCATGACTCTGAACCCAAGACACTGGCCATGACACCAGCGAGAGGGATGAACATGAAGACAACTGCCAAGCTTGCCGTCGTCGCGCTCCTCGCGTGCCTGCCTGTCGCTGCCGAGGCACATCGGGCGTGGATGCTGCCATCGGCGACCGTGCTCTCGGGGGACGACCCCTGGGTGACGGTCGACGCGGCCATCTCCAACGATCTCTTCTACTTCGAGCACTTTCCCATGCGGCTCGCCAACATCGGTGCCGATGAGGACGGCGGTCCGGCTGCAGGTGCAAAGGGTCCCAAAGGCAAAGGTGGCCCGCCGGATGGCTCGGCCGTCGAAGCGCAGAACGGCAGCATGGGCCGCTATCGCGCCACGTTCGATGTCCATCTGAAGCAGAAGGGGACCTATCGCATTGCGGCCATCAACGAGATGCTGACGGCGTCCTACAAGGCAGGCGGCGAGACGAAGCGCTGGCGCGGTACGGCCGAGGCCCTGGCGAAGGACATCCCCGCCGGTGCAGAGGACCTCAGGGTGACCGAAGGCCACAATCGCATCGAGGTTTTTGTCACCTCGGGCAAGCCGACGGATACGGCGCTCAAGCCTACGGGAAAGGGCCTCGAGCTTCTGCCGATGACGCATCCCAATGATCTCATGGTGGGTGAGACGGTGAAGTTCCGCTTTGTTGCTGATGGCAAACCGGCACCCGACATGGTGGTCAAGGTAATCCCGGGCGGCATTCGCTATCGCGACAAGCTCGGCGAGATGGACTTCAAGACGGATGCAGAAGGTGTCCTGAGCTTCAAGGTCGAGGCACCCGGTATGTACTGGCTGAACGCTTCGCTGGGCGATCTGCCGAGCACGGTCGACAAGGCAAAGCGCCGGGTTGGTTACGTCGCCACGCTCGAGTTTCTGCCGCAGTGACGGCTGGGCCTGCGACATGAGCGGCGTCGATCCGATGCTGTCGACGCCCGCTCTGCCGCGACGCGTGGTCGTGCCGGAGATCGCGACTGCTCATGCCCTCTGGCCAATGCCCGGTCGCGACACGCTCGTGGAGATGAGCGGCGAGTCTATGGGGACCACATGGTCCGCGAAGCTCTGCGCGACCTCCAACTCGTGTGCGCCGCAGGTCTGGCGGACGATCCAGGATACGCTCGATCACGTCGTCGATGAAATGAGCCCTTGGATGGAGGCATCGGCCCTCTCGAAATTCAATTCGGCGCCAGCAGGCAGTTGGCACACGTTGCCCGTGAACTTCTTCGCTGTGCTCAAGGCGGCGTTGACCGTCTCGCGGGACAGCAATGGCGCCTTCGATCCGACGCTCGGGGCCTTGGCCGATGCTTGGGGCTTCGGCCCGTCAACTACGCCATGCTCGCCGCCCGGGGCCCAAGATACGGAACGCATGCTCGCAAGTGCGGGCTGGCGGCGTCTCGAGATCGACCACGCCCAGCGTCGCGTGCGCCAGCCCGGCGGCCTCCACATCGATCTCTGCGGGATCGCGAAGG
>LNFM01001821.1_pt1 | contig 180970 bp, 181 predicted proteins | sample 596031 | NCBI WGS metagenome assembly LNFM01 (sample SAMN04254537, study PRJNA301005) | activated carbon metagenome | isolation source: dual media filters at the Ann Arbor, Michigan drinking water treatment plant | place: USA: Ann Arbor | reverse complement strand
ATCGATGAATCGCGAAATGCTGATGCTCGTGGACGCGATTTCGCGCGAAAAGACGGTCGACCGCGACGTGGTGTTCGGTGCCGTGGAAGCCGCGTTGGCGCAGGCCACCAAGAAGCTGCATGGCGGTGACTGGGACATCCGTGTCGCGGTGGACCGCGATACCGGTGACTATGAAACCTTCCGGCGCTGGCTGGTCGTGCCCGATGCGGCCGGCCTGCAGATGCCCGATGCCGAGGAAATGCTGTCCGACGCGCTCGACCGCATTCCCGACATCGAGGAAGGCGACTACATCGAGGAAGCGATGGAGTCCGTGCCCATCGGCCGCATTGGCGCGCAGGCGGCCAAGCAGGTCATCCTGCAGAAGATCCGTGACGCCGAGCGCGAGCAACTTCTCAACGACTTCCTGGCCCGTGGCGACAAGATCTTCGTTGGCACCGTCAAGCGTCTGGACAAGGGCGACGTGATCGTCGAGTCGGGCCGCGTCGAAGGCCGCCTGAAGCGCAGCGAGATGATTCCCAAGGAGAACCTGCGCACCGGTGACCGCGTGCGGGCGTTCATCCTCGGCGTCGATCCCACGCAGCGCGGGCCGCAGATCATGCTGTCGCGCAGTGCGCCTGGCTTCATGATCGAGCTGTTCGCGCAGGAAGTGCCCGAGATCGAGCAGGGCCTGCTCGAGATCAAGAGCTGCGCTCGCGACTCCGGCTCGCGCGCCAAGATCGCCGTCGTCTCGCACGACCGCCGTGTCGATCCCATCGGCACCTGTGTCGGCGTCCGGGGCTCCCGCGTCAATGGCGTGACCACCGAACTGGCCGGCGAGCGTGTCGACATCGTGCTGTGGTCGGAAGACCCGGCGCAGTTCGTCATCGGCGCGCTCGCACCGGCCAACGTGCAGTCCATCGTCGTCGACGAAGAGCGTCATGCGATGGACGTCGTGGTCGATGAGGAGAACCTCGCCATCGCCATCGGCCGCGGCGGCCAGAACGTGCGCCTGGCCTCGGAACTCACCGGCTGGCGCATCAACATCATGACCGCCGAGGAGTCGCAGGCCAAGCAGGCCAGCGAGTCCGAGTCGGTGCGCGCCATCTTCGTCGACAAGCTCGACGTCGACGAGGAGGTCGCCGACATCCTGATCGCCGAGGGCTTCACCAGCCTGGAAGAAGTGGCCTATGTGCCGCTGCAGGAAATGCTGGAGATCGAGGCGTTCGACGAAGACACGGTGCAGGAACTGCGCACGCGTGCCAAGGACGCCCTGCTGACGATGGAAATCGCCCGCGAAGAGCAGGTCGAAGAGGTCTCGCAGGACCTTCGCGACCTGACAGACCTGACGCCGGAGATCATCTCCAAGCTCTCCGATGGCGGCATCCACACCCGCGACGACCTGGCTGATCTGGCCGTCGACGAACTCACCGAAATGACCGGAATCGACGATGCGAAGGCGCGCGAGCTGATCATGAAGGCCCGCGAACACTGGTTCACTGCTTGATCCACGCACTCTCCAGAGAAGTCCTGAAGGAAAATCGACCCATGGCCGTGACTACCGTCGCCCAGTTTGCCGCGCAGCTCAAACGCGAGGCAACGGCGCTGCTCGAGCAGTTGCAGTCGGCAGGGGTGACCAAGAAGTCGCCTGACGACGCACTGACCGAGGCGGACAAAGAGCGTCTGCTCGAGTTCCTGCGCTCGTCGCATGGCACCGCGGCCAGCGGTGAGCGCAAGAAGATCACGCTCACCAAGAAGAGCACGAGCGAGATCAAGCAGGCCGACGCCAGCGGAAAGGCCCGCACGATCCAGGTGCAGGTGGTGAAGAAGCGCGTGTTCGTCAAGCGTGACGATGCCTCACCGGCCGTCGAGGAACCCGCGGGCCCGAGCGCCGAGGAACTGGAACATCAGCGCCGCGAAGCGGAGGCCCTCGCCCAGGCCGAGGCGCTTCGTCAGCAGGAGGCCGAACTGGCCGAACGCCGCCAGCGCGAAGAGCAGGAACGCATCGCTCGCGAAGCAGCCGAGGCGGCTGCTGCTGCGGCGGCGGCCGAGGCTGCGCGTGCGGCGGCTGAAGCGGCTGCCGCCAAGGCCGCCGCTGCGGCGGCCGCGCCGGTCGTCGCGTCCAAGGCGCCGGTCGCTGCCGCGCCTGCCCCGGCTCCGGCCCCGGCTCAGGCCCCTGCCGAACCCGTCAAGCCCGCCGAGCCCGCCAAGCCGGCGCTGCGCGTCGTGAAGGCGGCCGACAAGGCCGCGGAAGACAGCGCGCGTGCCGACGACCTGGTGCGCAGGCGCAAGGCGGCCGAAGCCGAGGCCGCGGCCATCCGCGCCATGATGTCGGCGCCCAAGAAGACCCTGGTGGCCAAGAAGCCGGAAGAGCCGAAGCCGGCCGACCCGTCGAAGGAAGCCATCAAGGGCACGATCCACAAGCCCAAGGCCGCACCCGGTGCCACGACGACCGCCGCCACGGCGGGCGCTGGCAAGCCCGGCGACCGCAAGCAGGTCAAGAGCGAGAAGCTGTCCTCGAGCTGGGCCGACGATGCCGCCAAGAAGCGCGCTGCCCTGAAGGGCCGTACCGATTCCAGCGGCCGTGCCGGCTGGCGCGCGCCGCGCGGTGGACGCCGTGGCGAACGCGACAGCGGACCGGGCTTCACGCCGGCCCAAGAGGCGCAGACCCAGGAAGTGCACGTGCCCGAGACCATCAGCGTGGCCGACCTGGCGCACACCAGCGAGGTCATCAAGCAGCTGATGAAGCTGGGCCAGATGGTCACCATCAACCAGCAGCTCGACCAGGAGACGGCGATGATCGTCGTCGAGGAGATGGGTCACAAGGCCTTCGCGGCCAAGCTGGACGACCCGGAAGCCTTCACCGAGGAAGAACAGGCCGCGCAGGACGCCGAGCAACTGCCCCGCGCCCCGGTGGTCACCGTCATGGGTCACGTCGACCATGGCAAGACCTCGCTGCTGGACTACATCCGCCGTGCCCGTGTGGCCGCGGGCGAAGCCGGCGGCATCACGCAGCACATCGGCGCTTACCACGTCGAGACGCCGCGCGGCATGATCACCTTCCTGGACACCCCGGGCCACGCCGCCTTCACGGCGATGCGTGCGCGCGGCGCCAAGGCCACCGACCTGGTGATCCTGGTGGTGGCGGCCGACGACGGCGTGATGCCGCAGACCAAGGAGGCCATCGCGCACTCCAAGGCAGCCGGCGTTCCCATCGTGGTCGCCATGAACAAGGTCGACAAGCCCGATGCCAATCTCGAGCGCCTGAAGAGCGAGCTGGTGGCCGAAGGCGTCGTGCCGGAAGATTTCGGCGGCGATTCACCGTTCGTGCCGGTGTCGGCCAAGACCGGCCAGGGCATCGACACGCTGCTGGAACAGGTGCTGCTCCAGGCCGAGGTGCTGGAACTGAAGGCGCCGACCGCCGCCATGGCCAAGGGCCTCGTCATCGAAGCCAAGCTCGACAAGGGTCGCGGCCCGGTGGCGACCGTGCTGGTGCAGAGCGGCACCCTGCGCAAGGGTGACGTGGTGCTGGCCGGCAGCAGCTACGGCCGCGTGCGCGCCATGCTCGACGAGGACGGCAAGTCGACTGAAGAGGCCGGCCCGTCGATCCCCGTCGAGATCCAGGGCCTGACCGAGGTGCCGCAGGCCGGTGACGAGTTCATGGTGCTGGGCGACGAGCGCCGTGCGCGCGAGATCGCCACGTTCCGCCAGGGCAAGTACCGCGAAGTGACGCTGAACAAGCGTCAGGCCGCCAAGCTCGAGAACATGTTCGAGAACATGGGCGAAGGCCAGGCCCAGACCCTGTCGCTGATCGTCAAGGCCGACGTGCAGGGCTCCCAGGAAGCCCTGGGGCAGTCGCTGCTCAAGCTGTCGACCGCCGAGGTGCGCGTGCAGATCGTGCATGCCGCCGTGGGTGGCATCACCGAGAGCGACATCAACCTGGCCATCGCCTCCAAGGCCGTGATCATCGGCTTCAACACGCGGGCCGACGCCGGCGCGCGGAAGTTGGCCGAGCACAACGGTGTTGACATTCGCTACTACAACATCATCTATGACGCTGTAGATGAGGTGAAGGCGGCGATGACGGAGCAGAAGGAAGAGATCATCGGCACGGCCGAGATCCGCACGGTGTTCGTGGCTTCGAAGATCGGCACGGTGGCCGGTTGCATGATCACCGCCGGCCAGGTCACCCGCAACGCTCGCTTCCGCCTGCTGCGCGACAACGTGGTGATCTACACCGGCGAGATCGAGTCGCTCAAGCGGCTGAAGGATGACGTTCGCGAGGTCAAGGAAGGCTTCGAGTGCGGCATCAAGCTGAAGAACTACAACGACATCAAGGAAGGCGATCAGTTGGAAGTCTTCGAAGTCAAGGAAGTTGCCCGCACCCTGTAAGCCTTTTGTCCGGCCGGCTTGAGGCCCGTCGGCCACAAACCGACGGGCTTTTCGTTTGGAGGCACAACCCATGCGTCACAAGAGATCCATCCCCAACCGCAGCTTTCGCGTCGCCGACCAGATCCAGCGGGATCTGGCCGAGCTGGTGCGTGAGCTGAAGGATCCTCGCGTCGGCATGGTGACGATCAACGCCGTCGAGGTGACGCCCGACTACGCGCACGCCCAGGTCTACTTCTCGGTGCTGGTGGGCGATGCCGAGCAGTGCGCTGCGGCCCTGAACGAGGCCGCCGGCTTCCTGCGCAACGGCCTGTTCAAGCGACTGGCGATCCACACCGTGCCCACGCTGCATTTCCACTACGACAAGACGACCGAGCGTGCTGCCGACTTGTCAGCCCTGATCGCCAAGGCCAACGCCACGCGCGCCAAGGAAGACTGAGCCGATGGACAGCGCCGCCCGCCCCGTCCGCGCCGCGCCGTGCACGGCGTGCTGCTCATCGACAAGCCGCTGGGCTGGACGAGCAACGACGCACTGCAGAAGGCCAAGGGCCTGCTGCGCGCCGAGAAGGCCGGCCACACCGGCACGCTCGACCCGCTGGCCACGGGGCTGCTGCCGCTGTGCCTGGGGGCCGCCACCAAGTTCTCGCAGGTCAGCCTGGACGCCGACAAGCGCTACCTGGCCACCGTGCGCCTGGGCCAGCGCAGCAGCACCGGGGACGGCGAAGGGGCCATCCTCGAAGAACGCGCAGTGAACGTGAGCCTGGCCGACGTGCAGGCCGTCTGCGGGCGCTTCACCGGTCCGATCGACCAGGTGCCGCCGATGCACTCTGCGCTCAAGCACGAAGGCAAGGCGCTGTACGAGTACGCTCGTCAGGGGCTGGAGATCGAACGCGCCGTGCGCCGCGTGGTGATTCACCACATCGACATCGTCGACTGGCAGTCTCCGCTGCTGGTGATCGACGTGAGCTGCAGCAAGGGCACCTACATCCGTACGCTGGCCGAAGACATCGGCACGGCGCTGGGCTGTGGCGCCCACCTCGCCGGCCTGCGACGTACCGGCAGCGGGCCGCTCGACGTCTCGCGGGCCATCACGCTCGAGGCGCTCGCCGCCATGAGCGAACCTGAACGCGAAGCCTGCCTGCTGCCAGCCGATGTGCTGCTGGCGGGCTGGCCCGCCGTGACCCTGCCCGACGACGAGGCGGGGCGCTTCCTGTGCGGCCTGCGCCGCCGCGTGACGCTGCCCGATGCGGCAGCCGTGCGCGTCTACGGCCCCGCAACCGATGCGGCACATCCCGGTGCCTTCCTCGGTTCGGCCCACATCTGCGGCGGTGAACTCATCGCCGACCGTCTTCTCAGTCCTATCGAGGTACAGGCGCTGACCGCCTGAACGACCATGACCACCCAACAGCAGATCCGCAACGTCGCCATCATCGCCCACGTCGACCATGGGAAGACGACGCTCGTCGACATGCTCCTCCGTCAGAGCGGCACCTTCCGTGAGAACGAGAAGGTGGCCGAGCGCGTGATGGACAGCAACGACATCGAACGCGAGCGCGGCATCACCATCCTGGCCAAGAACTGCGCAGTGACCTGGAAGGGCACGCACATCAACATCGTCGACACCCCGGGACACGCCGACTTCGGCGGCGAGGTCGAGCGCGCGCTGTCGATGGTCGATGGTGTCGTGCTGCTGATCGACGCGCAGGAAGGCCCGATGCCGCAGACGCGCTTCGTCACCAAGAAGGCGCTGGCGCTGGGCCTGAAGCCGATCGTCGTGGTCAACAAGGTGGACAAGCCCGGCTCGCGCCCCGACTACGTCATCAATGCCGCCTTCGAGCTCTTCGACAAGCTCGGCGCCACCGAAGACCAGCTCGACTTCCCCGTCGTCTATGCGTCCGGCCTGAACGGCTGGGCGTCGCTGGAAGAGGGCGAGGCGGGCACGGCCTGGGGCACCGACATGAGCGCGCTGTTCGAGACCATCCTCAAGCAGGTGCCGGCGCACGAAGGTGATGCGGCAGCGCCGCTGCAGCTGCAGATCTCGTCACTCGACTATTCGTCGTTCGTCGGGCGCATCGGCGTGGGCCGTGTCAATGCGGGCACCTTGCGGCCGGCGATGGACGTGCTCGTGATGGAAGGGCCGGACGGCCGCTCCTGGAAGGGCCGCATCAACCAGGTGCAGACCTTCGAAGGCCTGGAGCGCATCCAGGTGACCGAGGCCGTGCCGGGCGACATCGTGCTGATCAACGGCATCGAGGACATCGGCATCGGCGTCACGATCACCGACCCGCTGAACCCCCAGCCGCTGCCGATGCTGAAGATCGACGAGCCCACGCTGACGATGAACTTCTGCGTCAACAACAGCCCGCTGGCCGGCCGTGAAGGCAAGTACGTCACCAGCCGCCAGCTGTGGGACCGCCTGCAGAAGGAACTGCAGAGCAACGTGGCCCTGCGGGTGAAGGAAGGCGAAGAAGAGGGCATCTTCGAGGTCAGCGGCCGCGGTGAACTGCACCTGACCATCCTGCTGGAGAACATGCGCCGCGAGGGCTACGAGCTGGCCGTGAGCAAGCCGCGCGTGGTGTTCCACGAGGTGAACGGCGAACGCCACGAGCCGATCGAGCTGGTGACGGCCGACATCGAAGACCAGCACCAGGGCGGCGTGATGCAGGCCCTGGGCGAGCGCAAGGGCGAGCTCGTCAACATGGAGACCGACGGTCGCGGCCGCGTGCGCCTGGAGTACCGCATCCCGGCGCGTGGCCTGATCGGCTTCTCCAACGAGTTCATGAACCTGACGCGCGGCACCGGCCTCATCAGCAACATCTTCGACGGCTACGAGCCCTACAAGGGCGAGATCGGCGGCCGCAAGAACGGCGTGCTGGGCGAGATCGTGACCTACGCGCTGGGCAAGCTCGACGACCGCGGCCGCATGTTCGTGAAGGCCGGCGACCCGGTCTACGAAGGCATGATCGTCGGCATCCACAGCCGCGACAACGACCTCGTGGTGAATGCCGTGCGCCAGAAGCAGCTCACCAACTTCCGCGTCAGCGGCAAGGAAGACGCGATCAAGATCACGCCGCCGATCGATGCGACGCTGGAGTACGCCGTCGAGTTCATCGCCGACGACGAGCTGGTCGAGATCACGCCCAAGAGCATCCGCATCCGCAAGCGCCACCTGAAGGAACACGACCGCAAGCGCGCCAGCCGCGAAGGGTCCTGAGCCTGGGCACTGCGGGGTGGGAGGGCAGATGACGCACCGCCGTGCCGTGCTCGTGATGCTCTGCGTCACGCTGATGTGGAGCATCGCGGGCGTGGTCTCGCGCTTCGTCGAGGACGCCCGCGGTTTCGAGCAGACGTTCTGGCGCAGCGCCTTCACGGTGCCGGCGCTGTTGGTCCTGCTGGTGGCGACACGCGGCTGGGGGCCGTTGTGGCGCGCCATCCGGGATGGTGGGCGTGCGCTGTGGATCTCGGGCATCTGCTGGTGCGTGATGTTCACCGCCTTCATGATGGCGCTGTCGCTGACGACGGTGGCCAACGTGCTCATCACCCTGGCCGTCGCGCCGCTCTTCACGGCGCTGGCCTCGCGCGTCGTGCTGGGCCATCGGCTGGCTTCCCGCACCTGGGCAGCGATCGCCGCCGCTGGTGTCGGCATCTTCTGGATGTACGGGCGCGAGGTCAGCGGCGCCGATCCGCGTCACCTGGCCGGTACCCTGGTGGCCCTCAGCGTGCCGGTGGCCGCTGCCGTCAACTGGACGCTGCTGCAGCACATCAACCGTGATCGCGGAGTCCGCGACGGCCCCGCCAGCGACATGCTGCCTGCCGTGCTGATCGGCGCCGTGATGTCGTCGCTCATCACGCTGCCGCTGGCCGTGCCCTTTGCCGCGTCGCCCAGCGACCTGGGCTGGCTGGCCCTGCTGGGCACCGTGCAGCTGGCCATTCCCTGCCTGCTGGCCGTCACGGTCAGCAAGGTGCTGAGCGCGCCGGAGGTGTCGCTGCTGGCGCTGCTGGAAGTCGTGTTCGGCGTGGCCTGGGCCTGGCTGGGCGCCGGCGAAGCGCCGAGTGGCGCGGTCATCGGTGGCGGCGCCCTCGTGCTGGGTGCCATGGCGCTGAACGAAGGCCTGGCGCTGCGCGAGCGCTCGGCCTTGTCGCAGCGCCGCTCCTAGGGACTCCCCGGGGCCGGGCCGCCATGCGGGCCACCTAGCATGCAGTGCAACCTTGCCACGGAGCGCGCATGAAGCAGCTGTCCGGTCTAGACGCCACCTTCCTGTACCTGGAAACGCCCCAGATGCCCATGCACGTGGGCGCGCTGCACGTCTTCGAGCTGCCGCCGGGCTACCCTGGCAAGTTCGTCACCGCGCTGCGCAAGTACATGGCGCAGCGGCTGCCCGTGGCGCCGGTGCTGCGCCGCAAGCTGTGGTGGATGCCGCTGAACCTGGCGAACCCGGCCTGGGTCGATGCCGTCCCCGACATGAAGCAGCACATCGTCGAGGTCAAGCTGCCGAAGAACGCCGGCCTGGACGACCTCGAAGCTGCCGTGGGCCGGCTGCACCCCATCCTGCTCGACCGCAGGAAGCCGCTGTGGAAGTTCCACGTCTTCGAAGGCCTCAAGCCCGGCCCGAACGGCCACAAGCGCGTGGCCATGTACACGCAGCTGCACCACGCGGCGGTCGACGGGCAGGCGGCGGTGGCGCTGGCCAACGCCATCCTCGACGTCACCCCCGACCCCAAGGCGCTGGACATCCGCCCCAGCGGCCGCCAGAAGACCTTCCGCCTGGACATGACCGAGATGCTGCGCGGCGTGCTGGGCAACCAGGCGCAGAAGGTGGCGCAGATCGTGCGCGAGCTGCCGTCCACCGTGGGCACGCTGAAGGACGCCGCCTCGATCGCCTTGTCCGGCAGCACGCTGCTGGGTGGCAAGAAGGGGCCCAGCAACCTGACGCTGGCGCCGCGCACCTCGCTGAACCTGTCGATCACCGAAGGCCGGGCCTTCGCCGCCGTGACGGTGTCCATGCCCGAGCTGAAGGCGCTGGGCCGCGCGCACGGCGCCACCATCAACGACATGGTGCTGATGCTGTGCAGCTCGGCGCTGCGCCGCTACTTCGCGAAGCGTCGCGCGCTGCCGCGCAAGTCGCTGGTGGCCGCGGTGCCGATCTCGTTGCGCGAGAAGGGCGACACCACGGCCGACAACCAGGCCTCGATGAGCCTGATCAGCCTGGGCACCCACATCGCCGACCCGGCCAGGCGCCTGGCCCATGTCAAGGCGGCCACGGCGGCGATGAAGTCGACCATGGGCAGCCTGAAGAGCATCCTGCCCACGGACTTCCCGTCGCTGGGCGTGCCCTGGCTGATCGAGGCCGCCACCGCGCTGTACGGCAAGGCCAAGGTGGCCGACCGCATCCCGCAGGTGGCCAACGTCGTCATCTCCAACGTGCCCGGCCCGCCGGTGCCGCTCTACATGGCCGGGGCCAGGATGATCACCAACTACCCGTGCTCGATCATCGTGCACGGCATGGCGCTGAACATCACGGTGCAGAGCTACGACCAGTCGCTGGACTTCGGCCTGATGGCCGACGCCGCAGCCATGCCCGACGTGCGCGAGCTGGCCGACGCCATCGCCATCGCCTTCGACGACATCAAGGCACTGCCCTTGCCTGGCGACCCCGACCACATCGAAACGGTGCCCAAGGAGTCGATGGCGCGCCGCGCTTCGCGCACGCTGGGCGACGCGGTCGGCAAGGTGACGCAGAGCGTGGTGGGCGGCGCCGTGGAAGCCGCCGTCTCGCAGGTCACCCGCCGCGCCCTGGCGCCGGCCGCGAAGAAGCGCGCGGCGCCGGCCAAACGCAAGAGCCGATGAAGATCAGCGCCAACGGCCTGTCGATCGAAGTCGACGACCAGGGCCTGCCCGGCGGCGAGCCGGTGCTGCTGATCATGGGACTGGGCATGCAGCTGGTGGCCTGGCCCGACGAAATGGTCCAGAAGCTCGTGTCGCGCGGCTTCCGCGTGATCCGGTTCGACAACCGCGACATCGGTCTCAGCCAGGGTTTCGACCACATGGGCGTGCCCAGCGTGCCGCTGTCGGCCATCCGCTATGCCCTGCACCTGCCGGTGAAGGCGCCCTATGCCCTGGCCGACATGGCCGAAGACGCGCGCGGCGTGCTCGACGCGCTGGGCATCGGTGCCGCCCATGTCTGCGGTGCGTCGATGGGCGGCATGATCGCGCAGCACCTGGCCGTTCGGCACCCGCAGCGCGTGCGCAGCCTGTCGCTGCTGATGACCACCAGCGGCTCGCGCAAGCTGCCGCAGCCGCGCTCGAACGTGCGCCGTGCGCTGCTGGCGCGACCCCGCAGCCAGCAGCCGGCCGACGTGGTGGCGCACCTGCAGAAGCTGCTGGGCGTCATCGGCAGTCCGGCCTTTCCGCCCGATCCCGCGTTCCAGCGCGAGCGGCTGGAGCGCATGGTGCGCCGCTCCTGGCACCCGGCCGGCACGGTGCGCCAGCTGATCGCCGTGGTGGCCGATGGCGACCGCACGCCGATGCTGTCGCGGATCACGGCTCCCACGCGCGTGATGCACGGCGCGGCCGATCCGCTGGTGCCACCCGAGGCCGGGCGCGACCTGGCACGTCGCATCGCTGGGGCCGAGCTCGACCTGATCGACGGCATGGGTCATGACCTGCCCCTGCAGGTGCTCGACCGCCTCGCCGAAGGCATCGCCATGAACGCTGCGCGCGCGGCCAGCCCCACCGGCGCGGCCAGGTCATGAGCACGCCGGGCCGCTCCCAAGCGCACATTCCGGCGTGCGAAGCGCGGAGGGTGGTCCAGTGAGCACGCGACCGCCACCGCCACCCTTCGTGCTGGAGCCGCTCGCGGGCTGGCGCGAGTGGCCGCCCGACCAGATGGTGCAGCGCGCCGAGGCCTTCCGCCGCGACCTCGCGCGCCGCCGCAGCGTGCGCGAGTTCGACACGCGGCCGGTGCCGCGCGAGGTCATCGAGCACAGCCTGATGGCGGCCGGCACGGCGCCTTCGGGCGCGAACCAGCAGCCCTGGTTCTTCAGCGTCATCACCGACCCCGACCGCAAGCGCCGCATCCGCGAAGCGGCCGAGGCCGAGGAGCGCGAGTTCTATGCCGGGCGTGCACCGCAGGAGTGGCTGGACGCGCTGTCGCCGCTGGGCACCGACGCCAGCAAGCCCTTCCTGGAAGAGGCGCCGGTGCTCATCGCCATCTTTGCGCAGAAGCACGGCCTGCATCCCGACGGCGAGCGGTTCAGCCACTACTACGTGCCCGAGTCGGTGGGCATCGCGACCGGCTTCCTGATCGCCGCACTGCACCACGCGGGCCTGGCCACGCTGACCCACACCCCCAGTCCGATGCGCTTCCTCAACCAGATCTGCGGCCGGCCCGAGCGCGAAAGGCCGACCATCCTGCTCGTCGTGGGCTACCCGAAGGCCGGCTGCCAGGTGCCGTTGCACGGGGGGGTCAAGAAGCCCCTGGCCGACATCGCCGAGTGGCTGGACGGACCGCCGGCCGCGCCTTGAGCGACCCACCCAGGAGCGGCACCGCATGTTCGACCTCGTCATCCGCCACGGCACCGTCATCGACGGCAGCAACGGTCCTCGCCGCCAGGCCGACGTCGCCATCGACCAGGGCCGCATCGTCGACGTCGGCCTCGGCATCGGGCGCGGCCGGGAAGAGATCGACGCCCGCGGCCGCATCGTGGCGCCGGGCTTCATCGACGCCCACACCCACGACGACCTGGCGATGCTGGTGCAGCCGCACATGCGCCCCAAGATCTCGCAAGGGGTCACGACCTGCGTCTGCGGCAACTGCGGCGTGAGCCTGGGGCCCTTGCCCGACGGCCCGCTGCCCGAGCCCTTGAACCTGCTGGCCGACGGGCCTAGCACGCGATTCCCCAGCGCGGCCGCGTACCTCGATGCCCTGCGCGGCCAGGCCTGCGCGGTGAACAGCGTGCCGCTGCTCGGCCACTCGGCCCTGCGTGCCACGGTGATGGACCGCATCGACCGCGCGGCCGATGCGCGCGAGGTGGCCGCCATGAACGCACTGGTCGACGAGGCCCTGCGCGCCGGCTACCACGGCGTGTCCACCGGCACCTTCTACGCCGGCGCGGCACATGCCACCACGGAGGAGGTGATCGGTGTGTGCGCGCCGCTGTCGCGCCACGGCGGCGTGTTCGCCACGCACATGCGCGACGAAGGCGAACACGTGCTGCGTTCGATCGACGAGACCGCGGCCATCGGTCGCGCGCTGGGCGTGACCACCATCGTCTCGCACCACAAGGTGGCGGGCCTGGCCAACCATGGACGATCGACGGAGACGCTGTCGCGCATCAACCGACACCGCGACGTGCAGTCGGCCACGCCGGGTTTCGATCTCGTGCTCGACTGCTATCCCTACGCCGCCTCGTCCACCGTGCTGCGCGCCGACCGCGTGCGCGCCGCCGAGCGCACGCTGCTGACGAGTTGCGACCGCCTGCCGCACTTCGTCGGCCGCGACGTGGCGCAGATCGCCGCCGAGCTGGGCCTGTCCATCGAGGCCGCCTGCGAACACCTGCAGCCGGCCGGCGCCGTCTACTTCGCGATGAACGAGGCCGATGTCGAGCGCATCCTGGCCTGGCCGGCCACCATGATCGGCAGCGACGGCATTCCGCTGCAGGCCCGGCCGCACCCGCGGCTGTGGGGCACCTTCCCGCGCGTGCTCGGCCACTACTGCCGCGGCCGCGGCCTGTTCCCGCTGGAGACGGCGGTGCACAAGATGACGGGCCTGACGGCCGCACGCTTCGGCCTGACCGACCGCGGCCTCATCGCCGCCGGCATGGCGGCCGACGTGACCGTGTTCGACGCCGAAGCGGTGATCGACCGCGCCACCTTCGACGAGCCCGAGCAGGACAGCGCGGGCATCGAGTGGGTGGTCGTCAACGGCCAGGTGGCCTGGGCGCAGGGGCAGGCCGGCGCGCTGGCCGGACGCCTGCTGCCGCGCGGGGCAGCAGGTCGGCCCTGAGGCTCGCCGTCACCGGGCGGCGTGGTTGAGCTTCCAGTCGTAGTCCAGGAAGCCGATCTCCACCTGGGCGCCCCGAATGCGTTCCCGGTCGGCCGGCGCATCGGCCAGCACGTCGGCGTAGCGCGCGGTGAACGCGGCCAGCGAGCCGATGCCGCGGTGACCGAGCCTGAAGTCCTCGCCGAACCAGTCGAAGATCTTCGAGACTTCGAGCTTGCCCGTGGCAGCGTTGTAGCGGTTGCGCGTGCGGTCGCTCATGAAGCGCAGCGCCTGCTCGTCGAGCTGCGCGTCCAGCCGCGAGGCGTCGAAGGCCTCTTCGCGCAGCGCCGGGCAGCCGATGCTGGCGCAGTTGACGGCGAAGTGGATGCGCGGGTCGTCGTAGCGGCCGCGCTTGCGCAGCATCTCGTGCTCGATGTCGTCGAGTGACACCTTGCTGCCCAGCAAGGGCACCCACTTCGGTTTCCACGGGCTCTGCAGGAAGCTGCCGAGGTCCTTGATCGATTCCAGCTTCGGCCAGCGCGTGAGGATCAGCTCGACGGTGAAGGCGTTGTAGGCGTTGATCAGGAAGGCCATCTGCTGCGCCTTGCTGAAGCCGGCGAAGGCGCTGTCGCTGACGGCAGACAGGCTGTCCAGGTAGGCTTTCAGGGCGGCGCGGTCGGCCGCGAAGCCCGCGTAGCGCACCTGCGAGGCCTGGCCGCCGCGCTGCACCAGCACATGCTTCTTCAGCAAGACCGTCCAGGCTGCATGGGCATGGTCGAAGGCCTGCGCCGAGGCCGACCAGGGCGAGCCCGCCAGCAAGGCGGCGGCGGATGCGGTGGTCCAGCGAAGCCACTGGCGGCGATGGAGGCGAGGGGTCATGTCTGAGGTCCTGCGGGGGCGCCATGGGGTTCGCGGCGAGATCGCCGAAAACCACGGGAGAGGGTCGCGCGAACGAGGCCGACCTTACACCGCCGAACGATGTTCAGTCGCGTTTCGGGTCGCATGCCACGCACGGGCAAGGACCGAAGTCGCCGCCTCGGCGGCCGACATAGCATCGGGGCATGACGAGCCCTGCAGACGCCCACGCCGCCGCCGGCCAGGTCCCGTCCGGGCGTTGGCTCGAAGTCGCGGGCAGCTGGCGCCTGGTGCTGTCCGGAGACTGGCAGACCGCGTCGCCAGACGCGGTCCCCTCGCTGGCGGATCTGCCCGCCGATGCCCGCGCGCCGGCGCACCTGGACTTCGATTGCAGCGCGCTGGGGACCTGGGACGCCGTGCTGGCATCGCAACTGTGGGAGCGACTGCAGTCGGTGCGGGGCCGCGGCATCGAGGTGCGTCACGACGGCCTGCCCCCAGGCCTGCGCGCCGTGCTCGAGCTGGCCGCGCCGGTACCGGAACCATCGCATGCCGAGCCCGTCTCGCGGCTGGCCCGTCGTGCGGCCGAACCGCCGCCCGCCATGCCTTCCCCTGGCATGGCCTCGCAGGCCGCCATCACCGTCGCCTTCTTCGGCGAGGTGCTGCTGGCCACCGGCCGCTGGCTCCGCGGCCGCGCGACCGTGCCCGCTGCCGACGTGCTGCACCAGCTCGACCAGACCGGCCCGCGCTCGCTGCCCATCGTGCTGCTGACCTGCGCGCTGCTGGGCCTGATGCTGGCGTACATGGGCGGGGCCCAGCTCGGGCGCATCGGCGCGCAGGGTTTCCTGGCCGACGTGGTCACCGTCGGCATGGTGCGCGAACTGGCCGGCCTGATGACCGGCATCATCCTGGCCGGCCGCGTCGGTTCCGCGTTCGCGGCGCAGCTGGCCACCATGCAGGCCGGCGAGGAGATCGATGCGCTGCGCGTGCTGGGCGTCGACCCCATCGCCCACCTCGTGCTGCCGCGCCTGCTGGCCCTGCTGCTGATGGCGCCGGTGCTCATCGGCTTCGGCGCGCTGGCCGGCATCGCGGCAGGCTGGCCGGCCGCCGTGCTGGCCTACGGCGTGACGACCCCGGAGTACTTCCAGCAGTGCCTGCGCGCCATCACCTTCACGCACCTGTGGATCGGCCTCTTCAAGGGCATGATCTACGTGAGCCTGGTGGCGCTGGCCGGCTGCCGCGAGGGCCTGCACGCTGGCCGCAGCGCGCAGGCCGTCGGCGCGGCCACCACGGCCGCGGTGGTCAAGGCCCTGGTGTGGATCGTCGCGGCTGCGTGCCTGACCACCGTGGTCTTCACCAACCTGGGCTATTGATGACAGCGCTGGTACAGGTGCAGGACCTGGACATCGCCGCCGGCGGGCGCCTGGTGCAGCGCGGCCTGAACTTCACCGTCGAGCGCGGCGAGGTGCTGGTCATCGTCGGTGCCAGCGGCAGCGGCAAGAGCACGCTGCTGCGCCACCTGGTGGGCCTGGACGTGCCGGCCGCAGGTCGCGTGCTGTTCGACGGGCGGGACCTGCAGGCCGGCCGGCCCGACGAGCAGGCGGCGCTGCGTCGGCGCTTCGGCGTGATGTTCCAGGCCGGCGCGCTGTGGAGCTCGATGTCGCTGGGCGAGAACCTCATGCTGCCGATGCGGCTGTTCACGCCACTAGGTGCCGACGAGCGCCGGCGACGTGCCCGCTTCAAGCTCGCGCTGGTCGGCCTGGACGGCGGCTTCGACCTCATGCCCTCGCAGCTGTCGGGCGGCATGCGCAAGCGCGCTGCGCTGGCGCGCGCGCTGGCCCTCGACCCCGAGCTGCTGTACCTCGACGAGCCGGGCTCCGGCCTCGATCCGCTGAATGCCGCGCGCCTGGACGAGCTGGTGCTGAATCTGAGGCAACATCTGGGCACGACGGTGGTGATGGTCACGCACGAGATCGCCAGCGTCTTCGCCGTGGCCACCCGCGCCCTGTTCCTGGATGACGAAGAGAAGACCATGACCGCCCTCGGTGCGCCCCTCGACCTGCTCAGGCACGGCCCCGACGCGGTGCGCAGCTTCTTGCAGCGCGGGGCGCCCACCCAGGAGCCGGCGCCATGAGGCCGATGGCGTGGCGCGTCGGCCTCTTCGCGCTGGCCGGGCTGGTCCTGCTGAGCCTGGCCATCGCCCTGGTGGGCGGGCGCTGGTTCGCCGAGCGCGAGCATGCGGTGATGCGCTTCGACGGCTCGGTCTACGGCCTGCAGATCGGCGCGCCGGTGGTGCTGCGCGGCGTGCGTGTCGGGCAGGTCACCGCGATCGGTTTTGCGCCCGCCGCAGGCGGCGGCCTCGCGGTGCCGGTGACGGCCGAGTTCGACCGGGCACTGCTCGTCGAGCTGGTCACCGCCGCGGGCAGCCGGGCTGACGGCCACCCGGTGGCGGCGATGGTCGCGCAGGGCCTCGTGGCGCGGCTGGCCATGCAGAGCCTGCTCACTGGCCAGCTCTATGTCGATCTCGACTTCGATGCGTCGCGCGTCACGGGCGTGCGCGCCGCGCCCGCTCCGGGCCCGGCCGCAGCGCCCGCCGGGCCACCGGTCATCCCCACCGCGCCGACCCGGCTGCAGACGCTGCAGGCGCAGCTCGAAGGGCTGGACCTGGCGCAGATCGGCCGCGACGTCGCGGGCGTGGCCGCTTCGTTGAAGCAGCTGCTGGCCGGGCCCGAGCCCCAGCGCGTGCTGGCGCGCACGGCCGATGCGGCCACAGCGCTGGAGCGGCTGGCCGTGCGGCTGGAAGCCGGCGTCGCGCCGCTGGCGCGCAACGCCGAAGGGGCCTTGCTGGCCTCGCAGCGCGCCATGCAGCAGCTGGGGCAGGGGGCGCAGGAGCTGGGCCAGGGCGCGCAGCAGGTGGCGGCAGCGGCTTCGCAGGTGCAGGCGCTGGCGGCCGGGGGCGTGCCGATGGTGGCCGAGGTGCAGCGCACGGCGGCCGAGCTGTCGCGCGCCGCGGCGGTGTTGCGCGAAGCGGCTGCCGAAGACTCGGCGCTGCGCCTGAACGCCGACCGCGCGCTGCAGGATGTCTCGCGGGCGGCGCGCTCTCTGCGCGAACTCGGTGACCTGCTGGAGCGCCAGCCCGACGCGCTGCTGCGCGGCCGGGCGCCATCGCCATGATCGAGGAGGGGCCACGAATGCCTTGCCGACGTTTCGAGAACCGGTCTGCCGAGCGACATGCCACCGCGGCCGCGCTGCCGGGCCGCTGGCCTGGCGGTGCGCGGCGTGCCATCGTCGCCGTGGCAGCGCTCATCGCGCTCGGAGGCTGCGGCACGCCGTTGCCCCCCATCAGCTGGGTGCGGCTGCCGGTCGAGCCGGTCGGCGTGAACATGCCGCCGGCGACGGCGCAGCCGGTGGCGACAAGCACCTGGCAGCTCATGGCCCCCGTCACGCTGCCGGGTCACCTGGACCGTGACGCCTTGCTCGTGCCCCAAGGCGCCGCGGGTGTGCAGCCCCTGGGTGGGGTGCGCTGGGCCGAGCCCTTGCGCGACGCGGTGCCGCGCCTGCTGCGCCAGGACCTCGCGCGCCGCGGGGGCCAGCCCGTGTGGACGGTGCCGCTGCCGGCTGGCGTGAGCATCACGCACCAGCTGCGCGTCGAGATCGGCGCCTTCGACGTCGGTGTCGATGGGCGCAGCGTGCAGGTCCAGGCCCGCTGGAGCGTCGCCGATGCGCGCGGCGCCGTGCCCCCGCGATTGCACGAAGCCGCATTCACCACACCGGCGGCCGGTGGCGACGCCAGCGCGCTCGCCGCGGCACACCGCCTGGCGCTGTGGGAACTGGCCGGCCGCATCTCAGCGACTGCGCGGCCCTGACGGCGAGGCGCCGTCGTCGGGCGGCTCGGCCGGCCCTCAGCCCTGGGCGTGCATCGCCCGCAGCGCGTCGGCACGGGCCATGGTCGCGCGGTAGCCGGCCTCGATGGCGCGCTCGCGGAACTCGCGCGAGAAGCTTACCCAGTAGCCGAAGTCGGGGTGCAGCAGCACGCTGGCCTGGGACGCATCCGGCTGCGTGATGGCGCGCTTGCGCAGGTCGCCTTCACGGTAGCGCTCGGCCCCGGGGGGCGCGCGGCTTTCGTGCGCCGAGGCATCCACCGCCAGTACGCGGTCAGCCCCCAGTGCGCGCGCCAGGCGCACCGGCAGCGGCATGCGTGTGTCGGCGTCGGCATAGCGCTCGCCGCGGATGCGCACCGGCGAGAACTGGCCTTCAATCGCGGCCGAGGCCTGCACCGCCAGTCCGGTGTTGCCGCGCGTGAAGGCGATCACCTGGCCGTCGTGCAGGCGCTGCACGGCACAGGCCAGTGCAACGGGCAGGGCCTGCAGCGGGCGGTCCTGCAACTGCTGGTTCACGAAGTCGGCCACGGCGCTGCCGGCAAAGCGTTCGCCGGAGCCGACCCGCAGGCGCGCCAGCGTCCACGGCTGCAGCTCGACGGCCAGGCGCTCGATCTCGGCGGCGCGCAAGCCGGCCGCACACAGCGCGCCGACGAGCGCACCGACGGAGGCGCCGACGATGAGGTCGGGCTGCAGGCGGAGTTCTTCCAGGGCCTTCAGCACGCCGACGTGCACGAAGCCGCGGGGGCCGCCCGAGCCCAGCACCCAGGCCGTGCGCGGCGGCCGCGACAGCGGGGCGGCAGCCGGTGCGTCGTCCCCGCGGTGGTCGGTGTCGGTGCCCAGGGCGCACCCCGCCAGGCCGGCCGCGCCGGCGAGCAGCACGCCGCGCCGACCCGGTCCGGCCGGGCCGGGCGACGGCCAAGCCGCCGGCTGCACCGCCTTCACGAGGGTTTGCGCGCCGCGGCTTCCTGCACCAGGCGCTGCAACTCGGCGTCGCTCTTGTAGTGCGGCACGCGGAAGATCAGCCGCTTGGTGCGTTGCACGAAGCTGTTGCTGCCTGCCACCTCGTCGCGCCAGTACTGGTCGGCCTTGGCCAGGTTGCCGGCGCGGTCGAGTTCGAAGGCTGCGCGCGACCCGGCGCCGCCGAAGATGTAGAGCTTGCCGTCGTAGATGCGCCAGGCGTCGGCATTGCCGCCCCAGGGAATGGCGTAGTTGATGCCGTTGGCGCAGAAGCCGCCGTACTGCGGGATGTAGCGCGCGGGTTCGCGGTCGAAGGCCGCCTTGTGCTCGGCGTTCATGAAGTGGAAGGTCACGCCCTGGTGCACGCTCTTGAATTGGGGCGAGCCGGGGGCATGGCGACCCAGGGTGAAGTACGCCACGACGTCGTGGCCTTCAAGCATCACGTGGGCGTCCTGGCCGATGGCCACCGCCTTGACCGGCTTCAAGGGGCCGGAAGGGTTCTGCGCCAGCATCGCCGCGCAGCCCGACAACACGGCCAGGCAGGGGATCAGGAGGACGAGGGCCGCGCGCCGAAGCGACAGGCCGAAGGAAAGGGGCCGGGACGGGCCGACAGGCTGTGACATGGAATTCAGGCTCCGGAGATCAAGGTGGACAAGGGGGACGGCTCGGGCGACTGCCCGACGGACGTGTCGGAGACGGCACCGTGCAGCCGGTCGGCATAGGGCGCCGTCCACCCCAGCAGTGCGCTGGCGAGCTCGGCACGATGGCGCAGGTGGGCCTCGTTGCGGCCGTGCAGGTGCACGATGCCGTAGCGGTGGTTGCCCAGCCACTTGAAGTCGCGTTCGAGCGAGTGGCCGGACTTGGGGTAGGTGAAGAGCAAGGCGTCCGGGAAGCGCCGTGCCAGGGCCGCCTGCTGGGCCGGCCCCGGCATGGGCGGCGCGTCGCCGGGGCTGAAGCTGCGGTACACGAGGCTGGCCGCGGCCCCCGCCACCGGCGCCGTGCGGGGCAGCCGGGCCGGATCCTGCCCCAGGGCCAGGGCCAGCGACATGGCGTGCGGGTCCACGCCCTGCACGCGCCGGTAGAGGTCGGAGAACTGCGAGGCCAGCCGGGGGTTGAACTCGATCACCGACAGCCGGTCGCTGGCGGCGTCGTGGAAGAACTCCATGTTGAACATGCCCTGGGTGAAGCCCACGGCCGACAGGAATCGCTGCGCCACGTCCAGCGCCCGCTGCTGCACGGTGGCCGGCAGGCAGCTCGGGTGCTCCCAGCGCATGAAGGCCTGCGTGCCCGGGTACATGACCGCGTCCACCACGCCCAGCGCATGCGCCTGGCCGTCGAAGACCCAGCCGTCGAGGTTGAACTGCGCCGCCTGCACCGGCTCTTCCAGCATCATCCGGTGCGCCGTGCCGGCCTGGGGGAGGCGTTCGCGCGCGATGCGCTCGAAGGGCTCCACGAGGCGACGGATGACCCACAGTTCGCGGCGGCCGAAGCGCGTGTGGCGCACGAGCTCGTCGTGGTCGTCCACACGTCGCGCCAGCACCGAGAAGGCCGCCTTCACCGGCTTCACGTAAGCCGGGTACTGCAGGCCGTCGGGGATGGTGCCGCCGTACTCGGCATCGAGGTCGCTGAACCCCACGCTGGCCTCGGGGCAGGCCTCCGCCAGCACCCTGCGGGCATGCAGCTTGTGCTGGCAGGCCAGGATCGCCGTGACGGGCGTGCCCGGCAAGCCCAGCCGCTCGGCCACCAGGGCGGCGGCCAGCGCGCCGAACTGCTCGTGGTGCGACACCACGCCCGCCCAGCCGGCGCGCCGTCCGCGCCGGGCTTGCTGGTCGGCGAAGCGGTTCAGGTCGAAGCCGACCAGGCGTGCGTTGCTGGGGAAAGAAAACAGATCGAAGCCGGCCTCGTCGAAGTCGAACTGCGGGCGCAGCCGGTCGTAGGCCAGCGTGTCCCAGTCGTAGCTGAAGAGCAGGCCGATGCGGTGCCGAGCTGCCGGGGGGGAGGTCATGCGCGCAGGCCCCTGAAGATGCCGTGGCCGATGTAGCCCATGCCGCCTTGCGTGGGCTGCCACCGGAAGTCGTCGAGATGGGCGGCCACCAGGCTCCACGGCCGCCACAGCTCGGCCGCCTTGGCGTTGTAGGGGCGGTTCTTCAGCCAGGCCACCAGGTTCAGCGGCGCCAGCCACCAGGGGAAGAACTTCATGCCGGCCATCGCCACCCTGGCACCTGGCTGCAGCTGGCGCAGGATGTTCTGCACCGCCGCCGGCGTGCGGGTGATGTCGTGCACGTAGTTGAACAGCGCGGCGTCCGCGGGATGCGGCAGCAGCACGGTCTCGGCCGGCTGGTTGGCATGCCACACCTGGTGCCAGCCCTGGCGGGCCACACGTTGCCGGGCGACGTCGAACATCTCTGGACTTTGCTCGAAGGCCAGCACGCGGCCGCCAGGCCCCACGGCCTGCAGCAGCGGTCCGTAGCTGAGGCCCGTGCCGGCGCCGACGTCCAGCACCACCTGGCCGGGCTGTAACTGCAGCAGGGCGATAGTGCGCAGCCGCAGCGGCATCGTGCGTTCGGCGGACTGGTCGTAGCCGGCCGCGTGGCGCCGGTAGCGGGCCATCGAGGCCTGGTTGTCGGGGTGGGCCAGCATCGTCCGTCCGGGGCCGTGCCGTCAGGCGGTGGCGCGCGACGCCGAGTGCAGGCCCAGCACGCCGATGACGATGAGACCGGCACTGACCATCTTCAGCGCGGTGGCCGGCTCCTTGAAGTACAGATAGCCGATCAGGGCCGTCAGCACGGTGCCCACGCCCGACCACACGGCATACACGACGCTCAGTCCGAGCGTGCGGATGATCATGGTGTTCAGTGCGAACGAGGCCGCGTAGAAGACGAAGATCAGCACCGACGGGGTCAGCCGCGTGAAGCCCTCGCTCAGCCGCATGCAGGTCGTGCCGGCGACCTCGAACAGGATCGCCACGGCCAGCACCGCCCACGCCTGGCCGACGTTCAGGACCGGCATGGACGTGCGCGAAGAGGCCATGGAAGCGCAGGGCGGGGTGGCATGTATCGTGGGGTCGCCTCGGGGCCCACATCCTTACACGTCATCTTGTCATCCAGCGTCGCGTGCCGTAACTCAGTGAATCCACCGCTGCCACCAGCAACAACATGGCGCCCACGATGGTGGCGGTCTTGCCCATGTGGAACAGGCCCATGTGGAACGACAGCATCTGGCCCAGTCCGCCGGCGCCCACCACGCCCAGCACCGCGGCGGCGCGGATGTTGTTCTCCCAGCGGTACAGCGTGTAGCTCATCAGCTGTGGCAGCACCTGGGGCAGGGTGGCGTACAGGAAGACCCGCCCGTTGCCCACGCCCTGGGCGCGCAGGGCCGCCCCCGGGCCCGCCGGGGCGTTCTCGACGGCCTCGGCGAACAGCCGCCCCAGCACGCCGGTGGTGTGGAAGGCCAGGGCCAGCGTGCCCGCGAACGGCCCCAGGCCGGCAGCGATGAGCAGCAAGGCGGCCCACACCAGCTCGGGGATGGCGCGCAGCGCGTTGAGCAGCAGTCGCGTGGGCGAACGCGCCCGCGCCGGGTCGTCGGCATGCATGCGGCTGGCCGGCAGGGCCAGCGCCAGCCCGGCCGCGGCGGCCAGCAAGGTGCCCAGTGCCGACATGGCCAGCGTCTCCCAGGTGGCCAGCACCACGCGGCGCAGGAACTCGGGCGAGGTGTCGGGCGGGAAGAATTCGCCGACGAAGCGGCCCATGCTGCGCGCGGCCTCCATCGACAGGAACTGCGCCCACTGCAGGTCGAGCGACCAGAAGCTCGCCACCACCAGCACCAGCACGGCCGCGGTGAACCAGCAGGCCTTGCAGCGCGCGTCGAACAGCGGCGGCGGCAGCCGGTAGGGCGGGTTGGCGGCGGGCGGCTGCTTCATCCCAGCCCCTTGCGCAGCCCGGCGCTGATGCGGTCGGCCAGCGCCACCAGCGCCACGAAGACGGCCAGCATGGTCAGCACCTCGCCGCCGTTGAACATCTTCATCGAGTTGTCGAGCTGCTGGCCCAGGCCGCCGGCGCCGACGAAGCCCAGCACCACCGAGCTGCGGATGGCGCACTCCCAGCGGTACACGGTGTAGCTGGTGAGCTCGGCCGCGTTCTGCGGCAGCAGGCCGAAGAAGAAGGCCTGCAGGCGCGACGTGCCGTTGCGCAGCAGGGTCTCGGTGGCGTGCGTCTCGCCGCTTTCAAGGATCTCGCCGTAGACCTTGCCCAGCATGCCGCCGTAGGTCAGCGCGATGGCCAGCACGCCGGCCGTGGGCCCGAGGCCGACGACGCGCACGAAGACCAGCGCCCACACCAGCTCGGGCACGCTGCGCAGGCCGATCAAGGTCCAGCGCACGGCCTGGCGGAACCAGAACGGCGCGCGCGCCATGCGGCCCGACAGCGCCGAGATCGACAGCACGCGGGTCGACAGCAGCGTCATCGGCAGCGCCAGCGCCAGCGCCAGCACCATGCCGGCGGTGGCCATGGCCACCGTGCGCCAGGTCTCGCGGGCGACCATGGCCAGGAACTCGCCCGACACCGCGGGCGGCAGGAAGCTGCGCAGGAAGTCGCCTGTGACTTCGAGATTCTTGGCTTCGACGAGGATCCAGGGCCGGAACTCGGTGGCCACCAGCAGCGGCCACAGCAGCACGAACGCCAGGCTGCCCCAGAAGACGCGGCCCAGCCAGGCCGGGTCGCGCGCGGGGGCGGGTCGGCGTCCGGGCGGGTGGGACGGGCCGAGGGCGGCGGTGCTCATGGGCGTGGGCGTCTCGGGCAGCCGCCTGGGCGCCTCAGCGGCACTGCATCACCACCGGCGCGGGGACTTCCGCCGGTGAAACCTCGGGCAGCAGCGGCGTGTCGCCGCGCAGCTCGTGTTCGTGCTGGGCATAGAGGCGCTCGAGCCGGTCGCGGCTCACCTCGGCGGAGGGCAGGTCGAACACCAGTCGGCCGTCGCGCAGGCCGACGATGCGCGGGAAGTGCGCCAGCGCCACTTCCACCTGGTGCAGCGTGGCCACCAGCGTCACGCCGCGCTCCTGCGCCGTGGCCACCAGGGTGCTCACCGCCTGGCGCGAGCGCGTGGGGTCCAGCGCCGACAAGGGTTCGTCGACCAGCCAGAGGCGCGCCGGCGACAGCAGCGCGCGGGCCAGCCCGACACGCTGGCGTTCGCCGCCTGAGAGGCGGTCCACGCGCTCGAAGAGCTTCTCCGACAGGTCGAAGCGCTCCAGTGCGTCGTGCGCAGCCGGGATGTCGGCCGGGTAGAACAGCGAGCGCAGGCTGGCCAGCAGGCCCATCGCCGGCAGCCGGCCGGCCAGCACCGCCGTCACCACGCGCTGCCGTGGCGGCAGCGGGGGCACCTGCGGCGCCAGGAACAGCCTGCCGCGCAGCCGCTGCAACGCACGGCGCGGCAGCGCCCACGGCGACTGGCCATCGAGCAGCACGCCGCCGCTGGTCGGCGGCAGGGCGCAGGCGATGACCTGCAGCAGCGTGGTCTTGCCGGCACCCGACGGGCCGATGACGGCCACCTGCTCGCCTTCGGCGATGTGCAGGTCCAGGCTTTGCAACGCGGCGGCGGCTCCGGCGCGCGCCGCCGGATGTCGTGCGGCGACGGCCTTCAGGTCGATGTTCACGCCAGGCAGTTCGCGGGCCGTGCCGTCAGATGAGGCCGGCGCTGCGGCCGGCAGCTTCCAGCCCCTTGTAGTTCTCGGGCGTGGTCGGGACGTAGCGCGTGGCGCGGTTCAGCTGAAGGATCTCCTTGCCTTCGGGCGTGGCCGGATCCAGGTCGAGCAAGGCCTGCCGCAGCTTGTTGCGCAGGTCGGCAGGCATGTCGGCATGCACCGACCAGTTGTAGTTGAAGAAGGTCGGCGTCGTGTAGAAGACATCCACGGCCTTGGTGTCGACCTTGTTCTCGCCGACGAACTTGCGCCACACGGTGATGTCGAGCGCCGCGGCATCGACCTTGCCACTGACCACCGACGCGATGGTGGCGTCGTGCGCGCCGCTGTAGGCCACGCGACGGAAGTCCTTGTCGGGGTTGATGCCGGCCTGCAGCAGGAAGTGGCGCGGCATGAGGTGGCCGGAGGTGCTGCTCTGCGAGCCGAAGCTGACCTGGCGGCCCTTCAGGTCGCCCAGCGCCTTGATGCCGGAGTCGGTCTTGGCGATGAACACCGACTGGAAGCGGGTGTCTTCCTCGCGTTGTGCTATCGGGATGATCTTGCCGCCGGAACGGATGTTCGCCTGCACGAACGTGAAGCCTCCGAACCACACCAGGTCGACCTTCTTGTTGACCATGGCCTCGACGGCCGCGGGGTAGTCGGTCACCGGCGTGAACTCGACTTTCATGCCCAGCTTCTTCTCGAGGTAGTTGGCGATGGGGGTGAACTTGCGCACCTGTTCGGTGGCCGCCTCCTCGGGGATGGTGGTGACGCGGAAGACCTGCTGGGCCTGGGCCCAGCCGCCGGCAGTGAGCAAGGCGGTGCAGAGCAGGGCTTGCAGGGAGCGCAGGGACGAGCGGAGGAACATCGGAAGACTCCAGGGGAGGGAAGTGGGTGCGGGTGGCCGCCGGCGGTCGGGCCCGAGGGCCGGCCGCCTGCGCGATTCGTTCGGGAACAGCGAAGGCGCTGAGTCTGTACGCGACAGGCGCTCCGTTTCTTCCCTGCGATGTTACGAGAGCGCCGCGGCCCGCGCCGGAACGGGGCCCGGTGCACAAGGGGGAAGGTCGCGTGCCGGCGCCTGACCTTACAGGGAGCAGCTGCGGAACCCGGCCGGCACGTCGCGGCGGTGCGCCGCAAAGAAGTTGCGGTAACGGGGGTGCCGCATGCGAGGCTGCGTCATGTGCGAGGCGCCACGCAGTACCGGCCGGCCGTCGAACCAGGGCGCCGAATAGTCGCGGTAGGGATGGGGCTGGAAGCCCGGAAAGGGCTGGAAGGCCGAGGCCGTCCATTCCCAGACGTCGCCCCATCGAAAACTCCCGGCCTGGCGATGGGCCGCGCACTCCCACTCGGCCTCGAAGGGCAGACGGCGGCCGGCCCATTGGCACCAGGCGAGAGCCTCGTGCAGCGAGAGGTGGCTGGCGGCCTCGGCCGCATCGAGCGGCCGCCACTGGCCGTGGCGCCACTGCAGCCAGAGCGTGCCGTCGCGGCGCAGGTAGAGCGGGGCGCCGCTGCTGTCGCCGCTGCACGCTTGCTGGCGCCAGCGCCAGCCCGCCTCGGTCCAGTGCCGGCGGTCGGCATGGGCACCGCTCTCGACGAAAGGCAGGTACTCCGCCCAGCGCACGGCCTGGGCGTCGATCGACCCCGCCGGCAGTGCCAGCTCGTGCGCCTGCAGTTCGTTGTCGAAGGCGAAGCCGCTGCCCGGTTCGCTGCCCAGCCGCCAGGTCTGCGCCGGCCAGGACAGCGCGGCGGGCGGCTCGGGCAGGGCGGCCGCCTGCCAGCGGGGGTCATCGACGGCCAGGCCGAGGCCCTGCGCCATGTACAGCGCGGCTTCGTGGTGCATGTCCTCGTGCAGCAGGGCCAGGCGGAAGAAGTACAGGCCGTCGTCGGTGTCCGGCACCTCCCGCAGCAGGGCCAGGGTGTCCTGCAGCTGCGCCGCCAGATCGGCCCGCGTGGCGTCGGGGTCGGGCAAGGGCAATTGCCACCGGCTGTCGTGGGGAACATGGCTGGAGTCGTAGAGCGCATCGGCGCCGGCGCGACGGGGCGCGAGCCGTGCCGCTGCGGGGTCGGCCGCCCAGCCCTGGTGGCGCAAGGGAAAGCGCGCCAGCCAGTACTCCTGGAACCAGCCCAGGTGGCCCAGCTCCCACAGGGGCGGGTTCAGTTCGGCACGCACCGGCACGGCCAGGCCGGGCCGCTGGCGCTCGACGAGCCCGAAGGTGGCCAGGGTGTCGCGCCGGCTGTCGATCAAGGCCTGCGCCAGCACCTCGGGTTCGCCGCGGCGGGCGAGGTGGGCGGCGGGCGTTAGGCTTGCAGGATGCATCGGGAATCCATCGTCATCGTCACGCCGGCGCTGGCGGACGCCAACAACGGCAACTGGCAAACCGCCAAGCGCTGGGCGCGGCTGCTGCAGCCAGCTTACCGCGCCGGGCTGGCATCGGCCTGGAGCTCGGGCGACGAGGACCTGATGATCGCGCTGCACGCCCGCCGGTCCGCGGCCTCGGTGGCCGCCTGGAAGGCGGCCCGCCCCCAGGCCCCGCTGGTGCTGGTGCTGACCGGCACCGATCTCTACCGCGACATCGATACCGACCCGGCGGCCCAACGATCGCTCGCCCTGGCCGACGCGCTGGTGGTGCTCAACCGACACGGCCCGCAACGCCTGCCGGAGGCCCTGCGGGCCAAGTGCCACGTCGTGCTGCAGTCCTGCAGCGAGCGGCTGACCCTGCCCAAGACCCCGCGACACTTGCGTGCCGTGATGGTCGGGCACCTGCGGGAAGAGAAGGACCCCCGCACGGCCTTCCGGGCGATGGACCGCCTGACGGACCGGCCCGACATCCGCCTCGACCATGTCGGCGCGGCCCTCGATCCTCTGCTCGGCGCGGAGGCGCACGCGGTGGCAGGGCGGTGTCCCGGCTACCGCTGGCTGGGCGGCCTGCCCCATGCCCAGGCCCGGCGCCGCATCCAGGCCGCGCACCTGCTGGTGCACCCCAGCCGCATGGAAGGCGGCGCGCACGTGGTCATCGAGGCCGTGCGCAGCGGCACGCCGGTGCTGGCCTCGCGCATCGAGGGCAACACCGGACTGCTCGGCGACGACTGGCCCGGCCTGTTCGAAGCCGGCGACGATGGTGGCCTGGCCCGCCTGCTCGTGCAGGCGCGCGACGATCCCGATATGCTGCCGGGCCTGCAGGCGCGGCTCGCCGCCCTGTCGCCCCTCTTTTCGCCAGAGGCGGAGCGCGCTGCACTGCACCGCACCGTGGCCCGCCTGCTTCGCCCCGACACCCCCGGCCGCACCGATCGGCCGCCTCCTGGAGACACCGCATGAACGCCCCCGACAAGCTTGCCGAACCCCGCCTGACCTCGCTCTCGCACGGCGGCGGCTGCGGCTGCAAGATCGCGCCGGGCGTGCTGTCCGAGATCCTCAAGGGCACGGCCGCGATGCCCATCCCGAAGGAACTGCTGGTGGGCATCGAGACGGCCGACGACGCGGCCGTCTACCAGCTCAACGACGAGCAGGCGCTGATCGCCACCACCGACTTCTTCATGCCCATCGTCGACGATCCGCTCGACTTCGGCCGCATCGCCGCCACCAATGCCATCAGCGACGTCTACGCCATGGGCGGACGCCCGATCCTGGCGCTGGCGCTGGTGGGCATGCCGATCAACGTGCTGTCGACGCAGACCATCGGCCGCATCCTCGAAGGCGGCGCGTCGGTGTGCCGCACCGCGGGCATCCCGATCGCCGGCGGCCACACCATCGACTCGGTGGAAGCCATCTACGGTCTGGTGGCGCTGGGCCTGGTGCACCCGAAGCACGTCAAGCGCAACGCCGACGCACAGCCCGGCGACGTGCTGGTGCTGGGCAAGCCCCTGGGCGTGGGCGTGATGTCCGCGGCCCTGAAGAAGGGCGAGCTGGGCGACGCCGGTTACGCACGCATGATCGCCACGACCACGCGGCTGAACACCCCGGGCCCCGATCTCGCGGCCTTGCCCGGCGTGCATGCCCTGACCGACGTCACGGGCTTCGGCCTGGCCGGCCACGCGCTCGAGATGGCTCGCGGGGCGCGCTGCGAAGTGCAGCTCGACTGGGCGGCCGTGCCGCTGCTGGAGGGCGTGCGCGCCCTGGCTGCGCAGGGTTTCGTCACCGGGGCCTCGGGTCGCAACTGGGCGGGCTACGGCCACGACGTGGCGCTGCCTGCCGGCTTCGATCCGGTCGACCAGGCCCTGCTGACCGACCCGCAGACCAGCGGCGGTCTGCTGGTCGCCTGTGCGCCGTCGGAGGTCGACCAGGTGATGGCCACCTTCCGCCGTCACGGTTTCGAGCAGGCGGCCGTGGTGGGCCGTGTGGCCGCGGGTCAACCGGGCCTGGCCGTTCGCTGAAGCCGCTCGGCGGGCGTGGCCCGCTCGCCGCCTGCAGCATGCCTGGGTGCGTGGGAGGCCGGAGGCATCCGCCTGCGCACCGACGCGGTGCCGTCCTACCTGCCCGGTGAAACCCGGAGGCCCCAATCCATCTCCAACGGACAGGGATGTCCGCTCCACTCGAGGCGGCAGCAGTCGACATCCCGACCCCGAACTGCATGAAGGAGATGGCCGTGATGACTCGAACCCTTGTCCGCTCGACCCTGGCGTTGTGGACCGGTCTGGTGGTGGGCCTCGCGCCCGGCGTTGCCGCGGCACAGGACGACGCCCTGCCGACGGTGCAGCAGTCGGGCAACGTGCGATTCGTCAGCGGCGGCATCGGTCTCGACCAGTCAGCAGCCTTCAAGGCCGCCATGGGCCGCTACCCCCTGGCGTTGCAGATCGCCCATCGCGAGAACGGTCGCAACGCCTACGCCGCCGATGCCCAGGTGCGCATCCTCGACCGGACGGGCGGGGTGGCTCTCGAGACCCGCACCGAGGGACCGTTCCTGCTCGTCGACCTGCCCAACGGTCACTACCAGGTGGAAGTGACGCTGGACGGCGTGACGCAGCGCAGGTCCATCCAGGTCGGAACTGCGCGGCCGGCTCGCGGCTTCTTCCTCTTCGGCGGCGGTTGATCGACGCGCAGCGAAGAAGGCCCGGGCGGGCGAACGGCATGCCCGGCGGCGGGCCAGTGTCGGGAACGTTGACCCTCGTCAACAAGGGCCCGCTTCCGCGACGAGACGCGGAACCTCCGCCGGCGCGCCGACTCTTCTCCGCTCGGGCAGGACGCGGCGCGCGGGGCGTCGCCTTCCCGCCCGCAACGGAGGAGACATGCACACCATCGAATCCATGGTCACCGCCCGGTCGGCTGCCCGTGTCCTGGCTGCGGTCGTCGCGGCGAAGGGCTACGTCGACGATCGAGAAATCCAGCGTCTGGCGGAACTCGATGCCTTCGGCCGGCTCGGCGTGACACGTGACGGCTTCGTCGAACTGGCCCGCGATGCGGTGGCCGAGTTCGGCACGTCGCTGTGCGAACTGAGCTGGCTGACGTCGGAGCACCGCGCCTATCTCGACCGGTTGCTGGAGGACGTCGACTCGCGGCAGCAGCGTCTGCTGGTGTGCCGCCTGGCCGCCGCCGTGGTCACTGCCGACGGCTGCGTCACACAGGACGAGCGCCTGGTCTACGACCACGCACGCGCGCGTTGGCACATCACGCAGGACATGGTCACCCAGGCGATCCTGCACGACCAGGCACACTGAGGGGCCTGGTTGAGGCGGGAAGCGTTCGGGGCTGGCGGTGGACCCCGGATAATGCAGGTGCGCGTGCGCCATTTCGAGCCACTTGCAACGCTGTTCCCAGCCCTGCCGTGCCGTCTCGGGTCGTCCCCGGGGGCCCATGACCTTGCACTCCCTTGATCTCCAGTCACGACACGAACCCCTGCAGCCCGTGGCGCCTGTCCGTTGCTCCGATGATGGACTGGACAGACCGCCACTGTCGCTACTTCCACCGCCGCATCACGCGGCACACCCGCCTGTACACCGAGATGGTGACCACCGGTGCGCTGCTGCACGGCGACGTGCCGCGTCACCTCGACTTCAACACTGAAGAGCACCCCGTGGCGCTGCAGCTCGGCGGCAGCGAACCGGCAGACCTCGCGGCCTGCGCCCGGCTGGCCGAGAGATGGGGCTACGACGAGGTCAACCTCAACTGCGGCTGCCCCAGCGAGCGGGTACAGCGTGGGGCCTTCGGCGCCTGCCTGATGGCCGAGCCGGCGCTGGTGGCCGACAGCGTGAAGGCCATGCGTGACGCCACCAGCCTGCCCGTGACGGTCAAGCACCGCATCGGCATCGACCGCGGCGAGAGCTACGACTTCGTGCGCGACTTCGTGGGCACGGTGTGGCAGCGCGGCGGCTGCGAGGTCTTCATCGTGCATGCGCGCAATGCCTGGCTGCAGGGCCTGTCGCCGAAGGAGAACCGCGAGGTGCCGCCGTTGCGCTACGAGACGGTGTACCGACTCAAGCGCGACTTCCCTGCGCTGACCATCGTGCTCAACGGCGGGGTGGTCGGCGACGAGGCCATCGCCGCCCATCTGCAGCACGTCGACGGGGTGATGCTGGGCCGCGAGGCTTATCACAACCCCTGGAGCATGGCGCTCTGGGACGAACGCTTTTTCGGCGAGCCGGCATCGGGCCTCACGCGCGAGGCGCTGGAGCGCGAGATGGTGACCTACATGGGCCGGCAGACGATAAAGGGCGTGCCGTGGTCCCATGTCTCGCGCCACATGCTGGGCCTGTGGAACGGCGCCCCCGGCGCCCGGCGCTGGCGCCAGGTGTGGTCCGACCACCGCCTGAAGACGGCGTCCCCGCAGTCGGTGTTCGACGCTGCACCGCGCCCGGGTGTGGCCTTAGGATCGCCGGTGACGTGAGCGACCCGTCGCGACAGCCGCCGCGAGCCATGGCGGCGTCGGTGGACGGCGGCGGCGCAACGCTCCGCGCACGTGACGGAGGTGGTGCCCATGCGAGTGAACGGTGAACCCACGAGGCCCTTGCGCAGCAGGGACGGTCGCGTCGTCGTGATCGACCAGCGCCAGCTGCCGCACCGCCTGCAGGTGTTGCCGCTCGACGATCTGGCCACCGTGCGCCAGGCCATTGCCGAGATGTGGGTGCGCGGCGCACCGCTGATCGGCGCCACCGCCGCCTACGGCATCGCCCTGCAGGCCGCCCGCGACGCGTCCGATAACGGACTGCACGCGGCGGCGCGCATGCTGCAGTCGGCCCGGCCCACTGCGGTGAACCTGGCGTGGGCCGTGCAGCGCGTGCTGGCCGTCGTCCTGGCGGAGCCCTTGCCGCGCCGTGCCGCCGCGGCCTGGGCCGAAGCCGATGCCATCGCCGAAGAGGACGTCGCCGTCAACGCGGCCATCGGCGACCACGGCCTGCCCTTGATCGAAGCCCTTGCGCGCAGCAGGCCGGGCCCGGTGCGCGTGCTGACGCATTGCAACGCGGGCTGGCTGGCCACCGTCGACTGGGGCACCGCGACGGCGCCGATCTACAAGGCGCATGCCGCCGGCATCCCGCTGCACGTGTGGGTGGACGAGACGCGGCCGCGCAACCAGGGCGCCAGCCTCACGGCGTGGGAGCTGGGCCACGAAGGCGTGCCGCACACGGTGATCGCCGACAACGCGGGCGGGCACCTGATGCAGCGCGGGCAGGTCGACCTGGTGATCGTGGGCTGCGACCGCGTCACGGCGCGGGGCGACGCCTGCAACAAGATCGGCACGTACCTGAAGGCGCTGGCGGCACGCGACAACGGCGTGCCGTTCTACGTCGCGATGCCGACGTCCACGCTCGACCTCGATCTTTCGGACGGCGTGCGGGAAGTGCCCATCGAAGAGCGCTCGGCGCGGGAGGTCACGCACATCAGCGGCCGCACCGCCGGCGGCCAGGTGATGGAGGTGCAGCTCACGCCCAAGGGCAGCCCGGCGGCCAACCCGGCCTTCGACGTGACGCCGGCGCGGCTGGTCAGCGGCTTCATCAACGAGCACGGCATCGTGGCCGCCCAGGAGGCAGCATTGCGCGCCTTGAAGGCCCCGCCCGCATGAACGAGGAACTGCAGCTCCGCCACGCTGCCGTGGCCGCGATGGTGCGGCTGGACGAGCGCGGCCTGAACCGTGGCAGCGCGGGCAACCTGAGCTGCCGCCTGGGCCAGGGCATGCTGATCACGCCCACCGGCATGGGCGCCGAGTTGCGCAGCGACGATATGGTGTGGATGGGCTTCGACGGCGAGGTGCACGGCGACTGGCAGCCTTCGTCGGAATGGCACTTCCACCGCGCCGTCTACCTGGCCCGGCCCGACCTGCACGCCATCGTGCACACGCACTCGGTGCATGCCACCACGCTGGCCTGCCTGCGCCGCGAGTTGCCGGCCTTCCACTACATGGTGGCGGTGGCCGGGGGCAGCCGCGTGCCGCTGGTGGGCTACCACACCTTCGGCACCGAGGCGCTGTCGCAGGCGGTGGCCGAGGGCCTGCGCGAGGTGCAGGCCTGCCTGCTGGCCAACCACGGCCTGGTGGCGGCCGGGACGACGCTGGCACAGGCGATGAAGATCACCGTCGAGATCGAGGCGCTGTGCGAGAGCTACCTGAAAGCGCTGGCCGTCGGCGAGCCCGTGCTGCTGAGCGAGGCACAGATGGCCGAGGTGATCGAGAAGTTCCGCAGCTACGGCAAGGCGGCGCGCCGCTGAAGAGCCCGCCGCCGGGCGTGCGCTGCGCCAGGGTCAGCGGGCGGCGCCCGGGTCGGGCCAGGTGGCCAGCAGCAGCCCGGCCAGCGCCAGCGCGAAGGCCACGGCGTGCGCCGCCGTGAAGGTCTCGCCCAGCACCCACACGCCGATCATCGCCGCCGTCACCGGCAGCAGCACCATGAAGACGCCGGCCTGCGCGGCGGGCACCTCCTGCAGGCCGCGCATCCACAGCCAGACCGTCACCATGCTGGCGGCCAGGGCGTAGAACACCAAGAGGCCCCAGGTGGCAGGCGTGACGGCCGAGAAGTCGAAGCTCAGCGCCTGCCACAGGCCCAGGGGCGTGACCAGCGCCAGCCCCCACAGGTTGATGAGCGCGCTGATGCGCCGCGGCGACACGTTCCCGGTGAGCTTCTTGCCGATCACCACGTAGCAGGCCTCGCAGGCCACCGCGCCCAGCAGCAGCAGGTAGCCCCACGGCGAGTCGGCATCACCGCTGGCGGCCGAGCCGCTGCGCGCCCAGGCCAGGATGGCGATGCCGGTGACCGCCAGCACGATGGCCACGCGCACCCGTGGCCGGATGCGCTCGCCCAGCACCCACCACGAGCCCAGCGCCACGGCCGCCGGGATGGCCGCCATCGTCACGCCGGCGGCCAGGGCCGACGTCATCTTCACGCCGTACAGCATGCAGATGGAGAACAGGAAGTTGCCGAGGAAGCTCTCCCAGAAAAGCAGCTTGCGGTCGTGCGCGGACAAGGCCGCTTCGCCGGGTGCGCGACGCACCCAGTGCGCCATCGCCACCGCGGCGATGCCGAAGCGCATCCAGGCCAGCAGGAAGACCGGCAGCGCGGCCACCAGCAGCTTGGACAGGCCGACGTAGCTGCCCACCAGGGCGACGCTGCTGGCCAGGCACAGGTAGGCGGTGAGGGGCGCCGCGGCGCGGACGAGGGAGGTCAAGACGGTCGTGCAGGGCTAGAAGGTCGCGGCGTAGCGATCGAGTTCCCAGGCGCTGACGTGGCGCGCGTAGGCCAGGGCCTCGTCGCGCTTGAGGCGCAGGAACTGCTTCGACAGGGTGTCGCCCAGGGCGGCGCAGACGGTCTCGTCGGCTTCCAGTGCATCGCAGGCCTGATCCAGGCTCTGCGGCAGCAGCGGGATGCCGCGCCCGCGGATCTGCGGCAGGCTCAGCTCGAAGAGGTCGTCGGCGGTGGCCGGGCCCGGGTCGAGTCCGCGTTCGATGCCGTCCAGGCCGGCGGCGATCAAGGCCGCGGTGGCCAGGTAGGGGTTGGCGCTGGCGTCGGGCACGCGCCACTCGAAGCGGCCGGGCAACGAGCGCAGCATCGCCGTGCGGTTGTTGCGGCCGTGGGCCACGTAGGCGGGCGCCCAGCTCGTGCCTGACAGCGACTCGCCCACCACCAGGCGCTTGTAGCTGTTGACGGTGGGCGCCGCCAGCGCGGTGAGGGCGCCGCTGTGCGCCAGCACGCCGGCCATGAACTGGCGGCCCAGCGTGGACAAGGGCAGCTCCGGCGCCGCGCCATCGGCATCGGGGTCGAACAGGCAGCGGTCGCCCTGCCACAGCGACACGTGGAAGTGCAGACCGCTGCCGGGCTGGTCGGCAAAGGGCTTGGGCATCATCGAGAACACGGCGCCGTGCTGCTCGGCCAGGTGGTGCGCGGCCAGCTTGAAGAGCATGACGTGGTCGCAGCTGGCCAGCGCCTCGTCGAAGGCGAAGTTCAGTTCGTACTGGCCCTGGGCGTCTTCGTGGTCGATCTGCAGCACCGTCAGGCCCGCTGCTTCCAGCGCAGCGCGCAGCGCCTGCAGGAAGGGCATCTGGCGCGGCATCGACTTGAGGTCGTAGGACGGCTTGTGCAGGCGGTCGGCGTCGTCGGCCGGCAGCCAGCGGCCGTCGCTCTGCTTGAGCAGGAAGAACTCGGGCTCGATGCCGGTCTTCAACGTCCAGCCTCGCGCCGCCAGCCGGGCCGCGGCGCGCTTGAGGACCTGCCGCGGGCAGGCGTCGAAGGGCCGGCCGTCGACGAAGCCGTCGCCGACGATCCGCGCCACGCCGGGCATCCAGGGCAGGGGCTGCAGGGTGGTGGCATCACCCCGCGCGTAGTACTCGCTGCGCGGCCCGGTGCGGGGCAGGCCGGTGCCCCAGATCGACGGGCCGGCGAAGCCGGCACCGGCGGTCAGCACCTCGCCGAGCTGCGCCAGCGGCACCAGCTTGCCCTTGGCCACGCCGTGCAGGTCGCTGAACTGCACCAGCAGCGTGTGGACGCCGGCGGCCTGCAGGCCTTGCAGGGTGTCGGCGTTCACGACGGACAGGCCGCCAGCAGGCTCTCGCGCAGGATGCGCAAGCCTTCGTCGAAGACCGCCGGGCCGGTGGTCAGCGGGAACAGGAAGCGCAGCACGTTGCCGTTGACGCCGCAGGTCAGCAGGATCAGGCCACGCTCCAGCGCGTGGGCCTGCACCGCCCGCGTGAAGTCGGCATCGGGCTCGCCGCTGTCGGGGTGGCGGAACTCCACCGCCACCATCGCGCCCAGGCCCCGCACGTCGGCGATGTGCGGCACCACCACGCGCATGGCGTCCAGTTCGAACATCAGGCGGTCGCCCAGCACCTTGCCGCGCGCGGGCAGTTGCTCCTCGGCCATGATCTCCAGCACGGCGTGCGCCGCGGCGATGGCCAGCGGGTTGCCCGCGTAGGTGCCGCCCAGACCGCCCGGGGCCGGTGCGTCCATGATCTCGGCGCGGCCGGTCACCGCCGACAGCGGCATGCCGGCGGCCAGGCTCTTGGCGCTGACCAGGATGTCGGGCACCACGCCGAAGTGCTCCATCGCGAACATCTTGCCGGTGCGACCGAAGCCGGTCTGCACCTCGTCGGCGATGAGCAGGATGCCGTGCTCGTCGCACAGTTCGCGCAGCCAGGTCACGGCCTCGGCCTGGATGACGTTGAAGCCGCCTTCCCCCTGCACCGGTTCGAAGACGATGGCGGCCACGCGCGACGGCTCGATGTCGGCCTTGAAGAGATGCGCCACGGCCTTCTTCACCTCGGCCAGGTCGGCGCAATGGCAAAGATCTCGGGCGGGAAGGGCCCGAAGCCGGCCTTGTAGGGCATCACCTTGCCGGTGAGCGCCACGGCGAACAGGCTGCGGCCGTGGAAGGCGCCACCGAAGGCGATGACGCCGGATCGCCGGGTGGCCGCCCGCGCGATCTTGATGGCGTTCTCGATGGCCTCGGCGCCGGTCGAGAAGAAGGCCGTCTTCTTCGCGTGCGTGCCCGGTGTGAGGGCGTTGAGCTTCTCGGCCAGCGAGACGTAGGCCTCGTAGGGCACCACCTGGTAGCAGGTGTGGGTGAAGCGTTCGATCTGGGCCTGCAGCGCGGCCACCACCTTGGGGTGGCCATGGCCCACGTTCATCACCGCGATGCCGCCGGCGAAGTCGATGAAGCGGCGGCCTTCCACGTCCCACAGCTCGGCGCCCAGCGCGCGCTCGGCGAAGAACGGCGCCATCACGCCCACGCCGCGAGGGGTGGCGGCGGCCTTGCGCGCCAGGATCTGTTCGTTCAGCGAGTGGTTCATGGGCGGGCCTCCTTGTCGATGCGGATCCAGGTGGTCTTCAGTTCGGTGTACTTGTCGAAGGCGTGCAGCGACTTGTCGCGGCCGTTGCCGCTCTGCTTGAAGCCGCCGAAGGGCACTGTGATGTCGTCTTCGTCGTACTGGTTGACGTGCACCGTGCCGGCGCGCAGCGCACGGGCCACGCGGTGCGCGCGGTTGATGTTGTCGCTCCACACGCTGGCCTGCAGGCCGTAGGCGCTGGCGTTGGCCAGCTGCACGGCCTCGGCTTCGGTCCTGAAGCGCAGCACGCTCATCACGGGGCCGAAGATCTCCTCGCGCGCGATCTTCATCGTGGGCGTCACGCCGTCGAAGACGGTGGGCTCGACGTAGTAGCCGCCCGTCTCTGCGCGCACCCGGCGCCCGCCCGAGGCGCAACGCGCACCTTCGCTGTGGCCGGCCTCGATGTAGCCCATCACCGTGTCCAGCTGGAGGTCGTCGACCAGCGCGCCCATCACGGTGCCGGCGTCCAGCGGGTCGGCCGGCGGGTACTTCGGCGCCTGCGCCGCGACATGGGCGACGAAGCGGTCGGCGATGCTCTCATGCACCAGCACGCGGGACGGTGCGTTGCAGCTTTCGCCCTGGTTGAAGAACATGCTGCCGGCCACCGTCTCGGCGGCGCGCTCGACGTCGGCGAAGTCGTCGAACACCACGAAGGCCGACTTGCCGCCGAGCTCGTTGTATACGCGCTTGAGGTTCGACCGGCCGGCGTACTCGAGCATGCGGCGTCCGGTGCGGGTGCTGCCCGTGAAGCCGATGGCATCGACGTCCATGTGCAGCGCCAGCGCCTCGCCGGCTTCGGCGCCGTAGCCCGGCACGACATTGAAGACGCCGGGTGGCAGGCCGGCCTCGACGGCGAGTTCGGCCAGCCGCAGGGCGGTCAGCGGGCTCTTCTCGCTGGGCTTGAGCACCACCGAATTGCCGGCCGCCAGGGCAGGCCCCAGCTTCCAGGCGGCCATGATCATCGGGTAGTTCCAGGGCACGATGGCGCCAATCACGCCCATCGGCTCGCGCGTGATCAGGGCCAGGGCGTTGTCACCCGTGGGCGCGATCTCGTCGTACACCTTGTCCACGGCTTCGGCATACCAGGCGATGCAGCGCGCCGTGGACGGTACATCGACCGACAGCGAATACTGGATGGGCTTGCCCATGTCCAGCGTCTCGAGCAGCGCGAGCTCGTCGCGCGCGCCGAGGATCTTCTCGGCGAACTTCTGCAGCACCTTCTTGCGCGCTGCCGGCGGCTTGCCGGCCCAGCGCCGTTGCTCGAAGGCCTGCCGCGCCGAGGCGACCGCGGCGTCGACGTCGGCCGCGGCACCACGGGCCACTTCGACCAGGCTGCGCCCGTCGATGGGCGAGCGGCAGCTGAAGGTCTGGCCCGAGGCCGCTGCGCGGCGCTGACCGTCGATGAGCATGCGGCCGTCGGGACGCAACGCGGCGGCGGCGGCGTGCCAGTCGGGCAGGGGGTGGTTCATCGAGTGTCTCCAAAAGCAAAAGGGCGGGCTCGAGGCCCGCCCTGGGTACCGCGGGCAGCGCCGGTCAGAATCGCACGACCACCGAAGCGCCAAAGAGGTGGTTGGTCTTCTTGTAGGTGCCGCTGTTCACGTACTGGAACACCGGCTGGTCGGCGCCATCGTAGCGGTACTCCAGCTTGAAGTTGGTGTTCTCGTCGAAGACGTAGTTCATGCCGACCGACAAGGCATAGCGGTTGCTGCCCACGGCTTCGCCCTTGGCGAAGTTGCCCGCGGCGTCCAGGCCGCGGCCGATGCCGTTGATGCCGTCGTCGAAGCTGTAGCCCAGCAGGCCGCCGCCGTTCTTGCGGTTGTGCACGTAGTCGGCGCGCACCAGGGCTTCGAGGCGCGGCGTGAGCTTGTAGCCGGCGTAGCCGGACACGCCCCACCACTGCGCGTCACGCAGTTGGCCGTCGCTGTTGAAGATGGCCGCGCGCTTCTGCTGGCCATAGCTGAGCTGTCCGAACACGGTCCAGTCGCCTCGCACGAAGTAGCCGTCGACCTCCAGCAGGTGCATGGTGGTGTTCTTGCCGGCGCTGTCGAAGAAGTTCTCGACGGCGGCACCGGTGTCGGGGTCGGTGGTGATGTAGCTGCCGTCGGCGGCGAAGTTGGCTGCGCGGCCGTGCAGGCCGGTGAAGCCCCAGCCCTGGAACTCGCCCTTGGAGTAGTCGACCCGGTAGATGAAGACCGGCTGGTTGTTGCCGCTGCTGTTGCGTGCCGTGTTGAGGTTGGCCACGCCGACGCGGGTCCACCACTTGCCGCTCTTCATGTCGAGCACGGCGCCGGTGTAGTTGGTGGGCGCCATGGTGTCGAACAGCAGGTTGTGTGTGATCAGCTTGTTGCCCGCGGGCAGCGTGATCTCGTAGCCCGTCCAGTCGGGGATCTGGCCCAGCCACAGGCGCGTCTGCAGGTCGGTGAGCGGCAGCGAGACGCTGGCCTCGTGCACGATGGACCGGCCGTTGGTCAAGGCGCCGGTGCCGCGTTCGGGCGCCAGGGTCAGCTTCCACTTCGTGCCGCTGTCGGTCTCCTTCTCGAAGTCGATCACGGCCATGCCGAAGTACGAGTTGTCGTAGGTGTAGCGGGCGTCGCCGTTGTTCAGCAGCACGAAGGACGCATTGTTCTGCGCCCGGTTGTAGATGTAGGTCGGGTCGATCTGACCGCTGATCTTCAGGCCCTTGTAGCCCTGGTCGGTGAAGTTGTCCTGCAGCGCCTCGGTCTTCACTGTGACGCGGTTCAGCTCGCGCACCTGCTCCGGCGTCATGCCCCACTGGCCGGGCTGCGGCGCGCCCTGCAGCTTCTTCTCGAGTTCGTTGATGCGCTCACGCAGGGCGCGCAACTCCTGCAGCAGTTCGGCATTGTTCTGCGCTGCGACCGGGAAGGCGGCGGCCAGCGCGAGCACGAGGGCGGTGAAGCGGATCGGGGTCATCGGGGTTCTCCTCCTGGGGCGGATCTGTGGGTGTGTTCGCTGCAAGACGGTGCGTCAGGCGCGGGTGGCCGAAGCCAGTTCCATGGCTCGCCGCCGCTCGGCGCGGGCGATCATGTAGCTGGTCAGCAGAACGCCGATCGCGACGATCACCACGGTGATCGTGGCCACCGCGTTGACCGTGGGGTTCAGGCCCAGCCGAGCACGCGAGAAGATCACCAGCGGCATGGTGGTGGAGCCAGGGCCGGACAGGAAGGCCGAGAGCACCACGTCGTCGAGAGAGATCGTGAACGTGAGCAGCCAGGCCGAGACCAGCGACTGCGCGATCATCGGCAGCGTGACCAGCCAGAAGACCTGCAGCGGGCGGGCGCCGAGATCCATCGCGGCTTCTTCCAGCTGCGGATTGAGGTCCTGCAGGCGCGACTGGATGACCACCGTGGCGTAGGCCATGCCCAGCAGCAGGTGGCCGAGCCAGATGGTGCCCATGCCGCGCTCGGGGAAGCCCAGCGCCCGCTGGATGGACACCAGCATCAGCAGCAGCGACAGGCCGACCACGACCTCGGGCATCACCAGCGGCGCGTTGACCATGCCCGAGAACAGCGTGCGGCCCGTGAAGCGCTTGTACTTCACCAGGGCGAAGGCGGCGAGCGTGCCCAGCACCACCGAGCCGCAGGCGGTGAAGAACGCAATCTTCAGGCTCAGCCACAGGCCGCCGAGGATCTCGGCGTCCTGCGCCAGCGCGACATACCACTTCAGCGTAAAGCCGCGCCACAGATTGGGGATGGGCGAGTCGTTGAACGAGAAGACGACGAGCGCCACGATCGGCAGGTACAGGAACACGAACCCCAGCGCCAGCCAGCTGCGCCCGAACCAGCGGTTGAAGCCGACCGATGTGCCCTTGCTCACCGCCGCTGCTCCTGCGCCTGCGCCTGGTACTTGTTGAAGATGGCCAGCGGCACGATGATCAGCAGCACCATGATCACCGCCACGGTGGACGCCATGGGCCAGTCGTTGTTCGAGAAGAACTCGTCCCACAGCACGCGGCCGATCATCAGCGTCTCGGGGCCGCCCAGCAGTTCGGGGATCACGAATTCACCGATGCAGGGAATGAAGACCAGCATCGAACCCGCGATGATGCCGGCCTTGGACAGCGGCACCGTCACCTTCCAGAAGGCGACGAAAGGCGTGGCACCCAGGTCGGCTGCCGCTTCGAGCAGGCGCAGGTCCATCTTGGCCAGGTTGCTGTACAGCGGCAGCACCATGAACGGCAGGTAGGTGTAGGTCATGCCCAGCACCAGCGAGAACGGCGTGTGCATCAGCTTGCCGGGTGCCGAGATGAGGCCTGCGGCGAGCAGCAGCTGGTCGAGTCCGGTGCCGACGATGACATCGGCAACCCAGCCGTTCTCGGTCAGCAGGCCGCGCCAGGCGTAGACACGCAGCAGGAACGAGGTCCAGAACGGCAGCATCACCAGCATCAGCAGGGCGGGCTGGGCTGAAGGCTTGGCGCGCGCCATGAAGTAGGCGAAGGGGTAGCCGATCAGCAGGCACAGCACCGTGGTGGCGAAGGCGTACTGCAGGCTGGCGATGTAGGTCTTGAAGTACAGCGCATCCTGCGTGATGAACACGTAGTTGCTCAGCTTCAACGTGAGCTGCAGCACACCTTCCTTGAACGTCAGCACGTCCTTGAACGTGACGGTCTCCATCTCGGAGACGCTGATCTTCGCGACGATGAAGAAGGGCAGCAGGAAGAACAGCAGCAGGAACAGGAAGGGCAGGGCCACCACGAGGCCGCGGCCGGTGAAGAACTGCTTCAGCGCTGCCATGGTCGGCCGCCTACTGCGTGAGCACCACGTGCGCAGAGCGCGACCAGTGCGCCCAGACCGTGTCGCCCCAGGTCAGTTCGTCGTCGCGGTGGCGCTGCGTGTTGGTCATGCTCACCTTGAGCTTCGCGCCGCTGGCCAGCTGCAGCTGGAAGACGGTGAAGCTGCCGAAGTACGAGATCTCCTTGATGACGCCGCTGGCGGTGTTGAAGTCGTCTGCCGGCTTGTGGCGGGACAGGTGGATCTTCTCGGGCCGCAAGGCCACCGACACCGCCATGCCTTCGGTCCCCGTGATGCCATGGCCCACGTAGTGGCGGCAGTCGGCGCAGTCGATGATGACGTGGTCGGGCTCATCGACCGTGAGCGTGCCGTCCATCAGGTTCACGTTGCCGATGAAGTCGGCCACGAACCGTGTGGCCGGCGTCTCGTAGATCTCGGCGGGTGCGCCCACCTGCAGCAGGCGGCCTTCGCTCATGACGGCGATGCGGCTGGCCATGGTCATGGCCTCTTCCTGGTCGTGCGTCACCATCACGCAGGTCACGCCCACCTGCTCGATGATGTTGACGAGCTCGATCTGCGTCTCTTCGCGCAGCTTCTTGTCGAGCGCGCCCAGCGGCTCGTCCAGCAGCAGCAGCTTGGGCTGCTTGGCCAGGCTGCGCGCCAGCGCCACGCGCTGCTGCTGGCCGCCCGACAGCTGGTGCGGCTTGCGCTGGGCGAACTTGGACAGCTGCACCAGTTTCAGCATGGCCTCCACGCGCTCGGCGATGCGGTCTTTCGGCAGGCCTTCGCGCTCGAGGCCGAACGCGATGTTCTTCCATACGCTGAGGTGCGGAAAGAGCGCGTAGCTCTGGAACATCATGTTCAGGGGACGCTGGTAGGGCGGCAGGCCGGCGAGATCGACGCCGCCCAGCACGATGCGCCCCGAGGTCGGCGTCTCGAAGCCGGCCAGCATGCGCAGCAGCGTGCTCTTGCCGCAGCCCGACGAACCCAGCAACGCGAAGATCTCGCCCTTGGCGATATCGACCGAGACGTTGTTGACGGCCTTGTAGCCGCTGAAGTCCTTCACCACGTCCTGCACCTGCAGGAACGTGGCGTCCGGCGTCGCTGCCAAGGTCACAGCCCTGTCTTGAACGAGGTGTAGGTGCGCGTCATCAGGCGACGCAGGTCGTTGTTCAGCGAATCCGGCGGCACCATCTTCGCCAGGTCGGCTGGCGACAGGAAGACGGTCGGGTTGCTGGCCACCTCGGGCTTCACGAACTTGCGCGACTCAACGTTCGGGTTGGCGTAGAAGACCTTGTTGGTCAGCGACGCATGCACTTCCGGGCGCAGGATGTAGTTGATGAACTTGTGCGCGTTGCCCGGGCGCGGAGCATCGGCCGGGATCACCATGACGTCGAAGAACAGCAGGCCGCCCGTGGCGGGGATCAGCGCCTGGATGTTCTGGCCGGTCTTGTTGTCGATGGCGCGCTGGCGCGCGATGTTGATGTCACCCGACCAGCCCAATGCCAGGCAGATCGACCCGTTGGCCATGTCGTTGATGTAGCCGGACGAGCTGAACAGCGTGATGTGCGGCCGCACCGCCTTCAGCAGCGCCGAGGCAGCGCCGTAGTCTGACTGGTTCTTGCTGAAGGACGGCTTGCCCAGGTAGTGCAGCGCGGCCGGCACGACCTCGGTGGCCGAGTCGAGGAAGGACACGCCGCAGCTCTTCAGCTTGCTGATGTATTCGGGCTTGAAGACGAGGTCCCACGCATTGGCTGGCATCGGCATGCTGCCCAGCGCGGCCTTGACCTTGTCGACGTTGATGCCCACCGTGGTGAAGCCCCACAGCCAGTTCACCATGTACTCGTTCCCGGGGTCCATGCGGCTGAGCTGCGCCTGCACGGCCGGGTCGAGGTTCTTGTAGTTGGTCAGCAGCGACCTGTCGATCTTGCGCAACAGTCCGCCGTCGATCTGCAATTTGCCCCAGTTCGACGAGGGGATGACGATGTCGTAGCCGGTCTTGCCCGCCACCAGCTTGGCGTGGACGATCTCGTTGTTGTCGAAGTTGTCGTACCGGACCTTGATGCCGGTTTCCTTCTCGAAGTTCCGGATCGTGTCTTCGGCGATGTAGTCGGACCAGTTGTAGATGTTGAGGACCTTGTCCTCTTCCTGGGCCCAGGCCGTCGCCCCGAACAGGGTCAGGGTGGTGGCGGCGAGCGCGGCGGCCCAGCGGTTCAACTTCAAGCCCATGAAACTACCTCCATCATTGACAGACATCTCGATCCCTCGGTGCCCAGTCTAGGAACACCACCGCCCTTGGCCATCAGGGCAAGCGCCAAGACCGCCGGGCCCCTTCTCAGTGCAGCCAGCCCTGCCGCTGGGCGTCGGCCAGCGTCAGGTCGAGGCAGCGGCGGATCAACACCATCATCTCGTCGATCTGCGCCCGCGTGATCACCAGCGGCGGCGCGATGATCATGCGGTCGCCCACGGCGCGCATGATCAGGCCGTTGGCGAAGCAATGGCCTCGGCAGACCATGCCCACTTCCAGCGAGTCGGGAAACATCGTTCCGCGCAGCTTGTCCTTGACCAGAATCACGGCGCCCATCAGCCCGCAGGTCTCGGCGTCACCCACCAGCGGGTGATCGGCCAGCCTGGCGTACTGCTCAGCAAGATACGGGCCGACGTCGTTCCGCACGTGCTCGACCAGACCGAGCTGCTGGATCAGCCGCACGTTGGCCAGGCCCACCGCGCAGGCCACCGGGTGGCCCGAGTAGGTGTAGCCGTGGTTGAACTCGCCGCCCTGGTCGATCAGCACCCGTGCCACGCGGTCGCCCACCATCACGCCACCCAGGGGCACGTAGCCGCTGGTGACACCCTTGGCGAAGGTCATCAGGTCGGGCTTGAAGCCGAGGGTCTCGCAGCCGAACCAGTTCCCGGTGCGGCCGAAGCCGCAGATCACCTCGTCGCTGACCAGCAACACACCGTACTTGTCGCAGATGCGCTGGATCTCGGGCCAGTAGGTGCGCGGCGGGATGATCACGCCGCCGGCGCCCTGCACCGGCTCGCCGATGAAGGCGCCCACCTTCTCGGGGCCGATCTCGAGGATCTTGTCTTCCAGCCACTTCGCGGACACCACCCCGAATTCATCGCGGCTCATGTCGCGCCCCAGCGCGTACCAGTACGGCTGCTGGATGTGCACGATGCCGGGAATGGGCAGGCCGCCCTGTGCGTGCATGCCGCTCATGCCGCCCAGCGAAGCGCCGGCCATGGTGGAGCCGTGGTACGCGTTCTGGCGACTGATGATGACGTGGCGCCCGGGCTGGCCCAGCACGTCCCAGTAGCGGCGCACCATGCGCACGATGGTGTCGTTGCCCTCGGAGCCCGAGCCCGAGAAGAACACGTGGTTGAACTGCGGCGGCGTGACCTCGGCCAGCAACTCCGCCAGTTCGATGGCCGGTGGCGTGGCGGTCTGGAAGAACGCGTTGTAGAAGGGCAGCTGGGTCAGCTGCTTCGTCGCCGCGTCGATCAGTGCCTGCTGGCCGTAACCCACGTTCACGCACCACAGGCCGCTCATCGCATCCAGGATGCGGTGGCCCTCGCTGTCGGTCAGGTAGATGTTCTGCGCGCTGGTGATGATGCGCGCGCCTTTCTTCGCCAGGCCCTGGAAGTCGGTGAAGGGGTGCAGAAAGTGCGCCGCGTCGGCGGCCTGCCATTCGGCCGTGGTGCGGGCAGTGGTGCGATGGGAAGTCACGGCATCTCCGATCAAGTTTGGTCGCGGATCCGGCTCTGCCGGTCCGCAGACCGCGCCCCCTCTGGGGGCAGCGAGCGATAGCGAGCGTGGGGGCTAGACATGTAGCAGGAGGTGTTCGCGCTCCCACGGGGAGATCACCTTCATGAACTCGGCGTACTCGATCTCCTTGACCTCGGTGTAGACGGTCACGAAGGACGCACCCAGCACCTCGGCCAGGTCCTTCTCGGCACGCAGCAGCGCCAGCGCCTCGCCCAGGCTGCGCGGCAGCTGGAAGTCGCCCAGGTAGGCGTCGCCCTTGCATTCGGCCGCCGGCTCGATGCGGTGCTGGATGCCCAGGTAGCCGCAGGCCAGCGTGGCGGCCAGCGCCACGTAGGGATTGGCATCGGCGCCGATGACACGGTTCTCGATGCGCCGCGCCGCGGCGTTGGCCACCGGGCTGCGGATGCCCACCGTGCGGTTATCGGTGCCCCACTGGATGTTGATGGGCGCGGCGTTGCTGCGCACCAGCCGGCGGTAGCTGTTGACGTAGGGCGCGAACAGCGCCATGGCCGCCGGGATGTACTTCTGCAGGCCACCGATGTACCAGAAGAACTCCTGGCTCGGCGAGCCGTCTTCGTTGCTGAAGATGTTCTTGCCGGTGGCCTTGCTGACCACGCTCTGGTGCACGTGCATCGCGCTGCCAGGCTCGCCGGCGATGGGCTTGGCCATGAAGGTGGCGAACATGTCGTGGCGCAGGGCGGCTTCGCGCACCGTGCGCTTGAAGAGGAAGACCTCGTCGGCCAGGCCCAGCGGGTGGGCGTGGAAGAAGTTGATCTCCATCTGGCCCGCGCCCACTTCGTGGATCAGCGTGTCGACGTTCAGCTCCATCTTCTCGCAGTAGTCGTAGACGTCTTCGAACAGTGGATCGAACTCGTTCACGGCGTCGATCGAATAGGCCTGGCGAGAGGTCTCGCTGCGGCCGCTGCGGCCCACCGGGGGCTTCAGCGGCACGTCGGGATCGGTGTTGCGCGCCACCAGGTAGAACTCGAGCTCGGGGGCCACCACCGGGTCCCAGCCCTGCGCGGCGTAGAGGTCGCAGACCCGGCGCAGCACCGAGCGCGGTGCGAAAGGCACCAGGGCGCCGTCACGGTCGTAGCAGTCGTGGATGACCTGCGCGGTGGGGTCGGTGGCCCAGGGCACGATGCGCACGGTGCTGGGGTCGGGCCGCAGGTGCATGTCGCGGTCGGTGGGCATGATGACGTCGTAGTAGGGCCCCTCTTCGGGGAACTCGCCGGTCACGCCCATGGCCACCACGGCCTCGGGCAGCCGCATGCCGCGGTCTTCGGTGAACTTCTTGCGCGGCAGGATCTTGCCGCGCGCCACGCCGGTGAGGTCGGGCACCAGGCACTCGATCTCGGTGACGCGGTGGTTGTCGAGCCACTGTTCGAGCTCGCTGAAGTTGAAGTTCTCTCGGGCGTTCATGTCTTGATCCTGTGGGGTCGGAGCGTCGCGCGTCTGCGCTGACGCCGGGGTTCGGGGCAAGCCGGCCGGATGCCGGCGTCAGACCGTCACAGGGGCAGGCAAGGGGCCTCGCACACGATCGCGATAGGCCCGGACGGCCACCCCGAAGGCATTGAACAACTGCACCGACACCGGATTGCCGGCGGCGCGCCACTCCGGGTGCCACTGCACGCAGAGATTGAAGCCCGGCGCGGCCGGCAGCGAGAACGCTTCGACCAGGCCATCGGGCGCGACGGCTTCGACCCGTGCTCCCGGCGCCAGCTTCGCGATGCCCTGGCCGTGCACCGAGTTCACCTCGACGCTCGGAGCGGCCAGGATGCGCGAGAGCAGGCCGCCGGCCACGACGTCGATCGGATGCGCGGGGCCGTACTGCACCTCGGCGGGGTCGCTGTCGTTCGAGCGGTGGTCGTTGAGGCCGGGCACGTCCTGCACGGCCTGGTGCAGTGTGCCTCCCTGGGCGACGTTGGTCTCCTGCGCGCCCCGGCAGATGGCGAACAGCGGGATGCCGCGTTCGAGGATGCGGGGGATCAGCGGCAGCGTCCACGCGTCGCGGTCGGTGTCCAGCGGCAGCGTCGTGTCGAGCACGTCCTGGCCGAAGTGCGACGGGTGCACGTTGGAAGGCGAGCCTGTCAGCAGCACACCGTCAGCGAGGTCGAGCAGGGCGTCGAACTCGTGCGGCTCGGCGCGAGGCACCACCAGCGGCAGGGCACCTGCCAGGCGCACGGCTTCGATGTACTTGCGGCCGACCACGTGGAAAGGATGCGCGCCGAAGAGGCGGTTGCATGCCGGCACCAGCACCACGGGCAGGCGCGGGGCCGGGGTTGGGGAGGAGCTACCTGCTGCCATGACCATCACGCGAGCATATCTCGCAGCCGGTACCAGGCCATGCCCAGCACCAGGGCGGGGGTTCTGAGCAGGGCACCGCCCGGGAACGGCCGGTGCTTCAGCCGCGCGAACACGTCGAAACGCGAGGCATCGCCGCGCATGGCTTCGGCGACCACGCGGCCGGCCAGTCCCGTGAGCGCCAGGCCGTGGCCCGAGAAGCCTTGCAGGTAGTACACGTTCTGCGCTGCGCCGGGCGCGGCGGGCAGGCGTCCGAAGTCGGGGGCGCGGTTCATCGAGATGTCGACGAAGCCGCCCCAGGCGTAGTCCACCGCCACGTCGCGCAATTGCGGGAAGGTGGCCACCATGCGTCGCCGCATGCTGTCGGCCAGGTTCGCAGGCGTGACGGTGCTGTAGCTGACGCGGCCGCCGTAGAGCATGCGGTGGTCGGGGGTGGTGCGGAAATAGTCGAGCACGAAGTTGGTGTCGCACACCGCAGACCGGGTGGGGATCAGCCCATTAGCAACGTCCCGGTCCAGCACATCGCTGCACGCAATGTACGTGCCAACGGGCATGATGCGCGACTCCAGTGGCGGCGCGACGCCCTGCAGGTAGACGTTGCCTGCCAGCAGCACCTGGCGTGCCCGCACCTCGCCCCCGGACGTGCGCAGCACCGCGGTGGCGCCTGGGGTCAGGCCGGTGACGGTGGTGTCTTCGTGCAGCCGGACGCCCAGGTGGGCAGCGGCCCGAGCCAGGCCCAGGGTGTACTTCAGCGGATGCAGGTGGCCCGAGCGCGGGTCGTGCACGCCGCTGTGGAAGCGCGGGCTGTCGATCCAGCGGCCGATGTCGGCCGGGCCGATGCGCGTCTGATGGAAGCCGTAGACCTGCTCCATGCGGTCGGCCGCCGCCGCCAGTTCAGCGCCTTTTCGGGCGCCGACCGCCACGCCCAGGTAGCCGTCGCACCAGTCGCAGTCGATGCCGAACTGGGCGATGCGCTCCTTGATGAGGTCCAGCGCTTCCAGGGACATGGCCCAGACGCGCCGCGCCTCGTCCAGGCCCAGCTGCGCCTCGATGGTGGCCTGGTCGCAGGCCAGGCCGTGGATGGCCTGGCCGCCGTTGCGCCCGCTGGCCCCCCAGCCGAGTTGTCGGGCCTCGAGCAGCACCACGTCCAACCCGTGCCGGCGCAACTCGATCGCCGCCGACAGCCCCGCCAGGCCGCCGCCGACGATGGCGACGTCACACGAGGTGGGGCCGGTCAGCGGCGCATGACCCGGCCCGCGCGCTGCCGTGGCGGCGTAGTACGAGTTGCGCGACAGTGCCTGATCGACCGCCAGCAGCCGCATCCACCCTCTGCTTCTGCCGCGGGATCAGGCTGCGCGGCGGATCGCGCCGCGCAGCATGTCGACGATCTGGTCGATCTGTGCCCGCTCGACGATCAGCGAAGGCGACAGTGCCACGATGTCGCCCGTGGTGCGCACCAGGATGCCCTTCTCGTACATGTCGAGGAAGATGTCGAAGGCGCGCTTGGTGGGCGACCCGGCGATGGGCGCCAGCTCGATGCCGGCCACCAGGCCGATGTTGCGGATGTCGATGACGTTCGGCTCGCCCTTCAGCGAGTGCACGGCCTGCGCGAAGTAGCCCTCGAGTTCGCCGGCGCGGGTCAGCAGGCCTTCCTCGGCATAGGTGTCCAGGGTGCCCAGGGCCGCCGCGCAGGCCAGCGGGTGGGCCGAGTAGGTGTAGCCGTGGAAGAACTCGATCAGGTGCTCGGCCCCGGTCATGAAGACGTCGTGGATCTTCTGCTTGGCCAGCACCGCGCCCATCGGCACGCAGCCGTTGGTGATGCCCTTGGCCAGCGTCATCAGGTCGGGCGTGACGCCGAAGGTCTGCGCGCCGAAGGGGTTGCCGGTGCGGCCGAAACCGGTGATGACCTCGTCGAAGATCAGCAGGATGCCGTGCTTGTCGCAGATGTCGCGCAGGCGCTGCAGGTAGCCCTTGGGCGGGATGAGCACGCCGGTGGAGCCGGCCACGGGCTCGACGATCACGGCGGCGATGGTCGACGCGTCGTGCAGACCGACCAGACGCTCGAGGTCGTCGGCGAACTCGGCACCGTGCTCGGGCTGGCCGACGCTGAACGCGTTGCGCGCCGGGTCGTGCGTGTGGCGGATGTGGTCGACGCCGGCGAGCAGCGTGCCGAACATCTTGCGGTTGGTGACGATGCCGCCCACGGAGATGCCGCCGAAGTTCACGCCGTGGTAGCCGCGCTCGCGGCCGATCAGCCGGGTGCGCGAGCCTTCACCGCGGGCGCGGTGGTAGGCGATGGCCATCTTCAGCGCGGTTTCCACCGACTCGGAGCCCGAGTTGGTGAAGAAGACCTTGTTCATGCCCTCGGGCGCCAGCTGGACGACACGCTCTGCCAGTTCGAAGGCCTTCGGGTGGCCCATCTGGAACGACGGCGCGAAGTCGAGTTCGGCAGCCTGTTCCTGGATGGCCTTGACGATGCGCGGCCGGGCGTGGCCGGCGTTGACGCACCACAGGCCCGACACGGCGTCCAGGATCTGGCGGCCATGGTCGTCCCAGTAGAACATGCCTTCCGAGCGCGCCAGCAGCCGCGGTGCCTTCTTGAACTGCCGATTGGCCGTGAAGGGCATCCAGTAGGCGTCCATCGACGTGGAGCCGGTGGCTTCGGCGGCTTGCATCAGGGCGGGATCGATGGCCTTGTTCATGGCGGCTCCTTGGGTTGGTGCGTCGGGTCGGGAGGGACAGGGCAGGGAAGACCCACGGAGTGTGCGTCCTGCGGGCCTGCGAAGTCTAGACATGCGAGGGCGCAATGTGTGGCCACAGTCGCTGCGGGTCAACCCGTGTTGGCGCAATATCATTCGACCCGAAAGCGTCCTGAAGGCACGAAATGCGAAACGCCCGCCCCCTGATGCAACTGGATTCGATCGACCGCGCCATCCTCGCCGCCTTGCAGCAGGACGGCCGCATCTCGAACCTGGCGCTGGCGCAGCGCGTTCACCTGTCGCCCTCGGCCTGCCTGCGCCGCGTGAAGGCGCTCGAAGAGAACGGCGTCATTGCGCAGTACGTGGCGCTGCTCGATCCGCGTGCCGTGGGACGGCATGGCACCAGCTACACCATCATCAATCTCGAGAGCACGCAGCCGCAGCGCCTGGACGCCTTCGAGGCCGCCGTCCGCGACGAGCCGGAAATCCTCGACTGCTTCTACGTCGCCGGCACCAACGACTACCTGGTGCGCTTCGCCTACCGCGACGCGGAAGACCTGGAGCGCTTCCATCGCGAGGTGCTGGCCCGCCTGCCTGGCGTGGTGCGCAGCAATTCGATGCTGGTGCTGCGCACGGTAAAGAAGACGACGGCACTGACGCTGTAGGCGTTGGTGCCGGCGCCGGGGCCGCTACAGGCTGGCGCCCGCGCCCTCGGTGGGTCGCGAGGCGATGGCCTCGAGTTCCAGTGCGCGACGCCGCCTGGCCGCCGGGTAGACCTGGGTCTCCTCCAGTTCGATGTGCTCGCGGTACAGGGCAGTGAACATCGGCAGTGCCACGCGCAGCATGTAGATGTCGTACCAGTTGTAGCCGCCGGCGATGGCTTCCAGCTGGGGCCCCAGTTCACGCCAGTCCTGCTCGAGCCAGGCGTGGTCTTCCTGCAGGCGGTGCACGTGAGCCACCAGTTGCTCGTCACCGCTGGCCAGGAGCTGCGGAAACACCAGGGATTCCTCGTCGGCATGGTGTTGCCTCCCTGGCCCGTCGAAGAAGCCGATGATGGCCATGGCGTGCTGCCTGACCACGTTATCCAAGCCGTGGGTCTGCAGGCGCGCCAGCAGCTGGTCGAACTGATCGAGCATTTCCATGGCCGCGGCGTGTGCGCGGTCCAGGGGTTCGAAGGCGGGCAGTGACGCCGCTGCGACAGGGCGGGACCGGCTGGCGCGGTGGGCAAAGATGTTCCGGGACATGGTGGACCTCCTCGTTGGTGGGCCCATCTTGCGGCGACCGGCGGTGCGCGGTTTGTCGCCCGTCAAGGTCGCGACGCGTCCCGGTCCGGAAGTCAGCGCAGCCTGGCCAGCTGCCCGCAGAGGTAGGTCCAGACGAAGATCGCCGCGGCCTGGCTGGTCAGCTCGGAATGGTCGTAGGGTGGCGAGACTTCGACGCAGTCCATCCCCACGAAGGGCAGAGATGCCATCTCTTCGAGCAAGGTCAGCACCTGGTTGGTGCTCATGCCACCGGGTTCGGGCGTGCCGGTGCCCGGCGCGAAGGCGGGGTCCAGGCAGTCGATGTCCAGGCTCAGGTAGACGGGCGGTTCGCCGTGCTCGGCCAGGCGGGCCTTGACGGCCTGCACGGTGTCGCGAAGTTGCGACGGCCCTTCCAGGCCCCGCAGGTCGCGGGCGTTGTAGATCATGCCGCCCTGGTCGCGCACGTACTCTCGCGCCTCGCGTTCGCCGGCGGAGCGGATGCCGAACTGGATGGTGCAGGCAGGGTCCAGCAGGCCTTCCTGCAGGGCCTCGTAGACCCAGGTGCCGTGTCCGCTGGGCTCACCCATGTGGTCTGTCCAGGTGTCGCAGTGCGCGTCGAAGTGGATCACCGCCAGTGGACGCCCGAGCCAGGCCCGGTAGGCGCGCAGCAAGGGCAGGGTGATGGAATGGTCGCCGCCCAGCCAGGCCATGTGGTGACTGCGGATCAGCCGCTCGGCCTGTGGCATGAGGGCCTCGCGCATGCCCTGCAGGGACGTGTTGGGCAGCGAGAGGTCGCCCGCGTCGCCCACGGCGCCCAGCGGTGACAGACCGAACAGGGGGTGGCCGCCGTCGCACAGCATGTGGCTGGCCTGTCGGATGGCGCGCGGTCCGAACCGCGCACCCGGTCGGTTCGTGGTCGAGCCGTCCCATGCGATGCCCGCCACGGCGAAGCGCTGCGCCGTCGTGACCGGCCCGCCGCGCAGGAACGTCTGCTCGGACAGGAAAGAGAACTCATGCATCGGGAATCTCCATCGGCCTGTGGTCGGGCCATCGCGGCGGCATCATAAGGAGGCTCCGACTCTGCACCTGCGCACCATGGCCCCTGTTCTCATCCTCCAGCACCTGAGCGGCGACGGCCCCGCCTACCTGGCCACCTGGCTGCGGGAGAGGGGCATCGCCTTCGAGGTGAGAAACACGCAGGCGGGCGACGACTTCCCCGACGACCTCGCAGGCCGCGAGGCGGTCGCCATCCTGGGCGGTGAGATGAGCGCCAACGACGACCTGCCATCGCTGCGCTGCGCCGAGCGCCTCGTCCGCCGAGCGGCGCAGGAGTCGGTCCCCGTGCTGGGACATTGCCTGGGCGGTCAGTTGATGGCGCGCGCGCTGGGGGCCCGCGTGGTCGCATCGCCCCGGCCGGAGGTGGGCTGGCATCGCATCGACATCGCGCCCACGGCCTTGGCCCGGACGTGGTTCGGTGCAGCGGCCGATGTGGGGCATGCCACCGTCTTCCAGTGGCACTTCGACGCTTTCGATCTGCCGGCCGGGGCCGAGTCGCTGGCCGGCAACGCGTCCTGCCCGCACCAGGCCTTTGCGCTCGGCCCGCACCTGGCGATGCAGTTCCATGTGGAGGTCGACCAGGAAAAGCTCAGTCGCTGGGTGGCGGAGGACGGCGAGCGACATCGCCAGGCCCTGCGCGAGCACGCCACCGTGCACGACGCGAGGCGGATGCTGGATGACAGCGTGCAGGGCCTGGCGGTGCAGCAGCGCCTGGCCGACGGCATCTATGCGCGGTGGTGGGCCGGCCGGCGTCGCAGCCCCTGACTTTCCACCGATGAAACGTGCTTTTCGCAATGCGGAATATCGTCGTGCGGCGCTGCAGCAAAATTCACCATACGGGAGAACGGAACTTCACGATGTGGAACGAACCTCGTAAGTTGTTGATTCACATAGATCTGATCTTCTGTCTTATATAAGACATAAGTATTCACACTGCGGGCGAACCCGGCTACGCTTGAGGCGTTCTTTGACCTCTTTTGCACTGACCCTCAGGAGCCCCCCATGACCCGTCAAACCCGTGAACAACAGATCGCCGCCCTCGAAAAGGAATGGGCCGAGAACCCCCGCTGGAAGGGCATCAAGCGCGGCTACACCGCCGCCGACGTGGTGCGCCTGCGCGGCTCCATGCAGATCGAACACACGCTGGCCAAGCGTGGCGCCGAGAAGCTGTGGAACCTGATCAACACCGAGCCCTTCGTCAACAGCCTTGGCGCCCTCACCGGCAACCAGGCCATGCAGCAGGTCAAGGCCGGCCTGAAGGCCATCTACCTGTCGGGCTGGCAGGTCGCCGGTGACGCCAACAGCAACGGCGAGATGTACCCCGACCAGTCGCTGTACGCCGTCGACTCGGTGCCGAAGGTCGTCAAGCGCATCAACGCGACCTTCAAGCGCGCCGACGAGATCCAGTGGAGCGAAGGCAAGGACGACATCGACTACTTCGCGCCCATCGTGGCCGATGCCGAAGCCGGCTTCGGCGGCGTGCTGAACGCCTTCGAGCTGATGAAGTCGATGATCGACGCCGGCGCTGCCGGCGTGCACTTCGAGGACCAGCTGGCCTCGGTGAAGAAGTGCGGCCACATGGGTGGCAAGGTGCTCGTGCCGACGCGCGAAGCCGTCGCCAAGCTCGTCGCCGCGCGCCTGGCCGCGGACGTGATGGGCACGCCCACCATCCTGCTGGCCCGCACCGACGCCGAAGCCGCTGACCTCGTGACCAGCGACGTCGACGCCAACGACAAGCCCTTCCTGACCGGCGAGCGCACCGTCGAAGGCTTCTTCAAGACGCGCAACGGCCTCGACCAGTCCATCAGCCGCGGCCTGGCCTATGCCGAGTACGCCGACCTGATCTGGTGCGAGACCGGCAAGCCCGACCTGGCTTTCGCGAAGGCCTTCGCCGACGCGATCCACGCCAAGTTCCCGGGCAAGCTGCTGGCCTACAACTGCTCGCCGTCGTTCAACTGGAAGAAGAACCTCGACGACGCCACCATCGCCAAGTTCCAGCGCGAACTGGGTGCCATGGGCTACAAGTTCCAGTTCATCACGCTGGCCGGCTTCCACAGCCTGAACTACGGCATGTTCGAGCTGGCCTACGGCTACGCCCGCAACAACATGACGGCCTTCGTCGAACTGCAGCAGAAGGAGTTCGCTGCCGCCGACCGCGGCTTCACCGCCGTGAAGCACCAGCGTGAAGTGGGGACGGGTTACTTCGACGCCGTGACCACCACCATCGAGCGCGAGGCTTCCACCGCTGCGCTGAAGGGATCGACCGAAGACGAACAGTTCTTCGACGGCACGCACCACTGAGCCACCCGCCGGAAGAGAGGAGACGAGACAAGGGAACGGGCCGCAAGGCCCGTTTTTCCTTGGTGGGTCTGGCTTCGAGGGTCAGCGACCCTGGCGGCGGCGCCGCACCAGCAGCGCGAAGCCTGCAGCGCCGCCCGCCACAGCGGCCAGGAACGCCGGGGATGCTGCCGCCGCGAGGGCGCGGCCGGCGTCGACCATCAGCCACTGCGCGGCGGCGGGCAGCATGGCGCCCACCTCGTCGGGATGGTCGACCACCAGACCCTGCGTGCCGCCACCTCCACCCGCGTTGATGACAGCCTTGAGGGCCTGCTGGCCGAGCGCCGTCACCGCGTCGCCGATGACGGAGATGCCGTAGCCCTGTGACAGCACGACGTGGCCGACCACGAGGCCGCCGACGACCGTCGGCACGCCCCAGCGCTTGAGCCAGGCCGATGCCGCCATGGTGCCCAGGATCAGCGGCGACAGCCACAGCGTGGCCAGCAGCAGACCCAGCCAGAGGCGCAGGGCCAACGCCGCCGCCGCCAGCAGCAGACCGCCCCACGGCAGGGAGAACCAGGCGGCCAGGCCGGCCGTCTTGCCGACGATCACTGGCGAGATCAGCAGCGCCCCCACCATTCCGACCGCCGCAGCGGCCCAGGGCAGCGCCAGCAGATGCATCAGCAGCGTGGCAGCCACGCTCTGCACGTTCGACACCGGCAGCGACAGCCAGAATTCGACGGAGCGGTCCTGCACGTCGCGCCGGGCCAGGCCCGGCGCCATCAGCATCGACGCCCCCCAGGCCAGCGCCACCGTGAGCGCGACCAGGCCCATCGTCACCAACATCGTCAGGGCCAGGGCGCCCGGCATTTCCTCGCCTTCACCGAGGTGGATCTCGCCGAAGGTGGCGATGACCAGCAGCACGCACAGCGGCAGCAGGAGCAGCACGACCCAGCCGCGCTGGTGCTGCAGCCATTCGCGGCGCAGCAGGGTGGCAAAGCGGTTCATGGCGACCTCCTTCAGGCTTCTTGCTTGCGGTTCATCTCGGGCGTGCGGGTCAGCGCCACGAACAGGTCGACCAGGCTGGGTCGCATGCGCTGGCCCAGCGCCAGCACCTCGTCGGGCGGTGTGCCGTCGAACAGCGCTGCCCCGCCGCCTTGCACGCGGTAGCGCAGCAAGGGGTGCGCCGCGGCCATGCGCTCGGCCACCGCGCTGTCATGGCTGAGGGCCACGAAGCGCCGGTCGATGTCTTCCAGGCTCAGCGAGAGCACCAGCTTGCCCTCGTTGAGCATGAGCACGTCGGACAGCAGCGTCTCGATCTCCTCGACCTGGTGGGTGGAGATGATCACGCTGCGCTCGCCGTCGCACCACTCGTCGAGCAGCATCTCGTAGAAGGCCTTTCGGGACAGCACATCGAGTCCGAGCGTGGGTTCGTCCAGGATCATCAGCCGGGCGTCGATGGCGGCGATGAGGGCCAGATGAACCTGCACCACCATGCCCTTGGACAGCGACTTGACCTTGTCCTTCAGCCCGACGCTGGTGCGCTGAAGGAGCTGCCGCGCACGCTCGGCCGAAAAGCGCGGGTGAAGCCCGGACATCAGCGCGATCAGTTCGTCCACACGCGCCCAGCGGGGCAGGATGGCGACGTCGGGGATGTAGCAGGCCGACTCGAGCAGTTCGACTCTCTGCTTGCCAGGGTCGCAACCCAGCACGGACAGTGTTCCTGTCGATGCGGCCAGGCCCACCAGCGCCTTCATCAGCGTCGTCTTGCCGGCGCCGTTGTGTCCCAGCAGGCCGACCACGCGGCCCTTGGGGATGCTGAAGCTGACGTCGTCGACCGCGAGCTTGCGTCCATAGGCGACGCTCAGGCCGCGCGCCTCGACCAATGCCGTGCCGCTCATGTGTCCTCCCAGTTCAGTTGGCCCGGGCGGATCCCCAGGCGGCGCAGCTTGTCGCGCAGGCGCGGCCAGTCCTGTTCCAGGAAGCGCTGGCGCTCGGTCTGCCGCAGCCGCTCGCGCGCACCCGGCGTGACGTAGAGCCCCACGCCGCGCCGGTTCTCCACCAGGCCTTCATCGCCCAGCGTCTGCAGGGCGCGGTTCACGGTCAGCGGATTGAGCAGGTAGCGGCTGGCCAGCGCGCGCACCGAAGGCATGGCCTCGCCTTCTGGCGGCTGGCCGTCCAGCAACTGCTCTGCCAGCAGGTCGGCGAGCTGCTGGTAGATGGGCTGCTTCTGGTCCCAGGTCTGCATCGCGGTGTGCTCCCGGTGGGTGTGTTGCTGAAGTAGCACACCATAACGGCCCGAAAGTCCCCGCGCTTGCGCCGTGCGACAGGCTGCACGGGTGCCCGACAGGCTGCATGCCTGCCCGCTCCGGCGCCGAGGCCGGCGGCGGAGTTGCTACAGCGACGCTTCGAGCATTTCCAGGTAGTGCTCGCGGGTGGCCAGGCGCGGGTTGGTCTTGTGGCAGTGGTCGGCCATGGCGCCGTCGATCACACGCTCGAACTGGCTGCGGTCAACGCCCATCGCGGCCAGCCCCTTCGGCAGGCCGAGGCGGGCGTTCATCTCGCGCAGGGCCTCGGCGAGCTCCGTGCCCTGCCGTCCGCAGAAGCCGATGCCGATGGCCGCGGCCATGCGCTGCAGGCGGTGCTCTTCGGTGATGCTGGGTGCCGACGCGTTGAATTGCACCACCGCCGGCAGGAACATGGCGTTCAAGGTGCCGTGGTGCAGGCGCGGGTTCACGCCACCCAGGCTGTGGCTGAGCGAATGCACGCAGCCCAGGCCTTTCTGGAAGGCCATCGCGCCCTGCATGCTGGCGCTCATCATGTTCCAGCGCGCGGCGCGGTCGCTGCCGTCGCGGGTGGCGCGCTCGATGTGGGCCCAGCCGCGCGTCAGGCCGTCCAGCGCGATGCCGTCGGCCGGCGGGTTGACTGCCGGGGCCATGAAGGTCTCCATGCAGTGGGCGATGGCGTCCATGCCGGTGGCCGCGGTCAGCATCGGCGGCAGGCCCAAGGTCAGCTCGGGGTCCAGCAGGGCCGTGCGCGGCACCAGGTGCCAGCTGTGGAAGCCCAGCTTGCGGCCGTCGTCGACGATCAGGATCGCACCGCGTGCCACCTCGCTGCCGGTGCCGGCGGTGGTGGGCACGGCGATCAGCGGCACGACGCGGTCGGTGATCTTGTTGCTGCCACCTTCGATGGTGGCGTAGTTCTTCAGCGGCCCTTCGTGTGTCGCGGCGATCGCCACGCCCTTGGCCAGGTCGATGCTGGAGCCACCGCCCACGGCGATCAGCCCGTCGCATCCTTCGGCATGGAACACGGCGGTGGCGGCGCGCACGGCGCTCTCGGTGGGGTTCGACGGCGTGAGGTCGAACACCGCATGCGGCACGTCGCCCAGCGCGGCCAGTGCCTTCTGCAACACCCCTGCGGCACGCACGCCGGCATCGGTCACGACCAGCGGGCGCGTCATGCCCGTGCGGGCGCACTCCTCGGGCAGCAGCTTGACAGCGCCGTAGTCGATCTCGATCTGGGTGAGGTACAGGATTCGGGCCATGTGAACCAGGGGTCTTGAACGGGCGGCAAGTATGCTCCGCCCCTGTTGAGTTTCTTTTTGCCACCCCCTTGAATGAGCGGTTGTTGACCCCGGCGATGGCGGGCCTGCTGGAGCGCATCGAGCGCGCCAGGCGTCCACCCTTCCACGCGATGTCCCCTGAACAGGCGCGCGCAGCCTATGCCGCAGGCGCCGAGGTGCTGGAGCCCGCGCGCGCCGCTGGCCCGGGTGCAGGACTTGTTGTTGCCCGGTGGTGACGGCGCCCTGCGGGCAGCTCGGCTCTATGCCCCGTCGCACGAACGGCTGCCCGTCCTGCTGTACCTGCACGGCGGCGGCTTCGTGATCGGCGGCCTGGAGACCCACGACAGCCTGTGCAGGCAACTGGCGCTGCGCAGCGGCGCGGCGGTGGTGGCGCTGGACTACCGGTTGGCACCTGAACACCCCTTCCCCGCGGCGGTCGACGACGCCTGGGCGGCGATGCGCTGGTTGTCCAGGTCGGCCGGCACGCTGGGCCTCGACGGCGGCGAGCTGGCCGTGGGCGGCGACAGCGCGGGCGGCACCCTGGCGGCGGTGTGCGCGTTGCAGGCGCGCGACGAAGGCTTGCCGCTGGCCATGCAGCTGCTCATCACGCCAGGCACCGCAGCGCATGCCGACACGCCTTCGCAGAAGCTCTTCGCCAACGGCTTCCTGCTCGACGCCGCGTCCATCGACTGGTTCTTCGACCACACGATCCCCTACCACCACCGGCGCGACTGGCGCTTCGCGCCGCTGCTGGCCGATGACGTCGACGGCGTCGCGCCGGCCTGCGTGATCCTGGCGGAGTGCGACCCGTTGGTGGACGAAGGCCTGGCCTATGCCGACCGCCTGCGCGCCGCAGGTGTGGCCGTGGACCTCGAGCTTTACCGTGGGGTCACGCACGACTTCATCAAGATGGGCCGCGTGCTGAAGGAGGCCGCCGCGGCCCAGCAGGCTGCCGCCGATGCACTCCGAAAGGCCTGGAAGACATGAAGCGCTCCGAATTCCGCTACCTCGATCGCCTGCGCGTGCGCTGGGCCGAGGTCGACATGCAGAAGATCGTCTTCAACGGTCATTACCTGATGTACTTCGACACCGCGGTGGCCGGCTACTGGCGCGCCATGGCCATGCCGTACCACGAGACGATGCATCGCTTGTCGGGCGACATCTACGTGCGCAAGGCCACGCTGGAGTACCTGGGGTCGGCGCGCTACGACGATGTCTGCGACGTGGGGATACGCTGCGAGCGCATCGGCAATTCCTCGCTGCTGTTCATCGCCGCGGTGTTCCGCGGCGAGACGCTCCTGGTGCACGGCGAACTGGTCTACGTCTTCGCCGACCCGCTGACCCAGACCAGCCGCCCGGTGCCGCCACCGTTGCGCGAGGCGATGCTCGGCTTCGAGGCGCGCGAGCCCATGGTGGAGGTGAAGCTGGGATCCTGGCAGGCGCTGGGGGAGCTTGCGCAGCCCATCCGCACCGCGGTGTTCGTCGACGAGCAGCGCATCCCGGCCGATCTGGAGTACGACACCGCCGACGCGACGGCGCTACACGCATTGGCCGTCAACCGCTTCGGCCTGGCCGTGGGCACGGGGCGGCTGGTGCGCGTGGCGCCAGGCGTCTCGAAGGTCGGGCGCATGGCGGTCAGGCAGGACGTGCGGGGCGGCGGTGTCGGGCGGGCCCTGGTCGATGCGCTGGTGACGGCCGCCGAGCAGCGGGGCGACCACGAGGTGGTGCTTCACGCCCAGGCCTCGGCCGTGACTTTCTACCGGCTGGCCGGCTTCGAACCGAAGGGCCCGGCGTTCCAGGAGGCGGGGCTCGAGCACCAGGAGATGACCAAGTCGGTGCGCGCCGCCTGACAGCGTGCCCGGGGCTGGTGCGTGCGTCCCAGCCATGGCCCAAAGAAAGATGCCCTCCCGCGGCTGCGAGAGGGCATGAACAAAGGGCCTTGCCCTGCTGAGGAGATAAGCAGACACCTGTCACGGTGTCGAGCTCTCTCAAGCAAAGCCTGTGCCACACCGGCGCCCGACTACACTGCCGGCCGGTGAACATTCTCGGCATCGAATCCTCTTGTGACGAGACCGGCGTGGCGCTGGTCGGGTGGGACGGCGCCGCCGCGCCGCAACTGCGTTCACAGGCCCTGCACAGTCAGGTCGACATGCACCAGGCCTACGGCGGCGTGGTGCCCGAGCTGGCATCGCGCGATCACATCCGCAGAGTGCTGCCTCTGGTCCGCCAGGTGATGACCGAGGCGGGCGCCTCGCTGGCCGACCTCGACCTCGTGGCCTACACGCGCGGGCCGGGCCTGGCCGGAGCGCTGCTGGTGGGCGCCGGGGCAGCAGTGGCCCTGGCGGCGGCCCTGGGCAAGCCCGCCATGGGCGTGCACCACCTCGAAGGGCATCTGTTGTCCCCGTTCCTGGCAAGCGACCCGCCGAGCTTTCCCTTCATCGCGCTGCTGGTGTCCGGCGGACACACCCAACTGATGCGGGTGGACGCCGTCGGCGTCTACACGCTGCTGGGCGAGACCATCGACGACGCCGCTGGCGAGGCCTTCGACAAGTCTGCCAAGCTGCTGGGCCTGGGCTACCCGGGCGGTCCCGCACTGGCCGAACTGGCCACCCGCGGGAGCCCGGCGGCCTTTGCGTTGCCGCGCCCGCTGTTGCACAGCGGCGACCTCGATTTTTCATTCGCCGGCTTGAAGACCGCCGTGATGACGCAGCACCGCAAGCTGGGCCCGGCACCCGCGCCCGGCGCGCTGGCCGATCTGGCGGCTTCGACGCAGGCCGCCATCGTCGATGTGCTCGTGGCCAAGTCGTTGCGCGCCCTGCGCGACACCGGCGTGCGGCGCATGGTCGTGGCCGGTGGCGTCGGCGCCAACCTGCGCCTGCGCTCGACACTGGATGCGGGCGCCGCGAAGCTCGGCGCCCGTGTGCACTACCCGCCGCTGCACCTGTGCACCGACAACGGCGCCATGATCGCCCTGGCCGCCGCCATGCGTGTGCAGGCGGGCAGGGCGGTGACAGACGTCTCCGGCGCCTTCGATGTGCGGCCTCGCTGGCCGCTCGGCGACCTCAGCGCACGGTGATCTTCGCTGTGGTCTGTGCCGAGCGCTTGGGCAGGCTCATGCTGAGCACGCCGTGTTCCAGCGTGGCCGTCACGTCCGAGGTGTCGATCTCGGCCGGCAGCGTGAAGCTGCGCGCGTAGCCCGCGAACGACCGCTCGCGGTACAGCACGCGCTCTCCTTCCTTTCTGTCCTCGGTGCGTTGCGTGTGGGCCTGGACGTTGACGGCGCGGCCTTCCACCGAGATCTGCACGTCCTCCTTGGCCACGCCGGGCATCTCGAGGTTCACCTCGTAGGCGCGGTCGGTCTCGGTCAGGTCCAGCGCCGGGCTGCGCGGCCCCTGGGCCTCCCCGGCAGCAGCGGTGAAAAGGCGTTCGAAAGTGTCGTCGAACAGGCGGTCGAAGCCGCGGGAGAGTTCGGTCGAACGGCGGGTGACGGGAACGAGGAACATGGTCGACTCCTACAATCGAATGGTGGGCGCCGTTGCGATGCATCGCCCCTGCGGCGCCTGTCATTCCAAGATGGCAACGCCCACCTCGCCTTTCAAGCCCTCCTTCCTTCCGTCTGATCTGCATCAGGCTCAACGACATGCGCGAAGCCATCGTCCAGTTGCCCGGATCCCGTATCCGCGAGGTCGCCAATGCCGGCTTGGGCCGGGCCGATGTGCTGGCCTTCTGGTTCGGTGAGAGCGATGAAGTGACCCCCGAGGCGGTGCGCAGCGCGGCGGCCAGTTCGCTGGCTGCCGGCGAAACCTTCTACTCGCACAACCTGGGCCTGCCGGAACTGCGCGAAGCCGTGGCGAACTATGCCTCTGCGCTGCATGGCGCCGTCGATGTCGACCGCGTCGTGATCACGTCGTCGGGTGTCACGGCCCTGATGCTGGCGATGCAGATGCTGGTCGGCGCTGGTGACGAGGTCGTGGCGGTCGTGCCCGTGTGGCCCAACCTGACGGCGCAGCCGGCGATCCTGGGGGCCCGGGTCACGAGGGTGGCGTTGCGGCCGGTGCAAGGCGCCTGGAAGCTCGACATCGATGAGTTGAAGGCCCGCGTCACGGCGCGTACCCGCGTGCTGCTCGTCAATTCCCCGAACAATCCAACGGGCTGGACGTTGAGCCGGGCCGAGCAGCAGGTTCTGCTCGACCACTGCCGAGGCACGGGCACCTGGATCGTCGCGGACGAGGTCTACGAGCGACTGTATTTCGAAGGCGGGCCGGCGGCGCCCAGTTTCCTGGACATCGCCAGCCCCGACGACCGCCTGGTGGTGGTGCACAGCTTTTCCAAAAGCTTTCTCATGACAGGCTGGCGCCTGGGGTGGCTGGTGTTGCCCGCGGGGCATCTGGACGCCATGGGCAAGCTGGTGGAGTTCAACAGCTCCTGTGCCCCGGTCTTCGTGCAGCGCGGCGGCCTGGCCGCGATGGCCGGCGCGCAGGCGTCCGTGCCACCGCTGATCGGCCGCCTGCGGGCCTGCCGCGATCGCCTGCTGGCCGGGCTGCAGCGCCTGCCCGCCGTGTCGGTGGCGGTGCCGCCGGGCGGGCTGTATGCGTTCTTCCAGGTGGCCGGGCAGCCCGACTCGCTCGCCTTCGCCAAGCGGCTGGTCACCCACCACGGCCTGGGGCTGGCACCCGGCGTGGCCTTCGGCGACGAAGGGGAGGGCTGGCTGCGCTGGTGTTTCGCCTCGAAGGATCCGTCACGGCTCGACCAGGGATTGGACCGCCTGGCCACCGCTCTTGACGTAGAATCCGCGGTTCTCTGAAAGCGCAGTGCCGTCAAGACGGCGCCGCGCACACGGGAAAGCACGGCGTCGGTTGGTTTCACTGGCGACCGCAAGTCCATCCGGAAACCGACCTGGACAGGCCAAGGCGCTCTTCATCGCGCCCGCTGGTGGTTCATGGCGGATTCCACCTACAAAGGAAATCCCATGACCATGACCACCGCCGCCAAGGCCGAGATCGTCGCGGCCAACGCCCGTGGCGCTGCCGACACCGGCTCTCCCGAAGTTCAGGTCGCGCTGCTCACCGCGCGCATCAACGAACTCACCCCCCACTTCAAGACGCACGCCAAGGACCACCACGGTCGCCGCGGCTTGCTGAAGATGGTCAACCAGCGCAAGCGCCTGCTGTCCTACCTCAAGGATGTGGATCCGAGCCGCTACACGGCCCTGATCGCCAAGCTCGGCCTGCGCAAGTAAGCTCTTTTCCGTTCGTGCCGGTCCATCGTGGCCGGCACGATCTCGGAGAGGCAACCCACCGACGCTGCTGTGTCATTCCACCGACGCCACCGCGCTGGCTTCACTGGAATGGCATTGCGTCAATCGGGCTCCGCTCCCGGTAGCAGGCACCACCGCAAGCGTGCCGATCGTCCACAGGACAGTCCCCAGGAGATTCCCGCATGAGCATGTTCAACAAAGTCACCAAGACCTTCCAGTGGGGCCAGCACACGGTCACGATGGAAACCGGCGAGATCGCGCGCCAGTCCACCGGCGCCGTGATGGTGTCAATCGACGACACCGTGGTGCTCGCCACCGTGGTCGCCAAGACCGACGCCAAGGCCGGCCAGGACTTCTTTCCCCTGACCGTCGACTACATCGAGAAGACCTACGCCGCTGGCAAGATCCCCGGCAGCTTCTTCAAGCGTGAAGGCCGTCCGAGCGAACTCGAGACGCTGACCAGCCGCCTGATCGACCGCCCGATCCGCCCGCTGTTCCCCGATGGCTTCTTCAATGAAGTGCAGGTCGTCGTGCACGTGCTGAGCCTGAACCCCGAGGTGCAGGCCGACATCGCCGCCATGATCGGCACCAGTGCCGCCCTGTCGATCAGCGGCATCCCGTTCAACGGCCCCATCGGTGCCGCCCGCGTGGGCTACATCAACGGCGAGTACGTGCTCAACCCGGGCCAGAGCCAGTTGGTCAACAGCCAGATGGACCTGGTGGTGGCGGGCACCGAGGCTGCCGTGCTGATGGTGGAGAGCGAAGCCGACCAGCTGTCCGAGGAAGTCATGCTGGGCGCCGTGGTGTTCGGCCACGACCAGGGCAAGATCGCGATCGCCGCCATCAACGAGATGGTGCGCGAGGCCGGCAAGGCCGAGTGGAGCTGGACGGCACCGGCCAAGGACGAGGCCTTCATCGCCAAGGTCGGCGCACTGGCCCTGGGCCCGCTGACGGCGGCCTACCAGATCCGCAGCAAGCAGGCCCGCACCCAGGCCTGCCGCGAAGCCAACGCCGGCGTCTTCGCCGCGCTGAAGGCCGAGGGCGTCGAGTTCGACAAGGTCTATGTCGAAAGCCTGCTGTTCGAGATCGAAGCCAAGCTCGTGCGCGGCCAGATCCTGGCCGGCGAGCCGCGCATCGACGGCCGCGACACGCGCACCGTGCGCCCCATCGAGATCCGCACCAGCGTGCTGCCTCGCACCCACGGCTCGGCGCTGTTCACGCGCGGCGAGACGCAGGCCCTGGTGGCCGCCACGCTGGGGACCGAACGCGACGCGCAGCGCATCGACGCGCTGGCCGGCGACTTCGAAGACCGCTTCATGCTGCACTACAACATGCCTCCCTTCGCCACCGGCGAGACGGGCCGCGTGGGCAGCCCCAAGCGCCGCGAGATCGGCCACGGCCGACTGGCCAAGCGCGCGCTGATTGCCGTGCTGCCGAAGAAGGAAGACTTCCCGTACACGATGCGTGTGGTGTCCGAGATCACCGAGAGCAATGGCTCGTCGTCGATGGCCTCGGTGTGCGGCGGCTGCCTGAGCCTGCTGGACGCCGGCGTGCCCCTGAAGGCGCACGTGGCCGGCATCGCCATGGGCCTGATCAAGGAAGCCAACCGCTTCGCCGTGCTGACCGACATCCTGGGTGACGAGGACCACCTCGGCGACATGGACTTCACCACGGCCGGCATCACCGCGCTGCAGATGGACATCAAGATCCAGGGCATCACCAAGGAGATCATGCAGGTCGCCCTGGCGCAGGCCAAGGAAGCTCGCCTGCACATCCTGGGCAAGATGGTCGAGTCGGTGGGCGGCGCGAAGACCGAGGTCTCGCAGTTCGCTCCGCGCCTGTACACGATGAAGATCAACCCGGAGAAGATCCGCGACGTGATCGGCAAGGGCGGCGCCACCATCCGCGCGCTGACCGAAGAGACCGGCTGCACCATCGACATCGGCGAAGACGGCACCATCACCATTGCGTCGACCGACGCCGACAAGGCCGAGTTCGCCAAGAAGCGCATCACCGAGATCACGGCCGAGGTCGAGATCGGCAAGATCTACGAAGGCCCGATCACCAAGATCCTGGACTTCGGCGCCCTGGTGAACCTGCTGCCCGGCAAGGACGGCCTGCTGCACATCAGCCAGATCGCCCACCAGCGCGTCGAGAAGGTCACCGACTTCCTCAGCGAAGGCCAGATCGTCAAGGTCAAGGTGCTGGAGACCGACGAGAAGGGCCGTGTCAAGCTGTCGATGAAGGCGCTGCTCGATCGCCCCGAGGGCATGCAGGAAGAAGAGCGTCCGCGTCGTGAGCGCAGCGACCGCGGTGATCGTGGCGACCGGCCGCCGCGCCGCGAGCGCGAGCCGCGTGCCGACTTCGCTCAAGGCGATGCACCCCAGGCCGCTCCGGAAGGTGCCCCGGCGACCGATGCGGGCCGCAATCCGCCCCACGGCCAGGAGTGATCTGGTGCGAGCCGTCGAGATCACACGGTTCGGCGCACCCGATGTGCTGGTGCTGGGCGAGCGCCCGGCGCCGGCGCCCGGGGCAGGTGAACTGCTGATCGCCGTGCAGGCGTCGGGCATCAACCGGCCCGACGTTCTGCAGCGCAAAGGCCTCTATCCGATGCCCCCCGGCGTGTCCGACCTGCCGGGCCTGGAGGTGGCGGGTACCGTGGCCGGCGGCGCCGAGGCGGATCTGGCCGCCGCAGGCTTGAGGCTCGGCGACGCCGTGTGCGCTCTGGTTGCTGGGGGGGGCTATGCCGAGTTCTGCGTGGCCCCTGCCGTGCAGTGCCTGCCGGTTCCGGGCGGCCTGAGCATGGTCGAGGCCGCCAGCCTGCCCGAGACCTTCTTCACCGTCTGGCAGAACGTGTTCGACATCGCGCGCCTGCAGCCCGGTGAGACGCTGCTGGTGCAGGGCGGCTCCAGCGGCATCGGCGTCACCGCCACGCAGATCGCCAAGGCGATGGGCTGCTCGGTGATCGTCACGGCCGGCACCGACGACAAGTGCGCCGCCTGCGTGGCCCTGGGCGCCGACCATGCCATCAACTACAAGACGCAGGATTTCGTCGCCGAAGCAAAGCGTCTCACCGACGGCCGCGGCGTCGACGTCGTGCTCGACATGGTGGCCGGCGACTATGTCGCTCGCGAGGTCGAGTGCATGGCGCCTGGTGGCCGCATCGCCATCATCGCGGTGCAAGGTGGCACCAAGGCCGGTTTCGATGCGGGCCTGGTGCTGCGCAAGCACCTGGCCATCACCGGCTCCACCCTGCGGCCGCGCAGCGTCGCCTACAAGGCCTTGATCGCCCAGGCCCTGCGTGCGAAGGTGTGGCCGCTCATCGAGTCCGGCAAGGTCAAGCCCGTCATCCACCAGGTGTTCCCGGCAGGCCAGGCGGCCGAGGCGCACGCCCTGATGGAGTCGAGCACCCATGTCGGCAAGATCGTTCTGACCTGGTAGGAGCATGCCCATGCGACGCAAACTCGTGGTCGGCAACTGGAAGATGCATGGCAGCCGCCCGGCCAACGCCGAGTTGCTTGCCGCCATCCTGGGCGCACGTCCGTTCCTGGGCGACGTCGCCGTCTGCGTGCCGTTTCCCTTCCTTTCCGAAACGGCCGCCACGCTGGCCGGCAGTGAGCTCCGCTGGGGCGCACAGGACTGCTCCGCCCACGAGCAGGGCGCGTATACGGGCGAAGTTTCCGCAGCCATGCTGGCGGAATGCGGCTGCCGCTACGTCATCGTCGGCCACTCCGAGCGACGCGCCTACCACGCCGAGAGCGACGCCCTGGTGGCGGCCAAGGCGCAGGCCGCGCTGGCCAAGGGCGTGACGCCCATCGTGTGCGTCGGCGAGACGCTGGCACAGCGAGAAGCAGGCGAGACGGAAGCCGTCGTCAAGCGCCAGCTCTCTGCGGTGATCCACCAGCTGGCGCACTGTGCCGGCGAAATGGTGGTGGCCTACGAACCCGTCTGGGCCATCGGCACCGGGCGTACCGCCTCACCCGAGCAGGCGCAGCAGGTGCACGCCGTGCTGCGCGCGCAGCTGCACGCTGCCACCGGCCACGGCGACAAGATGCGCATCCTTTACGGCGGCAGCGTGAAAGCCGACAACGCTGCGACGCTCTTCGCCCAGCCCGACATCGATGGCGGGCTCATCGGCGGCGCTGCATTGAAGGCCGCCGACTTCATCGCCATCTGCCGCGCTGCTCGTTGAGCGCGGCGCCCCATCCCTCGGAGTCTTTCTCACATGCAAATCTGGACCACATTGATCCTCGCGCTGCAGTTGCTGGCGGCCCTGGGCATGATCGGCCTCGTGCTGATACAGCATGGCAAGGGTGCCGACATGGGCGCTTCGTTCGGCGGCGGCTCGTCGGGCAGCCTGTTCGGTGCCACGGGCAGCGCCAACTTCCTGTCCCGGGCGACGGCCGCCTGCGCCACCGTGTTCTTCGCCAGCACGCTGTTCCTGGCGTACTCCGGCAACCTGGGTGCTGCCAGCCGCGCTGCTTCGGGTGGCAGCGTGCTCGACCGTGCCGCACCGGCCGCCAGCGCGCCGAACGCGATACCTGGTGCGATACCTGGTGCGATTCCCGGCGCGGCACCTGCGTCGGCCGTGCCTGCGCAGGCGTCGCCGGCGGCCGTGCCCTCGCCGATGCAATCGGCCTCGGGGGCGGCGCCTTCGATTCCTACGAAGTGAGTCGTGCCAACCCTCTGGAAGACCCGTATTTCGCTATAGAATCTCAGGCTGTTCGGTGAGCCAAGTACCTCACGCAAGCCGAGCACACTGCGGAGTGAAGGTGAAATTGGTAGACACGCTATCTTGAGGGGGTAGTGGCGAAAGCTGTGCGAGTTCGAGTCTCGCCGTCGGCACCACAACGTTGAACGCTTTGTCCGGCGGGTTTTCATGGCCTGCAGGACAGCGCCCCCACTGCGGTGTGAAGGGGCAACGGGCGCGCCCGATGCTTGGCAACGATGTCAGGCACGGCGCGCTTTTTTTGCGACCGCATGCCAGCTGACAGATCACTGACGACACGCCATGGAACTGCAACCCTACCTGCCCGTGATCCTCTTCATCCTCGTGGGTATCGCGGTCGGCGTGATTCCGCAGGTGCTGGGGTTCGTGATGGGCCCGAACCGTCCGGACGTCGAGAAGAACAGCCCCTATGAATGCGGCTTCGAGGCCTTCGAAGACGCCCGCATGAAGTTCGACGTGCGCTACTACCTGGTGGCCATCCTGTTCATCCTGTTCGACCTCGAGATCGCCTTTCTCTTTCCGTGGGCGGTGGCTCTGCGTGACATCGGGGCGTCAGGCTTCTGGGCGATGATGGTCTTCCTGACGATCCTGGTCGTCGGCTTCATCTATGAATGGAAGAAGGGTGCCCTGGATTGGGAATGACGCATGAAGCTGCTTTGCTGCATCGGTTCAACGTATTCGCTGGCCCTGCGCCGGAGAGGCTGACATGGGCATCGATGGCGTTCTGAAGGAAGGCTTCGTCACCACCTCGGTCGACACGCTCATCAACTGGTCGAAGACCGGCTCGCTGTGGCCCATGACCTTCGGGCTGGCCTGTTGTGCGGTGGAGATGATGCACGCCGGCGCGGCGCGCTACGACATCGACCGCTTCGGCATGCTGTTCCGCCCCAGCCCTCGGCAAAGCGACCTGATGATCGTGGCCGGCACGCTGTGCAACAAGATGGCGCCGGCCCTGCGCAAGGTGTACGACCAGATGGCCGAGCCGCGCTGGGTGCTCAGCATGGGTTCCTGCGCCAACGGGGGTGGCTACTACCACTACAGCTACTCGGTCGTCAGGGGCTGCGACCGCATCGTGCCGGTCGACGTCTACGTGCCTGGCTGTCCTCCGACGGCCGAGGCCCTGCTCTACGGCATCCTGCAGCTGCAGGCCAAGATCCGGCGCGAGAACACCATCGCCCGCTGAAGTTCTGCATGACCCAGAAACTCGACACCCTCCAGTCGGCGCTAGAAGCAGCGCTTGGCGACACGCTCAAGAGCCTGGTGCGCCAACGCGGCGAGATCACTCTCACGGTGTCGGCCGACCGCTACCTCGAAACCGCCCTTCGGCTCCGCGACGATCCCAGCCTGCGCTTCGAGCAGCTCATCGATCTCTGCGGGGTCGACTACTCGGACTACAAGAACGAAGCCTGGGATGGCCTGCGCTACGGGGTGGTGACGCATCTCCTGTCGCTCACGCACAACTGGCGCGTCCGCCTGAGGGTCTTCGCTCCCGACGACGACCTGCCGTCGGTGGCCTCCGTCAACGACATCTGGGGCTCGGCGAACTGGTTCGAGCGCGAGGCGTTCGACCTGTTCGGCATCATCTTCGAAGGGCACCTCGATCTGCGGCGCCTGCTCACCGACTACGGTTTCATCGGCCATCCGATGCGCAAGGACTTCCCGGTCACCGGGCATGTCGAGATGCGATACGACGCCGAGAAGAAGCGCGTGATCTACCAGCCGGTGACGATCGAGCCCCGCGAGATCACGCCGCGGGTCGTGCGCGAAGACAAGTACGGCGGAATTCGTTGAGCCACCATGGCTGAAATCAAGAACTACACGCTCAACTTCGGTCCGCAGCATCCGGCCGCGCACGGCGTGCTGCGCCTGGTGCTCGAACTCGACGGCGAGGTCATCCAGCGTGCCGACCCGCACATCGGCCTGCTGCACCGTGCCACCGAAAAGCTGGCCGAGCACAAGACCTACATCCAGTCGTTGCCCTACATGGACCGTCTCGACTACGTGTCGATGATGTGCAACGAACAGGCGTATTGCCTGGCCATCGAGAAGCTGCTGGGCATCGACGTGCCGATGCGCGCCCAGTACATCCGCGTGATGTTCGCGGAACTCACGCGCTTGCTGAACCACCTGATGTGGCTCGGTACGCACGCGCTGGACTGCGGGGCGATGAACATGTTCATCTACTGCTTCCGCGAGCGCGAGGACATCTTCGACATGTACGAGGCGGTCTCCGGCGCCCGCATGCATGCGGCCTATTTCCGACCGGGTGGCGTGTATCGGGATCTGCCCGATCGGATGCCCCAGTACCAGACCAGCCGCGTGCGCAGCCAGAAGGTGATGGACCAGCTGAACACGAACCGCCAGGGTTCGATGCTGGACTTCATCGACGACTTCTGCCGCCGGTTCCCGGCCAACGTCGACGACTACGAGACGCTGCTCACCGACAACCGCATCTGGAAGCAGCGCACGGTCGGGATCGGCGTGGTGACGCCCGAGCGTGCGCTGAACCTGGGTTTCACGGGGCCGATGCTGCGCGGCTCGGGCATCGCGTGGGACCTGCGGAAGAAGCAGCCTTACGACGCCTACGACCAGGTCGATTTCGACATCCCGGTCGGCACCAACGGCGACACCTACGACCGCTACCTGGTCCGCATCCAGGAGATGCGCGAGTCCAACCGCATCATCCAGCAGTGCGTGGCTTGGCTGCGTGCCAATCCGGGCCCGGTGATCACGGACAACCACAAGGTGGCCCCGCCGTCCCGCGTCGAGATGAAGTCGAGCATGGAAGAGCTGATCCACCACTTCAAGCTCTTCACCGAAGGCTTCCACGTCCCCGAGGGCGAGGCCTACGCGGCCGTGGAGCATCCGAAGGGCGAATTCGGCATCTACCTGATCAGCGACGGCGCCAACAAGCCGTACCGGCTGAAGATCCGTCCGCCCGGCTTCGTGCACCTGGCCGCGCTCGACGAGATGGCGCGCGGCCACATGCTGGCCGACGCGGTGGCGATCATCGGCACCATGGACATTGTGTTCGGCGAGATCGATCGATGAACTTTCCCGATTCCACGCTGGCGCGCTTCGCCAGGGAAGTCGCCAAGTACCCAGCCGACCAGAAGCAGTCGGCGGTGATGGCATGTCTGGCCATCGTGCAGCACGAGCAGGGCCATGTCTCGCCCGAGGCCGAGAACGGCATCGCTGCCTATCTGGGCATGCCGCCCATCGCGGTGCACGAGGTCACGACCTTCTACAACATGTACAACCAGCAGGCGCCGGGCAAGTACAAGCTGAACGTCTGCACCAACCTGCCTTGCCAGCTGCGCGATGGCGAGAAGGCGCTCCAGCACCTGTGCAGCAAGCTCGGCGTCGAGCCCTACGGCACCTCCGCCGACGGTGTCTTCACCGTGCAGCCCAGCGAATGCCTGGGCGCGTGCGCCGATGCACCGGTGATGCTGGTGAACGATCGCCAGATGCTCAGCTTCATGAACAACGAGCGGCTGGACGACCTGGTGCAGACCTTGAAGGCGCAGGGGTGAGCGATGCTTGATCTGTCGAAGTTCCAGGCCAAGGGCAGCGAGACCTGCTTCCATGGTCGACACCTCAACCCGCAGATCTACGCGGGGCTGGACGGCAAGAACTGGCGCCTGAAGGACTACGTCGCGCGCGGCGGCTATTCGGCGCTGAAGAAGATCCTGGGAGTGGGCCAGCCCGAAGGCGCGACCGGCATGACGCCCGACCAGGTCATCGCCGAGGTGAAGCTGTCGGCGCTGCGCGGCCGCGGTGGCGCGGGATTCCCCACGGGCCTGAAGTGGAGCTTCATGCCACGTCAGTTTCCCGGGCCGAAGTACCTGGTCTGCAACAGCGACGAAGGCGAGCCGGGCACCTGCAAGGATCGCGACATCCTGGCCTACAACCCGCACATCGTCATCGAGGGCATGGCCATCGCCGCCTATGCGATGGGCATCCGCACGGGCTACAACTACATCCACGGCGAGATCTTCGAGGTCTACCAGCGATTCGAAGAGGCTCTGGAAGAAGCCCGCGAAGCCGGCTTCCTGGGCGACAACATCCTGGGTTCGAGCCACAGCTTCCAGCTGCACGCCTTCCACGGGTTCGGCGCGTACATCTGCGGCGAAGAAACGGCTCTGCTGGAATCGCTTGAAGGCAAGAAGGGCCAGCCCCGCTTCAAGCCGCCGTTCCCCGCCAGCTTCGGCCTGTACGGCAAGCCGACCACGATCAACAACACCGAGACCTTCGCGGCGGTGCCCTGGATCATCAACAACGGTGGTCAGGCCTACCTCGAGTGCGGCAAGCCGAACAACGGCGGCACCAAGATCTTCTCGGTGGTGGGTGACGTCGAGAACCCCGGCAACTTCGAGATCCCGATGGGCACGCCGTTCTCGAAGCTGCTCGAGATGGCCGGCGGCGTGCGCCGCGGCCGCACGCTGAAGGCCGTGATCCCCGGCGGCTCTTCGGCGCCGGTGCTGCCGGCCAAGACGATGATGGACATCACGATGGACTACGACGCCATCGCCAAGGCCGGCTCGATGCTCGGGTCGGGCGCCGTGATCGTGATGGACGACTCGCGCTGCATGGTCAAGAGCCTGTTGCGCCTGTCCTACTTCTACCAGCACGAAAGCTGCGGCCAGTGCACGCCCTGCCGCGAAGGCACGGGCTGGCTGTGGCGCATGGTCAACCGCATCGAACACGGTCAGGGCAAGGCGCAGGACCTGGCCCTGCTCGACTCGGTGGCCGACAACATCAAGGGCCGCACCATCTGCGCGCTGGGCGACGCAGCAGCGATGCCGGTGCAAGGCATGCTGAAGCACTTCCGCGACGAGTTCGAGTACCACGTCGAGCACAAGACCTGCATGGTCGCGCAATACGTCTGAACACCATGATTGAGCTCGAACTCGACGGCCAGAAGGTCAGCGTCAAGGAAGGCAGCATGGTCATGCATGCTGCCGACGCCGCCGGCATCTACATCCCGCACTTCTGCTACCACAAGAAGCTCTCCATCGCGGCCAACTGCCGCATGTGCCTCGTCGATGTCGAGAAGGCGCCCAAGCCCATGCCCGCCTGCGCCACGCCGGCCACGCAAGGCATGGTGGTGCGCACGAAGAGCGAGAAGGCCCTGAAGGCCCAGCAGTCGGTGATGGAGTTCCTGCTCATCAACCACCCGCTGGACTGTCCCATCTGCGACCAGGGCGGCGAGTGCCAGTTGCAGGACCTGGCGGTGGGCTACGGGGGTTCGTCCTCGCGCTACACCGAAGAAAAGCGGGTCGTGTTCCACAAGGACGTGGGCCCGCTGATCTCGATGGAGGAGATGACCCGCTGCATCCACTGCACGCGCTGCGTGCGCTTCGGCCAGGAGGTGGCCGGTGTGATGGAACTGGGAATGATCCATCGTGGCGAGCACTCCGAGATCACGACCGTCACGGGCGGCACCGTCGACTCCGAGCTGTCGGGCAACATGATCGACCTGTGTCCCGTGGGGGCGCTGACCAGCAAGCCCTTCCGCTACAGCGCCCGCACCTGGGAGCTCTCGCGCCGCAAGAGCGTCAGCCCGCACGACAGCACGGGCGCCAACCTCATCGTCCAGGTCAAGGGCGGCAAGGTCATGCGTGTGCTGCCCCTCGAGAACGCCGAGGTCAACGAGTGCTGGATCGCCGACAGGGATCGTTTCAGCTACGAGGCCCTCAACGGTGACAGCCGTCTCACGCAGCCGATGATCAAGCAGGGCGGCCAGTGGCAGCCCGTCGACTGGAACACCGCCCTGGGCTACGTGGCCGATGGGCTCAAGCGCGTGAAGGCCGAGTTCGGCCCCGCTGGCATCGGTGCCATCGGGACCGGCACCAGCACCGTCGAGGAACTGCATCTGCTGGCGCGGGTGGTGCGCGGCCTGGGCAGCGACAGCGTCGACCACCGCACGCGTCATGCCGACTTTGGCAACGTCGCCGGAGCTGGGCAGGCTCGCTGGCTGGGCACCACCATCGCGGCCCTGTCCAAGGTGCAGCGCGCACTGGTCATCGGCTCGTTCCTGCGCAAGGACCATCCCTTGTTCGCCCTGCGTCTACGCCATGCGGCGCGGCACGGCGCGCAGATCCACAGCCTGGGTGCGCTGAACGACGACTGGCTGATGCCGATGGGCACCCGCCTGGTCGCGGCGCCCTCGGCCTGGCCGGCGATGCTCGCGGAAGTGGCCGCGGCCGTGGCTGCGGCACAGAGCATCGCGGCCCCGGTCGACGTGACACCGGGGGCAGCCGCCGAGGCCATCGCGCGCTCGCTGCTGTCTGGCGAACGCAAGGCCGTTCTGCTGGGCAACGCGGCGGCGCAGCATGCTCAGGCGTCGACGCTGCTCGCCCTGGCGCAGTGGATCGCAGCGGCCACCGGTGCCACGTGCGGCTACCTCGGCGAAAGTGGCAATGTCGTCGGCGCACAGCTCGTCGGCGCGATGCCGCGCGACGGAGGCCTGAACGCGGGGCAGATGCTCACGCAGCCCATGAAGGCGCTGCTGCTGCTGAACACCGAACCGGTCCTCGATGCCGCCGACGCGGCGGCCGCGAAGCAGGCCCTGGCAGGCTCGGGTCTGGTCGTGGCGTTGACGGCCTTCCGTGATGCCGCCGTCGACAACGCGGACGTCCTCCTGCCGATCGCCGCGTTCACCGAGACCGCTGGCAGCTTCGTCAATGCCGAAGGTCGGCTGCAGAGTTTCCACGGCGTGGTCAAGCCGCTGGGCGATGCGCGTCCGGGCTGGAAGGTGCTGCGCGTGCTGGGCAACCTGCTCGGGCTGCCGGGCTTCGAGTTCGAGACGGTCGAAGAAGTGCGCGCCGAGGCGCTGGGCGACCTGTCGACCCTCCCTGAGCGGCTCGACAACGGCAGCGCCGTCGCGTCGATCATGTTGCCGGGCCCTGATGCGGGCCTGCAGCGCGTCTCCGATGTGCCCATCTACGCCACCGACATGATGGTGCGCCGCGCGGCGTCGCTGCAGTCGACTGCCGACGCGCGGCCGCCCGTCGTGTCGGTCTCGTCCACGCTGGCACAGCAGCTGCGGCTCGAGACCGGCGGCAAGGTCCTGGTCGCGCAGGGCCAGTCCGCCGTCGTGCTGCCCGTGCAGGTGGATGAGTCGCTGGCGGCCAACGCCGTGCGCGTCCCCGCAGGCCACCCGGCCACCGCGGCCCTGGGCGCGATGTTCGGCGCCATCACCGTCGAAAGGGCCTGAGCATGATCGACTCGCTCAACCAGTTCGGCACCGCCACCCTGGGCCCCACGTTGTGGCTGGTGGTGTGGAGCCTGATCAAGATCGTTGCGGTCGTGGCGCCGTTGATGGGCTGCGTGGCCTACCTCACGCTGTGGGAGCGCAAGGCCATCGGCTGGTCGCAGATCCGTCCCGGTCCGAACCGCGTCGGCCCATTCGGTCTGCTCACGCCGATCGCCGACGCGGTGAAGCTGATCTTCAAGGAGATCATCCGACCGACCGCCGCCAGCAAGGGCCTCTTCTTCCTCGGTCCGATCATGACCATCATGCCTGCCCTGGCGGCCTGGGCGGTCATCCCCTTCGGCCCCGACGTGGCCCTGGCCAACATCAATGCCGGCCTGCTGTTCCTGATGGCCATCACTTCGCTCGAGGTCTACGGCGTCATCATCGCCGGCTGGGCCTCCAACTCGAAGTACGCCTTCCTCGGTGCGCTGCGCGCGTCGGCGCAGATGGTCAGCTACGAGATCGCCATGGGCTTCTGCCTGGTGGTCGTGCTCATGGTGTCGGGCACGATGAACCTCTCGGCCATCGTGATGAAGCAGGGCGAGGGCATGTTCGCTGCCATGGGCATGGGCATCCTGTCCTGGAACTGGTTGCCGCTGCTGCCGATCTTCGTGGTCTTCTTCATCTCGGGCCTCGCCGAGACCAACCGGCACCCGTTCGACGTGGTGGAAGGCGAATCCGAGATCGTCGCCGGCCACATGATCGAGTACTCGGGCATGTCGTTCGCGATGTTCTTCCTGGCCGAGTACGCCAACATGATCCTCGTCTCGACGATGACCGTGCTGCTGTTCCTCGGCGGATGGCTGCCCCCGTTCGAGTTCCTGTCGTTCATCCCAGGCTGGATCTGGCTGGCCATCAAGGTGTTCGTGGTCGTCCGCGCCACCTTCCCGCGCTTCCGCTACGACCAGATCATGCGTCTGGGCTGGAAGATCTTCATTCCGGTGACGCTGGTCTGGCTGGTCGTTGTCGGCCTCTGGATCCAGTCGCCTTTCGATATCTGGAAGTGAAGGAGCCGCACACCATGTCGACCCTCACCGCCGTCAAGGACCTGCTCTCGAGCTTCATGCTCACCGAGCTGTTCAAGGGCCTGGCCATCACCGGCCGGCATTTCCTGTCGCGCAACATCACGGTGCAGTTTCCCGAAGAAAAGACGCCGCTGTCGCCGCGCTTCCGCGGCCTGCACGCGCTGCGCCGTTACGAAAACGGCGAAGAGCGCTGCATCGCCTGCAAGCTGTGCGAAGCGGTGTGTCCGGCGATGGCGATCACCATCGAATCGGAAGTGCGGGAGGACGGTTCACGCCGCACCAGCCGCTACGACATCGACCTCACGAAGTGCATCTTCTGCGGCTTCTGCGAAGAGAGCTGCCCGGTCGACTCCATCGTCGAGACCCACATCCTCGAATACCACGGCGAGAAGCGTGGCGACCTCTACTTCACGAAGGACATGCTGCTCGCCGTGGGTGACCGCTACGAGAAGGACATCGCGGCCAACCGGGGGGCGGACGCCCGCTATCGCTGATGGCGGTGGCTCCGTCGCGGCGGCCCTAGCGGCCGCGGCGGCGCCAGCACGACAACAAACATGAACACGACCACCGCCCTTTTCTACCTCTTCGCGGCCGTGCTGCTGTTCGCCTCGTTCAAGGTGATCACGGCACGCAGCACCGTGCATGCGGCCCTGTACCTGGTGCTGGCCTTCTTCAACGCCGCTTGCGTCTGGATGCTGCTGCGCGCCGAGTTCCTCGCCATCGCGCTGGTGCTGGTGTACGTGGGCGCGGTCATGGTGCTGTTTCTGTTCGTCGTGATGATGCTCGACATCAACAGCGACAGCTTCCGTGAGGGTTTCTGGAAGCACTTCCCGCTGGCCGGCTTCATCGGCGTGCTGATCGCGCTGGAAATGGCACTGGTGCTGATGCAAGGGCATCGCCAGACCGAAGCCGTGCCGATGAGCGCTGCGGCGCTGCAGATGGGGAACACCAAGCTGCTGGGCATCGAGATCTACACCAAGTACGTCTACCCCGTGCAACTGGCCGCCGTGCTGCTGCTGGTGGCCATCATCGCCGCCATCGCACTCACGCTGCGCCGCCGCAAGGACAGCAAGCACATGGATCCCGGCGAACAGGTGAAGGCGAAGAAGGCCGACCGCGTGCGCATGGTGAAGATGCCACCGGTCATAGAGTCGCCGGCTGCCAAGGAGGGCCCCACGACATGACGGGCATGACTTTGGGCGCCCTCACGCTCGGACACTACCTGTCCCTGGGCGGCATGCTCTTCGCGCTGTCGGTGGTGGGGATCTTCCTCAACCGGCGCAACCTCATCGTGCTGCTGATGGCCATCGAGCTGATGCTGCTGGCCGTCAACCTCAACTTCGTCGCCTTCTCCCACTATCTGGGAGACATGGCCGGCCAGGTGTTCGTCTTTTTCATCCTCACCGTGGCGGCCGCCGAGTCGGCCATCGGCCTGGCGATCCTGGTCGTGCTGTTCCGCAACCGGGCGTCGATCAACGTCGAAGAGCTCGACGAGCTCAAGGGCTGAAGCATGGCTTCCACGATTTCCCAAGGTCTGCTGCTCACCGCGGCACTGGCACCGCTGGTCGGCGCCATGGTCGCTGGCCTGGCCGGACGCCAGGTCGGCCGGCGCGGCGCGCACACGGTCACCATCCTCGGCGTGCTGGTCTCCTTCATCTGCTCGGCGATGGTGCTGAAGGCGGTGGCGCTGGACGGCGCCCGCTTCAACGAGACCATCTACGAGTGGATGGTCATCGGCAGCCTGAAGATGGAGGTGGGCTTCCTCATCGACAGCCTGTCGGCCATGATGATGTGCGTGGTGACCTTCGTGTCGCTGATGGTGCACGTCTACACCATCGGCTACATGGAGGAAGACCCCGGCTACCAGCGCTTCTTCTCGTACATCTCGCTGTTCACCTTCAGCATGCTGATGCTGGTGATGAGCAACAACTTCCTGCAGCTGTTCTTCGGCTGGGAAGCGGTGGGCCTGGTGTCCTACCTGCTCATCGGCTTCTGGTTCAAGCGGCCCACGGCGGTGTTCGCCAACATGAAGGCCTTCCTAGTCAACCGGGTCGGCGACTTCGGCTTCATCCTCGGCATCGGCCTGCTGCTCGCCTACACCGGCACGCTGAACTACGGCGAGACCTTCGCCAAGGCCGGCGAACTGTCCAAGCTGACCTTCCCGGGCACCGACTGGATGCTCATCACGGTGGCCTGCATCTGCCTGTTCATCGGTGCGATGGGCAAGAGCGCGCAGGTGCCGCTGCACGTGTGGCTGCCCGATTCGATGGAGGGCCCGACGCCGATCTCGGCGCTGATCCACGCCGCAACGATGGTGACGGCGGGCATCTTCATGGTGGCGCGCATGTCGCCGCTGTTCGAACTCAGCGACACCGCGCTCAGCTTCGTGCTGATCATCGGTTCGATCACCGCGCTGTTCATGGGCTTCCTGGGCATCATCCAGAACGACATCAAGCGCGTGGTGGCGTACTCGACGCTGAGCCAGCTCGGCTACATGACGGTGGCGCTCGGCGTGTCGGCCTACTCGGTCGCCGTCTTCCACCTGATGACGCACGCCTTCTTCAAGGCGCTGCTGTTCCTGGGTGCCGGTTCGGTGATCATGGGCATGCACCACGACCAGGACATCCGCAACATGGGCGGCCTGCGCAAGTACATGCCCATCACCTGGCTGACGTCGCTGCTGGGTTCGCTGGCGCTGATCGGCACGCCGCTGTTCTCGGGCTTCTACTCGAAGGACAGCATCATCGAGGCGGTGCATGCGAGCCAGATCACCGGTGCGGGCTTCGCCAACTTCGCGGTGCTGGCCGGCGTCTTCGTGACGGCCTTCTACTCGTTCCGCATGTACTTCCTCGTCTTCCATGGCGAGGAGCGCTTCAGGCACAAGCCCCATCCGCCGGAAGACGACCACGCCCACGATGACGACCATGGCCACGGCGGCCACCATCACGTGCACGTGCCGCACGAATCGCCCTGGGTGGTGACGGCGCCGCTGCTGCTGCTGGCCATCCCGTCGGTCGTCATCGGCTTCCTCACGATCGGGCCGATGCTGCATGGCGAGTTCTTCAAGGACGTGATCCTCGTCGACGCGGTGAAGCACCCCGCGATGAAGGAGCTCGGCGCCAACTTCCACGGCGCGGCTGCGATGGCCCTGCACGGGCTGCAGACGGCCCCGTTCTGGCTGGCCCTGGCCGGCGTGGTGGTGGCCTGGTGGTTCTACCTGAAGCAGCCGGCCATCCCGGCCGCCATCGATGCCCGTCTGCAGCCGCTGCGCAAGGTGCTGGAGAACAAGTACTACTTCGACTGGTTCAACGAGAACGTGCTGTCGGCCGGCGCGCGCGTGCTGGGCCGCGGTCTCTGGAAGGGCGGCGACGTGGGCCTGATCGACGGCGTGCTGGTGAACGGCTCGGCGCGCGCCGTCGGGCTGCTGTCCGGCGCCGTGCGGCTGGTGCAGACCGGCCACCTCTACTGGTATGCGCTGGTCATGATCCTGGGCATCTTCGGCTTCATGACCTGGCGCCTGTGGCCCTACCTCAGCGGCCTCGTCCGCTGAGCTCGGACAAGAAGAGCAAAGAGAGCATCGAGCATGGGTCTCCTGAGTATCGCCATCTGGCTGCCGATCGCCTTCGGCGCGCTGCTGCTGGCCGTCGGTCGCGACGAAAACGCGGGCGTCGTGCGGGGCATCGCCCTGGTCGGCGCGATCGCCTCCCTGGTCGTCACGCTGCCGCTGATCAGCAGCTTCGACACCACCACCGCGGCCATGCAGTTCGTCGAGAAGATCTCGTGGATCGAGCGCTTCAACGTCCACTACCACCTGGGCGTGGACGGCCTGTCGATGTGGTTCGTGCCGCTGACGGCCTTCATCACCGTCATCGTCGTGATCGCCGGCTGGCAGGTCATCACCGAGCGCGTGGCGCAGTACATGGGCGCCTTCCTGATCCTGTCGGGACTGATGGTGGGCGTGTTCTCGGCGCTCGACGGCCTGCTGTTCTATGTCTTCTTCGAAGCCACGCTGATCCCGATGTACATCATCATCGGCGTCTGGGGCGGGCCGCGGCGGGTCTACGCCGCGTTCAAGTTCTTCCTGTACACGCTGCTGGGCTCGCTGCTGATGCTGGTGGCCCTGGTGTACCTGTACTTCAAGTCGGGCGGCAGCTTCGACATCGTCGCCTGGCACAAGCTGCCGCTGCCGCTGTCGGCGCAGGCCTTGCTCTTCTTCGCCTTCTTCGCCGCCTTCTCGGTGAAGGTGCCGATGTGGCCGGTGCACACCTGGCTGCCCGACGCGCACGTCGAAGCGCCGACCGGCGGATCGGTGGTGCTGGCCGCCATCATGCTGAAGCTGGGTGCCTACGGCTTCCTGCGCTTCTCGATGCCCATCGCGCCCGATGCCGCGAGGGAGTACGCCTGGGTCATCATCGCGCTGAGCCTGATCGCGGTGCTGTACATCGGCTTGGTGGCCCTGGTACAGCAGGACATGAAGAAGCTGGTGGCGTATTCGTCCATCGCGCACATGGGTTTCGTGACCCTGGGCTTCTTCATCTTCAGCGAACTGGGGGTCAGCGGCGGCCTGGTGCAGATGATCTCGCACGGCTTCGTCTCGGGCGCGATGTTCCTCTGCATCGGCGTGCTGTACGACCGCGTGCACTCCCGCGAGATCTCGTCCTATGGCGGCGTGGCCAACACCATGCCCAAGTTCGCCGCCTTCGCCTTGCTGTTCGCCATGGCCAACTGCGGCCTGCCGGGCACCGCCGGCTTCGTCGGCGAATGGATGGTGATCCTGGGCGCGGTGAAGTTCAACTTCTGGATCGGTGCACTGGCCTCGACCACCCTGATCTTCGGCGCTGCCTACACGCTGTGGATGGTCAAGCGGGTGTACTTCGGTGACGTCGCGAACGACGACGTTCGTCAGCTCACCGACATCAACGGCCGCGAGTTCCTGATGCTTGCCGTGCTGGCGATCGCCGTGCTGTGGATGGGCCTGTACCCCAAGCCCTTCACCGACGTGATGCACGTCTCGGTGACCGAATTGCTGGCGCACGTCGCCAAGAGCAAGCTGAACTGACGGCCAGGACGAAAGAACACCATGACCCCGATGAACTGGCCTGTCGTCTACCCCGAGATGTGGCTGCTGGCGATGGCCTGCGTGGTGACGCTGGCCGACCTCTTCGTCACCGACCCGCAGCGCCGTCCCACCTTCTGGCTCACCCAGGGCACGATCGCCGTCTTCTCGCTGATCCACCTGGCGGGCTTCAATGCCGGCGCCACCGCCTACGGCATGCAGGGGCTGGTGGTGGTCGACCCCATGGGCCACCTGCTGGCCTTCTTCGCAGGCGTGGCGACGATGATCAGCATCGCCTACGCGCGTCCCACGCTCGAGTCTCGCGACATGCTCAAGGGCGAGTTCTTCTCGCTGTCGCTGTTCGTGCTGCTGGGCATCTCGGTGATGTGCTCGGCGAACAACTTCCTCGTCGTCTATCTCGGCCTGGAGTTGATGAGCCTGTCGCTGTATGCGCTGGTGGCGCTGCGACGCGACCACGCGGTGTCGACCGAGGCCGCGATGAAGTACTTCGTGCTCGGCGCGCTGGCCAGCGGCTTCCTGCTGTACGGTCTGTCGATGATGTACGGCGCCACGGGGTCGCTCGACATCCCCAAGGTGTTCGAACAGATCTCCACTGGCCGCATCAACAAGGAAGTACTGATCTTCGGCGTCGTTTTCGTCGTCGCCGGCCTGGCCTTCAAGCTGGGCGCCGTGCCTTTCCACATGTGGGTGCCGGACGTCTACCAGGGCGCGCCGACCTCGGTCACGCTGCTCATCGGCGCAGCGCCGAAGTTCGCCGCCTTTGCCATCACCATCCGGCTGCTGGTGGAAGGCATGCTGGGCCTGGCGGTCGACTGGCAGCAGATGCTGATCGTGCTGGCCGTGGGTTCGCTGGTCATCGGCAACCTGGTGGCCATCGCCCAGACCAACCTCAAGCGCATGCTGGCCTACTCCACCATCGCGCAGATGGGCTTCATCCTGCTGGGCCTGTCGGCCGGCGTGGTCAGCGGCAACACGCTGTCGGCGGGCAACGCCTACAGCTCGTCGATGTTCTACCTGGTGAGCTACGTGCTCACCACGCTGGGCACCTTCGGCATGATCATGTACCTGTCGAGGCAGGGCTTCGAAGCCGAGTACATCGACGACTTCGCGGGCCTCGCCAAGCGCCGGCCCTGGGCCGCGGGCGTGATGTCCGTGTTCCTCTTCTCGCTGGCCGGCCTGCCGCCGATGGTGGGCTTCTACGCCAAGCTGGCCATCCTGCAGGCCCTGGTGTCGACCAACGTCACCGGCTACATCTGGCTGGCCATCATCGCCGTGCTGTTGTCGCTGGTCGGCGCCTTCTACTACATCCGCATCGTCAAGGTCATGTACTTCGACGAGCCCACCCAGACCGAACCCATCGTCTCGACGACCGGTGTCTCTGCACTGCTGGCTGCCAACGGCCTGGCCGTGCTGGTCTTCGGCCTGCTGCCCGGTGGTCTGATGGCGATGTGCCGCGACGCGATCATCAAGGCGCTGGCCAGCTGACGGCATGAGCGACGACGCCCACCTCATCGAGAAAGGCGTCGGCTCGGAATTGCTCGTGAAGGGCAACTTCCTCGAAGTGCGCCGCGACACGGTCGAACTGCCCACGGGCAAGACGGCCACGCGCGAGTACGTGGTGCACCCCGGCGCCGTGGCCATCGTGGCCCTGCTCGACGACGGTCGCGTGGTGCTCGAACGGCAGTTCCGCTACCCGGTGGGTCATGTGGTGACCGAGATCCCTGCCGGCAAGCTCGAGGTCGGCGAAGACCCTTTGCGCTGTGCGCAGCGCGAACTGCTCGAGGAGACCGGCTACAGCGCACGTGAGTGGGCGTCGGCCGGCCTCATCCACAACGCAGCCGCGTACTCCACCGAAGTCATCCATCTCTTCTTCGCCCGCGGCCTCAGCTCGGGGGAGCAACAGCTCGACGACGGCGAGTTCATCGAGACCTGCCTGCTCGACGAGCGCCACCTCGACGCGATGGCCTCGCGCGGCGAACTCACCGACGTGAAGACGCTCATCGGCCTGCAATGGCTGCAGCGTTGGCGAGCCGGTGCCTGGCCGCTGCACTTCAGGTCGGCGTGAGCCCTTGCACGGGCATGCCGGTCGGCCTGCCTCTATGATCAATCCATGAAGGTCCTGAACCTGCGCTGCCAGAACGGACACGGTTTCGAGGGCTGGTTCGCCTCCGACGACGACTTCATGTCGCAGAACGGTGGCGGGCTCATCGAGTGCCCGCTGTGCAACGACCGCGTCATCACCCGGCTGCCGAGTGCCCCCCGCCTGAACCTCTCGGGTGCGCGCGAGCCCGCAGCCCCGACCCCCAAGGCGGAAGCGACCCACGATCTCCAGCCCGACGCGCTGCAGTCAGGATGGATGGCGGCCGTGCGCCACCTGCTGGCGAACACCGAGGATGTCGGGCCCCGCTTCGCCGAGGAGGCGCGCCGCATCCACTATGGCGAGACGCCCGAGCGGGCCATCCGGGGTGCGGCCACGCTGGAAGAGCGCGAGTCGCTGCGCGACGAAGGCATCGAGGTGATGTCGATCCCCGTGCCGCAGGCACTCAAGGGCCCGGTGCAGTAGCGGCTTTGGGTGCACCGGCAGTTGTGTGGCCGGCGGTGCGACGATGGTTGTCGACAGGCCCTCGGCCGTTCAGAGCACCCGCCCCGGGTTCATGCGGTTCTCCGGATCCAGGGCACGCTTGATGCGTCGCATCAGCTCGAGCGCCACCGGCGACTTGCGTTCCACCAGTTCCTCGCGCTTGAGCACGCCGATGCCGTGCTCGGCGGAGATCGAGCCGCCCCGCGCGCACACGGCGTCGTAGACGATGTGGTTCACCTCGTGCTCGTGCCGCGCGAGGAACTCCTGCGGCGACATGCCCGGCGGCGCCTGCACGTTGTAGTGCAGGTTGCCGTCGCCCAGGTGGCCGAAGTCGACCATGCCCACGCCGGGGAAGCGGGCGGCCAGCGCGGCGTCCGTGTGCTCGACGAAATCAGGGATGGCCGACACCGGCACCGAGATGTCGTGCTTGATGTTCGGCCCTTCTTCGCTCTGGGCCAGGGGGATCGACTCGCGCACGTGCCACAGCGCCTGCGATTGCGCCATCGACTCGGCCACCACCGCGTCGTCGATGGTGCCGGCCTCCAGCGCCGCCCCCAGCAGGGATTCGAATCGCGCGCGGGCCTCGGCCTCGCTGTCGGTGGCGCTCTGTTCCAGCAGCACGGTCCAGGTGGCCGTGGGCAGCGGGTTCGGCAGGGCAGGGAAGTGCTTGGCCACCAGGTCGATGGCGTAGCGCCCCATCATCTCGAAGCCGGTGAGCGCGGGGCCCAGGCGGCCCCGTGCCAGGTTGAGCAGGTCCACGCAGTGCTGCACGGATGCACAGGCCGCCAGGGCCGTGGTGGTCGCCGCCGGCCGCTGGCCGCGGTGATGATGCCCAGCGTGCCTTCGCTGCCGATGAAGAGGTCGCGCAGGTCGTAGCCGGTGTTGTCCTTGCGCAGGCCGCTCAGGCCTTCCCAGACCTCGCCGTCGGCGGTCACCACCTCCAGGCCCAGGCACAGGTCGCGCGTGTTGCCGAAGCGCAGCACCTGGGTGCCTCCGGCGTTGGTGCCCAGGTTGCCGCCGATGGTGCAGCTGCCCTCGGCCGCCAGGCTCAACGGGAACCACAGGCCTGCCGCCGCAGCGGCTTCCTGGACGGCCTTGAGCACGCATCCGGCTTCCACCGTCAGCGTGAGGTTGGCAGGATCGATCTGCCGCACCCGGTTCATGCGCTGCAGGCTCAGGAGCACCTGCCGACCGCTGTCGTCGGGCACGCCGCCGCCCACCAGGCCGGTGTTGCCACCCTGCGGCACGATGCTGGTGCCGTGGGCGGCGCAGGCCTTCACGACGGCGGCCACCTCGGCGGTGCTGCCCGGCCGCACCACGGCGCCGGCCTTGCCGCGCCAGCGGCGGCGCCAGTCCTGTTCCCAGGCCGAGAGGTCGCCGTCGATCAAGACATGGGACGGGCCGACGATGCGACGCAGGGCGTCGAGCAGTTCGAGATTCATGCGGTCGCCTTGGCGGCGTTGCGAAGACGCCAGCGGATGTACAGGGCACAGGCCCCGAAGAGCAGCAGGCTCAAGGCCACTTCCAGGCCCGCCAGCCACTGCGAAAGACCGCGCTCGGTGGTCGCGCGAACGATGCCCTCGGTGAAGTACAGCCACACGAGCAGGCTCAGCCAGCGGTAGGTGTACATGCGGTGTCGCATCAGACCCAGCACGCAAGGCACCAAAGGCAGCACCTTGAGCGCCAGTGTGCCGCTGCCGGTCGGGGCCAGCCAGAGTTCCCAGGCCAGGCCGAGAACGATGAGGCCGATCAGGCCCGTCAAGGCCAGGGCGCGGGCACCGCGAACCACGCCGTCGGGCGCGTTGGAAGAAGTCATGCTGGCATCATAGCCAGCATGTCCGCTCTCTCCGATCGCAAGGCTTCGGCCGTCGAACAAGGCCTTCGCCTGCTGGAGGAGCTTCGCCACTGGCCCTGGCTCGACACGCTGAAGACGCTGCGCGAACGCTTCCGCGAAGACCACCTCAGCCTGAGCGCCAGCAGCCTGACCTTCACCACGCTGATCGCGCTGGTGCCGCTGGTGACGGTGATGCTGGCGGTGTTCTCGGCGTTCCCGGTGTTCGCCAGCTTCCAGGGGGCGCTGGAGAAGTACTTCCTGCAGGCCCTGGTGCCTGACGGCATCGCCCGGCCGGTCATGCGCGCGCTGACGCAGTTCGCGTCCAAGGCCAGCGGCATGGGCTCGCTGGGGCTGCTGCTGCTGTGTGTCACCGCGCTGGCCATGGTGTTCACGATCGACCGCACGCTCAACCAGATCTGGCGCGTGCGCCGCCCGCGGCCGCTGGGGCAGCGCGTGATGGTGTACTGGGCGGCGCTGACGCTCGGCCCCCTGCTGCTGGGCGCGAGCCTGACGATGACGTCCTACGCCCTGTCGGCTTCGCGGGGCCTGGTCAACGCCTTGCCCGGCGGGTTGAGCCTGCTGTTGAACCTGCTGGAGTTCGTGCTGCTGACGACGGCGCTCGCCGCGCTGTTCCGCTACGTCCCGAACACCTTCGTGCGCTGGCGGCATGCGCTCACGGGGGCCGTGGCGGCTGCGCTCGGCATGGAGCTGGCCAAGCTGGGACTGGCCTGGTACGTCAAGGTCGTGCCCTCGTTCTCGATGATCTACGGCGCCTTCGCCACGCTGCCCATCCTGCTGCTGTGGATCTACCTGGTCTGGGTCATCGTGCTGCTGGGTGCGGTGGTGGCGGCCTACGCGCCCAGCCTGCAGATGGGCTTGCGGCGGGCCAGCGCGGCGGCGGGGTCGCGCTTCGACCTGGCCCTTGAAGCCCTGCGTGAACTGCGGCGGGCCCGCGTCACGGGGCAGCGGGGACGCACGGTGGTCGAACTGGCCGCGGTGATGCGACTCGACCCCCTGCAGATCGAGACCGCGCTGGAGGTGCTCGCGGCCATCGACTGGGTCGGCCGGCTCGACGAACCCGGCGCGCGCCGCTACGTGCTGCTGTGCGAGCCCGCCCAGACGCCGGCCCGGCCGTTGATCGACGCCTTGCTGCTCACACCCAGCGAATCGAGCGCGGCCTTCCGGCGCGCCGCCCGCTTCGAAGAACTGCAGGTGGCCGACCTGCTGGGCAGCTGAGTTCGCCCGCCGTCACTTCCCAGCGCGTGAACGACGGGCGACCGATTCAGGTCGCGATGTGGGCCAGGGGTTCGTCGCGCAACCACCGTCGCAGGTTGTCCCAGAAGAGGGCTGCGGTGCGTGCCGGGTTGCCGTCGGCATGGCCGGCAGAGTGGGGCGTGACGATGACGTTCGGCAGCCCCCACAGCGGCGACGCCGCCGGCAGCGGCTCGACGGCAAAGACGTCCAGGAAGGCGCCCCCCAGCTGTCCCGATTGCAGGGCCTCGATCACGTCCGCCTCGACGACGACCTCGCCGCGGGCCACGTTGATCAGGTGCGCGCCACGCGGCAGCAGGTTCAGCGCGCTGCGGCCGATCAGGCCGCGCGTCCGGGCCGTGAGCGGGCAGGCCAGCAGCAACCAGTCGGTGGCCGGCAGCAGCTCGGCCAGGCGCGTGTGCGGCAGCGTCGGGATGTCCGGGCCGGCCGGCCGGTCGTCCCGCCTAACCACCACGACGTGCAGTCCCAGCAGGCTCAGCAGCGGATGCAGGCGCTGCGCGATCGGTCCCCAGCCGACCAGCGTGACGCGCTGACCGGCCAGGTCGCGCGGCGGCGTGCCGGCGATCAACGGGGCCCAGCGCCGCGCCTGCTGTGCCGCCATCAGCTCGGGAAAGCGCCTCGACAGCGCCAGCAGGCCGGCCAGCGCGGTCTGCGCCACCACCTCGGCATTGGCGCCCGACGACGTCGTCACGGTCACGCCCCGCTGCTGCAGTTCGGCATAGATCGGCCGGTCGGCGCCGGCCGAATGCGTGTGCACCCAGCGCAGCCCGGGCGATCGGCGCAGCACGCGGTAGCAGTCCAGCAGCAGCGGCTGCAGCACCGTCTTGGTCGACAGTCCCGTGATGTCACGTGAGATGAAGGCGGCGTCGACCGTCTGCGCCTCGTCCCCGGCCACGTCTTCCAGCACGCTGATCTGTGCTCCCAGGTCAGCGAAGCCGGCTCCCCACCGCGAGGCCGCGGCACGGGACAGCAGCAGTCGGCGCGGTGCCGTCATTCGGCCGTGGCGCCCGATTCGCGCACGATGGCGCGCCACTTCTCGAACTCGCGCTGCACGAACTGCCCGAACTGCTGCGGCGTGCCGCCGGCGGGGTCGGCGCCTTCCCTGATCAGCTGGCCTTCGACCGCCGGCGACGCGATGATCTCGTTGACCGCCTTGTTCAGGCTGGCCACCACCTCGGGCGGCACGCCCTTGGGCGCGAAGAAGCCGAACCACGAACCGGCCTCGAAACCCGGGTAGCCGCGTTCGGCGATGGTCGGCACGTCGGGCATCGAACGCGAGCGCTTGGCGCTGCTGACCGCCACGGCGCGCAGGGACCCGGCATCGATGTGCTGCTTGACCGAGGGGATGGTGGCGAACATGAACTGGATGCGGCCTGCCAGCAGGTCGCGCAGGGCGTCCGCGCCCTTGTAGGGCACGTGCGTGGCTTCGATGGCGGCGCGCTTGGACAGGATGAAGCCCGACAGGTGCGACGACGTGCCGATGCCGGTGGACGCGTAGTTCAGCTTGCCCGGGTTGGCACGTGCGTAGGCCACCAGCTCGTCGACGGTCTTTGCCGGCACCGAAGGGTGCACGACGAGCACGTTGGGCACGTCGGCGATCTGCACGATGGGCACCAGGTCGGTCAGCGGGTTGTAGGCCAGCTTGGGATAGAGCGTGGGGTTGACGGCGATGGGGCCCACGGAATTGACGATCAGCGTGTAGCCGTCGGCTGGCGACCGCACCACCATCTCGGTACCGGTGTTGCCGCCGGCCCCGGGCTTGTTCTCGATGACGAACTGCTGCTTGAGCTTGTCGCTCAGCTGCTGGCCCACGCTGCGCGCGAGGATGTCGGTGGTGCCGCCGGCCGTGAACGCGACGACCACGCGCACCGGCTTGGCGGGCCAGGTCTGGGCGTTGACTCCGGCCGTGGCCAGCATGCCGGCCACCGACAGGGCCAGCAGTGCGGCACGGCGCTGCAGAAGAGGTGCGAAGGTGTGCATGCTTGTCTCCATCGTCGTTGGGGTGCTGGTCAGGTCTTATAGCTCGGGTCCAGCCGGTCCAGCTTGCGCAGCAGCGCCGGCCACTCCATCAGCCCGTAGGGCCTGCGCGTGCCGCGCTGGTAGTTGTTCCAGGTGGCCTCCAGCACCGGCGCGGGCACTGGCCGAAGCGGGGCTCCGGTGGCCATGGCAGCCAGCTGCGAGTGGCAGGCCAGCTCCAGGCGGTGCATCCAGTTGAAGGCCTCACCTACCGTGCGGCCGACCGTCATCGCGCCGTGGTTGCGCAGGATCAGCGCCTCGCCCTGGCCGAGGTCGGCCAGCAGCGACGCCTTCTCTGCCTCGTCCAGCACCACGCCCTGGTACTCGTGATAGCCGATCTTCAGGAAGCGCATCGCCGTCTGCGTGAGCGGCAGCAGGCCGCAGTCGAGCGCGCTCACCGCCATCGAGGCCCAGCTGTGCGTGTGGATCACGCAGGCCACCTCCGGCCGTGCTGCATGGATGGCGCTGTGGATGACGTAGCCGGCGCGGTTGATGCCGTAGTCGAGTGCGCCGAAGTCGGGCTTGGCGAGGATCTTGCCGTCGAGGTCGACCTTGATGAGGCTCGACGCGGTGATCTCCTCGTACATCATCCCGTAGGGGTTGATGAGGAAGGCACCTGGCTCGTCCGGCACGTGCGACGAGATGTGGTTGGCCATCATGTCGGACATGCCGTACAGGTCGACCAGCCGGTAGCAGGCCGCGAGGTCGATGCGCGCACGCCATTCTTCGGGCGTGCACGCCGCTTGCATCGAGGGAATGTGCATGGGGTCTCCTGGTGCCGTCGTTCAATCGCCACCCAGGCGAAGGCGGGTGGGCTGTCGTCTTTCGATCGACCACTTGAGCAGTGCCGCGACGCGGTAGGCGCCGTGCGCGAACTTGCCATAGGGCATCGTGGCGAAGAAGGCCATCACGGCCCCCAGGTGCAGGCACAGCAGCAGGGGCAGTGCCGTCGTCTGGCGGAACAGCGCGAGCAGGAGGCCGCTGCTGCCGGTGAGGAACAGCAGCGCGATGAAGCCCAGGTCCATGGGCTTCTGCGCGGCGTCGCCATGCTGCGGATGGCGGCGCCGGTTCAGCACCCACAGCCCCAGCGGGCCTGCCACCAGGCCCAGGCCGCCGGTCACGCCCAGCAGCTTGGGCAGGCTGGTCCAACCGTAGGGCGCGATCCAGCCGAGGCCGTAGTGGTAGACCGTGGCCACGCTGGTCGAGGCAAAGCACAGCACGAAGCCGTAGAAGGTGAGGTGATGGAAGCGCCGGCGCCAGTGCGTCCAGGCATCGTCGTCGTTGTGGCAGCCTTCGCCGTGGCCGCCGTCCAGGTAGGTCAGCTTCAGCGCGTGGTGCGTGGCTTCGGCCGTGGCTTCGGCGCTGGCCGCCCCGGGGCTCACTTCGCGCCAGAAGCGCGCCACCCCGATCCCCAGCGCGAGCAGCGCGAACAGGAAGATCGGCGCGAACAGGCTCACCATCAGGTTGTGGGGAAAGACGGCGTAGAAGCTGCCGTCGGCCGGGGCGCCCCACAGTCGCCCGTTGAGCGCCGCACCCAGCGCCAGGAAGCCGGCCAGCGCCGCACTGAGGGCCACGGCGAGCGTCAGGCCGTTGCGGCGGTACAGCGCGCCCAGCGCAGGCGGCCAGGCGTGGTCGGCGTAGGTCTGGCCGCGCACGCGGGCCATGGCCTGCGGCACGTTGACGGCGAACTCGTGCGGCGGGGCGTACTGGCAGGCATGCAGGCAGGCCCCGCAGTTGTGGCAGAGGTTGGCCAGGTAGTGGATGTCGGCGGCCGGGAACTCCAGCCGCCGTGTCATCGCCGGGAAAACGGCGCAGAAGCCCTCGCAGTAACGGCAGGCGTTGCAGATCTGCATCTGGCGCGCGACTTCCTCTTCGGCGGCGCGCAGCGGCACGGGCTGGCCGGCTGCCAGCGCGCGCGCATCGGCGATCAGGGCGTCAAGCGGCGGCACGCAGCACCCCCTCGTGAATCGCGGCGGCCCGGGCTGCCGAGGCGCCGGCGATGCGGCCGAACACCGTGCCGATGGTCATGCCCACCCCGGCGGTGTAGCCCTGTCCCAGCACGTTGCCGGCCATCACCTCGCCCGCTGCAAAGAGGTTGGCGCTGGGCCGGCCGTCGAAGTGCACCGCGGCCTGTCGGTCGACCTTCAGGCCCAGGTAGGTGAAGGTGACACCGGGCTTGAGCGTGTAGCCGTAGAACGGCGGCGTGTCGATCGGGCGCGCCCAGTGCGTCTTGGCCGGGGCCAGGCCCTCGGTGTGACAGTCGTCGAGCACCGCGTGGTCGAAGCGGCCCACGCGACAGGCCGCATTGAAGTCGCGCACGGTCTCGAGGAAGGGCGCCAGGGGCAGGCCCAGTTGCCGGGCCAGGTCTTCCAGCGTGTCGGCCTGCGCGCCCTTGAAGACCGGCGGCATGAAGCGGCCCACGGCCTTGGCGTCGATGATGGAGTGGCCGATCTGTCCCGGCTGCAAAGCCACCAGCCGGCCCCAGATGGCGTAGCGCTTGGGCCAGAAGTCCTCGCCTTCGTCGTAGAAGCGACGGCCGTCGCGGTTGACCATGATGCCCAGCGAGACGCAGTCCACGCGGGTGCAGATGCCGCCGTCGTAGAGCGGCGCGCGGGCGTCGATGGCCACCATGTGGGCCTGGGTCGGGTCGCCGATGGCGTCGGCGCGCTGTGCGATCAGGTCCTTCAGCAGCACCCCCAGGTTGAAGCGCGTGCCGCGGATGGCGAACTGGTCGGCCGGCCATTCGCCGCGTGCGTTCTGCCCCCAGGCTTCGCGCAGCCATTCGCGGTTGGACTCGAAGCCGCCGCTGGCCACCACGCAGCTGCGCGCTTCGAAGCGTTCGCTGCCGGCCCAGGCGGCGACGAAGCGGCTGCCCTCCAGCTCGAGGCGGTCGACGGGGGTCTCGTAGCGCACCTGCACGCCCAGCGCCTCGGCGCTGCGGTAGTAGGCGTTGACGAGGGCCTTGCCGCCGCCCATGAAGAAGGCGTTGGTGCGGCTGAGGTGCAGCGTGCCCGACAGCGAGGGCTGGAAACGCACGCCGTGGCGGCGCATCCAGTCGCGGCAGGTCGAGGACTCGCGGATGACGTGCCGCGCCAGGGCCTCGTCGGTCTTGCCGGCGGTGACCTTGAGCAGGTCCTGCCAGAACTCTTCTTCCGGGTAGGCCTCGGTCAGCACGTCCTGCGGCGCGTCGTGCATGCAGCGCAGGTTGCGCGTGTGCATGGAATTGCCGCCGCGCCACTCGCGTGGTGCCGACTCGAGCAGCAACACCGAGGCGCCGGCCTCGCGCGCCACCAGCGCTGCGCACAAGGCGGCGTTGCCGCCGCCGATGACGAGAACGTCGATCATCCAGAAGGGCCCATGAGGGAGTTGAGAGCGCTGCAGGGCGCAACACCCCGACTCTAGGGAGCAACGCGGTGCCCGAACAGCCGTTGAGGACCCAACGGGTGTTCACTGATCGTGAAGGCCGAATTCAACCGGACGGCAGCCGGTCTCGTGCGCGGAAACTGCCGCCTGTCGACGCCCGCGCAGGCATCTCCTCCTGGGGCATGCCGGCCAGTCCAGGGCCAGGACGATGGACTGGCCGGCACAATGCAGCATGTCTTCTCCGCCGCAGCCGACGCCGTTCAGCGACTTCGACGACGCCGCGATGCGCCGGGCGCTCGAGCTGGCCGAGCAGGCCATCGGCCTGACCGAGCCGAATCCGCGGGTCGGCTGCGTGCTGGTGGGCGACCGCTGGCAGACCGAAGGCCACACCCAGGCCGCCGGCCAGGCCCATGCCGAGGTGATGGCGCTGCGCGCCGCGACCACGCAGGGCGTGGACCTCACCGGCTGCACCGCCTACGTCACGCTGGAGCCCTGCGCCCACCACGGCCGCACACCGCCGTGCTGTGATGCGCTGATCGAGGCCGGCGTCGGCCGCGTCGTCATCGCGCTGGGCGACCCCAACCCGCTGGTGGGCGGCGAGGGCATCCGCCGGCTGCGCGCCGCCGGCATCGAGGTGCAGCAGGGCCTGCGGGAGGCCGAGGCGCGCGAACTCAACATCGGCTTCCTGTCGCGCATGCAGCGCGGCCTGCCCTTCGTTCGCATGAAGGTCGCGGCCTCGCTCGACGGCCGCACGGCCCTGCACGACGGCCGCAGCCAATGGATCACCGGCCCCGAAGCGCGCCGCGACGGCCACCGCTGGCGGCGACGCGCCGGGGCGGTGCTCACCGGCATCGGCACCGCGCTCGCCGACGACCCCCGGCTCGACGTGCGCGAAGTGACCACCGCGAAGCAGCCGCTGCGGGTGCTGCTCGACGCCCGCCTGCAGCTCCCACCCGAGGCCCGCATCGCGCAGCCGCCGGGCGCCTTGCGCATCTACACGGCCGACCCGTCGGCCGAGGCCGCCGACGCCTGGCGCGAACGCGGCGTGACCCTGGTCAACGCGCCCTTGCTGGACGGCCGCATCGCGCTGGACTTCGTGCTGAAGGACCTGGCCGCGCTGGGCACCAACGAGCTGCACGTCGAGGCCGGTCCGCGGCTGAACGCCTCCTGGCTGGCCGGGGGCCACGTCGATGAACTGCTGGTCTACGTCGCGCCCACGCTGATCGGCGAAGGCCGCGGCATGGCGGCGCTGGCGCCGCTGAGGGAGCTGGCGGACGCGCAGCGCTTCGAGTTCGTCGAGGCCACGCCCGTGGGCACCGACCTGCGCCTGCGCCTTCGGCCGGTCGCCGCGCCGGTGGCTTGACGCGTCAGCCCATGCGGGCCAGCACGCGGTCGACCATCACGCCGCTCTGGCCGAGGTAGTTCGCCGGGTCGCACATGCGGGCCAGCGCGGCACGATCGACGTGCTGCATGATCTGCGCGTTCTCGCACAGCAGGTCCAGCAGCGGGCGGCGCTGCTTCACGGCTTCGCGGCAGATGTCGTAGACGAGGTCGTGCGCATACTCGCGGCCTATGTAGGGGCCCAGGCCCATCATCACCGCCTCGCTCATCACCAGGCCGTGCGTCATGTCGATGTTGCGGCGCATCGCCTCGACGTCGACCTCCAGGCCTTCCAGCACGTAGATGGACTGCTTCAGCGCGCCGGCCATCAGGCAGAAGGCCTCGGGCAGCACGATCCATTCGATCTCCCAGGGCCCAGTGCTGCGCTCGTGGTCGGCCACCATGGCGTCCAGCAGTGCGGCGGCGTGCTGGCGCACCACCGAGATGGCGGCATGGATGTAGCAGCTGCTGATCGGGTTGCGCTTCTGCGGCATGGTGCTGCTGCTGCCCCGGCCGTGCGCGTAGGGCTCGTAGACCTCGCCGACCTCGGTCTGCATCATCAGCTTGACGTCCATGCTCAGCTTGCCCAGCGTGCCGCCCACCAGGCCCAGGAAGGTGCCCACCTCGGCGATGTTGTCGCGGATGGTGTGCCAGGCGATCACGGGCTGCTTCAGTCCCAGCTCGGCGCACAGCCCGGCCTGGGTTTCCATCGCGCCCGTCTGCAGCGAAGCCAGCGTGCCGGCGGCCCCGGCGAACTCGCCCACCAGCACGCGTTCGCGCAGCTGCGCCAGCCGTTCCTGGTGGCGCTGCACCGCCGACAGCAGGCCGGCCATCTTGTAGCCGAAGGTCACGGGGATGGCCTGCTGCAGGTTGCTGCGGCCGATCACCGGCGTCAGGCGGTGTTCCCTGGCCAGTTTCGCCATCGCCTGCGCCACCTTCTTCAGGTCGGCCTCGACGAGATCCAGCGCCTCGCGGATCTGCAGCACGGTGGCGGTGTCGGTGATGTCCTGCGTGGTGGCGCCCCAGTGGCAGTACTCGCCCAGCTTGTCGCGGCACAGCGCGTTGAGCTGCGACACCACGCCCAGGATGGGGTAGCCGATGCGCTCGGTCTGCTGCCGCAGCTTGTCCATGTCGATCTGGTCGAGCGCGCAGTGGCTGGCGATCTCGTCGGCGGCCTCCTGCGGGATCAGCCCCAGCCGGCCCTGCACGATGGCCAGTGCGCGTTCGATGTCCAGGTACTTCTGGGTGCGGTTCTCGTCGCTCCAGACGTGGCGCATGGCGTCGCTGGAAAAGATGCCCTGGAAGATGCGCGAGTCGATGAGGGTGGAAGCCATGTTCTCTTCTTGGGTGGGGGGTTCAGTGCGCGCAGCGCCACAGCAGCCGGCGCGCGCGTTCGATGACGGGTCTGTCGATCATGTGGCCGTCGACCTGCACGGCCCCTGCCGCAGGCGACGACATGGCAGCCTCGACCACTCGACGGGCCCAGGCCTGCTCGGCGGAAGTGGGCTGCAGGGCGGCGTGCACGGGAGCGACCTGCCGCGGGTGGATGCAGAGCTTGGCACCGAAGCCGAAGGCACGGGCGCGCGCGAAGTCGGCCAGCAGTTGTGCCTCGTCATCGATCGCCGTGGTGACCCCGGCCACGGGTGCGGCGATGCCGGCTGCGCGCGAGGCCAGGGCGATGAGGCCGGCGGCGTGGTCCAGGCCGGCCGCGTCACCGGGCAGGTCCATGTCGAGTGCGAAGTCGACGGTGCCGAAGACCAGCCTCGCGACGCCTGGGGTGGCGGCCAGGGCGGGGGCCGCCAGCACGCCGCGCGCCGTTTCGACCAGCGCCAGCACGGCGCATGTCGGCGCGGCCGTGCGCAGCCTCTCGATGTCGTCGGGCTGCTCGGCCTTGGGCAGCAGGACCTGCTCGATGCCGGCGGCGCCCAGCATGTCCACGTCGGCGGCATGCCAGGGTGTCGACCGATCGTTGATGCGCAGCACGATGCGGTGGCGCTGATCGCTGGCACGCAGGAAAGCCGCGACGGCCTCGCGCGCGCCCGCCTTGGCCGCCGGCAGCACCGCGTCTTCCAGGTCGAGCACCACGGCGTCTGCGCCGCTGGCCAGCGCCTTGGCGAAGCGCTCCGGGCGGTCGCCGGGCACGAAGAGGTAGCTGCGGGGCAGGCGCGTGCCCGTGGCGACGCTCATACCGCGCCCTGGGTCCTCAGCTCGGCGATGGCCTCGGCCGACAGTCCCAGTTCGGCGAGGATGCCGTCGGTGTGCTGGCCCAGGGCCGGCACGGCGTCCAGCCGCGGTCCGTCGTCGTTCCAGCTGCCCGGCGGCAGCAGCGTGGGCACCGCGCCGGCGGGCGTGCCGACCTCGCGCCAGCGCTGGCGTGCCGACAGCTGAGGATGGGCCCACAAGCCGGCCATGTCGTTGACCTGGGCGTTGGCGATCTGCGCTGCTTCCAGGCGGGCTGCGACCTGCTCGGCGGTCATCGTCGAGAAGGCCTGCACGATCAGCTCGCGCACGGCAGCGCGCTGTGCCGTGCGCTTCGCGTTGCCGGCAAAGCGCTCGTCGCGCGCCAGCGCGGGCTGCAGCAGCACCTTCTCGCAGAACTGCTGCCACTCGCGTTCGTTCTGCAGGCCCAGCATCACCGTCTTGCCGTCGCCGGTGGGGAAGGGGCCGTACGGATAGATGGTGGCGTGGGCGGCGCCGGCGCGCGGCGGCGGTGCGGCGCCGTCGAAGGCGTAGTACATCGGGTAGCCCATCCACTCGCCCATGGCCTCGAGCATGGAGATGTCGATGCGGCGGCCAAGCCCGTCGATCTTCCGTTGCAGCAAGGCCGCCAGGATGTTGCTGTAGGCGTACATGCCGGCGGCGATGTCGGCGATCGACAGACCCGCCTTGCTCGGCTCGTCGGGCGTGCCGGTGATGCTGACGAAGCCCGACTCGCTCTGGATCAGCAGGTCGTAGGCCTTCTTGTCGCGGTAGGGGCCGGGATGGTCGGCGTCGTCGCCGTAGCCCGAGATGTCGCACACCACGAGGTCGGGTCGCCGGTCCTTCAGCGCATCGAAACTCACGCCTAGCCGCGCGGCGGCGCCGGGAGCGAGGTTCTGTACGACCACGTCGGCGTGCTCGACGATGAGCTTCATCAGCAGCTCGGCCGCGCGCGGGTGCTTGACGTCCAGCGTCAGGCTCTCCTTGCTGCGGTTGGTCCACACGAAGTGCGAGGCCAGGCCGCGCACGCGGGTGTCGTAGCCGCGCGCGAAGTCGCCCACGCCGGGGCGTTCGATCTTGATCACGCGGGCGCCCAGGTCGGCCAGCTGGCGCGTGGCGAAGGGCGCCGCGATGGCGTGCTCCAGCGCGACGACGGTGAGGCCTTTCAGCGGTTGCATGGTGTTCCTCGTTGTTCCGCGCGGTCAGCGCAGCGTGGCCGTGGCGTCCATCGTCAGCCAGCCTTCGTGGTCCTGCGCCCACAGCCTGACCGTGTCGCCCTCGCGCTGGCCGTTGACGCGGAAGGTGTGCCCGTCGAAGGTCGGCCGCACGGCCTTGAACTGGAAGGCCGCCACGTCGGCGCCCGGTGCATGGCGGCGCACCAGGTCCATCAGCAGCGTGGCGATCAGCGGGCCGTGCACGACGAGACCGGGGTAGCCCTCGACCTCGGTGACATAGCGGCGGTCGTAGTGGATGCGGTGGCCGTTGAAGGTCAGCGCCGAGTAGCGGAACAGCAGCACGTCGTCGGGCACGATCTCGCGCTGCCACGCCGCGCCCGTGGGCGCGGCCAGCGGGGCCGGCACCACGTCATCGGGCTTCTGCGCTTCGCGGTACACGATGTCGTGGAACTCGACCAGTGCCGCGTCGGCGGCGCCGTTGGCGCGCAGCTCGTGACGTACCTTGACGAACACCAGCGTGCCGGTGCGGCCGGTCTTGGTCTTCACGTCGGCGATGGTCGAGGTGCGAGCCACACGGTCGCCCACGCGCAGCGGGACGCGGAACTCGAACTGGCTGCCGGCCCACATGCGGCGCGGCAGCGGCACCGGCGGCAGGAAGCCGCCCCGCTTGGCGTGGCCGTCGGCGCCTATCTCGCTCTGTTGGTGCATGGGCAGGAAGTACAGCCAGTGCCACAGCGGCGGCAGCGGCGTGCCGCTGTCCACCGCCATGGGGGGGTGGTCCAGCGTCGCGTTCAGCGCGACGACCGGCGTCGGCCCGAAGACGTCGTGAACGGTCTCGCTGCGGCCGATCCACTGCGTGATGTCGGTGTTGACGTCCACGAAGTCTGTCCTCTTCAGAAGCTGTGGCGGATGCCGAACTCGTAGCCGGTGGAGTTCTTGCCCGCCAGCGCAGCGCCAGCGCCCGGCACCGCGAAGGTGGCGGCACCGTCGTTGTCGATGCGGGCAAAGGTGCCGTACACCGCCGTGCGCTTGGACAGGTTGTGCACGTAGCCCAGGCCGATCTGGGACGCGTCGTTGCCACCGATGTTGGCGGTGCCCACCGTGCCCGACAGGTCGGCCTGGTTGTACGAGGCCTTGAACTCACCGGCGCCGACCCGGTAGACGGCACTGACGATGACGTTGGTCTGCTTGGTGGTGTTCTGCTTGAACTGGCGCCAGGCGGCCGTCAGTCGGAGGTCCCCGAGGGCGTAGCTGCCGCCGATGTCGACGTCCTTGAAGTCGCCGGTCGTCGTGAGGTTGTTCTTGCTGGTGGTGAAGGCCGCCGACAGCGATGCCGGCCCGCCGGCCCAGCCGAGCCGCGCGCCGACGACGTCGTGCTGGTTGTTGGCCGCCGTGCCCCCTTCGTCCGATGCCCACATCAGGCCGCCTTCCAGGCCGCCGAGGCCGCCGGGCAGGAAGTACTGCAGCGCGTTGCTCGAACGCACCGTGGTGTTCTGGTTGTTGCCGAAGGCATTGCGGATCGGGCCGGCCGGCGTGGCCGACACGAAGTTGTTGGCGCCGGCGGCACCGACGTAGCCGAAGGGGTCGTAGCGGCCCCAGTTGACGTAGGTCGGCACGAAGTCGCGCCCCAGGCGCAACTCGCCCAGGCTGCGGCTGGTGAGGCTCACCGTCGAGCGGCGGTCCCAGAACATCGTCGCATTGGCCTGCGTGCCGCTGTCGAAGAGGATGCCGTGCTCCAGATGGAAGCCGGCACCCAGTCCGCCGCCGAGGTCTTCGTTGCCGCGCACCACCAGGCGGCTGGTCGAGTTGGAGCCGCTGACCATCGAGGTGGCCGAGGCCGCGCCCTGGTTCTTCACCTGGCGCACGGCGGCGTCGGCGATACCCGACAAGGTGACCGTGCCCTGGGCGGAGGCGGTGAGCGCGCTGAGCGAGGCGATGGCGGTCAGGGTCAGGACGAGGGGCTTCTTCATGGGCTGGTCTCCGGATGGTTTCTTCGCGGGTGAAGGCGATCCGCAGACCGCCGGGATTCTGTCAGAGGCGTTGTCGGTGAAGCGTCAGTCGACGGTCAGGCGCGCTTTCTGCACCACGCCCTTCCACTTCGCCAGCTCGCTCTTGACGAGCGTGCCGAGCTGCTCGGGCGTGCTGCTCTCGACGTCGGCGCCGTGGTCTTCGATGCGCTTGATGACGTCCTTGTCGGCCAGCACCTGGTTGAGCGCCTTGTTCAACTGCTCGACCACGCCCTTGGGCGTCTTGGCCGGTGCGAAGAAGGCGTACCACTGCTGCACGTCGACGCCGTCGACGCCGGCCTCCTTCAAGGTGGGCACGTCGGGCAGCAGCGGCGAGCGTTTCGGGCCCGCGATGGCCAGCGCGCGCAGCTTGCCGGCCTTCACGTGCGGCACGCCGGTGAACAGGCTGGGGAACATCACCTGCGTCTGGCCGCCGATGGTGTCGCTCACGGCCGGGGCCGCGCCCTTGTAGGGCACGCCCAGCATCACCACGCCGGCGTTCAGCTTGAACAGCTCGGCCGCGTAGTGCGGCGCCGTGCCGTTGCCGGCCGAGGCGTAGGTGTACTTGTCGGGCTTGGCCTTGAGCTGCGCCACGAGGTCGCGCACGTCCTTGATGGGTGCGTTGGCGCTGGCCACCATCAGCGTGGGCGAGTAGCCCACCAGGCCGATGGGTTCGAAGTCGGCCACGGGGTCGTAGCGCAGCTTCTGCAGGGCCGGGTTCATGGCGTGCGTGGCGATGTAGCCCAGCATCAGCGTGTGGCCGTCGGGTGCGGCACGCGCCACGAACTCGCTGGCGATGGAGCCGTTGGCGCCCGCGCGGTTGTCGATGATGATGGTCTGGCCGAGCAGCGGGCCCAGCTTCTGCGCGATGGTGCGCGCCATCGCGTCGTTGCCACCGCCTGCCGCGGTGGGCACGACGATGGTGATGGTCTTGGTGGGGAAGGCCAGCGCGGCGGGCGCAGTCGCCACCGCGGCGGCGGTGAGCAGGGGGGCGAGCAGTTTCTTCACGGTCTTGTCTCCGGTGGATGTCGTCGGGCGTGTCGAAAACACGTAGGGCGGCAGGTGCAGGTCGCCCTGCAGGATCTTTCTGGCGGTGCGCACCAGGGCGGCACGCACGATGCGGGCTTGCTGCCCGTCTCCTTCGAGCTGGGCGGTGACGTCGATGCGGCCTTGCGGGTGCAGCACGACGATCTCGCGCCGGCCGCCGCGCTGCACGGCCGCGCTGGCCACCGTGCCCGGCAGCGCGAAGGCGGCCGCCACGCCGATGGCGCCGGTCACGGCATGCGAGGCATGGCAGCGCCGCGGCGTGAAGTAGCGCGAGGTGATGCTTTCCGGTCCGTCGCCTTCGCTGACGATGACGGGCTTGGGCACCACGCTGGCCGAGACGTCGCCCAGGCCCATGGCCTGGCCGGCCGCGCGGCGCAGCGACTCCAGCCGCGCCAGCAGGTCCTTGTTCGCATCGAGCTCCACCGGCGACTCGCGCCCACTCAGGCCGAGGTCGGCAGCGCGCACGATCATCAGCGGCATGGCCGCGTCGATGCAAGTCACTTCAAGGCCGTCGATGAGGTCGATGCGCCGTCCGGTGGGGAACACCGAGCCGGTGACCGCACCCCAGGCGTCGAGGAAGTCGAGCTGGATGGGCGCGGCCGTGCCGGCCACGCCGTCGATGCGTGTGCTGCCGTCGTAGGTGACGCGGCCACCGGGCGTCTGCACCGTGACGTCGATGCGCGAGGCGGTATTGACGTTGAAGACGCGCACCCGCGTCTGGCCGTCGCGCGCCGCCACCAGTCCCTGCTCGATGGCGAACGGGCCCACGCCCGACAGCATGTTGCCGCAGTTGGGCCGCGTGTCGACCGAGCGCTGGCCCACGCCCACCTGGGCGAACAGGTAGTCGACGTCACAGTCGGCCTTCATCGAACGAGAGACGATGGCGACCTTGCTGGTCAGCGTGCTGCCGCCGCCCACGCCGTCGAGCTGCAGCAGGTCGGACGCGCCGATGGCGCCGATCAGCACCTCGTCGCGCTCGGCCTCGTCGGCCGGCAGCCAGTCGCGCTGGAAGAAGGGCCCGCGCGAGGTGCCGGCGCGCATCAGGACGCAGGGGACGGTGAGGGAGGGCATGGGGCGGATGATGGCCAGCGCACCCATGCAAGGGAATTGCGTTGTAATCATCGATTGATCGACTACGCGCATCAATCGCCATGGCCATCAACTTCGACCTCAACGACCTGCTGGCCTTCCGCGCGGTGGCCGAACTGGGCAACTTCCGGCGCGCCGCAGAGGCGGTGCACATCTCGCAGCCCGCCTTCAGCCGCCGCATCGACAAGCTGGAGCAGGCACTGGGCGTGCGGCTGCTGGAACGCACGACGCGCCGGGTGAGCCTCACCGGCACCGGCCGCGAGTTCGCGCGCAAGGTTGCCCAGCTGCTCGACGACCTCGACGGCACCCTGCTGGGCCTGCGCGGCCTGGCCCCCACGCGCATGGGCGAGGTCACGGTGGCCTGCGTGCCGTCCACCGTCTACTACTACCTGTCGCAGGTGATCGGCCGCTACCGCGAGGCCTACCCGCGCCTGCGCGTGAAGGTGCTGGATGCCGGCGCCAACGACGTGCTGGCCGCGGTGGTGCAGGGCGACGCCGATTTCGGCGTGAACTTCGTCGGCCACCAGGAACCCGACATCGACTTCACGCCGCTGGCCGAGGAGCGCTTCGTGGCGGCCTGTCGGCGCGATCACCCGCTGGCCCGGCGGCGCCGCGTGGCCTGGCGCGAGCTGGCGGCCTGGGACTTCATCACCGTCAGCAAGTCCTCGGGCAACCGCCTGTTGCTCGACCAGGCCCTGGCCGGCGTGGCGGGGCGGCCCGAGGCCATCTACGAAGCGCAGCACGTCACCGCGCTGCTGGGCATGGTGGAAGCCGGGCTGGGCGTGGCCGCGGTGCCGGCGCTGGCCATGCCGGGCAAGGACCACCCGCTGCTGGTGAGCGTGCCGCTCGACGAGCCCATCGTCACGCGGCATGTCGGGCTCATCCGGCGGCGGGGCAGGGCACTCAGCCCGGCGGCGCAGCAGCTTTTCGACTTCTTCGCCGAGCTGGCGAACCAGCCCGTGGCGCGTCGCCGTGCGGCGACGAAGCGCGCGGCCTAGGGTGGCCTGGCGCGCGGGCAGTGGCGCTTCAGGCCACCGGTTCGGTCGACTCCAGCGGGGCCTCGTGCAGATGCGCCCCCGGCCACCGCCCTGCGCGCACGAGGCCGCGCGCCACGTCGGCCAGCACCACGCGCACGGCCAGCGCGGCGGGTGAGAGCTCGTCGTCGCTGAGGCTCACCAACAGGTTCTGGCGGCTGGCCTGCGGGTCGGCGATCTCGCGCAGCGTCAGCTGCGCGGCGTCCAGCCGTGCGATGGCAGCCCCTGGCTGCAGTGTGGCGCCGAAGCCGGCCGTCACGGCGTCCATCAGCAGCGGCAGCGAATCGATCTCCATCACCACCTGCGCGCGGGCCTGTGCCGCGGCGAAGGCTCCGTCGATGGTGCTGCGCAGGCCGTGCGGGCCGCTGGGCAGGATCAAGGGCAGGTCGGCCAGTGCGGCCAGCGCCACGCGGCGTTCGGGCGGCCCCGCCGGCAGGCCGGGCAGCGTGGGCGGCGCGATGAGGAACAAGCGCTCGTGCAGCAGCGGCATCACGCTCCAGCGACGCGCGGCGTCGGTGTGGAACAGCACCGCCAGGTCGAGCTGGCGCCCGTTGAGCATGCCGGCCAGATGGCCTGACAGGCTCTCGACCAGATGCAGGCGGACGTCGGGATAGCGCTCGCGCAACGCCTGCATCAGCGGCAGGCCCAGCACCGACGCGGTGGTAGGCGCCAGCCCCACGCTGACGTGGCCGGTCAGGCGCGACTGCTGGGCCGCATGCACGGCGGCATCGGCATGGCGCACCGCCAGCTGCGCCTGGTGCAGGAAGGCCAGGCCGGCATCGGTGGGCACCACGCCGGCGGCGGTGCGACGCAGCAACCGGGTGGCCAGCTCGCCTTCGAGCCGGCTGATCTGCTGGCTCAGGGCCGAGGTCACCAGCCCGAGGTCGGCCGCGGCCCGCCCCATGCTGCCGAGCTCGACCGTGCGGATGAAGTAGCGCAGCTGGCGCAGTTCCATGGCGTCGACGGGGCTGCGCGTGCCGCTGCTAGAACTCTTCGGTGTCGACCTCGCTGCGCGCCTGGGCCCCGTAGCGGTGGCCCGCCACCGTGTGCCGGTTGATCAGCGCATCGGCGCGCGCCAGCTGTTCGGCGCTCAGCAGCACCTCGGCGGCCGCCACGTTTTCGAGCAGGTGGTCCACGCTGGTGGTGCCCGGGATCGGGATGACGTGCTCGCCGCGCGACAGCAGCCAGGCCAGCGCCAGCTGCGCCGGCGTGCAGCGCGCCTCTTCGGCGAGCGCCCGGTAGGCTGGCAGCAGCGCCAGGTTGGCGGCGAAGTTCGCCGGTTCGAAGCGCGGCATGCTGCGGCGGATGTCCTTGGCGTCCAGGCCGCTGGCGTCGGCCGGGCTCAGCAGGCCGTCGGCCAGGAAAGCGCGCGCCACCGGGCTGAAGGCGACGAACGCGGCCCCGAGTTCCCGGCAGGCGGCCAGCACGGCGATCTCGGGATTGCGCGTCCACAACGAGTACTCGGTCTGCACCGCGGCGATGGGGTGCACGGCGTGCGCCTTGCGCAAGGTGGTGGCCGACACCTCGCTGAGGCCCAGGGCGCGTACCTTGCCGGCGCGCACCAGGTCGGCCATCGCGCCCACGCTCTCTTCGATGGGCACGGCCTTGTGCCAGCGGTGCAGGTAGTAGAGGTCGATGACCTCGGTCTGCAGCCGGCGCAGGCTGTCCTCGCAGTGCCGGCGGATCGCCTCGGGGCGGCCGTCGATGACACGCTTGACGCCGTCGGGAAAGGTCTCGCCGGCCATCCCGCCCTTGCTGGCCAGCACGAAGCGGTGCCGGTGCGCCTTCAGCACGCGGCCCACGAGGGTCTCGTTCGCGCCGAAGCCGTAGAGCGCTGCGGTGTCGAACAGGGTGACGCCGGCGTCCAGCGCGGCCAGCAGCACGCGCTCGGCCTGTTCCGGGGGCGGCGGCTTGCCGTAGGCGTGGCTGAGGTTCATGCAGCCCAGGCCGATGGGGTGCACGCTGAAGGGGCCGATGCGGCGCAGTGTGGTCATTGCAGCTGCTGCTCCAGCCGGTGCAGCACCTCGTAACAGGGCAGCACCTGCGCCACGCTGGCGTTCGGCTCGCGGCCGGCGCGGATGGCCGCGAAGAACTCGCGGTCCTGCAGCTCGATGCCGTTCATCGAGACGTCGACCTTCGAGACGTCGATCTTCTGTTCCTTGCCGTCGAACAGGTCGTCGTAGCGCGCCAGGTAGGTGCCGGTGTCGCCGATGTAGCGGAAGAAGGTGCCCAGCGGGCCGTCGTTGTTGAACGACAGGCTCAGCGTGCAGATGGCGCCGCTGGCGGCCTGCAACTGGATGCTCATGTCCATCGCGATACCCAGCGTCGGGTGGATGGGTCCCTGGAGCGCGTTGGCCTTCACGATGGGGCTGCCGCACTGGTAGGCAAAGAGGTCCACCGTGTGCGCGGCGTGGTGCCACAGCAGGTGGTCGGTCCAGCTGCGCGGCTGGCCCAGCGCGTTCATGTTGGTGCGGCGGAAGAAGTACGTCTGCACGTCCATCTGCTGGATGTTGAACTCGCGCGCCTGGATCTTCTTGTGCACCCACTGGTGGCTGGGATTGAAGCGCCGCGTGTGGCCGCACATGGCGACCAGGCCGCTGCTCTTCTGCAGGGCCACCACGGCCTGCGCGTCGGCGAGCGAATCGGCCAGCGGGATCTCCACCTGCACGTGCTTGCCTGCCTTCAGGCAGGCGATGGCCTGCGCGGCGTGCATCTGCGTGGGCGTGCAGAGGATGACGGCGTCGACGTCCTTCAGCGCCAGGCTGTCCTCGAGCTTCGTCGTGACGTGGCCGATGCCGTACTTGGTGGCGACCTCGCGTGTCTTCTCCAGCTCGCGGCTGATCAGCGAGACGACTTCCACGCCGTCGATCAGCTTGATCGCGTCGAGATGCTTGGCGCCGAAAGCCCCGGCCCCGGCCAGTGCAACCTTGATGGTCATGTGTTCTCCAGAATGAGGTGCCCCACGGCCGTGTTCGATGCAGGCACGTGGAAGAAGCGGTGTTTCACGAGCGGCGGGTTGTCGCTCATGGCGCCGCGCGCGATGAGCCACATCACCAGCTCGATGCCCTCGCTGCCGGCTTCACGAACGTAGTCGATGTGCGGCATCCTGGACAGGTCCTCGGGGTCGGCGATGAGGCGGTCGAGGAAGCGGTTGTCCCACTCCGCGTTGATGAGGCCGGCGCGCGGCCCCTGCAGCTGGTGGCTCATGCCGCCGGTGCCCCAGATCTGCACGTTCAGCGGCTGGTCGTAGCTGTCGACGGCCTTGCGGATGGCCTTGCCCAGGTGGTAGCAGCGGCGGCCACTGGGCACCGGGTACTGCACCACGTTGACGGCGAAGGGGATCACCGGGCAGGGCCAGGCCTGGGGCTGGCCGCACATCAGGCTCAGCGGCACGGTCAGGCCGTGATCGACCGTCATCTTGTTGACGATGGTGAGGTCGAAGTCGTCCTGGATCACGCTCTGCGCGATGTGGGACGCCAGTTCCGGGTGGCCCATCACCGGAGGCACCGGCCGCGGGCCCCAGCCTTCGTCGGCGATGGCGTACTCGGCCGCCGTGCCGATGGCGAAGGTGGGGATCAGCTCCAGGCTGAAGGCGTTGGCGTGGTCGTTGTAGACGAGGAAGATGACGTCGGGCTTCTGCTCCTTCAGCCACTGCTTGCTGTATTCGTAGCCGCTGAACACCTTCTGCCAGTACGGCTCGTGGCTCTTGCCCAGGTCGAGGGCGGCGCCGATGGCCGGCACGTGCGAGGTGTAGACGGAAGCGGTGATGCGTGCCATGGTCAGCCCCCCGCCTTGCCGACGCGCAGGCCGGCCGAACCCTGCGGCGCGTCGCCGTCTTCGCCCAGGCGGCGGTTGCCTTCGGCGCTGCGGCCGCCCTTGATCATCATGTCGCGGTATTCCTCTTCGGTCATGCCGGTCATGCTGCCGGCCATCTGCTGGAAGCTCTTGCCGTCGGTGGCGCCTATCTTGGCCAGGAAGTAGATGTTGCCGCCGGCGGCGATGCAGCGGTTGAGGTCGCGTGCCATCACCGCCAGCTTCTGCTCCTCGGTCATCGGCCATTCGTCGAGGTAGGCGCGCTCGTCGGCCTTGAAGCGCGCCCGGTTCTCGGCCTTCATCAGGCTCATGCAGAACTGGTTGAGGTGGTAGCCCTTGCGCGACTGTTCGGCGTCGAAGATGGTCGTGCCAGGCACATCGAGATAGGGTTTTTCCAGAGGCATGGCGTGTCCTTCACTCTTCGGGCCAGTACAGCCGCATCGGGTTGGTGACCAGCAGCTTGCGCTGCAGCTCGGCCGTGGTCGCGATGTGCGGGATGAAGTCGACCAGCAGCCCGTCGTCGGGCATGTGGTCCTTGAGGTTGGGGTGGGGCCAGTCGGTGCCCCACAGCACGCGGTCGGGAAAGGTCTCGACGATGCGGCGCGCGAAGGGCACCACGTCGCGGTAGGCCGCCTGCTCACCGTTCAGCGCCTTCGGGCCGCCGACCGACAGCCGCTCGGGGCAGCTCACCTTGCTCCACACGTTGCCGTGCTCGCGCATGAACTTCACGAAGAGCTCGAACTCCGGTCCGTCCACCGGCTTGCTCACGTCGGGCCGGCCCATGTGGTCGACCACCACCGTGGTGGGCAGCGCGGTGAAGAAGTCCCACAGCTCGGGCAGGTCCACCGCCTCGAAGTAGATGACGACGTGCCAGCCCCAGGCCTGGATGCGGCCGGCGATCTCCATCAGCTCGTCCTTGGGCGTGAAGTCGACCAGGCGCTTGACGAAGTTGAAGCGCACGCCGCGCACGCCGGCATCGTGCATGGCCTGCAGCTCGGCGTCGCTGACGCCGCGCCGCACGGTGGCCACACCGCGCGCCTTGCCGTTCGACGCGAGGCAGGCATCGACCATGGCGCGGTTGTCGGCACCGTGGCAGGTGGCCTGCACGATGACGTTGCGCGCGAAGCCCAGGTGGTCGCGCAGCGCGAACAGCTGCTGCTTGCTGGCGTCGCAGGGCGTGTACTTGCGCTCGGGCGCAAAGGGAAACTCCGCGCCGGGGCCGAAGACGTGGCAATGGGCGTCGACGCTGCCGGCAGGCACCTGGAATCGTGGGCGGCTGGGGCCGGCGTACCAGTCCAGCCAGCCGGGGGTCTTCTCGAAGCTCATGTCAGTCCTTGTTCCGGGTCACGTGCGCGAGGACGCGGTCGGCCTCCGTCCGCCAGTCGGCGCTGCTTGCGAAGCCGGGTGCGCCGCGCGTGCCGAAGAGGCCGGCGTCGCCCAGGTCGGCGACCCAGGCCTGGCGCTCGGCCGTGCCGCTGGCACTGAACGGTTCGAGGCCGGCTTCGCGCACGGTCTGGGCCACTTCGCGCACCTCTTCGCTGCGGCGCCGGCCGTGCTCGATCACGCGCTGGAAGAAGTAGGCGGCCTGCTTTTCCCAGTCGATGCCGGGGAAGGTCTCGTAGAGCGAGGCGATCACCGCGTCTTCCACGCCATAGGCGCGCGATGACCATGGCCTCCAGGCCCTTGATCATCACGCTGCGGCACATCTTGGTGGCGCTGGCCACGCCGAGCTTCTCGCTGGCGACCTTGGCGGCAAAGCCCAGGTCGTTCAGCAAGGGCAGCAGTGCCGGGCCGTCCGGGCCGCCCAGCAGCAGCGGCACCTTGATGCGGTAGGGCGGCAGCGAGGTCATCACCGCGCCTTCGACGTAGCGCCCGCCGGCGGCGTCGATGAGCTTCGAGGCAGCGATCTTGGCGCCGGGCGAGGCCGAGTTGAAGTCGAGGAAGAAGGCGCCGGTCGGAAAGGCCGTGGCGCAGGCCTGTGCCACGGCCACGGTCTGGCTGGCGGTGACGGCCGAGATCACCAGGGTGGCGCCGCGCAGGGCCTCGGCCGGACTGGCGGCGAGCCGGGTGCCGTGCTGCGTCGCGTGGGCGACCAGCGGCGAGGCGCGCGTCGGATCGTCGAGCTTCAGGTCGTGGGCCGTGACCGCCACACCTCGGGCGCACAGGTCTTCGGCCAGGATGCTGCCGACCTCGCCGTAGCCGATCATCGCGATGCGGATATCGCTCACCGAGGCGTCCTCAATCGATGTAGCGCAGCCCGGCCTTGGCCAGTGGCTCGCGCATCTTGTACATGTCCAGCCCCAGGATGCCCGAGGCCAGCTTGTCGCGCTTCTCGCCTTCGTTGGCCTCGCGCGCCTTCGCGGCTTCCAGGGTCTTGGCGGCCATCGCACGCGGCACGCAGACCACGCCGTCGTCGTCGGCCACGATCACGTCGCCCGGGTGCACCAGCGCGCCGGCACACACCACGGGGATGTTCACCGAACCGATCGTCGCCTTGATCGTGCCCTTGCTGCTGATGAAGCGCATCTCGGTGAGCGTCTTCACGTCGCGCACGCCGGCGTCGATGACCAGCGCCCGCGCGCCGCGCGCCTGGAAGCTGGTGGCCAGCAGGTCGCCGAAGTAGCCGTCGGTGCACTCGGCGGTGATGGCCGCCACGACGATGTCGCCAGGGCGGATCTGCTCGGCCACGACGTGCATCATCCAGTTGTCGCCGGGGTGCAGCAGCACGGTGCAGGCCGTGCCCGACACCATCGCCCCGGCGTAGATCGGCCGCATGGTGGGCTGCATCAGGCCGACGCGGCCCATGGCCTCGTGCACGGTGGCCGAGCCCAGGCCCGCCAGCGCGTCGGCGGTGGCGGCGTCGGTGCGGGTGATGTTGCGGTAGACCACGCCCAGTTCGTACATCTCACTTCCCCTTCTTCTTGAGTGCTGCATCCAGCCTCGGGAACACGCGGCGCGCATTGCCTTCGTAGATCGCATGCCGCGTCTCGGCGTTCAGGATCGTCGACGCCTCGATGTAGCGCTTGGTGTCGTCGTAGTAGTGGCCGGTTTCGGGGTCGATGCCGCGCACCGCGCCGATCATCTCGCTGGCGAACAGGATGTTCTCGACCGGGATCACCTTGGTCAGCAGGTCGATGCCGGGCTGGTGGTAGACGCAGGTGTCGAAGAAGATGTTCTTCAGCAGGTGGTCCTTCAGCAGCGGCTTCTTCATCTCCTGCGCCAGGCCACGGAAGCGCCCCCAGTGGTAGGGCACGGCGCCGCCGCCGTGCGGGATGAGGAACTTCAGCGTCGGGAAGTCCTTGAACAGGTCGGACGTCAGGCACTGCATGAAGGCCGTGGTGTCGGCGTTCAGGTAGTGCGCCCCGGTGGTGTGGAAGCAGGCGTTGCAGCTGGTGCTGACATGGATCATCGCCGGGATGTCGTACTCGACCATCTTCTCGTAGATGGGGTACCAGTGGCGGTCGCTCAGCGGCGGCGAATTCCAGTGCCCGCCCGACGGATCGGGGTTCAGGTTGATGCCGACGTTGCCGTACTGCTCCACGCACTTCACCAGCTCGGGGATGCAGGTCCTGGGGTCCACGCCCGGGCTCTGCGGCAGCATCGCGGCGGGGATGAAGTGGTCGGGGAAGAGCTGGCTGACGCGGAAGCACAGCTCGTTGCAGATCGCGGCCCAGGTGCTGCTGACCTGGAAGTCGCCGATGTGGTGGGCCATGAAGCTGGCGCGCGGGCTGAAGATGGTGAGGTCGCTGCCGCGCTCGCGCATCAGGCGCACGACTCGCGCAGTTCGTCGTCGCTGATGCGCAGGTCGGACACCTTGGGCATCAGGGCCGGGTCCTGGATGCCGGCGATCTGGGCGTTGCGCCAGTTCTCCAGCGCCTTCGGCGCGGTGGTGTAGTGGCCGTGGCAATCGATGATCATGCGGGTCCTCGAGGTCGAAAGTGTGGGGGTCTCAGGCGGGGTCCATGCCCTGGCGGCGCTTGGCCTCGGCGGTGGCCGGCGAGGCCATCCAGGCGAGCAGCTCGCGCACGACCGGGCCTTGCGCCGACGCAGCGCACAGCGCGCCCGAGAAGGTGGTGATGAACTGCACCGCGTGCGGCATGGCGCCCGCCACGGTGATGCCCTTCAGGTGCATGAGCTCGCTGAGCTGCTGGAAGCCCAGCTCGGCCTCGCCGCGCGCCACCAGCGAGCCCACCGGCACGCCGGGCGGGGCCTGCACCATGCGCGATGCGATCTGATCGGCGATGCCCCAGCGCTCGAAGAGCTTCGCCAGGTACACGCCGCTGGGGCCGGTGGAACAACTGAGGCTGCGCGCAGCGAGCACGGCGGCCTTCAGCGAGGCCTCGCTGGAGATGTCGGGCAGCGCCGCGCCCTCGCGCACCGCGATGGCCACCGGCGAACGCACGAGGTCGACGCGGCTGCCGGCGACGAGGTGGCCTGCGGCGAGCAGTTTGTCGATGGCGTCGGCCGCCAGGAACACGACGTCGAAGGCCTCGCCGGCAGCGACGCGCTTCGCGGCGTCGACGCCACCGACGGCCTCGATGCGCAGGACGTGGCCCGAGTGGTCTTCCCAGGCTTCGGCCAGTTCGGCCAGCAGCAGCCGGGTGGCCATCGACGAGATGCCTGACAGGGTGAGGGGTGCAGCGGCCATCGCGCGATTCTTGAGCAGCGCAGCCCATGCATCAACAGGCGTTTCGCACTAGCTGTTATGCCGAAATGGCATTTCCCGTGCGACACTGCGGTCCGAGAAGCCTGGCGGGCGTCATGGACCTCAAGCAACTCGAGTACTTCACCCACGTGGCCGAGCTCGGCAGCTTCACCCGCGCCTCGAGCTTCCTGGGCATCGCGCAGCCGGCACTGAGCCGGCAGGTGAGGGCGCTGGAAGTCGAACTGCACCACAGCCTGCTGGCGCGCAACGGCCGTGGCGTGGTGCTGACCGAGGCCGGCCAGCGGCTGCTGGCGCACGCCCGCGGCATCCTGCAGCAGGTCGAGCGTGCACGCCACGAGATGGACGACCTGCGCGGTTTGGCCAGCGGCCGCCTGGCCATCGCGCTGCCGCCCAGCGTCAGCCGCCTGCTCACCGCCCCGCTGGTGCAGGCCTTCCGCACCCGGCTGCCGCAGGCCGTGCCCAGCGTGGTGGAGGGACTGTCGACCTACGTGCTGGAGTGGCTGGTGATCGGCCGCGTCGACTGCGGCGTGGTCTACAACGTCACGCCGTCTCCGGCCATCGACCTGCAGCCCGTGCTCGACGAACAGCTGTTCCTGGTCAGCGCCCGCCAGCCCGGTCAGGCCGCGATGGGGCGCAGCGCGTCGCTGGCCGACCTGGCCGAGCGTCCGCTGGTCATCCCCAGCCGCCCGCATTCGCTGCGCATGGTGGTCGAGACCGCACTCGCCAACGAAGGCCGCCGCGCCCGGGTGGCGCTGGAAGTCGAGAGCATCCCGGCCATCCTCGAACTCGTCCGGCAGGGCGGCGTGCACGCCGTGCTGGCCCACAACGCCATCCGCAGCAGCGGCGATGAACAAGCCTTCCAGCGCCGCCCCATCGGCAAGCCCCCCCTGGCGACCACGCTCTGGATCGCCACCTCGGCTCAGCGCCCCAGAGGCCCGCTCATCGAGCAAGGCACCGCACTCGTCAGAGAACTGCTGCTGAAACTCTGGGCGTGACCGGCACATTCGAGCAAGACGCCGCAGGCGTCGAGCGACCCCTCAAGCGGACGCCGTGGACGGGCTTTGCCCGGCCACCGGGGTCGCCCCCCTGGGGGGGAGCGCCGAAGGCGCTACCGGGGGGGCCTTATTTCGGCGCCATGCGAATCGCCCCGTCCAGGCGGATCACCTCGCCATTGAGCATGTCGTTGGTGATGATCTGGTGCACCAGCTTCGCGTAGTCCTCGGGCTTGCCCAGGCGGCTGGGGAAGGGCACGCTGGCCGCCAGCGCGTCCTGCACCTCCTGCGGCATCGAGAACAGCATGGGCGTGCCGAAGATGCCGGGCGCGATGGTCATGTTGCGGATGCCGTTGCGCGCCAGGTCGCGTGCGATCGGCAGCGTCATGCCGACCACGCCGCCCTTGGACGCCGAGTAGGCGGCCTGGCCGATCTGTCCGTCGTAGGCGGCCACGCTGGCGGTGCTGATCATCACGCCGCGCTCGCCGGTGGGCTCGGGCGCGTTCTTGCACATCGCCTCGGCCGCCAGGCGGATCATGTTGAAGCTGCCCACCAGGTTGACCATGATGGTCTTGGTGAAGTTGCCCAGCGGATGCGCGCCGTCCTTGCCCACGGTCTTGATGGCCGGTGCGATGCCGGCGCAGTTCACCAGGCCCATCAGCTTGCCCAGCCCCGTGGCCGTGGCCACCACGGCCTGGCCGTCGGCTTCCTGGCTGACGTCGCACTTCACGAAGACACCGCCCAGTTCCTTGGCGATCGCCTCGCCGCGCTCGACCTGCAGGTCGGCGATGACGACCTTGCCGCCGTGTGCGGCCAGCATGCGTGCCGTGCCTTCGCCCAGGCCCGACGCGCCGCCGGTGACGATGAAGACCTTGCCGGAAATGTCCATGGAAACTCCTGTTGGGGGGCTGTGGTTGACGTTAACGTCAATTGTCGTGCAAAGGAAAGCCACCTCGGGGGTGGCTCGTCCTGGCAGGCGGCGCGATGCGCCAGCGCGAGCAGGCGCTCAGCTCAGGGCCGCCAACGCGCGCGCGGTGATCTCGTCGACCGTGCCGGTGCCGCTGATGCGGGCGTAGCGAGGTGCCTGAGCGTCGCCCGTGGCGGCCCACGACGAGCGCGTCTGGCTCTGGTAGACCTGCAGGCGCTTGCGCACGGTCTCTTCCTTGTCGTCGTCGCGCTGGATCAGCGGCTCGCCGGTGACGTCGTCCTTGCCTTCCACCTTGGGCGGATTGAAGCGCACGTGGTAGGTGCGTCCCGAGGCCACGTGGGCGCGGCGGCCGCTCATGCGCTCGATGATGGCCTCGTCGGGCACGTCGATCTCGAGCACGATGTCGAGCTTCACGCCGGCGGCCTTCATGGCGTCGGCCTGCGGGATGGTGCGCGGGAAGCCGTCGAACAGGAAGCCGTTGCTGCAGTCGGGCTGCGCGATGCGTTCCTTCACCAGGCCGATGATGATGTCGTCGCTGACCAGGCCGCCGGCATCCATCACCTTCTTCGCTGCGATGCCCAGCGGCGTGCCGGCCTTGACGGCGGCACGCAGCATGTCACCGGTGGAGATCTGCGGGATGCCGAACTTCTTGCAGAGGAAGGTGGCTTGCGTGCCTTTGCCGGCGCCGGGTGCGCCCAGAAGGATCAGTCTCATCGGACTCCTCGAAGGGGATTGGAATTCTGTTTTCGCGCACGTCGACCGCGGGCCGCATGCAGCTTGTCTCCAATCGAGAATAGCACGCGCGTCCCTGCGCGAGGCTGACGTCCCGGGCGAGGCTTCAGGCGAAAAGGGCGCGCACCCGCGCGAGGTCTTCCGGCGTGTCCACGCCCGGCCCGGGCGCCAGCGCGCTGACGTCGACGGCAATGCGGTGGCCATGCCACAGCACACGCAACTGCTCCAGTGCTTCGAGGCCTTCGACGGGTGCGGTCGGCAAGCCCGGAAAGCTTCGCAGGAAGCCCGCCCGGTAGCCGTAGATGCCGATGTGTCGCAGCGGCGCGGGCGAAGGCAGCGCGGGCGCGCCGTTCTTCGGCGCGTCGCGCCACGCGGGGATGGGCGAGCGGCTGAAGTACAGCGCGCGGCCGGCAGCGTCGAGCACCACCTTCACCACGTTGGGGTTCAGCCAGTCCTCGTGCGAGGACAGGGCGTGCGCCGACGTGCTCATCACGCAGTCGGGGCGCTCGTCGAGCAGCGCGGCACAGCGTTCGATCATCGACGGCTCGATCAGCGGTTCGTCGCCCTGCACGTTCACCACGCGGTCGCTGCCGTCCAGGCCCAGCAGCGTGCAGGCCTCGGCCAGGCGGTCGCTGCCGCTGGCGTGGTCGGTACGCGTCAGCACCGCGTGGACGCCGTGGCGCTGGCAGGCCTGAACGATGCGCTCGTTGTCGGCGGCCACCACCACACGCAGGGGGCGCGCCAGCGCTGCCCGCTGGGCCACGCGCACCACCATCGGCAGGCCGGCGATGTCGGCCAGCGGCTTGTCGGGCAGACGCGTGGACGCCAGCCGCGCGGGTACGAGGACCGTGAAGCCCATGGCCGTCGGTCAGATGCTGGCGGGCTGCGGTCGCTCGCCGGCGACCAGCGGCCGCGCTTCGCTTTCCAGCATCTGCGGGATGCCGTCGCGGATCGGGTAGGCCAGGTGGTCGGCGGGACACACGAGTTCGGTGGGCCGGTTCTCCACGTCCCGCCACAGTTCCAGCGGCCCTTTGCAGAGCGGACAGACGAGCAGGTTGAGCAGTCGGTGGTCGAGGGTCATGGCGCGGTGAGCTGTGACAGCCGGGAAAGCAAGGCGCGGGTGAAGGCCTCGGGAAGCACGAAGTCTAGTCCGACCACCCACACGGCCGTGTTGCCGACGGCCCGGTCCGCGAGCTTCACGGCGTCCTTTTCGGTCAGCACGACTTCGGGGGTGGCCACTGGCCAGGGCAGGGTATCGAAGGCGTGGTGGTCGGGCAGGGGCATGCGGTCGACCTGCAGGCCCGCCGCTTCGAGCATGCCGAAGAAGCGTTCGGGCGCTGCGATGCCGGCCGCGGCGAGCAACGGCCGACCCGTCAGGGCAGACACCGGCCGCACCGCGTCGGAGTGCCCGGCCAGCCATGCCGCCAGCGGCACCGCCCCGGCCAGACGGCGTTCGATCAGCAGCCCCGGCAGCGGCGTGCTCGGCAGCGGTGCGTTGTAGAGCAGCCAGGTGTCGGGCGGCACCGCCGCCGGCAGGGCTTCCCGCAGCGGCCCGGCCGGCAACAGCAGGCCGTTGCCGGCACCACGCTCGTCGAACACGATCACCGACAGATCGCGCTGCAGGGCGGCATGCTGCAGCCCGTCGTCACAGACGAGCACGTTCACCCCGGGATGGGCTGCGCGCAGCGCCGCGGCCACGGCCAGCCGCTGCCGGCCCACCCACACCGGCACGCCGGTGCGGCGGGCGATGAGCGCCGGCTCGTCGCCCACGCCCGCGGGGTCGGCATCGGGCGTGGCCGCGACGGGCGCCGTCGCGTCACTGCCGAAACCCCGCGACAGCACGCCGGGCCGCCAGCCCGCCTGCTGTAGGGCCTGCACGAGAGCAATCACGGTGGGGGTCTTGCCGGCACCGCCGACGACCAGATTGCCCACGACGATGGTCGGCAGCCCCGGGTGGCCACGGTGCCGCCAGCCGGCAGAGTAGGCCCAACGCTGCAGCAAGCGGACCGCGGCATACAGCGCCGACAGCGGGCGCAGCAGCAGCATCCAGGGGGCGGGCTGCGTTGCCCACCACTGCTTCTGCAGAGCCCGTGCCCAGCCGGGTTCGCCCGCGGGTGGGGCCCTCATCGCGGCGGTCGACTCAACGACCGTTGGTGGCGGTCTGCGCGGCGAACGTCAGGCGCGACAGACCGGCGCGGCGCGCGGCATCCAGCACGTTGACCACCGCCTGGTGGGCGGCGGCGGCGTCGGCAGAGACGATCACCACGCTGTCGCTGCGGCCGTTGGACGCCGCGGTGAGCGCCGCGGTGAGCAGTTCGACGCTGCGGCCTTCGACGGCGGTCTTGTTGATGGCGTAGCGACCATCGCCCGACACGGCCACGATGATTTCCTGCGGCCGCTCCTTCAGCTTCTCGGCATCGGCCGTGGGCAGGGTGACCTGCAGCTCGGTGAACTTGGAGTAGGTGGTCGACAGCATCAGGAAGATCAGGACCACCAGCAGCACGTCGATGAACGGGATCAGGTTGATCTCCGGCTCGTCCTTGGGGCGGCGGCTGAAGCGCATGGCGTGCCGGGGCTCAGGCGCTCGCTGCCGGAGCGCGCACCACGAACCGCATCAGGTGCGGCACCATGCGCTCGGCAGCCAGCTCCATGCCCAGCTGGTATTCGTCCACGCGACCACGGAAGTAGCGATAGAACATCAGCGAGGGGATCGCGATGATCAGACCGAAGGCGGTGTTGTACAGCGCCACGGAGATGCCATGGGCCAGCTGCTGCGGGTTGCCGCTGCCGCCGGGCGCCTGCGATCCGAAGATCTCGATCATGCCCACCACCGTCCCCAGCAGCCCCAGCAGCGGCGCGGCCGAGGCGATCGTGCCCAGCGTGTTGAGGTAGCGCTCCACCCTGTGCACGGCCTCGCGGCCGGCGTTCTCCAGCGACTGGCGCAGCGCGTCTTCGGTGATGCGCGGCTCGGCGATCACGCTGCGCAGCCCGGCGGCCAGCACGCTGCCCAGCACCGAGCTGGCGGCCAGCTTGTTCACCACGTCGGCGCCTGGCAGGCTGCTCTTGGTGACGGTGATGACCTCCTCCAGCAAGGCCGGTGGTGCGACGAGCTTCGGGCGCAGGTGGTAGAAGCGCTCGATGACCAGCGCCAAGGCGACGATCGAGCAGATGATCAGAGGCCAGATCGGCCAACCGGCCGCTTGTATGATGGAAAACAAGGCTTCCTCTAGAGGCGCAGCGACGGTCTGCGTTGGGCGCGGATTATGTCCGATGCCTGCATGGCCCTGACCACGGTGTCACCCCGCTCAAGCCTCCCGCCCCCGCCTGCCGACGCCCATCCACCCTTGTGGATAACTTTGTGGAAAAGACATCGACAGATCTGTTCGAGCGCGCGGGCACTCCGCCAAATCCCGGACTGCCTCATTTTTAGGCAGCTTTTTCTTGTTGAGAATCAAATACTTGCGACTGATTGATCGCGCTTCGGCTGGCAACCAGGGCTTTTTGGCCTGTGTTCCTGCGTCTGTGGAGTTCTGTGAGCACGCCGGCTCAGGGGTTCCACATGGGTGGCGTTGAATCGGGCCTGCAGCCACGCAGTGCGTGGGGGGTGGCAGCCTTGCTGCTGGCCGCCGGGGACGCCATCGGCGCGCGATTCGGCGCGGTGGCCGTGCGGGGTGAACTCAGCGGCTTCGTGCGCGCGGCCAGCGGGCATTGCTACTTCTCGGTCAAGGACGCCGACGGTGCGGCGGCCCTGCTGCGCTGCGCGATGTTCCGCCGCGCTGCGTCGCTGCTCGACTTCCAGCCTGCCGACGGCCAGCAGGTCGAACTGCGCGGGCGGCTCGGTGTCTACGAACCGCGCGGGGAACTGCAACTCGTCGTGGAGTCCCTGCGCCGCGTCGGGGCGGGCACGCTGTACGAGGAGTTCCTGCGCCTGCGCGCCCGCCTCGAAGCGCAGGGCCTGTTCGAGCCGTCGCGAAAGCGGCCTCTGCCGACGCGGCCCTCGGTCATCGGCGTCGTCACCTCGCTGGGGGCGGCGGCGTTGCACGACGTGCTGACGGCGCTGCGCCGTCGCGCGCCCCATGTCAGGGTGGTGGTCTACCCGACCCTGGTGCAGGGCGCCGAGGCGCCGGCTGCCATCGTCGCAGCCATCGCCCTGGCCGAGCGGCGTGCAGAGTGCGACACGCTGTTGCTGGTGCGCGGCGGCGGTGCGCTGGAAGACCTGTGGGCCTTCAACGACGAACGCGTGGTGCGTGCCGTGGCGGCCTGCAGGCTGCCGCTGGTGTGCGGTGTGGGGCACGAGACCGACATCACGCTGGCCGACCTGGCGGCCGACCTGCGTGCGCCCACGCCCACGGCGGCGGCCGAAATGGCGGCCCCCGCGCGCGACGAACAGCTGGCCGCCCTGGCCGCAGGCCAGCGGGCCCTGCAATCGGCCCTGTCGCGTGCCTTGCAGACGCAGGCGCAGCGGCTGGACCGGCTCTCCCTCCGACTGGGTCGTCCTGCCGCGACGGTGGCTGCGCAGCAGGGGCGGCTGGACGCGCTGCGGGCCCGTCTTCGGCAGGGGCTGCTGCAGCTGCTGCCACGTCAGCGCACGGCCCAGCAGGTGCTGCAGCAGCGGATGGTGCGGGCTGCGCGCGTTTCCCTGTCGCAGCAGTCGCAGCGGCTCGTGGCCTGGCAGGCCCGGCTGCAGGCGGTGGATCCCTCGCAGGTGCTGCAGCGCGGCTACGCCTGGGTCGAGTCGGCCGACGGCCGGCCGGTGGTCTCGGCCCACGCGCTGGCGGTCGGTCAGGTGGTGCAGGCGGTGTGGTCCGACGGCCGTGCGCAGGCCGAAGTGCAGAAGGTCGAGTCCCTGCCGCCGTGAGGCTGAGGCGGCGTGCCTACAATCCCGCGTTTTCACCCACGCTGGGCCTTGCGGCGCAGCGGTCAACAAGAGGATCCGACCCCATGGAACACACGCTGCCCGCTCTTCCTTATGCCATCGACGCCCTGGCACCGCACTACAGCCGCGAGACGCTGGAGTTCCACCACGGCAAGCACCACAACGCCTACGTGGTGAACCTGAACAACCTGCAGAAGGGCACCGAGTTCGAGTCGATGGCCCTGGAAGACATCATCCGCAAGTCGTCGGGTGGCATCTACAACAACTCGGCCCAGATCTGGAACCACACCTTCTTCTGGAACTGCATGAAGCCCAACGGCGGCGGCGAGCCGACCGGTGCACTGGCTGCGGCCATCACCGCGAAGTGGGGCTCCTACGCGGCCTTCCGCGAAGCCTTCGTGAAGTCGGCGGTGGGCAACTTCGGCTCGGGCTGGACCTGGCTGGTGAAGAAGGCCGACGGCAGCGTCGACATCGTCAACATGGGTGCCGCCGGCACACCGCTGACCACCGGCGACAAGGCGCTGCTGACCGTCGACGTGTGGGAACACGCGTACTACATCGACTACCGCAACATGCGCCCGAAGTTCGTCGAGACCTTCCTCGACAAGCTGGTCAACTGGGAATTCGCCCAAGCGAACTTCGCTTGAGCTGAGCGGCTGCGGCCGCACAATCGCGCCGCATGAGGATCCTGCTCGTCGAAGACGACCCGGCGCTGAGCCTGGGCATCGCGCGCGCCGCCGAGCGCGAGGGCTGGCGCGTGGATGCGCTGGCCGACGGCGAGCAGGCCTTGTCGGAAGGCCTGCTCGGCCACCACGACATGGCCGTGCTCGACATCGGCCTGCCGCGCCGCAGCGGCATGGATGTGCTGCGCCACTGGCGTCGCAACGGCCAGCGCATGCCGGTGCTGGTGCTGACGGCACGTGACGAACTGTCAGACCGCGTGCAGGGCCTGGACGCCGGGGCCGACGACTACCTCGTCAAGCCCTTCGATCTCCCTGAACTGCTGGCCCGCATGCGGGCCCTCCGGCGGCGCGCCTCTGGCCGCGTCGACGAGACCTTGCGTGTCGGCGAACTCGAACTCGACCTCACCGGCCCGGAGCTGCGCTTTCGCGGCATGCGCGTGGCGCTCAGCCCGCGCGAACTCGCCCTCACCGAGTTGCTGATGGGCAAGGCCGGCAGGGTGGTCAGCAAGGAGACCATCGTGGCGCGCCTGTCGAGCTGGGAGGCCGACTTCAGCGAGAACTCGGTGGAGGTCTACGTCCACCGCCTGCGCAAGCGGTTTGCCGACCTGGGTGTCGTCATCAAGACCGTGCGCGGCTTTGGCTACGTGTTCGAAGTCGCCGACGGCGAGGCACCGCCCCCGGCATGAGCTCCCAGGCGCACGGCCCCAGCCTCGGCAAGCGGCTGATGCTGCCCCTGGCCTGGGGTTGGTTGCTGGGCCTGTTGCTGGCCATGACGGGCGCCTACCTTCTGGCGCGCAACAGCGCCAACGCGGCCTTCGACCGCTCCCTGCAGGACGAGGCGGCCGCGCTGGCCGCCAAGGTCACGTGGTCTGACCGCGGGCCGCTGCTGGACGTGAGCCGCCAGACGCTGGAACTGCTGACATGGGACAGCGCCGACCGCAACAGCTTCGCCATGGTCGACCTGGACGGCCTGACGCTGGCCGGCGACGCCAGCGTGCCGGTGCCACCCGGCGACCGCAAGGAGAGCTTCGCCCGGCCGATGCTGTTCGATGCCACCTACCAGGGCGAGCCGGTGCGTGGGGCGGTCTTCTCGGTGACCTCCCCGATGATCGACCGCATGGTCTCGGTCATCGTCGTCGAGACCAAGCGCAAGCGGGCCGACCTCGTGCGGGACCTGCAGATCGGGCTGATGCTGCCGGCGGCTGTGCTGGGCCTGCTGACCTTCGTGCTGGTGGGATTCAGCGTGCGGCGGGGTCTGCGTCCGTTGCGCGACATCGGCGCGCAGGTCGCGCTGCGCGATCTGCACGACTGGCGCCCCATCGATCTGAAGCAGGTGCCTACCGAAGCCGTGCCGCTCATCGAGCGCATCAACCAGCTGCTGCTGGACGTGCAGCAGTCGCTGGCATTGCAGCGCCGCTTCGTGGCGGACGCGGCGCACCAGCTGCGCACGCCGGTGGCCGGCATCCGCGTGCTCGCCCAGGAGCTCGAGCAGGAACTGGCGAGTGCAGGTACCGGTGACAGTGAGAATCCCGAAGCCTGGCGGCCGTTGCTGTCGCAGCTGCGGGGCTCCAGCGACCGCCTCAGCCGCCTCATCGGCCAGCTGTTGAGCCTGGCGCGCTCGGAGACGGCGCTGACCTTCAACGCCGAGCACCACCCGCAGGACATCGTGCCGCTGCTGCGCGAAGCCACCGAGCCGCTGGTCCTGGCCGGTCTGCGCCAGGGCCGCAGCATCGAGCTCGAGGCGCCCGATGTGCCGGTGGTTGCCCGGGCCCACGCGGTGTGGCTGGGCGAGGTGGTGAACAACCTGCTGGACAACGCGCAGCGTTACGGCGGCAGCCGCATCGTGTTGCGTGTCGCACCGCTGGCCGAAGGCGGTGCCGAGGTGGTGGTGGAAGACGACGGGCCCGGTGTGGCGCAGGACGAACTGCCACGCATCTTCGAGCCCTTCTGGCGCGGCGAACGAGCCGACCTGCGAAACGACGGCGGCACCGGCCTGGGCTTGGCCATCGCACGCGAGATCGTGCTGCGGCTGGGTGGCCAGCTGTCGGCGCTGTCGCGCCCCGACGTCGCCGGCATGCGGCTGACGATCAGGCTGACTGCCTGAGCGCCGCCCGGCGGCCGGGGGCCGTCAATTCCCGAACGGCCTGCCGCGCAGCTTGAAGCCCGGCTTGATCCCGCGCTTGGCGAACCAGCCCTGGTTCATCTCCAGAGCGAAGCGCACCGGCTGCAGCGAGCAATGCGAAGCCTCCGACCGCGGCGCCATGTCGGCGATGTTGACCACGGTGCCGTCGTCGGCGATGAACGCGATGGACAGCGGAATGAGCGTGTTTCGCATCCAGAAGCAGCGTGTTTCGCGCGCGTCGTTGACGAACAGCATGGCTTCGTTGGCGCCCATCTCCTTGCGGAACATCATGCCGATCATCTGCTGCTCCGGGGTCTGGGCCACCTCCGCCCGGATCACGTGCATGCCTGCCGTCAGGTCGATCGTGGGCAGACGGGGCTGGGGACCCTCCTGCGCGAGCGCTGCAGGAAGCAGACTGGCCGAAACGGACAGCGTCACGAGCAGGGAAGCCAGGAAGCTCTTGATATAGATCATGCGGCGTGTCGGTAGCGGTCTCTACATTATGGCCAGCCTGTCCGGTCCCTTGTGCCGGCGGCGTGACTGCCCATGACTGCCAGCGCCTCTGTCCTCCTCGACCCGCGACCCGTCGCTCCGGGAGCGCTGTCGGTGCTCGACGACCCGGCCGAGCAGGCGCAGTTCACGCGCTTTTCCATCTCGGCCGACGGCCGGCGGCTGGGCGAGTCGGCCTTCCAGGTCTCGGGCATCACCTGCGCAGCCTGCACGGGAATCATCGAATCCGCGTTGTACAGCGTGCCGGGAGTCACTTCTGCGCGGGTCAGTGCGGCGTCGCAGCGCGCCACCGTCGGCTGGGACCCGGCACTGACGGCACCGTCGGCGCTCGTCGAGGCCATTCGCCAAGCCGGCTACGAGGCCGTTCCCGATGCCGCCGCACCCGCACGCGAGATGCGCAGGCAGGAGCACCGCACGGCCCTGTGGCGCGTCTTCGTGGCCAGTTTCTGCGCCATGCAGGTGATGATGTTCGCCACACCCAGCTATGTGGCAGCCCCGGGCGATCTCACCGACGACCTGCGGCAGCTGCTCAACTGGGGCAGCTGGCTGGTCAGCCTGCCGGTGGTGGTGTTCTCGGCCTGGCCGTTCTTCACCGCGGCGTGGCGCTCTTTGCGGCAGCGCCGCATCGGCATGGACGTGCCGGTGGCCCTCGGCGTGGCCGTCACGTTCGTGGCGAGCACCGGCGCGACCTTCGACCCGCAGGGACTGTTCGGCCACGAGGTCTACTTCGATTCACTGACGATGTTCGTCAGCTTCCTGCTGGCCGGCCGCTATCTCGAACTGCGAACGCGGCATCGCGCGGCCAACGAGCTGGAAGCTGCGCTGGCGCGCATGCCCGACACCGCGCTCCGCCTGGGTGACGACGGCCAATGGGTCGAGGTCAGCGTGCAGCGCCTGCGGGCCGGCGACCGGGTGAGGGTGGCGCTGGGCCAGGCCTTTCCTGCCGACGGGTCGTCGGTCGGCGGCGCCACGCGTGCCGACGAGTCCCTGCTGACGGGCGAATCGACCCCGGTCGACAAGCCGCCGGGCAGCGAGCTCGTGGGGGGCAGTGTCAATGTGGGCGCACCGGTGGAGATGCGCGTCGAGCGGGTCGGTGCCGACACGCGCTTCCAGGCCATCGTCGCGATGATGCGCGACGCGATGACGCAGCGCCCGGCGTCGGCCCGACTGGCCGACCGCTGGGCTGCGCCTTTCCTGTGGGCCGTGCTGCTGCTGGCCGGCGGCGCGGCGGTCGCGTGGAGCTTCATCGATCCCTCCCGCGCCGTGTGGGTGGCGGTGTCGGTGCTCATCGTCACCTGTCCCTGTGCGCTGTCGCTGGCCGCACCCTCGGCCCTGGTCGCGGCGGCCGGCGGACTGGCGCGCAGGGGCGTGATGCTGCAACGCCTGGATGCCCTGGAGACCCTGGCTACCAGCCGCACCCTCTTCATCGACAAGACGGGCACGCTGACCGAGGACCAGCTTCAGCTGTCGGCCCTGCACGTCCAGCCCGCCTGGGACGGCTCCGCAGCAGCGTTGCAGGACCAGTCCGCCTCGCTGGCGGGCTGGTCCACGCACCCCTTGTCGGCGGCGCTGGCCCGCACGCACAGCGCAGCGCCAGCCGCTGCCTGGCATGACGTGCAGGAAACGGCCGGCCGCGGCCTGATGGGCACCGACGAGGCCGGAAGGGTCTGGCGCCTGGGCTCGGCCGAATGGGTCGGCGCCACCGACGATGGCCGCACGCGAGTGTGGGTGTCGCGCGAAGGCCAGGTGCTGGCGGGGTTCGAGTTCGACGAGTTCCTGCGACCCGGCGCCGCCGAAGCCGTGCAGGGACTGAAGGCCCTGGGCTGGCGCATCACGCTGCTGTCGGGCGACACCCCCGGACGGGCGCAGCGCATGGCCGAGCGGCTGGGGCTGGACGCCTGGATCGGCGCTGCCTCGCCCGAGGACAAGCTGGCAGCGATCGCTGCCGCGCAGGCCGCCGGCCAACGGGTGGTGATGGTGGGTGACGGCGTCAACGATGCCCCTGTCCTGGCGCGTGCCGACGTGTCGCTGGCCATGGGGCAGGGCGCACTCGTGTCGCGCGCGCAGGCCGATGCCGTGATCACCAGCAACCGCCCGGCGGGCCTGCTGCTGGCCCACCAGGTGGCCGCACGCACTGTGGCCATCGTGCGACAGAACATGTGGTGGGCCGCGGCCTACAACGCATCGTGCATCCCGCTGGCGCTGGTGGGCTGGCTGCCGCCCTGGGCTGCCGGCCTGGGCATGGCGGTCAGTTCGCTCGTCGTCGTCGGCAACGCCATGCGGGCGGCGCGATAGATCGGAGTGGAACCATGGAAATCCTGTACCTCCTGATTCCGCTGTCGGCCGTGCTCGTGCTGGCCATCGTCGGCGTCTTCGGATGGGCCGTGCACCGCGGCCAGTTCGAGGACCTGGAGCAGGAAGGTGAGCGGATCCTGCAACACGATGCCGACCGGGTTGACGACGATCAAGCCCCGGCCCAGGCCCGGCCCGAACAATCGCATACATCCAGTCTTTGAGTCTCAGCGAGGAGAGTTTGAATGGCAAACAACACGGCACCGGGCAGTCCGGTGTACACGGACACGGTGGTCAGGCTGTTCTCCCTGGCCGCGGTGCTGTGGGGCGTCGTCGGCATGCTCGTCGGCGTCATCATCGCGGCGCAGCTGACCTGGCCGCAGCTCAACTTCGGCATCCCGTTCCTCAGCTACGGCCGCCTGCGTCCCCTGCACACCAACGCGGTGATCTTCGCGTTCGGCGGCTGCGTGCTGTTCGCCACCAGCTACCACGTGGTGCAGCGCACCTGCCAGACCAAGCTCTTCCTGCCCGCGTTGGCGATGTTCACCTTCATCGGTTGGCAGGTGGTCATCCTGGCCGCTGCGTTGTCCCTGCCGCTGGGCTTCACCAGTGGCAAGGAGTACGCCGAGCTCGAGTGGCCCATCGACATCCTGATCGCCGTCGTGTGGGTGAGCTACGCCATCGTGTTCTTCGGCACGGTGGGCATCCGCAAGGTGCGGCACATCTACGTGGCGAACTGGTTCTTCGGCGCCTTCATCATCGCCGTGGCGCTGCTGCACATCGTCAACAGTGCGGCCATCCCGGTGAGCCTGACCAAGAGCTACTCGGCCTACGCGGGCGTGCAGGACGCGATGGTGCAGTGGTGGTACGGCCACAACGCGGTGGGCTTCTTCCTGACCGCGGGCTTCCTCGGGATCATGTACTACTACATCCCCAAGCAGGCGGGGCGGCCGGTGTACAGCTACCGCCTGTCCATCGTGCACTTCTGGGCGCTGATCTTCACGTACATGTGGGCGGGCCCCCACCACCTGCACTACACGGCGCTGCCCGACTGGGCGCAGAGCATCGGCATGATCTTCAGCCTGGTGCTTCTGGCGCCCAGCTGGGGCGGCATGATCAACGGCATCATGACCCTCTCGGGGGCTTGGCACAAGCTGCGTGACGACCCGATCCTGAAGTTCCTCATCGTGTCGCTGTCGTTCTACGGCATGAGCACCTTCGAGGGCCCGATGATGTCGATCAAGACCGTCAACGCGCTGTCGCACTACACCGACTGGACCGTCGGCCACGTGCACTCCGGCGCGCTGGGCTGGGTGGGCCTCATCTCGATGGGCGCGCTGTACCACCTCATCCCGCGCATGTACGGCAAGACGCAGATGCACAGCGTGCGGGCGATCGAGCTGCACTTCTGGATCGCCACCATCGGCATCGTTCTCTACATCGCCGCGATGTGGATCGCCGGCGTGATGCAGGGCCTGATGTGGCGCGCGGTCAACCCGGACGGCACCCTGGTCTACACCTTCGTCGAGAGCGTCAAGGCCACCTTCCCGTTCTACGTCATCCGTCTCGGCGGCGGCCTGCTGTACCTGACGGGCATGCTGATCATGGCCTGGAACACGGTGATGACGGTGCGTGGCAGCAAGCCGACGCCAGCGCCCATCCCCATGGTCGCGCCTGCGCACGCCTGACACCCTTCTCGGAGCACAAGAAATGGCAAGCAACAAGGCCCCTGTCGGTCACGAGAAGATCGAGACCAGCAACTTCCTGATGATCGTTCTCATCCTCGTCACGCTCGTCGTCGGCGGGCTGGTGGAGATCGTTCCCCTGTTCTTCCAGCGTTCGACCACGCAGCCGGTGGAAGGCCTCAAGCCCTACACCGCCCTGCAGCTCGCCGGACGCGATGTCTACATCCGCGAGGGCTGCTACAACTGCCACTCGCAGATGGTGCGTCCCTTCCGCGCCGAGACCCTGCGCTACGGCGCCATCTCGAAGGCCGGCGAGTTCGTCTACGACCATCCCTTCCAGTGGGGCAGCAAGCGCACTGGCCCCGATCTGCACCGCGTGGGGGGCAAGTACAGCGACGAGTGGCAGCGCATCCACCTGATCAACCCGCGTGACCTGGTGCCCGAGTCGAACATGCCGGCGTATCCGTGGCTCGAGCGGGCCATGCTGACGCCGACCGACATGGCGCCCAAGATGAAGGCGCTTCGCATGGTCGGCGTGCCCTACACCGACGCCGAGGTGGCGGGCGCCGCCGAGCAGGTCAAGGGAAAGACCGAGCTCGATGCGGTCATCGCCTACCTGCAGGTGCTCGGCACCGCAGCCAAGTAGCCGGAGGCCGCATGGACATCAACATCCTCCGCGTGATCGTCACCGTGGTCGGCCTCGTGCTGTTCCTCGCGCTGGCCATCACCACCTGGAACCGGCGTCGGCAGCCGGCCTTCGACGAGGCGGCGCACCTGCCCTTCGTCGACAGCGACACACCCATGGAAAAAGCAGGAGCAAGGCAATGAGCGACTTCTTCAGTAACGGGTGGGCGCTGTTCATCAGCGCGGTCACCATCCTCGGCCTCGTGCTCTGCCTGGTGCTGCTGGCCATCGCCAGCAAGCGCAAGGTGATGGCCAACGACAACTCCACCGGCCACGTCTGGGATGAAGACCTGCGCGAGATGAACAACCCGCTGCCGCGCTGGTGGGTGGGCCTGTTCATCATCACCGTGATCTTCGCCGGGGTGTACCTGGCGCTCTATCCCGGCCTGGGTACCAATGCCGGCGCGCTGAACTGGACCAGCCAGAACCAGTACCAGGCCGAGATGGAGAAGGCGCGGGTCGCGATGCAGCCCGTGTACGCGAAGTTCGTCGCCATGCCGGCCGAGCAACTTGCCAAGGAACCCCAGGCCATGGCCATCGGCGAACGCCTGTTCGCCAACAACTGCGCGGGATGCCATGGGTCGGACGCTCGCGGCAGCAAGGGCTTCCCGAACCTCACCGACAACGACTGGCTCTACGGGGGCTCGCACGACAAGATCAAGGAGTCCATCACCGCAGGCCGCGCCGGCAACATGCCGCCGATGGCTGCGGCCGTGGGCACGGCCGAGGACGTCAAGAACGTGGCCCAGTACGTGCTGAGCCTGTCGGGCAGCCCGCACGACAGCGTGGCTGCCGGGCTGGGCAAGGCCAAGTTCGCGGCCTGCGCGGCCTGTCACGGCCCGGAAGGCAAGGGCAACCAGGCCCTCGGAGCACCCAACCTCACCGACAAGGTCTGGTTGCACGGCTGGGGCGAACAAGCCATCGTCAGCATCGTCACCAACGGCAAGAACAACGTCATGCCGCCGCAGGCGCGTCTGCTGAGCCCGGAACAGATCCACGTGCTGGGCGCCTACGTCTGGAACCTGTCGCAGACGGCCACCGTCGCGACGAAGTGACGGGCGGGGGTACCAGCCATTTCCATGACGCCCACTTCGGCCGCCGCGGTTGAACCGAACGCCGGCGCGGCGCAGCGATCCAGCGCCGGGGCCGACCCTGGCGGCGAGGGCAGCGACGACGCCGTCGTCGCCGTCGTCTCGCTGTACGCGAAGCACAGGAAGATCTACGCCCGGGCGGTCAGTGGCTGGTTCGCCCACTGGCGCTGGGCGCTGGTGTGGCTGACGCAGATCGTCTTCTATGGCCTGCCATGGCTGCAGTGGAACGACCGCCAGGCATTGCTGTTCGATCTGACCACCCGGCGCTTCTACATCTTCGGGCTGGTGCTGTACCCGCAGGACTTCATCTACCTGACGGCCCTGCTCATCATCTCGGCCTACGCCCTGTTCCTGTTCACTGCCGTGGCCGGGCGGCTGTGGTGCGGCTACGCCTGCCCGCAGACGGTCTACACCGAGATCTTCATGTGGGTCGAACGGAAGTTCGAAGGCGACCGCATGGCGCGCATGAAGCTCGATGCCGGTCCCTGGACGCTGAACCGCCTGTGGCGCAAGACCGGCACCCAGGTGGTGTGGGTGACCATCGGCCTGTGGACCGGCTTGACCTTCGTCGGCTACTTCACGCCGATCCGCTCGCTGGTGCAGAGCGCCTCCGTGCTGGGCTTCGGTCCCTGGGAGTGGTTCTGGGTGCTGTTCTACGGCTTTGCGACCTACGGCAACGCCGGCTACATGCGCGAGCAGGTCTGCAAGTACATGTGCCCGTACGCCCGCTTCCAGAGCGCGATGTTCGACAAGGACACGCTCATCATCAGCTACGACACGGCCCGCGGTGATCCCCGTGGCACGCGCTCGCGCAAGATCGACCCACGCAGCCAGGGTCTGGGCGACTGCATCGACTGCGGCCTGTGCGTCGACGTCTGTCCTACGGGCATCGACATCCGCAACGGCCTGCAGTACGAATGCATAGGTTGCGCGGCCTGCATCGACGTCTGCAATGGCGTGATGGACAAGATGAAGTACCCGCGCGGCCTGGTGCGATACGCCACGCTCAACGGACTGACCAAGCACCTGACACGTGGCGAGATGCTTCGCAACGTGTTCCGCCCCAGGGTGCTGGTCTACACCGCCATCCTGTTCGTGGTGGTGGGAGCGTTGGTCGCCAGCCTGGCGATGCGCAGCAGTTTCCGGGTGGACGTGGTGCGCGACCGCTCGTCACTGGCCCGTATCGTCGACGACGGCTACATCGAGAACGTCTACCGTCTGCAGATCATGAACGCCGCCGAGTCGCCGCAGCGCTTCCGCTATGCGGCCAGCGGGATCGCCGGCCTGCGCATCGACGGCAAGGACGAGATCTCGGTGGAGTCTGCCGGGGCCACCTGGGTGACCGTCAGCCTGCGCATCCCGCCCGAGGCAGCACAGGCCTCGGGCGCCGGAGCACACCCGATCAGCTTCCGCATCGAGCGTCTGCCTGCCCATGCGGGGCAGGGGACCGAAAAGGCCGACGAGAAGTCGACCTTCGTGGTGCCGCGATGATCGACACCGTGACCACGACCTCGCTGGCCACCCCCATGCACAATTCAGCACCCCTGGAGTCCCACATGAACCCGAATCCCGACGCATCCGGCAAGGACGACACCGTCTCGACGCCCTGGTGGCGAGTGGGCATGGTCTGGCTGGTGCTCAGCGGCCCCGCCATCGTGGTCGTGGCCGGGATCACGACCGCGGTCATCGCCATCCGGGGTGCCGATCCCATCGTCACCGCCGAAGAGGTCGCCCAGCGCCAAGGCAGCAACCCGCAGGCCTACATGCCGGCGATGCAGGCCCGCAACCACTCGGCCACGGCGGGCCGATGACGGCGCGCCGACGGTCCACGGCACCGCCTGAAGCGTGCAGCCTGCGCGAACCGTGATGAAGAAAGCGACCCGCCGCGCGATGTCGGTCCTGTGGCCTGCGTTCCTGATGGCCAGTGTGCTGGAGATCGTGGTGTTCGCCTTCGTCGACCCCGCGTCGCTGCACTGGCTCGGCGGCGCGCCCGTGGATCTGGACCCCACGACGGTCTACTCGCTGGCTTTCCTGGTGTTCTGGGCCGTGATCGCCCTGGGCGGCGTGCTCACGCAGTTGCTCAACGAATCGGCGCTCGAGATCAACAGCAGGTCTTTCCGCTGAGCGGGCCGCTGGACGGCCCCGTGGCCCCTGCGGGCGGCCGAGGTCAGCAGGTGGTGCCGTTGACCAGCTTGGACAGCCCCGCGAGGTCGGTGACGCGGATGTGGCGCTGCTTCACTTCCAGCAGCCCATCGTCCTGGAACTTCGAGAACGTCCGGCTCACCGTCTCCAGCTTCAGGCCCAGGTAGCTGCCGATCTCCTCGCGCGTCATGCGCAGTATCAGTTCGCTGCCCGAAAAGCCCCGCGCCTGCAGGCGCTGGGTGAGGTTCAGCAGGAAGGCGGCCAGTCGTTCCTCGGCCCGCATGCTGCCCAGCAGCAGCATCACGCCGTGGTCGCGCACGATCTCGCGGCTCATGATCTTGTGGAAGTGTCGCTGCAGGTCGGTGAACTCGCGCGACAGGTCCTCGAGCTGGCGGTAGGGAATGACGCAGACGTGCGAGTCTTCCAGGGCCACGGCGTCGCAGGTATGGCGTTCGGTGGCGATGCCATCGAGTCCCAGCAGCTCGCCGGCCATCTGGAAGCCGGTGACCTGGTCTCGACCGTCTTCCGACGACACGCAGGTCTTGAAGAACCCGGTGCGCACCGCGTACAGGGACTCGAACTCCTCGCCGGCACGGAACAGCGAGTCGCCCCGGGCGACGGACTTCCGCGTTGCCACCATCGTGTCGAGCTGCTGCATCTGCACTTCCGAGATGCCCACCGGGAGGCACAGTTCTCGAAGGTTGCAGTTCGAGCAGGCGACCTTGAACGGCTCCAACCGGAAGGGAGTTCCTGCGCTCTGGTCTGGGTGCGGCTGCATGGGGTGTGACCTTGCGTTGGATTACGGCCTGAGCATAGCAAGCTTGCCTGCGATCAATCTGACACGGGATTGTCGGCAGGGCAGTAACGCCTCGAATTTGAGCCAGATCAAGTCCCGCGGATTCGGGCTTTGGCACATTGGTGTCCATGATGCCTTACACGTCCTCCACGGTCGCCACCGTCGTGCCTGAAGACCTGCTGCGCCGTCTCGAGGTGCCCGGGCCCCGGTACACGTCCTACCCCACGGCCGACCGCTTCGTCGAAGCCTTCGGCCCGGCCGAGTACCAGCAGGCGCTGCGCCAGCGCGCCGAGGGCGCGATGGTGGGGGGCGCCGGACCGCTGTCGCTGTACGTCCACGTGCCGTTCTGCGAGTCGGTGTGCTACTACTGCGCCTGCAACAAGATCATCACGAAGCACCACGAGCGGGGAGCCGAGTACCTGCAGGCCCTCGATGCCGAGATCGCGCTGCATGTCAACGAGCTGGGCAGCGGGCAACCGGTCTCGCAGCTGCACTTCGGCGGCGGCTCCCCGACCTTCCTGTCCGACGCCGAGCTCGAAGGCTTGATGCAGTCGCTGCGGCGCTCGTTCAAGATCGTGGCAGGCGCCGAGATATCGATCGAAGTCGACCCGCGCACCGCCAGCCCGCAGCGCCTGGAGAGCTTGGCTGGGATGGGCTTCAACCGCATCAGCTTCGGCATCCAGGACTTCGACCCCGCTGTCCAGCAAGCCGTGCACCGGGTGCAGTCCTTCGACAGCGTCAAGGCCTTGATGGCCAGCGCGCGCGAGCTGCACTACGAGTCCATCAACGCCGACCTCATCTACGGCCTGCCGAAGCAGACACCGGTGTCGTTCAATCGGACGATCGAAGAGATCTGCGAGTTGCGACCCGACCGCATCGCGCTGTACTCGTATGCACACCTGCCGCAGCGTTTCAAGCCGCAGCGCCGCATCGATGTGGCCGATCTGCCGCCGCCCGAGCACCGCATCCGCATGCTGGGCGACGCCATCACGCGCTTCATCTCCAGCGGCTACACCTACATCGGCATGGATCACTTCGCGCTGGCCGGCGACTCGCTGGCCGCGGCCAAGCGCCAGGGCCGACTGCACCGCAATTTCCAGGGCTACAGCACGCAGCCTGACTGCGATCTGATCGCGCTGGGCGTGTCGTCCATCGGCCGCATGGGAGCCACCTACAGCCAGAACGCCAAGACCTTGCCCGAGTACTACGACGCCGTGCGCAACGGTCAGTTCGCCGTCGTGCGCGGGCTGGCGCTGTCGCGTGACGATCTGGTGCGCCGCGCGGTCATCATGGCCCTGATGTGTCAGGGCCGCGTCGAGTTCGAGTCGATCGAACTGTCCTACCTGATCCGCATGCGCGACTACTTCGGCGCCGAGCTCGAGCGTCTGCAGCCGCTCGTGGACGCCGGCCTGGTCGAGGTCGGGCCCGACTCGATCCAGATCACCGCCATGGGCTGGTTCTTCGTTCGTGGTGTCGCCATGGTGTTCGACCGCCATCTACACGTCGACAAGACCCGGGAACGGTTCTCGCGCATCATCTAGGCGTGAAACCACCTCCAAGTCGCTTCGCTCCTGCTCCTCCCGGGGGCAGTCGGGGGCGTCGGGCGACCGGGCAGGACTGACATGGACTGGGCGTTGATCCTCAGTGCCATGCTGCTGGGCCTGGCCGGCACGCCGCACTGCGCGGCGATGTGCGGCGCTGCCTGTACCGCCTTCACCGGGTCCGGCCGCCAGGCTGACCGGGTCAGCTTCCACGTCGCGCGCGCTGCGGGGTACACCCTCGCTGGCGCGGTGGTGGCGTCCAGCGTGGGCCTCCTGGCGCAGTTCGGTCAGGCCAGTGCTGCCTTGAAGCCGCTGTGGACCTTGGTCCATGTCGCCGCCCTCGTGCTGGGCCTGTGGCTGCTCTGGTTCGGCCGGCAGCCCGCCTGGATGGAAAACCTGGGGCGCCGCGGCACGAGGCCATCGACGCCGTCGACGCCGTCGACGTCAGTGTCGTCTGCAGGGGCCCCCGTTGGCTGGCAACGGATGCAGGGCCCGGTGCGTGCGGGCAGTGCCGGCGCGCTGTGGGTGGGGTGGCCCTGCGGGCTGCTGCAGTCGGCTCTGGTGGTCGCCGCGCTGGCGAACACCGCGGCCGCTGGCGCGATGGTCATGCTAGGGTTTGCCCTGGTCACGGGTGCCGGACTGGCGGTCGGCCCCTGGCTCTGGACGCGGGTGATGGGTGCGGCACCTGGGGGGGCCTCGGGGGCCGTGGGTGCCGCCTGGGCAACCCGGATGGCCGGCGTCGTGCTGGCTGCGGCGTCGTCCTGGGCCCTGGGCCACGGCCTGTGGCAGCAGGTCGCCGCCTTCTGCGGCTTCTGACGCCCCAAACAAAACGCCCGGCCTGAGCCGGGCGTTTCGCGATCCGGGCGCCTTGCGGCACCCGTTCGAGCCGAAGAATTACTTCTTGGCTTCTTCCTTCTTGGCGGCCGGCTTCGCGTCGGTTGCCTTGGCATCGGCCTTCTTGGCGGCCGAAGCGGCGGCAGCGGCGGGCTTGGCGTCGGCCTTCTTCTCGTCCTTCTTCGCCTCGGCGGCGAAAGCGCCGGTGGTGGCGAAGGCGGTGACGATCAGGGCGGCGAGGAGCTTGTTCATTGTGCTTACCTTGTGAAAGTTGATATCAACCCCCCTCCAGATTGGGAGGCTCCCCGAAAACGCGGCACCGCGTCAGTCGGTTGACAGGCCTCTCGCATAGAATTTTCTGGTTTGACATCTTGCCGCCGCCGGCGGCGCCGGAGACAACGTACATGTACAAGCACATCAAGGTGCCCGCGGGCGGGCAGAAGATCACCGTCAACGCGGACTATTCGCTCAACGTGCCCGACCAGCCCATCATTCCCTATATCGAGGGCGACGGCACAGGTCTCGACATCACGCCCGTGATGCTGAAGGTGGTCGACGCGGCGGTGGCCAAGAGCTACGGCGGCAAGCGCAAGATCCACTGGATGGAGGTCTTTGCCGGCGAAAAGTCGACCAAGGTCTACGGTCCTGACGTCTGGCTGCCCGAGGAAACCCTGCACGCCGTGCGCGACTACGTGGTGTCCATCAAGGGCCCGCTGACGACGCCGGTGGGCGGCGGCATCCGCAGCCTGAACGTCGCGCTGCGCCAGGAACTGGATCTCTATGTCTGCCTGCGCCCCATCCAGTACTTCAAGGGCGTGCCCAGCCCGGTCAAGGAACCCGAGAAGACCCACATGGTGATCTTCCGCGAGAACTCGGAAGACATCTACGCCGGCATCGAGTTCGAAGCCGAGAGCGACAAGGCCAAGAAGCTCATCAAGTTCCTGCAGGACGAGATGGGGGTCAAGAAGATCCGTTTCCCGAACACCTCGGGCATCGGCATCAAAGCGCCTGGTGCGCAAGGCCATCCAGTACGCCATCGACAACGACAAGCCCTCGGTCACCATCGTGCACAAGGGCAACATCATGAAGTTCACCGAAGGTGGCTTCCGTGACTGGGCCTACGGCCTGGCCCAGAAGGAGTTCGGCGCCCAGCTGATCGACGGTGGCCCGTGGTGCAAGTTCAAGAACCCGAAGACGGGCAAGGACATCGTCATCAAGGATTCGATCGCCGATGCCTTCCTGCAGCAGATCCTGCTGCGCCCGGCCGAGTACTCGGTGATTGCCACGCTGAACCTGAACGGCGACTATGTCTCGGACGCCCTGGCCGCGCAGGTCGGCGGCATTGGCATCGCCCCGGGCGCCAACCTGAGCGACTCGGTGGCCATGTTCGAGGCCACCCACGGCACCGCGCCCAAGTACGCCGGCAAGGACTACGTCAACCCCGGCTCGGAGATCCTGTCAGCCGAGATGATGCTGCGCCACATGGGCTGGACGGAAGCGGCCGACCTGATCATCAGCTCGATGGAGAAGTCCATCCTCAGCAAGAAGGTCACGTACGACTTCGCACGCCTGATGGATGGCGCGACGCAGGTGTCGTGCTCGGGCTTCGGACAGGTGATGATCGACCACATGTGATGCGGTCCCGGGGCGTCTCTGGACGTCCCGGATGGTCCCAATAGGAGCCCCAGATCGTTGATTCGACTGGGGTTTTTGTTGTTTCGGGTCCCGGACGGTCTCTCGACATCGCAGCGGGACGGGCCACGTTTGGGGCCACCGGGGCGGAGGTGGCCCCGTTTGGTGGCCCCAGATGCTCCTTGGTCGACAGCCTGCACATGGTGGACGGTGAAGAGCGGGCAGTGCGCCTTCAGTCAGCGACGGCGTCCATGCGCACCGCGGCCTTCTTCAGCAGCGATCGCAACCACACCAGTCCCGGATCCGTGGAGCGGTACTTGTGCCACTGCAGGCCTTGCTCCATGGCCGTGATCGGCAGTGGCGGGGTGCGCAGTTCGATCGGCCAAGCCGGGTGCAGCGCGCGCGCCAGGCGCGCGTGAACCGTGGCAATCAGGTCGGTGCCGACCACCAACGCCGGCATTGCCGAGAAGCCGTAGGTCGTGACGGCGACACGGCGCGAGACGCCGTAGCGCTTGGCGAACCAGACTTCGAACGAGTCGCCGATGCCGCCTTGCGGCTGCATCACCACGTGGCTGGCGGCCAGGTATCGCTCGAAGGTGAATTCGCCCCGTGCATGCGGACTATCGCGCCAGACGACGCACAGAAACTCCTCGGTATAGAGCACCTCGTCCGGATGGTCCGGTGAGAGGAACCCGCGCGGGATGATCAGCAGGTCTGCCTCGCCTCGCTCCAGGCTGCGCTGCGGATTGCTCACCTGCGGCAGGAACTCGAATCGCGCCGTGCAGCGCGCTGCGCTTGCCAGAGCCAGCACGTGCGGTACGAAGACCATCTGCGTGTAGTCGGACACGAAGATGCGGAAGACCCGGTCGGAGGTCGACGGGTCGAACTCCGGCGGGATGGCGATCGCACTGTCGACCCGTACCAGCACATCACGCACCGCCTCCTGCAAACCCTGCGCACGCGGCGTCGGCTCCATGCGCCGGCCGACCTGCACGAGCAGCTCGTCGTCGAAGTATTCGCGAAGCCGCGCCAGTGCATTGCTCGTGGCAGACGGGCTGAGATTCAGTCGCTCGGCCGCGCGCGTGATGCTGCCTTCCGTCAGCAGGGCATCGAGCGCGACAAGCAGGTTGAGATCCAGTCGGTTGAAGCGCATGGGTGGACTCGGTTGATTCGCGGGTTAACCCGAAAACCATTGACGGGATCGAATCGACGAATGGAAAGAAGCCATTTTTCTTGATGGCTCGATCTCCGTACGCTCTCGCTTACCCGATTCCCAAGCACAAGACAGGAGACGACGAATGGCTTCGCGCCAGGCGGTGGGCACCCTTTTGCCCGCAATTCAATCGATCCGTTTCGAGACCTGAAAGATGGCCGCGATCGGTCATGTCGGCATCGTCGGTGCGGGGCTCGCGGGCCTGGCAGCCGCCCTCGCGGCGGCACGTGCTGGCATGCGGGTCGACATGTTCGAGGCCCAGCCCGAACCGGTCCTCCCGGCGGCCCACATCGACGTTGTGCCGAACCTCCTGCGCGACCTGGCCGTGCTCGGGCTGGGCGAGGCCTGCGTGCGTCGCGGCTTTCCCTACCGCGGCGTCGCCATGCTCGATGGCCAAGGGCACAAGCTCTTCGAGGTGCCGACGGCGCACCTGGCCGGGCCGCAGTGGCCGGCAGCGCTCGGCATGGTGTACGGCGACCTGCTCGGCCTGCTGCGCGAGGCCGTGGGTGCGCGCGGCGTGCGCCTGCACCTCGGCGTCTCGGTGCGTGACGCCAACGACCGCGGCGCGATCGTCACCGACGCTGGCGCCCGGCATGCCGTCGACCTGACCGTGATCGCCAGCGGCGACCGCCTGCCCGCCCTGGGTGGCGCGGCGCAGCGGCCAGTGCCCGAAGTTGCCTTGCCGCAGCAGTGGTGCCATGTCTTGCTGCCGCGGCCGCCCGAGCTGGAGCGCGCTACCTGGGTCGTCGGCAGCACAGGCGTGCGGGCCTTCGTGGTGCCGGTGGCTGCGCGCCAAGCCGGCGTGGCCGTGCTGCAGCCCGACACCCACCCGGCCTCGAGCGGAGCGCTGCGCCGCGCGCTCGCCGCTCAAGGACCTGGCCTGCGCCAGCTGTCCGAGCACTGGCCCGATGACGCACCGGTGCTGTTGCGCGCGGTCAGCAGTGGCGTGCTCGCCGGAGCATGGCATGAACAAGGCGTGCTGCGCATCGGCCGCAGCGCCCACCGGCTCACGCCGTACTTCGGTCAGGCGGCGGCGCAGGCCGTCGAGGACGCGGTCGTGCTCGGCGCGCTGCTGCGCGACGGTCACGACCGTGACGCGCTGCTCGAGGCCTTTTCCGCCCGACGCGGCGCGCGTGCACGGAAGGTGAACGCCGTCACGACGCAGGCCGCGCAGTGGCAGCTGAGGCCGGAGGCTGCGACCGACCTGCGCGCGCTCGCCGGACAGCTCGAACCCCTGGTGGCGGAGCCCGCCTGACCCGCCCGATGGCCGATCCCTCATGCGACAACAAACCCTGATAGGAGACCCATGACCACCCGAACTTCACCCCACCGCCTGCAGCGTCTGAGCACGTTGGCGGCTGCAGCGCTTGTCACCTGTGGCGCACACGCCTTCGAGATCGACACCGGCAACCCCGACTTCAAGCTGCGCTGGGACAACACCGTCAAGTACAGCGCCACGCAGCGGCTGAAAGAGCGCTCACCAGGGCTTTCGCGCACCGTGCGCGGCGCCGGCGGCGTGTTGATCGGCGAGAACAACTTCGGCCAGGACGACGGCAACAACAACTTCGACAAGGGCCTGGTGTCCAGCCGCTTCGACCTGCTCAGCGAACTGGATGCCAGTTACGGCATGTTCGGCGCGCGCGTCAGCTTCGCCGCCTGGTACGACTCGGTCTACCTCCGCGGCACGCGGAATACGTCCAACAGCTCCAACCGCCGACCGGCAAGCCTGGCCAGGGAGTTCACGCCCGAGACGCGCGACGCCATGGGGCAGGACACGCAGCTGCTCGACGCGTTCGTGCATGCACGCGTTCCGATTGGTGAGCGCAGTGCCACGGTGCGTCTGGGCCGCCACACGCTGCTGTGGGGCGAGAGCCTGTTCTTCGGTGCCAATGGCGTGGCCGGCGGCATGGCGCCGGTGGACTTGGTGAAGCTGCAGTCGGTGCCAGGCTCCACATCGAAAGAGACGGCGCTGCCGACCGGCAAGGTCTCGGTGACGGTGCCGATCAGCGAGAGCATGACCTTCGGCGCCTACGTGCCCTATGAATGGGAGAAAACACGCCTGGTGCCAGTCGGCGCCTACCTGTCCACCAGCGACACGCTGGGCCCGGGTGCCGAGCGCATCATCGCCGGCCCCAATGTGTTCCCACGGCGGCCCGACCTCGAACCGCGCAACAGCGGGCAGGGCGGCGTGCAGTTGCGCTGGAATGCAGCGAGCATCGACACGCAGTTCGGCGTGTACTTCACGCGCTACCACGCGCTGACACCCAGCAACAACTGGCTCGACGAGACCGCGGCCACGCCGCCGCAGCCGATCTCTTACTTGTGGGTCTATCACGAAGGCATCCAGTCGCTCGGCTTCAGCGCCGCCCGCACCTTCGACGAATGGAGTGTGGGCGCAGAGGTGTCCTACCGCCGCAATGCACCGCTGGGCAGCCTGGCCCAGACCCGCGTGCCCGGTACGGCCATCGGAACCAGCTTCAACAACAGCAACAACCCAGGCTACGCGGTGGGCGAGACGCTGCACGCGCAGGTGTCGTGGATAGCCAGCCTGGGCCAGACCGCGCTGTACCAAGAAGCCAGCTTTGTTGGCGAGATCGCATGGAACCAGCGCCAGAAGATCACCAAGAACCCCCAGATGATCAACGACCTCACCACGCGCGGCGCGACCGCCGTGCGCCTGTCGTTTGCGCCCACCTACCGGCAGGTGATTTCGGGTCTGGACCTCACGCCTTCCATTGGTGGCAGCTACACCTGGGGCAAGTCCTCGGCGCTGGGGCCTGGCTTCGGCCCTGACAAGGGCGGCGATTTTTCGCTCGGCTTGCGCGCGACGTACCTCGGCGCGTGGTTCGCCACCCTGAACTGGACCACTTACCACGGCCCCGAAGGCCCGACGCTGGGCCCCACAGCCCCGCCCAAGGCGCAGTTCAAGCAGGCCCTGAAAGACCGGGAGTTCGTCTCGGTCTCGCTGTCCACCTCATTTTGATTCCGGAGACACCCATGACGAAGAACCTTCGCGCCCCCGTGCTGGCGGCCGCTTTGGCACTGCTGGCCGGCTTCTCAGTGCCCACGCACGCCCAGGTCTCGGCCCAGGAGGCCGCGCGCCTGAAGACCGACCTGACGCCCCTGGGCGCAGAACGCGCCGGCAACCGCGACGGCAGCATTCCGCCCTGGACCGGCGGCTTCACCGGCGCCATTGCCGGCGAGCAGAAGGGCGGCCGCCGCGGCGACCCCTTCAAGGACGAGAAGCCGCTGTTCACCGTGACGGCCCAGAACATGGCGCAGTACGACGACAAGCTGAGCGATGGCGTCAAGGCCATGCTGCGCAAGTACCCGCAGACCTACAAGCTCAATGTCTACAAGACACACCGCACCGCTATGGCGCCGCAGTGGGTGTACGACAACACCTTGCGCAACACCACGCGCGCCTCGCTCAAGGGGCATGAGCTCGTGGGCGCCTACGGCGGCATCCCGTTCCCGATCCCGAAAAACGGGCTCGAGGCGATGTGGAACCACAAGGTCTCGTGGCGAGGCGTGGCCTGGGAGGCCCAGCTGAGCCAGTACCAGATCACCGCCGACGCACGCACGGTGCTGGCCACGCGCGGTCACATCCGCCAGCGCATGCCCTACTACCTGCCCGATGGCTCGCCCGAGAAGTTCGACGGCTACTTCTGGGAGGTGAACCTGCTGACCAGTGCGCCGGCCATCCGGGCCGGCGAGATGATCGTCGGCCGCAACAACGTCGACAACACCTCGGCCTCGTACGTGTACCTCACCGGCCAGCGCCGCGTGCGCAAGCTGCCCAATGCCTGCTGCGACACGCCCACGCCGGCCTCGGCGGGCTTGATGTCCTTCGACGAGCTGAACGTGTTCTCGGGCACCACCGAGGTCTTCAACTGGAAGCTGGTGGGCAAGAAGGAAGTGCTGATCCCCTACAACCAGAACCGCTTCCTGCAGGCCAAGGACAGCGACATCATCACCGGCAACCACCTCAATCCCGAACACGTGCGCTGGGAGCTGCACCGGGTGTGGGTGGTGGAAGCGACGCTGGCCGACGGCCGCCGCCACCACACGCCGCGCAGCATGTACTACCTGGATGAGGACACATGGCAGGCCGTGCTGGGCGACCGCTGGGATGCCAAGGGCCAGCTCTGGCGCACGCTGTGGGGCTTCAACTACGTGGCGCCCGATTTCCCCGGCACGGTGCAGCAGACCTTTGGCTACTACGACCTGCTCTCGGGCCAGGGCTATGTCTCCAACGTGCTGAACGACCAGCCCTACCACCACCGCCCCACCAAGCCCTGGCCGACGGAGACGTTCACAGGTGACGGCCTGGCCGCACAGGGCGTGCGCTGACATGCGCTTGCGGCGCATCCTGGTCACGTTGGCGGCCGCTGCGGGGCTGCAGCCCACGTTCGCGGCCCAAGCCGTGGCCGACGCACTGCAGCGCCCCGCGCTGGTGGTGCGTGAGCCCGCGCGCGCTGTGCTGTTGGCGGCTGCGGCAGCCGGCGATCGGCTGGTGGCTGTGGGCGAACGCGGCCTTGTGGTGCTGTCTGACGACCAGGGTGCAAGCTGGCGCCAGACGCCCAGCCCGGTGAGCGTGACCCTGACCGCTGTGCGCTTCGCAGACGCGCGCCACGGCGTGGCCGTGGGCCACGGCGGGGTGGTTCTGGCCACCAGCGACGCGGGCGCCACCTGGTCGCTGCGCCTGGACGGCCGGCGCGTGGCCGAGCTGGCCGCCACCGCCGCCACCACCCCTGGAGCGCAGCGCGAGGCCGAACGGCTGAAGACCGACGGCCCCGACAAGCCCTTCCTGGACCTGTTGCTCTGGGACACGCAGCGCTGGCTGGTGGTCGGCGCGTTTGGTCTGGTGCTTGAGACACGCGATGCCGGCGCCAGCTGGCAGCCGCTGATGCAACGAGTGCCCAACCCCCGCGCGCTGCACTGGTACGTGTTGCGGCGACAGGGCAACACGCTGCTGCTGGCCGGCGAGCAAGGCCTGCTCGTGCGTTCTGACGACGGCGGCGCCAGCTTCCAGGCGCTGGAGTCGCCCTACCGCGGCAGCTGGTTCAGCGGCGAGATCCTGCCCGACGGGCGCTGGCTGCTGGGCGGCCTGCGAGGCAACATCTGGCAAGGCTCAGGTACACCGGCCGCTGCCAGTTGGCGCACCGTGCCAGTGCCGGTGCCGTCGTCGATCACGGCGCTGGTGGCGGTGCCCGGTGGCGCGGTGTTCGCAGCCACGCAATCGGGGCTCGTGCTGCGGCTGGCCGAAGGCGCCGCGACCCAAGCCCTCAACCGCGACAAACCCGTTCCCATGCCCGCAGCGCTGCTGCCCCTGCGCGACGGCCGCCTGCTCAGCATGGGCATGGGCGGCGTCGTGCCCGTGTCCGCCGTGCAGGCCCAGCAACCATGAACGCCCCCTCCCTTCCAGCACCGGCCACCAGGGCCCCTTTCGATCCGCGCACCGGCTCGCTGATCGAACGCGCGCTGTTCAACCACCGGCGCTGGGTGCTGCTGCTGTGCGCCATCGTCACGCTGCTGCTCGGCTGCCAGGCCACAAGGCTGCAGCTGAACGCCAGCTTCGAAAAGACCATCCCCACAGGCCACCCCTACATCCAGAACTTCCTCGCCCACCAGAGTCAGCTCACCGGGCTGGGCAACGTGGTGCGCATCGCGGTGGCGCTGCCCGAGGGCAACATCTACGACGCAAAGTACCTCGACACCCTGCGCCGCCTGTCAGACGAGGTCTTCCTGCTGCCCGGTGTGGACCGCACGCGGCTGAAGTCGCTGTGGACACCCACCACACGCTGGGTCGGCGTTACCGAAGACGGCCTCGAGGGCGGGCCGGTCATTCCCGACGGCTATGACGGCGCCACCGAAAGCCTGCAGCGTCTGGCGACCAACGTTTCCCGCTCCGGCGAAATCGGCCAGCTGGTGGCACGCGACCTCCGGTCCAGCGTCATCTTCGTGCCGCTGCTGGCGCGCGACGCCGAGGGCCGCGCGCTGGACTACGGCCGCCTGTCGCAGCAACTCGACGACCTGCGCAGCCGCTACGAGGCCGAGGGCGTGCGCGTGCACATCACCGGCTTCGCCAAGATCGTGGGCGACCTGATCGACGGCGTGCGCGCGGTGCTCGGCTTCTTCGCGCTGGCGGTGTTCATTGCCACTGCGATGGTGTTTGCCTATACGCGCTGCTGGCGCTCCACCGCGCTCGTGGTCACGGCCTCGCTGGTGGCGGTGGTGTGGCAGCTGGGGCTGCTGCCGCTGCTGGGCATGTCGCTGGACCCGTACTCCATCCTGGTGCCATTCCTCGTGTTTGCCATCGGCATGAGCCACGGCGCGCAAAAGATGAACGGCATCATGCAGGACATCGGCCGCGGTCTGCCCAAGCTGGTGGCGGCGCGCTTCACGTTCAGGCGCTTGTTCATCGCCGGCCTGACCGCGCTGCTGGCCGACGCGGTGGGCTTTGCGGTGCTGCTGGTGATCGACATTCAGGTCATCCGCGAGCTGGCGATCGCCGCGTCGCTGGGCGTGGGCGTGCTGATCTTCACCAACCTGATCCTGCTGCCGGTGCTGCTGAGCTACACCGGCGTCAGCCCGACCGCTGCGGCGCGCAGCCTGCGCGCCGAGCAGACAGACGCCGCCGGCGGTGCACGACACGCGGGATGGGCTTTCCTGGACCGCTTTACACAGCGGCGCTGGGCGACCGGTGCCGTACTGGCGTCCTTGGTGCTGGGCGCAGCGGGTTTCATGGTCGCGCAGAACCTGGCCATCGGGGACCTCGACGCCGGTGCGCCGGAGTTGCGCGCTGACAGCCGCTACAACCAGGATGTCGCCTTCCTGAACAGCGCCTATGGCGCCAGCAGTGACGTACTCGCGGTGATGGTGAAAACACCCACCGGCGAGTGCTCGGCCTACGAGACGCTGCGCAAGGTGGACGCGCTGGAGTGGCAGCTGCGGCAGCTGCCCGGTGTGGAATCGACCAACACGCTGTCTCTGCTGAACCGCCGCATGCTCACCGGGCTGAACGAGGGCAACCCGCGGTGGTACGAGTTCGTGCCCAACCAGGACATGCTCAACACCGTGACGGCCGGCGCGCCGCGCGGCCTGTACAACGACGACTGCTCGCTTCTGACGGTGTACGTCTACCTGCGCGATCACAAGGCCGACACGCTGACGCGCGTGGTCGATCACGTCGAGGGCTTCGCGAAGGTCAACGACACGGCCCACGTGAAGTTCCTGCTTGCAGCCGGCTCGGCCGGCATCGAGGCGGCCACCAACATCGTCGTGCGCGACGCCTGGCGCACCATGCTGTTCCTGGTGTACGGCGCAGTGGCGCTGCTGTGCTGGGCCACGTTCCGTGACTGGCGCGCGGTGGTCGTGGCCATCGTGCCCTTGGTGCTGACCTCCATCCTGGCCGAGGCGCTGATGGTGGCGCTGGGCATGGGTGTGAAGGTGGCCACGCTGCCGGTGATCGCGCTGGGCGTGGGCATTGGTGTGGACTATGCGCTCTACATCCTCAGCGTCACGCTGGCCAATCTGCGCGAGGGCCGCAGCCTGTCGGAAAGCTACTACCGCGCGCTGCTGTTCACCGGTCGCGTGGTGCTGCTCACCGGCGTCACGCTGGCCATTGGCGTCATCACCTGGGTGGCCAGCCCCATCAAGTTCCAGGCCGACATGGGCATCCTGCTGGCCTTCATGTTCCTTTGGAACATGCTGGGTGCGATGGTGCTGCTGCCCGCGCTGGCGCATTTCCTGCTGGCCAAGCCGGCACACCGGGCACAGGCGGTCGAACCGGCGCAGCGCGTGATCGGGACCACCGCATGATCTACCTGCGCAACACCTGGTACGTGGCCGGCTTCGCCGACGAGTTGCCCGCCGGCAGGATGCTGGCGCGAACGCTGCTCGACGAGCCACTGGTCTTCTTCCGCCGGCCCGACGGTCACGTCTGCGCGCTGGCAGACCGCTGCCCGCACCGCTTCGCGCCGCTGTCGATGGGCCTGCTCTGCGACGGCGGCGCCAGCGTGCAGTGCGCCTATCACGGCCTGCGCTTCGACGGCAGTGGCACCTGCGTGCACAACCCCCATGGTGAAGGAGTCATCCCCAAGGCAGCGGTAGTGCGTGCTTGGTCCGTTGTCGAACGCCACGGACTGCTCTGGCTGTGGGCTGGCGACGGCGCGGCCGAGAAGGCCCTCATCCCCGACCTGTCGGACGTCACCACGGCCCCGGAGCACGCCACGATCCGCGGGTACCTGCCCACGGCATGCGACTACCGGCTGCTGGCTGACAACATCATGGACCTCACGCACGTGGACTACCTGCACCCCACGTCGCTGGGTAACGGCTCGGTGAGCAAGGCCCGGGCCGTGGTGAGCGAGCCAGACGAGCGCAGCGTGCACGTGGCTTGGCGGGTGCAAGGCGAGCTGGCGCCAGCCAGCTTCGATGCCCACCTGCCTACCCCGGGGCAGCCTGCCGACCAGTGGACCGAGGCCACGTGGACGGCCCCGTGCCTGATGCGCCTGGACGTGGGTGCCACCCCCGTGGGCGCGCCCCGCGAGCAAGGCGTGCGCGTGGCTGCGCTCCATATCGCCACGCCCGAGGTCACCGGCCGTACGCACTATTGGTACTGGAGCGCGCGCAACTTCGCCATCGGCGAAGAGGCCAATGCCCACATCAAGCCCATGATCGAACGCGTCTTCACACACGAGGACAAGCCCATGCTCGAGGCGCAGCAGCGCCGCATGGGCGCCGCCGATTTCTGGGCCCTCAAGCCCGTGCTGCTGCGCGGCGACGCAGGTGCCGTGCGCGTGCGACGCAAGCTCGACGCGCAAATCGCCTTCGAGGCCAACCGTTGACTCTCCGAGACCCGAAAGCCCATGTTCAAGTACTTCCCAACCAACTACGTCTGGAACCTCTCGGTCGATCTGGCCATCGAGATGGGCGCACGCATCGGCGAGATCGAGGCCATGTGCGCGCCACTGCAGGAGGCCGCGAAGGCACCAGATGCCGCGGGCACCAAGGCCTTCCGCGAAACCTGGGTGCGCATGGCCGACCAGCTGTGTGAACTGGCCGCTGAAGACGAGGTGCGCGGCCGGCTGCTGTCGGCCGGCGAAAAGATCCGCCGCGCCGCCAGCTACCTGATCACCGCCGAGCGGCTGCAGTCGCATGACGCGCCAGGCCGGCTGGCCATCTACCGGCGAGAGCTGGAGCTGTTCCTCAAGGGCTCGCGGCTGTTGGGCGACAAGGTCGAACGCGTGGAGATCCCGTACGAGGGAAAGCACCTTTCGGCCCTGTACTACCCTGCCGAAGGCTTGCGCCCCGGCGAGCGCGCGCCCCTTCTCGTGCAGGTCAACGGCCTGGACTCGACCAAGGAGATGAAGTACCTCGTCGGCCTGCCGGTCTGGCTGGCCCGGCGCGGCGTTTCCTCGCTGATCGTGGACCAGCCCGGCACCGGCGAGGCGCTGCGCCTGCAAGGGCTGACCGCGCGCTTCGACGCCGAGCACTGGGCCAGTCGGGTGGTCGACTGGCTGGAGCAGCACCCGGCGGTGGATACGAAGCGCATCGGCTGCGAGGGCGTCTCGCTCGGCGGCTACTACTGCCCGCGTGCGGTGGCCTTCGAGCCGCGCTTTGCCGCCGGCGTGTGCTGGGGCGCCAACCACGACTGGCGCGACGTGCAGAAGCGCCGCCTGGAGAAGGAAGGCAACTTCCCCGTGCCGCACTACTGGGCGCACGTGATGTGGGTCTGGGGCGCCAAGGACATCGACGACTTCATGCGCATCGCCGAGAGCGTGCACCTGGACGGCGTGGTCGAGAAGATCCGCGTGCCATTCCTCGTGACGCACGGCGAACGCGACAGCCAGATTCCGTTGAAGTGGGCGCACCGCACCTATGAGCAGTTGGTCAACAGCCCCAAGCGCGAGCTGAAGGTCTTCACCGACCGAGAAGGCGGCGCGCAGCACGCCAGCTTCGACAACAGCATCAACGCCGGCCACTACATCGCCGACTGGGTCGCCGAGACCCTGGGCTCGAGAACGGCCGCCTGAATCCACACAAGGAGAGAGAGCATGAACATCATCGGACCCGACGCACTGGTCTTTGGCGTGGACGACCTGGCCGCGTGCCGGCAGTACCTGGCCGACTACGGCTTGAAGGACGTGGGCAACGGACGCTTTGAGGCACTGGACGGCACCGCTGTCGTCGTGAAGGCCAAGGACGACCTCGCGCTGCCGCCGGCCATGGGCACCGCCAGCATGCTGCGCGAGACCGTCTACGGCGTGGCAGACACGGCGACGCTGGACGCCATCGAAGCCGAGCTGCGCCGCGACCGTGAGGTCGTGCGCCAGGGCGGCGTGCTGCGCAGCGTCGATGACATGGGCTTTGCGCTCGCCTTTCAGGTCACCGAGCGACGGCCGATCGCGCTGCCGGCAGAGACCGTCAATGCGCCTGGCGCCGCGCCACAGCGTGGCCCGAACCAGATCGGCGTGACGTCCGACATGCCGGCGCTGCCACGCTCACTGTCGCACGTTGTGTACTTCGTACCCGACTCTGCAAAGGCCGAGGCGTTCTACACGCGGCTGGGCTTCGTGTGCACCGACCGCTTCACCGGCGTGGGCCCCTTTCTGCGCCCGGCCGGGACGCTGGACCACCACACGCTGTTTTTCATCCAGACGCCTCCGTTCATGAAAGGCTGCGAGCACTTCACCTTCCACATGGGCGGTCCGAGCGAGGTGATGACCGCCGGCCGCCGCTTCATCGAGAAGGGCTACGAAAGCTTCTGGGGCCCGGGCCGACACCTCTACGGCAGCAACTGGTTCTGGTATTTCAACTCGCCGCTGGGCTGCCATGTCGAGTACGACGCCGACATGGACCTGCACGACAACCAATGGACCGCACGCGAGGCGCCGATGGGTGCCGACACCTCGCAGTCCTTCCTCTTCCAGTACCGCGAGGCCTGGGCCCCCTCGGGCCCGCCGCCCGGCGGAGCCGGCAAGCCTGGCGGCCCGCACTGAGAACGGACGCCATGCGCCTGTGCCATCTGAGCGAGCTGCCCGACGGCGGTTCACGCGGCTTTGACCCGCGCGCCTGCGGCCGCGACACACTGTTCGTGGTGCGCCGCGGACGCCGGCTTGATGCCTACGTGAATGCCTGCCCGCACCACGGCACGCCGATGGCCTGGCGCAAGGACGCCTACCTCAATGCCGCCGGCGACCGCATCGTCTGCGCCGCACACGGCGCGCAGTTCGAGATCGACGGCGGGCTGTGCACGCTGGGGCCCTGCCTGGGCGACCGCCTGACCTCGCTGCCGCTGGCCCTGCACGACAACGGCGAGGTGCACCTCGCCGACCACCCCTTGAAGGAGACACACCCATGACCCTGGCCCAGCGACGCATCCTCATCATCGGGGGCGGCTTTTCCGGCATGGCCGCGGCCATCGAGCTGCGCAAGCTCGGCGCCGAGGTCGACCTGGTCGAGATCGACCCCGGTTGGCGCAGCTACGGCGCCGGCATCAGCCTGGGCGGCGCCACGCTGCGCGCCTTTCGCACGCTGGGCATTCTTGACGCCTTCCTGCGCGAGGGCAACGCCGCCGACGGTGTGAAGATCTGTCTGCCGCATGGCCCGCAGGTGGCCGAGTTGCCGACGCCGCGCCTGGCCGGGCCGGACGTGCCTGGTGGCGGCGCCATCATGCGGCCGACGCTGGCGCGCATCCTGGCCGACGCTACCCGCGCTGTCGGCACGAACGTGATGCTGGGCAGCACTTTCACCTCGATCGCGCAAGACGCCGAGGGTGCGGACGTCACCTTCACCGACGGCCAGCGACGCCGCTACGACCTCGTCATCGGGGCTGATGGCCTCTACTCGAAGACGCGGGAGGTGCTGTTCCCCGAAGCTCCGAAGCCCCGCTACAGCGGCCAGGCCTGCTGGCGTGCCGTGCTGCCGCGCCCGCCTGAGGTGACGGGCACGACGATGTGGATGGGTCGCGTCAAGCCCGGCGTCAACCCGGTGTCGAAGACCCACATGTACCTCTTCATCACCGAGCACCGGCCGAACAACGAACACGTCGATCCGGCCCGCTTCCCGACGATGCTGCGCGAGTTGCTGGCGGACTTCCCTGCGCCGATGCTGCAGCAGATCCGTTCGAGCATCAACGAGGACTCGCAGATCGTCTTCCGTCCGCTCGAAGCCCTTCTGATGCCGCGGCCGTGGTCCAAAGGCCGCGTTGTGCTGATCGGTGACACGGTGCATGCAACCACGCCGCACCTGGCCAGCGGCGCCTGCATCGGCATCGAGGACGCGGTCGTGCTGGCTGAGGAACTGGCCCGCACGGCCGAGGTGCCCGACGCACTGCGCGCCTTCGAGAACCGCCGCTGGGAACGATGCCGCATGGTGGTCCAGAACTCACTTCGTCTGGGCGAGATCGAGATCGAGGGTGGCGACAAGGAAGAGCACGGCCGCATCATGCGCGAGTCGCTGATGGCGCTGGCGCAGCCGATTTGAGCGCGATGCACGACCTGCGACTTCCAGCGAAGGAAAAGCCCCATGAGCCCGAACCCCAAGCGCCGTTTCGTCGACCTCTCGATCTACCTCGAGAACGACGTGCTGTCCGACCCGCCGCCGCTGGCGCCGAAGATCACTTACCAAAGGCACGCCGACACGCTGCCCGAGTTCATGGCCATGCTGCCAGGCACCGGGCCCGAGGACTACCCCGACGGGGAGGCTGCCGCCGCCGAGTGGGTCACGCTGACCACGCACAACGGCACCCACCTCGACGCGCCCTGGCACTTCCACTCCACGCAGGACGCGAAGAACGGCGGCAGTCGCCCAAGCATCACCATCGACGAAGTGCCTCTGGAGTGGTGCTTCCAGCCCGGCGTGAAGCTGGACTTCCGCCACCTGCCCGACGGCCACGTCGTCACCGCGGCCGAGGTCAAGGCCGAGCTGGCGCGCATCGGCCACGTGCTGCAGCCGCTGGAGATCGTTGTTGTCAACACCCGCGCCGGTTCGCGCTACGGCCAGAGCGACTACGTGAAGAGCGGCTGCGGCATGGGCTACGAGGCCACCATGTATCTGCTGGAACGGGGCGTGCGCCTGACCGGCACCGACGCCTGGAGCTGGGACGCGCCCTTTGCCTACACCGCACAGAAGGTCGCCGAGACCGGCAACAAAGCCCTCATCTGGGAAGGCCACAAGGCCGGCCGCGACATCGGCTACTGCCACCTTGAGAAGCTGCACAACCTGGAGGTCTTGCCCCCGCACGGCTTCACCATCAGCTGCTTCCCGCACAAGATCCGTGGCGCGTCCGCCGGCTGGACGCGGGCGGTGGCCATCTTCGACCCCATCTGAAACCACCCCATCGAGAGGAGACACCCATGATCACCCGACGCCATTGCCTGGCTGCAGCCGGCGGCGCACTCGGCGGGCTGGCCGCCGCGCCACTGCGCGCCCAGGGCAGCTTCCCGTCGCGCGGCTTCACACTGATGGTGGCGCAACCGGCCGGCACGCCCTCGGACGCGAACGCACGAAAGATCCAGCCCTACCTGCAGAAGTCGATGGGCCAGTCGGCCATCGTCGAGAACGTGGCCGGCGCCGGCGGCACGCTGGGCGCTGCGCGCGTGCTGCAGCAACCGGCCGACGGCCACACGCTGTTCGTGGCCTCGCCCACCGAACTGGTGCTGAGCCCGCTGTCGGTGCCGGCGGCGCGCTACACGGCCGAGGACTTCGCGATGCTCGCCAACTTCGGCCGCATCCCGTATGTGCTGGTCAGCCGTACCAGCCTGCCACAGGCCGCACTGGCGGACATCCTGGCGCTGGCCGGCAAGGCCGGTGCGCCCATGAGCATGGGCAACATCGGCGCCGCCTCGCTGATCCACCTGCTGAGCCTGGACTTCGAACGCATCTCCGGCCTCAAGCTCAACCACGTGCCTTACCGCGGCGTCGCCCCCATGGTGCAGGACGTGATGGCCGGCCAACTCGACATGTGCTTCACGCCGCTGGCCGGCAACACCTTGGCGCTGCTCGAGCAGGGCCGCATGCGCACGTTGGCGGTGAGCTCCATCGCCAAGGCACGCGTGCTGCCGCAGGTGCCCACGCTGGCGGCGTCCGACATGCGTTTCGCGCGCTTTGACTATGAAGTGTGGGGTGGCATCTTCCTGCGTCGCGAAACACCCGAGCCGGTGCAGGCCCGGCTGCATGCCTGGTGGACCGAGACCGCGCGCGACCCAGAATTCCTGGGCTGGATGCGCTCCACCGGCGGCGACCCTCTGCCGGTGGCCGCACTGGCCGAGACGCGCGCCTTCTATACCAGCGAGGTGGCGCGCTACCGGGCGCTGCTCAAGGCTTTCCCCGAAGCGGCGCGCGGTTGATTGGGGGAGCATGATGAGCCTGCCTGCCATCCATCGCGTCGTCACCGGCCATGCTGCTGATGGTCGCGCCATCGTCACCAGCCAGGGCGCACTCCCGACCGTCGTCGAGATCGCGGCGATTCCCGGCACCATCTTTCACGAGGTCTGGAGCACCGCCGGCAGCCCCGCCCCAGTTGACAACGGACCCGACCCCAGCACAGGGCCGCTGATGTTGCCGCCACCTGGCAATGGCACGCGCATGCGCTTCGTCGACATTCCGCCCGACACGGCGGAGTTCCTGGCCCACGGCGCCGCGAAGATGAAGGCTGCGTTCTCGCAGATCGGTGACGAGAAGGCCTCGACGGTGAAGGCGGCCTCGCCGCACCCGCTGATGCACCGCACCGAATCGGTCGACTACGGCATCGTGATCGACGGCGAGATGACGCTGGTTCTCGACGATTCCGAGGTGCTGCTCAAACCCGGCAGCGTGGTCGTTCAGCGTGGCACCAACCACGCCTGGGCCAATCGCTCGGGCAGGGTCTGCCGGATGTTGTTCGTGCTGGTCGACGGCCAGTACACGCCGGACATCGCGCAGGCGTTGGCGACGCGTTGACATTTTCTTGGTCTGTGCGGGCTGTCGAAGGCGGCGCCTGGTTCCATGATGGGAGTTGAAGAGACATGAAGTTCGCCACCTTGAAGAACGGCCATGCCGATGGCCAGTTGCTTGTCGTCTCGCGCGATGGCCGACAGGCCGTTGCCGCGACGGGCATCTCGCCTTGTCTGCTCGATGCCCTGCAACGCTGGGACGCGGTGCGCCAGCCGCTGCAGGAACTCAGCGACGCGCTGAATGCCGGCCGTGCCACTGGCGCGTTCGCCCTGGACACCACCCGGTGCAGCGCACCGTTGCCGCGCAGCCCGCAGTGGCTCGACGGCTCGGCCTTCCTCAACCACGGCCGGCTCATGGACAAGGCCTTCGACAAGCCGCCACCGCCGCTGGTGGATACGGTGCCGCTGATGTACCAGGGCGCCAGCGACGACTTCCTCGGCCCGCACGACGATGTGCCGCTACCCACCGAGGCCGACGGCATCGACTTCGAGGGCGAGTTCGGCGTTGTCACCGACGCGGTGCCGATGGGCGTGTCGCCGGCCGACGCGCTGGGCTGCGTGCGCCTGGTGCTGCAGATCAACGACTGGAGCCTGCGCGCCCTGGGCCCGCACGAGATGAAGGCCGGCTTCGGCTTCCTGCAGGCAAAGCCCTCGACCGCGTTTGCGCCGCTGGCGGTGACGCCCGACGAACTGGGCGACGCGTGGCGTGACGGCCGCGTGCAACTGCAGCTGCACGTGCAGTGGAACGGCCAGCGCTTTGGCGAGCCGAACGGCGGCGAGATGAACTTCCACTTCGGGCAGTTGATTGCGCATGCGGCGCGCACCCGGCGACTCACGGCGGGCTGCATCGTCGGCTCGGGCACGGTGTCCAACGTGGCGCGCAGGGCCGGCTCGGCCTGCATCGCCGAGCGGCGGGTGATCGAAAAGATCGACCTCGGCGAGATCAAGACCGGGTTCATGCACTTCGGCGACCGCGTGCGCATGCAGGCGAAGTTCGACGATGGACGCGACGGGCCGTTCGGCGTGATCGAGCAGCGCGTCGTCGCGGCGCTTTGAGGGCACAGCGATGCATGTTCTGGTGACCGGCGCGGCTGGCTTCGTGGGCGCGGCACTGGCGGCGCGGCTGCAGCGCGACGGGCAGATCGGCACGCGGGCGATCACGCGGCTGTCGCTCGCCGACCTGGCCTTCGGCGACGCCCCGCCGCACGAGGGCATCGTGCACCGGCTGTGCGGTGACCTGGCCGACACGGCTTGGCTCGCCGGCGCGCTCGGCAACGAACCGCTGGGCGCGGTTTTCCATCTGGCCAGCATCCCTGGCGGCATGGCCGAAGCGAACTACGCGCTCGCGCGGCGCGTGAACCTGGACGCCACGCTCGCGTTGCTGGAGCGCGGGCGTGCGCAGGTGGAAGCGGGCGGTGCGGCCCCGGTGTTCGTCTTCGCAAGCTCCATCGCGGTGTTCGGCCCGATGCCGGCACGGGTCGACGACACCACGCCGACACGCCCGGTGATGACCTACGGCGCGCAGAAGCTGATCGGCGAGGTGCTGGTCGACGACTTCAGTCGGCGCGGCTGGGTCGACGGCAGGTCGCTGCGCCTGCCGGGCGTGCTGGCGCGCCCGCCGGCGCCAACGGGTCAGCTGTCGGCCTTCCTCAGCGACATGCTGCGCGAACCGGTGGCCGGCCGGCCATTCGTCTGCCCGATGTCGGCCGAAGCCACCACCTGGGCGTCCTCGCTGCCGAACATCGTCGACAACCTGGTGCACGGGGCCGCAGTGGATGCCGCCTTGCTGGGAGGGCGTCGCAGCATCACCTTGCCGACGCTGCATTACTCGATGGGGCAGTTCGTCGACGCGATGGCCAGGGTGCACGGGGCAGGCGTCCGCGCGGTCGTGTCCTATGCGCCGCAGCAGCGGATCGAAGCGCTGTTCGGTCGCTTTCCACCGTTGGACACTGCACGTGCCCACAAGGCGGGCTTTCGAGCTGACCTGGATCTGGAGGCGCTGGTCAGGAACGCGCACCCTCCCGCCTAGCGCACGGCCAGCCCCGCCTGCCGCATGACCGACTCCGCGATCCGCGAAACCGATGCTGCCAACGCCACGGTGTTGGACGGCCGATGGCGGATCTTCCTTCGCGTGGCCGAAGTCGGCAGTCTGAGCAAGGCCGCAGCGGTGATGGGGGAGCCGCAGTCGATGGTCAGTCGTGCGATCTCCCATCTTGAACGCTCGTGCGGAGAGCGCTTGTTCGTGCGCACGGGCAGGGGTGTGGTGGTCACCGCATTCGGCGCCCGCTTGTTGCCACGGGTGGCGCGGCTGGTAGCCGAGGCCGACGCCCTGGTGGAGGACATCCGGGCCGCTCGCGGCACCCCGATGGGCGACGTCGTCGTGGGTCTGCTCCCCTCGGCGGCCCAGCGCTTTGCAGGTCCACTCGCCGCCAGGGTGCGGGCCGAGATGCCGGGCGTGCGCTTGCACCTCGTCGAGAGCGCAAGCGCGCAGTTGGAGGAGCACCTGCGTGACGGTCGCCTCGACATGGCGGTGTTGTTGCGCGAGGATGCGTCTTCGGTGGGTGATGGCCATGTGCTGGCACAGGTGTCGCTGTACCTGATCGGGCGTGACGACCGGGCGCCGCTGGACCAGCCGACCGTGCCGCTTCGCGCGTTGTCGGGTCTGCCCTTGGTGTTGCCGGCTCGGCCTCACCTGCTGCGCGCACGGCTCGATCGCATGGCGGCCGAGCACGGCCTTGAGCTTTCTGTCGCGGTCGAAGCTGACTCGGTGCAACTGCAGTATGCCGTCGCGGCGGCGGGCGCCGGTCTGGCCATCGTGTCGGTGGCTGCGGGTGTACCCCAGGCTCCCCTTCGCGCCTCGCGCATCGTCGACCCGGAACTGGTGCGCTACGTCGTGCTGGCCGAGTCGCTGCGCCGACCCCGCACCGGCGCCAGCCGCGAAGTGCACCGCTTGCTGTGCGAACTGGGCAAGGCTTCGTGAACAGCACGAGGTCATGCGCCATGCGCGGCACGCAACACTGCTATCCACCCACTGCAGTGCCCGCCGCTGCGGCGCGTCACTAAGCTGCCGTTGGGGCGTGTGAGCCCGCTGGCCGATTTCGGAGCAGCGGACGCCGCGCAGTTTCGCGGGGATAAACCTGCGAGGCGATCAACCAACAAGTGAAAGGGGACGCAATGGGTACGAAGCGCACGACGGCTCGCCTGCTGGTGGTGATGGCCATGGCCGCGGTCACGACGGTGGCCGCCGCGCAGGCCGCCGGGTCCCCGCTGAAGCTGGTGGTTCCCTTCCCGGCAGGCGGCGTCACCGACCTGGCTGCGCGGGCACTGGCCGAACAGCTGGGGCCGTTGCTGGGGCAGACGGTCATCGTCGAGAACCGGCCGGGTGGTGGGTCGCGCATAGGGGTAGATGCGGTGCGCCAGGCGCCGCCGGACGGCCGCACCTTGCTCTTCACCAACACGAGCTACGCCATCCTGCCCATCGTGGACCCTGCCGTGAAGTACGACGCCGAGAAGAGCCTCGAACCCGTCGGGATGCTGGCCACCTACAGCCTGGCCATGGCCGTCAGCAATGCCCTGCCGGTCAAGAGTCTGGCCGAGTTCGTGACCTACGCGCGCAACCATCCGGGGAAACTGAGCTACGGCAGTTCCGGCCCGGGCAGCGGCACGCACTTCCTGGGTGAGTACTTCAAGTCCCTGACCGGGACCTTCATCGTACACATCCCCTATCGCTCTACCTCGGGCGCATTGAACGACGTCGCTGGCGGCACACTGGACATGGCGTTCGACGCCACGACGAAGGCGTACGCCGATGCCGGAAAGGTGCGTCTGCTGGCCGTCACTGGCCTGCAGCGGGACCCTCGGCTGCCCCATGTGCCGACTGCGGTGGAGGCCGGCCTCAAGGACTTCGTTGTGGTCAGCTGGGTGGGTCTGCTGGCGCCGCCAGGCACGCCGGCTGCGGCCGTGGCGCAAACCAACAAGGCCCTCAACGAGGCGCTGGCTTCGGCCCCACTGCGGCAGCGGCTGGTGGAGATGGGCCTCAGCGCGGAAGGGGGCGACGGCTCCCGGATGCTGCGCCAGATCCGCGAGGACGTACGGCTTCACCGCGCGATCGTCGAGCGAGCCAGGCTGCGCTTCGAGTAGCGAAGCAGGCGAGTGACGCGCGGGCCATTTCTTCGCTTACGGGGTCGTGTTCCGCAAGCGCAAATCGAGGGCGCGAGCGTCGTGAAAAAAAAGGGACATGCCTGTCGGCATCGCGCTGCCTGTGAGGTGACCCTATGCGACGGCTCACAGGTCCTCGTGGAATGCCGCCTGCCCGACCTTCCAGTAGGCCGAAACGCGCATCGCCTCGAGCGGGTGCCGCTTGTCCTGCAGCAGCAGTTCGCGGGCCGCGGCCATGGTGCGCGATTCGCCGGCCGCCCAGACGAAGCCTTCGCCGTCCGGCAGGCGAATGTCGCGCAGCGCTTCCAGCCACTGGCCGCGGTCGCGGACCCACAGCACCTGCAGCGTGCTGTTTGACTCGAAGGCGCGCTCGTCTGCCGGGTCGGCAAGCTCGACCAGAACGATGCACGGCGTACCGGAGGGCAGTTCCTCCAGCCGGCGGTGGATGGCGGGCAGGGCGCTGGCATCGCCGGCCAACAGGTGCCACGGGTAGTCCGGCGGGATGATCATCGACCCACGGGGGCCGCCGATCGTGGCCGTGTCGCCCGGTTTCACCTGTCGTGCCCAGCAGCTTGCGGCGCTGTCGCCATGCAGGAAGATTTCGAGAGTAAGTTCGCCACGCGCTGGGTCATGGCGTCGCGGTGTGTAGTCACGCCGAACCGGCTCGTCGTGCGAGCCAGGGAGGGTGAGCTTGAGGTGGTCATCGAAGGACAGCGAGGTGAAGCCATCGAGGTCGGGGCCGCAGAGGGTGATGCTGGCGTAGCCGGGGCTGATGCGCCTGACCTCTGAGACCTGGAGTCGACGTAGCTTCAGTTCGTGGCGCACGCGCTGCACGCGCCTTTCAGAATGGGGAATCACGGAAGACATGGTTGGCTTGTGTAGTTGATAATGTCATCCATTATGGGAAATACAGTTGACAAAGTCAACCATCAGGCCGCACCTGCGGACGATGTCGTCGAAGCCATCCACGGCGTGATGCATGCCTTGCGCTCGCGGCAGCATGCGGCGCTGACCAAAGAGGGCATCGGATTGACGCCGCTGGAAGGGCGGGTGCTCGGCTTCTTTGCGCGCCACCCCGGCGCCACGCAGCGCGACCTCGCGGACCACTCGGGCCGCGACAAGGGCCAGGTGGCCCGCCTGGTGCGAGGCATGCACGAGCGGGGCCTGCTCGACCTGACGGCCGATCCGGCCGATGGGCGTGTCACGCGCGTCCACCTGTCGGCGCAAGCCCAGGGCATGCAACAGACGGTGCTTCGCCACCGCAAGCGGCTGGCCCAGGTGGCGCTGCAGGACATCGACGCTGACCAGCGCCGCCTGCTGCTGGAGCAGTTGCAGCGCATTCGCCAGAACATCGAAGCGCAGGGTTGAAGGCCAGTTGGCCGAGGTAGGCCAGTGCTCAGGCCAACGCCCGCGGCTCACGCCTCTAACGAGATCGAAGCGATCTCACCGAGTGTGACGACTACCCCTCTCGACCAAGGCCGTGATCTGCCGATCCATGGAGCAGGAACGCCGTCAGTCTGCTGCCTTGAAGCCCGTGGCCTTCACCAACTCGGCCCAGCGCTTCGTTTCTGCTGCAATCGTCTTCTCGAAGGTGGGCACGTCCTCGGTCGCAGCGTCGAAGTTCAAGGCTTCGACGCGGCCGCGGTAGGCCGGATCGGCCTGTACCTTGGCGGCGACAGCGCGCAGGGCTTCCAGTGTCGCCGCAGGCATGCCGGCCGGTGCGAACAAGCCGAACCAGATGGTGGTCGTCAGGTCCGGGTGGCCCAGTTCGGCCAGGGTTGGGACATCGGGCAGGAAACGCGAACGCGCCGCACTGGTGACGGCAATCGCACGCAGCTTGCCCTCCTTGAGGTGCGGCACCGCGCTGGCCAGCTGCGTGAAGCCCATCAGCACCTGGCCCCCGAGCAGATCGGTGGTCTGCGGGCCGGAACCCTTGTACGGAATGTGCGCCATGTCGGCCTTCAGGCGCTCGTTGAGCTGGTAACCAAGGAAATGCGATGGCGTGCCGGGGCTGAACGAGGCATAGGCCGCCTTGTTCGCGGGGTTCTTGATCCAGGCCGTGAGTTCCTGAAAGTTGCGCGCCGGCACCGAAGGGTGTATCACCAGCACGAGCGGCGCTTCCACCCCCTTGAGCACCGGCTTGAAGTCGCTCTGCTTCCAGCGCAGCTGAGTGAACGCCGCCGGATTGATGGTGACCATCGACTGCGTGCCGATCCACAGCGTGTGGCCGTCGGCTGGCGCGCGCAGCACCGACTCGGCGCTGAGGTTGCCGTTGGCGCCCGGCTTGTTCTCCACGACGAAGGTGCCCCCGGTCACCTTGGCCAGGTGGTCCGCCAGCACACGGGTGTAGGGGTCGAGTGCGCCGCCGGGCGGCACCCCCACCACCAGGCTCACCGGCTTGGCCGGCCAGGCCTGCGCAAAGGCAGGCACGAAGGCGCCGGTTGTCGCCAGCAACGCCAGCGCACAGCACGCACGGCGGGTCAGCATGGGAAGGGTGTAGGACATGGTGGGGTCTCCGCAGCTGTTGGTGGTTCAGTCAAGGCAGGCGGGGCCTTCAGCGCTGCGGCATGTCGGCAGCGGAAAAGCCCAGGCTCACGGTGGCATCGTCGGGGATGGCCGGGATGGTGGCGTTCCAGGACAGCCACTGCTGGCGCAGGGCCTGAAAGCGTTCAGGGTGCCGCGCGGCCAGGTTGGCCCGCTCGCGTTCGTCGGCCTGCAGGTCGAACAGGTACTCGTGGTCGTCCACCTTCAGGTACTTCCAGCGCCCCGCACGCAGGGCGCGCTGGTGGCGGTGATGCATGCGCCAGTACAGCGGGCGCTCGAAGGTGAGTTGCGGCTCATGCAGAACGGCGGCAAGCGACACGCCGTCCAGCGGGTACTGCGGATCTGGTTGGCCGCCCGCCAGATCGAGCAGCGTGGCGGACCAGTCCATCGTCATGCAATGCTGCGTGCTCACGCCACCGGGCCGGATGACAGCGGGCCAGTGCGCCACCCAGGGCACGCGGATGCCGCCTTCGGTGAGGTCCATCTTGCCGCCCACGAGCGGCCAGTTGTCCGAGTAGCGCTCGCCGCCGTTGTCGCTGGTGAAGACGATCAGCGTGTCCTGCAGCAGGCCTTGCCGGCGCAGGGCGTCCACGACCCAACCGATGCCTTCGTCCATGTGGTGGATCATGCGGCGGTAGGTGTCGACGCTGCCGCCATCCAGGTGGAACAGGGTGTTGAGCTGCGCAGGCACGTGGGCATCGTCCCGCGTCTCCCAGGGCCAGTGCGGCGCGGTGTAGTGCAGGCTCAGGAAAAACGGCCGGCCCGCGCGGGCAGCGCTCGCATGGGTTTCGACGAAATCCACAGCGCGGTGTGACAACAGGTCGGTGAGATAGCCCTCTTCGTGGTGCTGCTTCTCGCCCAGGTAAAGATCGTGATCGCCCTTGCCCGAGCAATGGGTGAAGTAGTCGGCGCCGCCGGCCATGATGCCGTAGTAGCTGTCATAGCCCGAGCGCAACGGGCCAAATGCCGGCGGGTAGCCCAGGTGCCACTTGCCCACCAAGGCGGTGGTGTAGCCCACTTGGCGCAACAGGGAAGGCAGTGTCGGCGTCTGCGGCGGCAGGCCCAGCACGGCGCTGCCCTTGCTTTTGCTGTTGATGGGTTCTTCCATGCCGCCACGCACCCGGTATTGGTAGCGCATGGTCATCAGCGCAAACCGCGTCGGCGAACACACCGGTGAATTGGCATAGCCCTGTGTCAGCCGCAGGCCGCCGGCGGCCAGGGCATCGATGTTCGGCGACACCGCACCCAACGACGCCGGCCGCCCGCCGTAACAGCCCAGATCGGCAAAGCCAAGGTCGTCGGCGACGATGTAGATCAGGTTGGGTCTTCCCATGGCGCTACCTTACGCAGACTGAATGCATCCGTAAAATCGTTTTTTGGTCTTCAAATCTTGCGTTTTCCTATGGACCCGCGCCATCTCGTGCAGCTTGCATCGATCCTCGAACACGGCTCCATCAGCCAGGCCAGCCGCCACCTGCACCTGAGCCAACCCACACTCACCCACAACATGCAGACGCTGGAGATGCAGGCCGGCGGCAAGCTGTTCGAGCGCAGTCGCTTTGGTGTGCGCAGCACCGTGCTGGGTGACATGCTGGCGCGCGAGGGCCGGGCCATTGCGCGCCGCCTGAGCGACGCCACTGCGGCCAGCACCAGACACCGCGGCGGCGTGCACGGCACGTTGCGCCTGGGCACGGGGCCGCTGGTGGGTGCAGCCTTCGTGCCCAGCCTGGCTGAACACCTGCTGCAGCGCCATCCAGGCTGCCACCTGGTGCTGCACAGCGACCGGCCCCACCTGCTGGTGGAGCAGCTCGTCGACGGCCGCCACGACCTGGTGATCGCCCCGTCGTGGCTCAGCCGGCCGCCGCCCGGCATCGAGCGCTTTCTCCTGGTGGAGGACGACCTGGGTGTGTTCTGCGGCAAGGGCCATGTTTGTGCGCGCAGCGGTGCCCTGACGCCGAGCAGCGGTGCGGAGCATGACTGGATCAGCCTGGGCGCGACTTCACCCTTCGATCAGCCCATACGCGAGATGCTGGAAGAAGCCGGTGTGGCCGCGCCGCGAAACGAGATCACCGTCCTGGGCGAGGCTCTTGTGCTGCTGCGACTGCTGGCGCTGGGCCGGCACCTGGCGGTGCTGCCGCGCTTTCCGATGCGTTTGCTGCAGCCCTACTTCCCGATCGTTCAGCTGTCGCTGTCCGCGACGCCGCAGCCTCGGCCCATCCAGCTGTGGTGCCGGGCCACGCTTCTCGAGGACCCGGCGCTGGTGGTGGTCAAGGACACCATCCTGGACTTCGCCCGTCAGGCCGCGACGGGCAAGACAGGCACCCGGCTGCGCCGCGCCGGGGTCCTCCGTACGCCCACTTGATCGCACGCTAGTGCAGTTGCAGCGCATGCGCCACGGCATTCAAGCGCACGTGTAACGGCGGCCAGGCTGGGGAACACCTCCGCCATCCACATCGCGCAACGCTGCTTTGCTGCGCTGCCAGTGCACGCGGAAGGGTTTTGTCCCTATGGTGGCGACCTTCTCAGCGCCATAGGCCCACCGACGTGCCCGAAACCCTCAACGACCCGAATCGAACGCTGTTCATCACCGACGCCGATGTGGCGGCGCTGGCCGACTGGCCATCGACGGTCAGCGCCCTGGCGCGCGCCTACGGGTCCAAGGTCACCGACGCGATGGTGCCGCCGCGTTCGATGGCCCGCGGCGACGGCATCTGGCTGCGGGGCCTGACGGCTGTCTCGCCCACCGGCGCGACGATGGGCTGCAAGTTGATTGCCGCTTCGCCCAGGGCGCGCCGCGCGAGCTACCTCATCTCTTTGTTCGACCAGCAGACGATGGCGCTGGTGGCGTTGATCGACGGCAACCGCATCACCGGCCTGCGCACTGCCGGCGCGGCGGTGGTGGCGGTGGACCGGCTGGCGCCGCAGCGGCCGTTGTCGGTGGCCGTCATCGGCTCCGGCTTTGAAGCGCGCGGCGCGCTCGAATGCCTGGCTTCGGTGCGCACGCTGTCGGGCGTGCGCGTCTTCAGCCCCACCGAGGCCAGCCGGCAGCGGTTTGCCGACAGTTTCAAGCCCGGGCTGCAAATTGCTGCCGTCGCGTCACCGCAGCAGGCGGTGCAGGGCGCCGACGTTGTGCTGTGCGCGGCGCGCAGCCGGGACGAAACACCGGTGTTGCGCGGCACCTGGCTGGCGCCCGGCAGCACCGTGGTGTCATTGGGCTCGACGCTGCCCGAGCAACGTGAGGTCGACGAAGGGACGCTCGCCCGCGCAGCCTGCATCGTGGCCGACATGCCGCATGAGGTGCTGCACGAGACCGGTGACGCCATCGCAGCGGCGAAGGCCGGCCTCGTGCTTGCGCCGAAGACCGTTGCGTTGTCCGCCATGGTGGCCGGGCAGAGCGCTGTGCGGCGCAGCGCCGACGACATCGTGATCTACAAGTCCGTCGGATCCGCGTTGCAGGACATCGTCATCGCCGAGCTGTTGCTCGAGCGCGCCCGCGCGAAGGGCCGCGGCGTGCCGCTGCCGGTCAGCATCGTGCCCATTGCCAAATGATCCAAGTGATCCAAGTGATTCAACCCCTTCAAGGAGCCAGTTCCCCATGACCACGTACAAGAAGAAAGACGCCCGAGCCTGGGCGCGCCAGAACCTGGTCGGCTGCTCGGCCGTCACCATTCCCAGCTACAGCGCCGATCTGAAGCGCCTGAACGAGCGCGGCATCCGGCACGACGTCGAGCGCGTGGTCGATCTCGGCTTCAGCTACACCCTGGTGTGCGCCGAGGTCGCCATCACCGCCGAGGAAAACGCGCAGGTCACCGCCTGGGCGCGCGAGAGTGCGGGCAGCAAGCTCGGCCTGTTCTTCCATGCGGCCTTCGGCACGCTGGCCGACAACATCGAAGCCGTGAAGCTGGCCGAGAAGGCGGGCGCCGACCTGGTGCTGCTGTCCTACCCCTCGACCTTCTGGCCCACCAGCGAGCAGGAGATCTACGACTACACCAAGGCCTTCTGCGACGCCACCGAGCTGGGCGTGATGCTGTTCCCCATTCCCCTGTGGGGCTTCGAGCGGGTGCACCCGGCCGGCATGTCGCTGGCACTGGTGCGCCGGCTGTTGAAGGACTGCCCGAACGTGGTGGCCATCAAGGCGGAGCAGGGCTTCCCGATGCCGGCCGGCATCTGCGAGATGTACCACCACTTCCGCGATGAGGTGGTCATCAGCTGCCCGATCGAGGCCGACGCCATTCCGCTGATGAGCCTGATGAAGCTGCAGTTCTCGGGCACCAGCAACACGCAGTGGATGGGCGACTACTACCCGCGCGCTTTCGACCTGGCCCGCAAAGGCCGTTTCGAGGAGGCCATGGAGCTGTACTGGAAGGTCAACCCGGCGCGCCAGGCCAACGGCGCGGCATCGGGCGCGTCGGCGCCGGGTATCGGTACGCTCAACCGCACGCAGTGGAAGTACCAGGACTGGCTGGCCGGCTTCAACGGCGGGCCGCTGCGCGCGCCGTCGCTGCGCATCCCCGACCGATTCATGAAGTCGCTGCGCCAGGGCCTGGTGGCCTCGGGCTGCCCGGTCACGTCCGACCCGGACTCGGCCTTCATGGTCGGCCGCCACCCGTGCTGACGCGGGTGCGCGCATGATGCACTTGCTGAAAGACGCCGCACTCTGGCGCGAGGCCGCGTACATCGGCGGCGAATGGACAGCCCGCACACCGCACGGCGCTTATGCCGTGCACAACCCGGCCGACGGCGCGCTGCTCGTCGAGCTGCCCCGCTGCCGCGAGGCAGAAACGCGTCGCGCCATCGACGCCGCGCAGGCCGCCTTCCACCCGTGGCACCCGCAGCACCGCCAAGCAGCGCGGCGAACTGCTGCGCCGCTGGTACGAACTGATCGTGCAGCACAAGGAAGACCTGGCCACGCTGATCACACTGGAAGAAGGCCAGCCGCTGACCGAGTCGCGCGGCGAAATCGACTATGCCGCGTGCCTGGCGTCGGGCATGGTGGGCATCAACTGCGGGCTCATGTCCGACGAGCTGGCACCGTTCGGCGGCGTGAAGCAGAGCGGCCTGGGCCGTGAAGGCTCGCACCTGGGCATCGATGAATACCTGGAGGTCAAGTACCTCTGCTGGGACGGCCTGGATGCCGCGTGAGTTCGCACCGGAGACAACGATGGACACCCCCGATCGAAATGCCCCCAGGCCTGGCCAGACGAACGTCGTGGACGTGGTCAACATGCCGTGGAAGGAAATCGCCCCCGGCGTCAGGCTGAAGGTGCTGTGGCGCGACGAGGTCAGCGGCGCCTCGACGGTGCTGTTCAGCTTTGCGCCGGGCACGCAGGCGCCCAGGCACGAGCACATGGGCATCGAGCAGACCTTCGTGCTCGAGGGCTGCTTCGAGGACCATGACAGCGTCATCACTGCGGGCAACTTCGCCGTGCGTGCCGCGGGCAGCGTGCACCAGGGCTTCACGCGCGAAGGCTCGCTGCACCTGGCTTTTTTCTCCAGGCCGAACCGTCTGGTCGACACGGACGAGCAGATTCAGTTTTGACCCGACGGCGCCGAGCGCGTCAGAAGCCCGTGGCAACACCAGACCTCGTACGACACTCAACTGACATACCCCGCTGCAAGTGCTCGCACGCACCAGGACGGCGTCATCACCGCAGGCAACCACGCGGTGCGCGCCGCTGGCAGCGTGCACCGGCCAGGTCACGGATCGGACAGGGCGATGCATGAAGCGCTCCGCTTCAGCGTTCCGCAGTCATCAACCTCCGCACTTCGTCGGCGATGGCGGCAGGCGTGATGCCGAAGTGCTCGTAGAGCTGCTCCGCGGGCCCTGATGCGCCGAAACCCCTCATGCCGACGAATCCGCCTCGCGAACCCAGCCACTGGTCCCAGCCGAATCGCATCGCTGCCTCGCAGGCGACACGAACGGTGCCGGGGCCGAGCACGCTGTCCCGGTAGCCTTCATCCTGTTCTGCAAACAGCTCCCAGCTCGGCATCGACACGACGGCGGTGGGTATGCCGTCTTTCTGCAGTGTGTTCCGTGCAGCGACGGCGAGTGCCACCTCCGAACCCGTCGCCAGCAGGGTGACTTGCCGCGCCCCAGCTTCGGCTTCGGCGAGGACATACGCGCCACGGCGGGACAGGTTCTCTCTCGTGTGAGTTCGACGGACGTGGGGTAGCGCCTGGCGTGCGAAGACCAGCGTCGAGGGTCCCTTGCTGTGCTCATACGCGATCTGCCAACACTCTGCGGCTTCCACCGCATCCGCGGGCCGCAGCACCAGCATGTTCGGCATCGCGCGCAACGAAGCCAGGATCTCCACCGGCTGGTGCGTCGGGCCGTTGCGTCCGATCCCGATGGAATCGTGGCTGAAGACGAACCTGACCGGCAGGCCCATCAAGGCGGCCATGCGCATGGCCGGGCGCTCATAGTCTGCGAAGGCGAGGTAGGTCACGGCCAGCGGAGCCACGCCGCCGTGGGCCGCCATGCCGTTGGCCATGGCGCCCATGACGTGTTCTCGTACGCCGCAGTGCACGTAGGCGCCACGCCGGTCTTCGGCGGTGAACGCCGTCAGTCGCCGCTTGTGGTTGGTGGGTGCTTCCAGGTCCGCGCAGGCGACCATGCGTTCCGGCATCACGTCGACCAACAGATCGTTGATCTCTGCCGAAATGAAGATGCCACTTGCTAGAGGTTCGCGAGTCAATGCTGCCTCCTTGTACTGGAGCAGTGCGTGGCTCCAGTCTTCGGGCAGTTGTCCAGCCACGATGCGATCGAACTCGTTGCGACGCGGCGCCGGCATGGCCGCACGTCGTTTCTCCCACGCCCCTCGCACGGGTTGGCCTCGGCGCCCGGCTGCGCGCCAGGCCGCCAGGATGCTGTCGGGCACAACGAACGGCGGGTGTGGCCAAGCCAGCGCTTCGCGCGCTGCATTGGCGTCGTCCGGATAGAGCTTGCCGCTGTGCCCACCGCGCTGACCCTGTAGCCGTGCAACGCCGCGTGCGATGACGGTACGGCACGCAATGAGCGAGGGTCTTGGATCGTCTTTCGCCGCAGCGATCGCCGCCGAGACGGACTCGACGTCGTGCCCGTCCACTTCCACCACATGCCAGCAGGCCACTCGAAACCGCTGGGCGACATCCTCGCTGATGGACAGGTCGGTTGAGCCGTCGTCGGTGATTCGGTTGTCGTCCCACAGCAGTGTCAGCTTGCCGAGCCGCAAGTGCCCGGCGAGCGAGATCATCTCCTGTCCGATGCCTTCTTGCAGACAGCCGTCGCCGACGAAAGCGTAGGTCCGATGGTCGACAACGCTGCTGCCGAAGCGCGCATTGAGGTAGGCCTCGGCAACCGCCATGCCGAAGGCATTTGCGATGCCCTGACCGAGTGGACCCGTGGTCACTTCGATCCCGCTGGCGGGATCGAATTCCGGATGACCTTCGCAACGTGATCCGAACTGCCGAAAGCTTCGGATCTGTTCGATGCCGATTCGTTCGTAACCAGTGAGGTAGAGCAGCGCGTACAGGAGCATCGACCCGTGACCGTTGGACAGCACGACGCGATCCCGGTCGGCCCAGGTGGGGTCGGAGGCATCGAACTTCAGGTGTCTCGTGTAGAGGGCGGTGGCGATCTCGGCCATGCCCAGGGGCACGCCTTGGTGCCCCTCGCCGGCCGCGACGATGGCGTCGATCGAGAGAAAGCGGATCGCGTCGGCGAGGGGCAGTGGCGTTCCGTGTGGGCTCGCGACTGCGGTGCCTCTTGAGATTGCTTGACTTGGCTGTGACATTCCGGGTGTGCGGGCCATCGTTTTGAGTTGCTGCGGCGGCTACAGCGCCACGGTGGACAGCCACGGCACTGCGGCAATCACGACGATGCCGACCAGCAGCGCACCCAAGTAGGGCCAGATCGCTTTCGTGGCTTCATCTGGCGAGGTTCCGCCAATGCGGGCGGCGATGTATATGCCGATGCCGACCGGCGGCGTCATGTAGCCGACGTTCATGGAACAGACGATCACCATGCCATAGTGGATGTCGTGGATGCCCAGCGTGCGTGCGATGGGGTACATGATCGGCGCCAGCAACAGAACGGCCGGCAGGCCTTCCAGCAGGCAGCCCAGGACCACGAAAATGACCACCGACATCGCCATGAAGGCAATGGCGCCGCCGGGCATGGCGATCAAAGCGTCGGTAAGGTTCTGGATGACCCCACTTTGGGTCACGGCCCACGACATGCCGGAGGCCGTGCCGAGGATGAGCAGGATGGCGCCGGACAGCGACGCCGTCTCCACCAGCATGTCGTACAACTTGCGGACTCTCAGGCCACCGTACAGCAGGTGACCGATGATCATGGCGTACAGGACCGCGATGGACGACACCTCGGTGGCCGTGGCCATGCCGCCACCGACGGCACTGCGGATGAGAAACGGCAGTATCAGGGCAGGACTGGCGATGAGCAGGAACATTCCGATCGCACGTGCGGTCGGTCGACGGACGTTGCTCATGTCCTCGTTGCGGGCGCGCCAGCGCGCGAGCACGAGCAGGGTGATCAGAAGCACCATCGCGATCACGAAGCCACTCTGGAACAGCCCGGCGATCGACACACCGGCAACGGCGCCCAGCACGATCAGCACGATGCTGGGTGGAACGGTGTCTGCCATCGCCGCGCCGGTGGCGAGCATGGCCACCATGTCGGGGCGCTTGTAGCCGCGGCGCTCCATCTCCGGGAACAGCGCAGGCGCGACCGTCGCCATGTCCGAGGTCTTTGATCCGGAGATGCCGGACACGATGAACAGCGAGCCCAGCAGCACGTAGGACAGGCCGGCCTTGATGTGCCCGACCAGCGAACTCAGGAAGTCGACGATGGCCTTGCCCATGCCGGTGGCATCCAGCACGCAGCCGAGCAGGACAAACACCGGTATCGACACGAGGATGATGCCGGACATGCCCTCGTCCATGCGCGAGACGATCACCATCAGCGGTGCGTTCGAGGCGAACGCAAGGAAGGACAGGGTGCCCAGTCCAAAACAGAAGCCGATCGGCACGCCAGCGGCCAGAAAAAGGGCCACCAGGAACGCAAGGAAGATGCCGAGGTTCGCGCCGGTGGGCAGTTTCTGGAACTGCGGTGAGAGCCACCACAGCACGCCGGCCACCGCACCGACGATGACGATTGAAACGAGCAACTGCCGTTTTGGGACCGTGCGTAGCGCATGCAACACAAGGATGACCAGCATCGCCACGAGCCCGAAGAGCATTGCCGAGACTCGGAAGGTACTGGGAATCTCGAGAGTGGGCGTGCGTATCACCCATTCATCCCGCGCGTACTCGTAGGCCGGTCCGATCACGGCCACAAGAAAGGCCGCCATCGATGCGAGCCCCAGCGCGTAAACGGCCATCCGGAGCCGCTCGGGAAGCATGCGAAGGAACAGCGTCAGCCGCAGGTGTTCGTTCCGGTGCATCGCGATGGTGGCACCAAGCATGGCTAGCCACACAAAAGCCGTCCCGATGACCTCTTCGATCCAGATGATCGGTGTCGCAAGAAAGTACCGCGTCACCACCGACACCAGCAAAAGCACCACGATCGTGGCCATCAAGGTTGCAGCAATGACCTCGATCGGAAACATCCAACGCGACGCCTTGTACGACGGGTGGTAACCCGCTTCTGCGGCAGGGTCGCCAACCGGACTGTCGACATCGAACTTGATGGGAGTGCTGGACACGGGGGCTCCCCGAGGGCCGACGGGCGGCGCTCGCGCATTGGACAGAAGGCCTGGGAAGGTGTTCCCAGGCGCTGACGCCGACTCAGAGCCTGGGAGTTTTTCGGGCGTGAACGAAAGACTCTCAGGCTCTCAGGCCAGTTTGCCGGTGGTCGATTCCAGCAGCCCCCAGGCCTCGTCGCCAAAGCGCTTCTTCCACTCGGTGTAGAAGCCGGCCTCCTGCAGACGCTTGCGGAACGCAGCCGGATCGACATTCACGAACTCGACGGACCTGCCGATGTTGGTGCGCAGTTCCTGGTTGAGGCGCTCCACGTCCTCGCGTTCCTTCAGCGCTGCAGCGTTGACCGTCTGGCGGACGATGTCCTGGGCAGATGCGGGCAGAGCCTGGAACGAGCGGCGGTTGGCGACGAACCAGAAGCCATCCCACATGTGGTTGGTGTTGGACAGGAATTTGCCGACCTCGTGCATCTTCGCGAAGTAGATGCCGGCAAGCGGATTCTCCAAGCCGTCGGCCACCCTGGTCTGCAGCGCGGTGTACGTCTCGCCCCAGGGAATCGTCACGGGCGACGCGCCCAGGTCCTTGAAGAGCGCGGTCCACAGCGGGCTCGGCGGGACGCGGATCTTGAACCCCGTGAGGTCTGCTGGCGTGCGGATAGGCTTTGTGGCGGACAACGTCTGCCGGAAGCCGTTGTCCCACACCCTGTCGAACGCAACGAGACCGGCCTTTTCGATGGCGCCGGCGACGTGTTTGCCCAGCGCTCCGTCCATGGCCTTCCAGACCGAGGCGTAGTCGGGAAAGGCGAAGCCGACGCCGTTGATCGCCGCCACAGGAACCAGCGAGGACAGGATCAGACCGGAGTTCATGAAGAAGTCGATGCCACCGGAGCGCAGCTGCGACAGCATGTCCGCGTCGCTGCCGAGCTGGCTGGCCGGGAACACCTGGATCTCCACCTGCCCGTTGGTCTTTTCCTTGATCGTGGCGCTGGCTTCGCGCATGCGCACGTTCACCGGGTGGTCCGGCGGCATGATGTTCGCAAACTTCATCTTGAACTGCGCTTGCCCGAACACGATGGAGGGGAAGGCAAGGCCGCTGCCCGTGGCCAGGGAAGCTTTGACGACTTGACGACGACTGATACTCATGAGCTGTCTCCGTTTGGGTTTGTGGATGTCGGAATCGAGGATCGGCGCGATCAGCGCGTCTCCTCCAGGAAGAACCTTCGCAACTCGGCAGCGATGAATTCGGGCTGCTCCTCGGTCACCCAGTGCCCGCTGTTGGGCACCAGGCCGCCCTGCACGTTCTCGGCCACGCGCTGCAAGGAATGGATGGTGTCCATGCCGCGGCCGAAGGCCTTGTCGCCACCGAGCGCCAGCACGGGTGTGCGCAGCCTTCCATTTGCTGCCAGCCAGGCCTGGTTGTCCTCGGCGTCCTGTCCGGTGGCGCGGTAGTAGCCGAACAATGCACTCATGGCGCCGGGCTTGCGGTAGGTCCGCAGGTACTCTTCGCGGTCTGCCCGGGTGATGGTGTTCGGCAGGTAGCTGTAGTTGTCGAACAACCAGTCGAAGAAGATGTGCTCGCGGTCGTGCAGCAGCGCTTCGGGGAGGTGCGGCGTCCGGAACAGCGGGTGGTGCCAACGCCGACCGTTCTGCGAGAAGTCGGCACCGTCGCCAGGAATGGGCACGTCGAGGATGGCGAGCCGGCGCACGGCGTCCTGATGGGCGCAGGTCAGCGCAAACGCCGCCGGACCGCCCCAGTCGTGGCCCACGAGGAAGAAGCTGTCGACCTTCAGATGATCGTGGACGAGTCGCCACACGTCGGCAGCGACGGTCTTCTTGTCGAAGCCGTGTGTCGCGCGTGAACTGTCGCCCAGGCCGCGAAGGTCGGGGGCGATGATCCGGAAGCGGTCGGCCAGCAACGGGATGACGTAGCGCCACTCGTAGGACGTTTGCGGTATCCCGTGCAGCAGAACGAGAGGTTCGCCCTGGCCGGCGGTGAGGTAGTGGACCAGCCCGTCGCCGAGGTCGGCGTAGTGGCTCTGTGTTGCGCTCATAGGGCCCCCTTCTCCAGGTGGTAGTTGGTTGTCACCGCCGCATCGTCCTTGGCGCCCAGTCCGCGTGCCGTGGCCTGGATGAACGACAGGTACGCGGCATGCGCGAGCGGTGCAGCAAATCGCGCCTCGCGGGTCGCATCCAGCACCAGCGACATGTCCTTGACGAAGATGTCGATGGCGGACGTGACCTCGTCGAAACGCTCGCTCACCATGCGCGGCCCCCGATCGGCCAGCATCCAACTGCCGGCTGCACCGCTGCCAAGGATCTCGAGGGTCATGGCGAGCGGCAGGCCCTGATGCCGGGCCAGGGCGATGGCCTCGCCGGCCACCGCCAGATGCACCCCGCACAGCAGTTGATTGAGGACCTTCATCCGAGCCCCGGCACCAGCGGCCCCGAGGTTGTAGACACGCGAGCCGAATGCCTCCAACACGGGCCGTGCCTCGTCGAAGGCCTCGGTGACGCCCGACCCCATGATCGTCAGCGTGCCCTTGGCGGCGCCGGCGGCGCCACCGGTCACCGGAGCGTCGACCAGGTGGACCGAATCTCGCGCCAGCCGTTCGGCAAGGTCTTGCACATAGGCCGGATCCATCGTGCTGCAGACGATCACGACAGCGCCGGCGGGCAGGCCACCGACCAGACCGCCTTCGCCGTAGAGCACGGATTCGGTCTGCTGCGAATTGACCACGAAGCTGATGACGATGCGGGTACGCGTCGCCAGTTCTCGGAGCGAAGCTGCTGCAGTACCGCCTTGCTCCTGTAGCCAATCGAGGGCTTCGGCGCGCACGTCGAAGCCGACCACGTCGAAGCCTTTGGCGAGCAGATTGGTAGCGGCTCCGCGACCCATCGCTCCGAGGCCAATCAATCCAACGCAGGTTCGGGGGGTCATGGTCATATCCACTTCTTGATCGACTTGACCAGTTCGTTGGTCGATATCCCGTACCGGTCATGCAGAGTCGGCAGGGCACCGGCGTCGAGGAAGGCGTCCGGCAGACCCGCCAGTTGGAAGCCGGCGGGCTGGACACGATGGCGCATCAGGGCACTGGCCACGCTCTCGCCGAGCCCGCCGATCACGGAATGGTTTTCGGCCACCACGACCAGGCGGTGGCGGGACTTCGCCGCTGCCAAGATGGCCGCTTCGTCCAGAGGCTTGACCGTCGGCGAGTGCAGCACGGCCACGGAGATCTTGTCGCCGGCGAGGACTTGGGCCGCTTCGAGTGCACGCATGGTCATGATGCCGCTGGAGATGATGAGCACGTCATCGCCTTCGCGCAGCACCTTGGCCTTGCCCAGTTCGAAGCGGTAGCCGACCACCTCGTCGAGCACCAGCGGCACGTTGCCGCGCAGCAGGCGCATGTACACCGGGCCATCGTGATCGGCGATCTGGGGCACGGCCTGCTCGATATCGAGCGCGTCACAGGGGTCGACGATCGTCATGCCCGGGATGCCGCGCATCATGGCCATGTCCTCGGTCGCCTGATGGCTGGGGCCGTAACCCGTTGTGAGGCCGGGCAGTGCGCAGCACAGCTTGACGTTGAGCTTCTCCTCGGCAATCACCTGATGGATGAAGTCGTAGGCGCGCCGTGTGCCGAACACGGCATAGGTCGTGGCGAACGGGATCAGGCCTTCCTTGGCCATGCCACCTGCGGCCGCCATCAGCAGCTGCTCGGCCATCCCCATCTGGTGGAAGCGCTCGGGGTAAGCCTGCGCGAACAGGTGCAGGTCGGTGTACTTGGCCAGGTCGGCGGTCAAGCCGACGACTTCGGGCCGCTTTGCCGCCAGCTCGACAAGTGCCTTGCCAAATGGCGCGGCCTGGACGCGTTGTCCCTCGGCGGCGATCGACGCGATCATCGCCGACGTGGTGAGGCGGGGTTTCTGTGCTGCGGCGGTCACGGCGCCACCTCTTCGGGTTGCGCAAGGTCGAGGATGCGCAGTGCCAGCTGCCACTCCGGCGGGTCGACGCGGATGAAGTGGTTCTTGTCACGTTGCTCGAGGAAAGGCACGCCCTTTCCCATCAAGGTGTCGAACAGGATCACGCGTGGCTTCGGTCCGCGGAGGCTTCGCGCGCAGTCGAAGGCCTGGAGCACCGCAGGGAGATCATTGCCATCCACCCGCTGGACATGCCAGCCGAACGCAGTCCACTTGTCACCCAGCGGTTCGAACCCCATCACCTTGCCGGACGGGCCGTCGGCCTGCTGGTTGTTGATGTCCACCAGGCAGATCAAGTTGTCCAGGCCGTGATGGGCCGCGGACATCACGGCTTCCCAGGTCGAACCCTCATCGAGTTCGCCGTCCGACATCGAGTTGTAGATGAACGCCGGGTTCTTCTTGTGCTTCAACGCGAGTGCCATACCCACTGCGATCGGAAGGCCTTGCCCCAGCGACCCGCCCGAGATTTCCATGCCGGGGGTGTACGTCGCCATGCCCGACATGGGCAGACGGCTGTCGTCGCTGCCGTAGGTCTGCAGTTCATGTTCTGGAATGATCCTGGCGTCGATCAGCGCCGCATATAGCGCAATGGCGTAGTGCCCATGAGACAGCAGGAATCGGTCTCTTCCTTCCCATTTGGGGTCGTCGGGGCGGAAGTTCAGGGCATGCCCATAGGCCACGGCCAGAACGTCAGCCCACCCGAGGGCCTGTCCGATGTATCCCTGGCCCTGGACCTCGCCCATGCGCACCGCGTAGCGACGGATGCGGTAGGCGTTCGCGGCCAAGCGCGCCAGCAGAGCTGATCGGTCCGCGGTGACCACTGCGCCGGCGCTCACGGCTTGCCCGGTGCAAAAGATCCTGGGCGAAGGCGATGACGAACTTGCATGTGGGCCACTCCTGCGACGTGATGGCAGGCATTCTTTGGTCGTGACCCTCGTGCAACAAGAACCTATAGTTCAAGCCTGCTTGAAAATTGGTCTCATCCGGTCAAACCCTATGCAGCTTCCGCCCTTCAAGGGCATCCTGGCATTCGACGCGGTCGCTCGGCTGGGCAGCGTGAGCAAGGCATCCGAGGAACTCAACCTGACGGTGTCTGCGGTGAGCCATCAACTCGCCAACCTCGAGTCGTTCGTCGGCCGGCGCCTGCTCGAACGATCGCCCCGCGGGATGACGTTGACGATCCATGGCGAGCGTTTCCAGCGGGACATCGCTGGTGCTCTCACGTCGCTTGCCGCCGCGGCCCAGGGTGTGCGCTCGGGCGACACAGCCGAGGTCCTGCGGATCCACTCCGTGCCGTCCTTCGCTAGCCTGTGGCTGATGCCCCGGCTACCTCTCTTTCGTGAGCAGCACCCGAACATTCGCATTCACCTGAAGGCCTCGCACGGCAATGCCGACTTTTCGCGCGGTGAGGCGGACGTCGACATCCGCTATGGTGCGATCCAGGGGCGTGACTTGCACGTGGAGTCAGTCTTCTCCGAGGAGATCCTTCCGTTGATCAGCCCTCGGCTGAAGTCCTGCCTTGACATACGGTCTCCGGCGGACTTGGCCAAGCAGGACTTGATTCAATCGGAGCTCACTCTGGTGCAGTGGTCGCACTGGTTTTCTGCGCATGGCGTTCCCATCAGCCCAAGCAGCTATGTCCTCTCTTTCGATAGGACCTCGATGGTGCTCGACGCGGCCATTCAGGGGCTTGGCATTGCGTTGGACAGCAACCGGACGGCTGAAGGCGCCTTGCGGCGGGGCGATCTGGTGCCGGTCTTCGAGGATGGCAAAGGTTTGCCCGTACGCGCGCATCACATGGTCTACCCTCGGGCCCACGCGCAGTGGGAACGGGTCGAGAGGTTCGCAGATTGGTTGCGCGGCGAGGTGTCCAAGTCCTAGGAATGCGTGCGGCGGACGGGTGGCAGCCGTCTGAGGCAATCGGCCGAGGTGGCGCGAGCCTTCAGATGCGGTGGTTCCGCCTTGCCCGCACTCGCGCCTGCTCGTCGGAGTCGCAGCCGCGCGTCAAATCGGCCTCGCGCTGGCGCTTCTCAAAGTGCCGCCATACGGTGCTGATGGCCGCGGAACGCGGCTCGTGCCAGGCGATCTAGGCCGGAGTGGTCAACTCGCGTTCGTTCTTCTCGGCTTCGTCGACCTGCGGCGCCCGCTGGAGCGGGGCGTCGACCTGCGCCTTGAGTTCGTCCTTGACCTTGCGGATCTGGCCTTGGCTGATGGTCTTCACCTTGGCGCCATTCACCGCGATCGTGCCCGAGTTGATCAGCCCTGGCTCGCGGGCAAGGCACACCATCTGCACGAACAACGCCGAAAAGTCCTTCGGCTGGACGGATCGAAACTCGCGGAAACTGCGGTGCGCGGGGGCAGTTGCCGGCAGCCTGAACGCGGAAGGCGAGGTCGTCGTACAGCTTCCTGGCGAGCCTGCGCACGCTGAACACGTCCGTGTGCCGGGTGTCACCGCGCGGCTCGCCCGCAAGCAGGCGCCATGCGGAGCCTGGCGAATCAGCAGGTTGCCGCGCAAGTGTTCGGCGGCAGGCGTGAGGGGCGTCGTGAACGTCCTGCGCGGGCTGGGTCAGCGAGCGCCGTTCATGGCATGGCAACCAACGGGGCCACCGATCGAGCCACGCTGAGATCCTTTACAGCGGTCGCCCCATGAATGCTGGCTGAGTGACCGATTGGCAAAGGATGATCGAACACTTGACGACGTCCCGGGGCGTCTTCGGATGTCCCAGGTAGGCCCACCAAAAGCCCCGGATCGTTGATTCGACTGGGGTTTTGTCTTCTCGCGTCGCGGGCTGCTTCTTGCCATTGCCCAGAGACGGAGCTCGGCAAGCTCGACGGGCAAGGTGGGCCCACCGCGTCGATCGCGGCGAGCAAGCCGCTGTTGCTCACGATGACCCGCCAGACCGAACTGCTGCGCTCGAACTGGCCCGAGTTCGACCTCGACGCCACGCAGGGGGACGTCTCCCTGCCGAGCGCATGAAGATGGGCAAGCCGCATCGCGTATTCCTGTCGCGCCAGGCCGTCGACATCCCACGCGACGCAGGGGCCGCGACCCTGGCGGGCACCCCGGCTCAGTCGAGCTTCAAACCCAGCTCCACGGCCTTCTTGGGCAGCACCGCCAGCTCGCGCTGGATGACTTCGTTGAAGGCTTCGATGGTGTTGCCGCTGGTGGGCGACACGCCGCCCAGTTCGCTCAGGCGGCGACGGAACTCGGGCTCGGCCACGATCTGCGCCACCTTCTGGTTCAGCATGGCCACCACCGCCGGCGGCGTCTTGGCGGGCGCCACCAGGCCGAACCACATGTCGAAGTCGACGCCGCCGCGCAGTCCCTGTTCGGTCAGGGTCGGCAGATCGGGCCACAGCTCGGAGCGCGTGGCGCGCAACTGGCCCAGGGCCTTCAGCTTGCCGGCCTGGATCTGCGCACGGGCGTCGGCCGTGCCCAGCAGGCCCCAGCGCACCTCGCCGGTCAGCAGGGCCTGCACCAGCGGGGCGCCGCCCTTGTAGGGCACATGAGTGAAGTTGCCGTCGGCCGCCGCGTTGACCAGCTCCGACGCCACGTGCGAGATGCCGCCGGCGCCGGTGGAGCCATAGGGCAGGCCGCCCTTGCCCGCCGCCTTGCCGGCGCTCATCAGGTCCTGCACCGTCTTCCATTGGGAATCGAGCGGCACCACCAGGACCAGCGGCGCCAGCATCACGCGCGCCACGGGGGCCACGTCGGCCGCGGTGAAGCCGGCCTTGCTGTAAGTGGTGGGGTTGATCGACAGCATGCCGGTCAGGCTCATGGCCAGCGTGTGGCCGTCGGCGGGGCTCTGCAGCAGGGTGACCATGCCCAGGTTGCCGCTGGCGCCCGGGCGGTTCTCGACGATGACGTTCTGCTTCAGCTCTTCCTGCAGGCGCTGCGCCACCAGGCGCGCAGAGACGTCGGTCGCGCCGCCGGCCGGGTAGGGCACGATGATGCGCATCGGCTTGTTCGGGAATGCGGCGGTCTGCGCCAGCACCGGCATGGCGGCGATCAGGGCCGAGCCGATCAGGGTGAGGCCGGCAAGGCGGCGGGTCATGGACATGGAGGGTCTCCTGGTGTTGTGGGGTGGGAAGGGTCGCTGTTGTCGGTCACGAGACCTCAGCGCTTGCCGGACGTGCTGCCCAGTTCGTAGTGCGCCTGGCGCTGCTCCAGCTCGTGCCAGCCGATGAGGTGCTTGAAGTCGGCCATCGTGGCGCGGGGGCAGGGCAGTTCGCCCATCGGCTCGCCGCGTCGCGCGGCCAGCACTTCGAGGTTGTTGCGCAAGGCCTGCACGACGGTCAGGAGGCTCACGATCGGGTAGGTGGCGAAGCCGGCCACCGATTCGATCTGCGCGCGGTTCAGCGCCGCCATCCAGGTGCCTTCCATCAGCTGCAGCGACAGCGGCCGGCCGCAGGTCTCGCGCAGCCGTACCAGATCGTCGTAGCTGCTGAAGGTGCGCGAGATGGGCTGGATCAGGTCGGCCCCGGCTTCGGCGTAATGTGCGGCGCGGTCCAGCGCTTCCTGCGCGTCCATCACGTCGGTGCGCGCCACGATCAGCAGATCGGGGTCGCGGCGCGCGTCCACCGCAGCGTGGATCTTGGCCACCGCCTCGGCCAGCGGCAAGGTGATCGAGGCCGTGGCCGCCGCCGGGCAGCGCTTGGGGCTCACCTGGTCTTCGATGGACAGCGCCGCCACGCCGGCCTTCTCGAAGGCCCGCACGGTGCGCTGCGTGTTGAGCACGTTGCCGTAGCCTGTGTCGGCATCGGCAAAGATCGGCTTGCTCACGACGTTGGCGATGTGGTCGACCACGCCCAGGTTCTCGCTCAGCGTGTACAGCTCCATGTCGGGCTGGCCCAGCAGCGACGCCGAGATGCCGAAGCCGGTGGTGAACACGCCGTCGAAGGCCGACTGGTCCACCAGCAGGGCCGACAAGGCATCCTGGGCGCCGGCGAACCAGACGGTCGAGCCGCTGGCCAGGCGCTGCTTCAGCCGCTGACGTTGTTCGTTCATGTGGGTGCTCCTGCACTGCGCTTGAGGCGCCGTTGGAGGTAGGGGATGAGGCCGCCCGCCTCCAGGGTCTGGCGCTCGGCGGAGCCCAGGGGCTGCAGCGGCAGCGTGCTGTCGCGACCGGGCAGACGCACGACGCCGGCGGCCCAGTCGACCTCGATCGGGTCACCGCGCTGCGCGGCGGCCAGGATGCCGGGGCAGGTGACCAGCGGGAAGCCCATGCTGATCTCGCCGCGGAAGAAGCCGGGCGAGAAGGACTCGGCCACCACGCCGGCGATGCCCAGGTGGCGCATCGCGCGCATCGCCGGGTAATGCGGATGGCCGTAGCCGAAGTTGCGCGCACCGACCAGCAGGTCGCCTTTGCGGACCGTGGCCGCGAAGCCCGGGTCGCGGTCGGCCATCGCCAGGGCGGCGAGCTCCTTCACGTCGGTGATCTTGATGTTGCGCACGCCCACGATGAGGTCGATGTCGTAGTCGTCCTCGTCGAAGACCCAGGCGACGCGGCCCTTCAGGTTCGGCAGACTCACGAGACCACCCCCGCGCTCTTCAGATAGGGCCGCGGGTCGGCGATGCGCCCTTCGATGGCCGATGCCGCCACCACGGCGGCATTGCAGATGTAGATCTCGCTGTCCACGCTGCCCATGCGGCCCGGCGTGTTCAGCGTGCCGGTGGAGACGGCGCGCTGGCCGTCGGCCATGGTCGCGATGCGTCCGTAACAGTAGTCGCAGGTGGGCGAGCTGATGAAGGCGCCGGCTTCCACCAGACATTCGATGAGCCCTTCGCGCGCCGCCTGCGCCATGATGGCCTGCGAGGTGGGCACGACGTGAAGCTGGAAGCCGGGCTTGACCTGGCGTCCGCGCAGCACGTCGGCCGCCGCGCGCAGGTCTTCGAGGCGGCCGCTGGCACAGGAGCCGAGATAGCCGCTGTGCACTTCCAGGCCCAGGTGGTCGGTCAGGTCACGCGTGTTGGCCGGGCTGGGCGGCACCACCACGATGGGTTGAAGGTCGGTGACGTCCACCGTGACCACGCGCTCGTAGACGGCGTCTTCATCGGGGTACACCGGCGCCAGGTCGATCCTGGACCGCCCCTGGGTGTAGGCCAGTGTGCGCGCATCCGGGGCGATCAGCATGGTGTTCGCGCCGAGGAACATGGCCTGACCGCAGACCGTCTGCCGGCCTTCGATGCTCATGGCCTCGATCACCGGCCCGGCCAGTTCCACCGCCTTGAAGGCGCAGGACGACGGCCCCATCACGCGCACCAGGTGGTGGAACACGTCGCGCGCCATCACGCCCGGCTGCAACTGGCCGGTGACGACGATCTTCACCGTGGCCGGCACGGTCATCGCCAGTGTCGGCGACACATAGGCTTCGAGCACGCCCTTGCGTGCGCCGAAGGCATAGGTGCCGAAGGCGCCGAGCTGGCTGACGTGGCCGTCGAAGTGAACGACGAAGGCGCCCGGCGTGGCATAGCCCAGTTCGGCCGAGACCTGGTGGCCGATGCCCTTGCGCTCGTGCACCGGTACGCCCTGCGCCGCGCCCCAGCTGCGGGTGATGCGGTGCAGTTCCTCTTCCTTGGGCGTGGCGGCCGGCACCATGTGGTCGATGAACAGCACGAAGCGCTCGGGACGCTCGACCTTGTCGACGCCGAAGTCCTCCCGGGCCTCTCGGAAGAAGACGTCGGTGTAGCCGGGGAAGTCGTAGCTGATGACGAAGTCGGGGTGCGCCTCGATCTCGTCGCCAGGCTGCACGAAGGCCCGACCGCTGGCGCGGGCGAGGATCTTCTCGGTCATCGTCTGGGGCAAACGGGCTGTTAGCATTTCTACATCGTGGGAAAACTGAACGTTGGAGATCCAGGGTCATTGAATGCCATGTCCTGCGGCAGAGGTTCCTCGCAAACCCGAAGGTTTGCCACATCGTGGCAGAGCGATGCTGGTCCATGGACCCCTGCGGGCGGCAGCAACAAATGACCGGCCGCGAAACCGACGCGGCGCCGCCCAGCGGCACGCAGAGCATCGAGCGCGTGGTGCACCTGCTGCGCGTGGTGGCCTCGCGCGGACGCAGCGGCATGCGGCTGGGCGACGTCACGGCCGCCACCGGCCTGCCCAGTTCCACCTGCTTTCGCATGCTGCAGCGCCTGGAGCAGGAAGGCATGGTCGAGCGTCACCCGTTGACCCGCAAGTACGCGCTGGGCCCGCTGCTGTACGAACTGGGGCTGCTGGCCCGCCCGCGCTTTCATCTGGCCCAGCGCTGCGAAGACACCCTGGCCTCGCTGGCCGAACGCACGCAGGACACCGTGTACCTGAGCGAGCGGCGCGGCCTGGAAGCCGTGTGCTCGGCGCGGGCGCTCGGTGAATTTCCCATCAAGGCGTTGACGCTGGACGTCGGCATCCGCCGTCCGCTGGGCGTGGGCGCCGGGGGGTTGGCCATCCTCTGTGCCCTGCCCGCGGCCGAGGCCGACGAGATCATCGAGGCCCTGGCCGACCGTTACCCCAAGATGTCGACGCTCAGCGCCAACCTCGTGCGTGCGGCCGTGGCCGAAGGGCGGGAGCGGGGCTTCGCCTATCTCGATTCGGCGGTATTCCCCGGCACAGCGGCGGTCGGCGTGGCCATCCCGGCGCTCGCGCCCACCGCTGCGATCAGCGTGGCGGCCATCGGGTCGCGGTTGGACGAGGCCCGGCGCCTGCAGGTCGCGGCGGAACTGCAGGTTCACGTTCAGCTGCTGAGCCGTCTGCTCGGCGACCCCATGACGCCACCCACCGAAGCAGGGGGGTGACCCACCACACGAAGCCCGGGGGAGCGCAAGCCAGACCGGAAAAATGGGCAGGGCCCGACGCCAATTCTGGGCAGGCCGACCGATGGCAGCAGCGCGCGCGACCCGCAGCATGGCGACATGAACGACAAAGGAGTTGTCATGCCGCTGATCTTCAGCCTGAATGTCTTGTCTCCCTGGTTGCCGGCCTTTGCAGCGCGGCTGCGGCGGGTGCCCATCCGCGCGCCCCGCGCTGGCGATGCCCAGGCCATCGAGAACTTCTACCGGGCGCTGGGCAACGACACCCTCCGTCAACGCTTCCACTGTGCGTTCAACGGCTTGTCGCGCGCTCGCATCAATCAGCTCTGCGAACTCGGCGACCGCGATCCCGGCCGGGTGCAGACCCGCGTGGCCGTGCTGCGGCAGGGCGCCGACGACACCGTGGTCGGACATGCCGGCTGGCACCTCGACGCACCGGGACGGGCCGAGTTCGCCCTCGTGGTGGCCGATCGCCATCAAGGCCGCGGCATCGGGCCGCGCCTGATGGCGGCCCTCGTCCAGAGCGCCCGCGCTGCCGGGCTGACGGAGTTGCACGCCAGCGTGCTGCCGGACAACGGGCCCATGGTCAGGCTGATGCTTCGCCTGGGCACGGTCATCGATGAAGATCCCGACGAGCCTGGCGTGCTGCGCGTGCGGCTGGCGCTGCGGCCCTTGCCACGTTGGGCCCGGGGCAGCAGGTTGCCCGCTTTTCGTTCACCCGAGCGGACGGGCTTCAACGCACCGTTGTTCGCCGGCCTCGAAGTTCAGGAACGTTCGTGCCGTGCAGCGGGAGTGGCACGATGAGCAGCACGACTTGCGACACGCCCAGGCTGGCCCTGGTGCTGGGCAGTGGCGGCGTGAAGAGCGTGGCCGCACTGGGCATGGTCGAGGTGCTGGAGTCGGCCGGCATCCGCCCGGATCTCATCGTCGGCTGCAGCGCCGGCGCCATGTTCGGCGCCCTGATCGCTGCAGGCCATCGGGCTGCAGAGGCGCAGCGTCTGGCCCTGACGCTGTGGTCGCGCGACCTCACGAGCCAGCGCCGCCCGCGTGCCTGGCTGGACCTGGGTCTGTCGCCCTGGGCCGCCGCCCGGGGCGCGGCCGCCCGGCGCTTCGGCGACACCTTCGCGCTGCGTGACGACAGACGCATCAATCAACGTCTGCAGCAGGCCTTCGGCGACACGGCGTTCGCGTCCCTGACCACTCCGCTGGTGGTCAACGCGACCGACGCTGCCAGCGGCGAGCAGGTGCTGCTGCAGCACGGCCGGGTGCGTGACGCGCTGCGGGCGTCCATCGCGCTGCCCTTCCTGTTCGCACCGCAATGCGTCGACGATCGACTGCTGGTCGACGGCAGCCTGAGCGACCCCCTGCCCGTGGGTGCAGCCGCACACGCGCGGGTGGTGCTGGCGATGGGCTTCGAGGTGCCCAGCCCGCGTTCGGTGACCGGCCCGACGCGGCTGGCCACGCGCGTCACGGCGACGCTGTCGAACAACCTGATGCAGGCGCGCATCGCCGCCCATGCCGGGCCGGGCCGCATCACGCTGCTGCCGGCGCTGGAGCGCCGCGTCGGCCTGTTCGAGACCGAAGCCATGCCCGATCTGGTGGAGCTCGGACGTCGCCATGCCCGGCAGGTGTTGCCGGAACTGGAGCGCCTGCTGGCGGCGACGCCCGGCCGGACCGTGCACCCCTGGCCG